>ERZ1090863.582-NODE-582-length-19099-cov-10.321204_pt1 | contig 19099 bp, 16 predicted proteins | sample MGYA00478480_ERZ1090863 | MGnify/ENA primary metagenome ERZ1090863 (study PRJEB33644, sample SAMEA5815746) | chicken gut metagenome | biome: Chicken; feature: Gastrointestinal Tract; material: Caecum | place: Ireland | collected 2019-01-01 | study: A study of the...
TGTCGACGCTCGGCGGCTATGAGCCGAGCGGAGGGAAAGTCCAAGAAAACGATGCGGAGCGGCGGCACGCTTGCGCACGCCGCCGTGAACATCGTTGTCTTGAATATAAAAAAATAAGGTCGGACAGTATGTCCGACCTTCCGTTGGCGTTCGCGCTCGGTCGATGTACGCGCATGGCAATGCGCGTACAGCAGACCGACAACCGGCGCGAAAATTTAATTTACATCGAGCGGTTGCAATACATCCTCGAATATATATGTACCGTCGAAGGCTTCAGCACGAAGTAATCGTGCGAGAGCAGCGTTTCCGCGTCGTAAGGGAAGTACGAGCAGAACTCGCGTACGATGGGTTCGAGCTCGGACTTATCGGTGACGCGGGACACCTCGACCTGCTGAGGCAGGTCGTTCGGGATGAAGCGGGAGCGGACGTAGATCTTGCCGCCGTGCATACCGGTCGCGGTGAAGTCGCCTATGCAGGGCTTATCCTCGCTGCCGATACCCAGAACGACTATCACGCCGCCCGCGAGGTACTCGCCGAGGTAGGAGCCTGCGGTGCCGCCCACGACGATCTTGGGGATGTGGGTGCCGTACTGCTTCATGTGGATGCCCACGCGCCAGCCGGCGTAACCGCGGATGAATATGCCGCCGTCGCGCATGCCGTAGCCCGCGGTATCGCCGCAGTTGCCGTGGATGATTATCTTACCGGCGTTCATGGTATCGCCCACCGCGTCCTGACCGTTGCCGTTGACCTCGATGGTGCAGTCGTTGAGGTACGCGCCCAGGGCGTTGCCGGGGATACCGTTTATGGTGATGTGTTTACCGTGCGCGCCCGCAGCGATGTAGCGTTGGCCGAGCACGTTATCGATGACTATGTTCTCGTCCGCCGAGTCCTTGACCAGACGGTCCAGCTCGGCGAAGTGCATTCCTTTTGCGTTGATCTCCATTACGCCCTCCTTACTTTTTGAGCACGGCGCGGACGTAGTCCATGCCGAGCGCGCCCAGCGAGGGGCTCTTTATGAGCGACGCAAAGTCCACCTTGGCGACGGGGGTACGCTTGCGGATCATGTCCGTGAGTATGCCCGCGCGGGGATAGTTGCCTATCTCGATGAACCCTACCAGGCGACCGTCCTTGACGAAGAAGCGGTGATAGTTACCGTCCTCCGCGATGGTGATGGCCTCGCCGTCGTACGAACCGGCGGTGATGATGTGGAGGCCGAGGAAGCCGCCCGCGTTGACGGGCAGGTACTCGCGCTTGAACACCTCAGCGCCGCACATCGCCAGACCCGCCGTTTCGCCCTGCATGTAAGCGTTGGGCTGGATGGCGAGCGGGCGCACGCCCTCGATGGTCACGTCGTAGCTGAGCGAGCAGTCGCCCGCGGCGTAGACGTCGGGGAGCGTGGTGCTGCGGTCGTCGTTGGTGACGATGCCACGCATGATGCGGCCGTTGGGGAGGACGGTCTCCGTCACTCCGCCCGCTTCCGCGACGAGCGCAGTGTTGGGGCGCACGCCCACGGCGGTGACGAGCACGTCGAACTCGACGTCCTTACCGCTCTTGAGGTGGGCGACGTTGCCCGCGTACTCGGCGACGCTGTCACCGAGATGGAACTCCATGCCCTTCCCTTCGAGATATTTCCTGACGATGTTCGCGCCCTCGGCGTCCATGACGGCGGGGAGCACGCGATCCGCCATATCCACGACGGTGATGTGGCCCGCGCGGGGGTACAGCCCCTCGGCGCACTTGAGCCCCGTCAGACCCGCGCCGATGATGAGCACGCGGCTGCGCTTCTTGACCTTTTTGGCGAGCGCGAGCGCGTCGGACATGCGTATGAACGTGAACTTGTCCTTGACGGTGTCGTAGCCGGGCGTGGGCGGAACGAAGGGCGAGGAGCCCGTCGCGACGAGCAGTTTGTCGTAAGAGTACTGCTTGCCGCCCGCCGTCACCGTATGCGCGGCGGCGTCCAGCTTGGTCACGGGTTCGGAGAGGCGGAGATCCACCATGTTCGCCTTATAGAAGTCCTTGGGGCGGTAGTTCATGTTGTCGGGCTGCGCCCTCCCCTCGAGGTAGTACGAGATGAGAGGACGGCCGTAGCAGGGATATTCCTCGTCGGTGAACACGGTTATCCCGCCCTTTTTGTCATGCTGTCTTATTGCTTCGATAGCGCCGACGGAGGCGACGCCGTTACCTATGATAACGTATTCCACGGTCATTCCTCCTCCCACACGATGGCGTTGTTCGGGCAGTGCTTGACGCACTGGGGTTCGTAGTCCTTGCCCGCGCAGAGCTGGCACTTTCTGATGGGCGCGTGATCGGGGCCCGCCACTATGCAGCCGTAAGGGCACATGGCGAGGCAGGTATGGCAGCCCACGCACTTGTTCTTATCCACGCGCACCGCGCCGAACTCGTCTCGGTAGAGCGCGCCGGAAATGCAACCCTTCATGCAGAGCGGGTCCTCGCAGTGACGGCAGTCCACGGCGAAGTGGATGCCGTCGGGCATATCCTCGACCTGCATGCCTGCGGGGGGCTTGTCGCCGCCGTCGAAGGCGAAGGGGAAATAACTCTCGCCCGACGCCGACCATACGCACCAATACTCGCACAGACGGCAGCCCAGGCACCATTCTTCGTTGACATATACTCTTTTCATCTCGCGCCTCCTTTATTCGCCCGCATGCCGTATGCCGAGGATATCCAGCTCTTTCTGGCTGAGGCCGATGCCGCGCAGCATGAGTCTGTTGCCGCGCAGGGCCTCGATGGAGTTGATACCCATACCGCCCATGATCTCCATGATCTCGTGCGACCATGCGTTCACGAGATTGACGAGTCGACGGGCGCCGATGTCGGGGTTGAGTCGCTTGACGAGCTCGGGTTCCTGCGTCGCTATGCCCCAGTTGCACTTACCCGTGTGGCAGCTCCTGCACAGGTGGCAGCCGACGGCGAGCAGAGCGGGGGTCGCGATGTACACGGCGTCCGCGCCCAGGGCGATGGCCTTGACGACGTCCGCGCTCGAGCGCACGGAGCCGCCCACGACGATGCCGACGTTGTTGCGGATGCCTTCCTCGCGCAGACGGGTATCCACGGACGCGAGCGCGAGCTCGATGGGGATACCGACGTTGTCGCGTATGCGGGTGGGCGCCGCGCCCGTACCGCCGCGCACGCCGTCTATGGCTATGATGTCCGCACCGCTGCGCGCGATACCGCTCGCGATGGCGGCGACGTTATGCACGGCCGCTATCTTGACGATGACGGGCTTTTTGTAATCGGTGGCCTCTTTAAGGCTGTAAACGAGCTGACGCAGGTCCTCGATGGAGTAGATGTCGTGATGAGGCGCGGGCGATATCGCGTCCGTACCCATGGGGATCATACGCGTGCGGGACACGTCCGGCCCGATCTTCTTGCCGGGCAGGTGTCCGCCGATACCGGGCTTCGCGCCCTGACCGATCTTGATCTCGATCGCGCGGCCGGCGTCGAGGTAGTCAGCGTGGACGCCGAAACGACCGCTCGCCACCTGGACAATGGTATTCGCGCCGTACTTGTAGAGGTCCTCGTGCAGACCGCCCTCACCCGTGTTGTAGAACGTGCCGAGCTCTTCCGCGGCGCGCGCCAGGCAAAGGTGCGCGTTCTTGGAGATGGAGCCGTAGCTCATCGCGGAGAACATGATGGGCGTTTTCAGTTCGAGGTTGGGGTACTTGTCCACCTTGATGCTGCCGTCCGGCTCGTACTCGATGGCCTCGGGCTTGCGGCCGAGGAAGGTGCGTATCTCCATGGGCTCGCGCAGCGGGTCGATGGAGGGGTTGGTCACCTGGGAGGCGTTGAGCAGCATCTTGTCCCAATACACGGGATAGGCCTTGGGCGTACCCATGGAGGACAGCAGCACGCCGCCCGAGTCAGCCTGACGGTAGATGTCCTTGATTATGTCTTCGGTGTAGTTTGCGCTGGGCTTGAAGCAGTGATCGGTCTTGACGATCTTGAGCGCGTTCGCGGGGCAGAGCGTGACGCAACGGTGGCAGTTGACGCACTTGGAGTTGTCCACGTAGAGCACGTCGCGCTTCTCGTCGTACTGATGCACCTTGTTGGCGCACTGGCGGACACAGACCTTGCACTTGATGCAACGGTCCTTGTCCCTGACCACTTCGTAATCGGGCTGAAGATAGTTTATCATTGTCTGCCGCCCTCCTTTTCCAGCTCGACTATGACGGGCTCGCCGCCCGCCGGGCTCCAGATCCTGTCGGGATCGGGGCAAATGGAGCGAATGGCGCACTCCTCGCTCGCGACGTACGTGACGTCGCCGCGCTCCGCCGCCACCATGCTACGCAGTTTCAGACGGTCGTTTAGCGCCATCATGCCGCCCGTGTAGCCGAGGATGATGGAGAACGGACCGGTGATGAGCAGGGACGCGTACATGTTGCGCAACGTGGTGAGCTTCTCGCGCTCCTTTTCGGGCATGCGCTCGATCTGCGACCAGAACGGGGGCGCGATGACCTTCGCGACGTCCTCCAGCTTCATCTTGCGACGGCGGTGGAGGTAGTCGATTATGTACGTTATGACCTCGGTATCGGTAAGCAGCGTGCACTTGTAGCCGTAGATCTCCATGAAACGACGGTTGGCGTCGTAAGAGGATATCTCGCCGTTGTGCACGACGGTATAGTTCAGGATGTTGAAGGGATGCGCGCCGCCCCACCAGCCGGGAGTGTTGGTGGGATAACGTCCGTGCGCCGTCCAGCAGTAGCCCTTGTAGTCGCCCAGGCGATAGTACTCGCCCACGTCCTCGGGATAGCCGACGCCCTTGAAAACGCCCATGTTCTTGCCGGACGAGAACACGTACGCGCCCTTGATTCCCGTGTTGATGTGGATCACCGCCTGGCACACGTACTCCTCTTCGTCCAGCTCGGTATGCGCCTTGACCTCGGGCAGGAGCTGTCCGAAGTACCGCCAGATCAGCGGCGCGCCCTTGATGCCGTATACCTTACGCGTGGGGATACGTTCCATGTTGGAGATGTCGAAACGCAGCTTCAGGAAAGCCTCCGTCTGCTCGCGGGCATACTCGTCGTCGTAAAAGATGTGGAACGCATAGTGATCGGGGAAATCGGGATATATGCCGTAACCCGCGAAGCCTCCGCCGAGGCCGTTGGAACGGTCGTGCATATACGTCATGGCGTCCACCGCGTCGATGGCGGGCAACGCCCTTCCCCGTTTGGAGAAGAAACCGCAAATGGCGCAGCCCGACGGGATGCGCACGTTGCCTTCACGGTTCTTCTCTTCCACGTTGATGTTTACCGTTTGGTCCATATATTGCCCTCTCTTAAAAGTTATTCTCTAAAAAAAACAAACGCCGGAAGGCATGATATGCCCTGTCCGACGCCTTTGTCGCTTTTCGTTGCTTTTTTTGTAGCTATACTATAATATCCCTTCCCTCGTGGTTTGTCAAGCGAAAAAACGCGAAAAATCAAAAAATAATGTTCCGCGCGCGGCGCCGTCCTCCCCTTTTTCCATATATATACATTATAATATATATGGGAAGGGAGCGGCCGGCCTTAAAGCGGCCCCGCCCGACAGGCCGGGCGGACCGTCAGGTGGCGTCCGCGCCTTTGAGGTAGCTCCTTATGGCGGCGTAGGTCTGCTCGCTCACGACGTGCTCCATCAGGCAGGCGTCCCGCTCGGCGACGTCCCCCGCCACGCCCAGCGAAACGAGGAAGCGCGCGATGTCCACGTGCTTGCCGTATATCTCGCGGGCGCGAGCCAGACCGCTCTCCGTCAGGTGGATGTGCATGCCCTCGGTGCGCACGTAGTCCATGTCGCACAGCTTGCGCACGGCCTTGGTCACGGCGGGCAGAGAAACGCCCAGGCGCCGCGCGACGTCCGCGCGATGCACCTGTTCGGCGCTCTGCGACAGCAGCAGTATGGTCTCGAGGTAATCCTCCACCGACTGATCGACTTTCATACCGCCATTATAACCCAACGCGCGACGTTTGTCAAGCGCGGGCGAAAACAGTCGGATATCGCCGCGGTCGTTCGGGAACGCCGCCGAAAGCATGCTTGCCCGCGGATGGCGCGCCGCCGTCCCGCTCGTTTTCCCGCTCGGCCTCGCACGTCGCCGCCCGAACGAATAAGCCGCGTCAGCAATCCTCGGCGATGCGCAGGATGAGTTTTTCGGTGTCCTCCCAGCCGATGCAGGCATCGGTGATGGACTTGCCGTATACGCGGGGCGCGTCGTCCGCGACGCGGCCGTCCTCGATGTAGCTCTCCACCATCAGACCCTTGACGAGCTTTTTAAGCTCGGGGGCGTAGTTGCGGCTGTGGAGCACCTCGCCCGCTATGCGTATCTGCTCGCGGTGACGCTTGCCCGAGTTGGCGTGGTTGACGTCCACGAGCACGGCGGGGTTCTTCAGTCCGCGCGCGAGGTACATGTCGTTGAGGCGCATGAGGTCCTCGTAGTGGTAATTGGGCAGGGACGCGCCGTGCTTGTTGGTGCCGCCGCGCAGCACGACGTGGGCGAGGTCGTTGCCCGTGGTCGTGACGTCCATGCCGCGGTAGATGAAGTTATGCGGGTGCTGAGCGGCGTACACCGAGTTGAGCAGGACGGTGAGGTCGCCGCTGGTGGGGTTCTTCATGCCCACGGGGATGTCCATGCCGCTGGCGGTCAGGCGGTGCTGCTGGTCCTCCACCGAGCGCGCGCCCACCGCCTCGTACGACAGCAGGTCGTCCAAATAGCTGCGGTTCTCGGGGTACAGCATCTCGTCCGCGCCCGTCAATCCGCTCTCCTCGATGACGCGCAGGTGCAGGCGGCGTATGGCGACGATGCCCGCGCGCAGGTCGGGCACGCCGTCGGGTCCGGGCTGATGCAGCATGCCCTTGTAGCCGTCGCCCGTCGTGCGCGGCTTGTTGGTGTATATGCGCGGTATGACCAGCACTCTGTCCTTGACGCGCTCGCTAAGACGGGCCAGACGGGACACGTAGTCCAGCACGGGCGCCTCGCTGTCAGCCGAGCACGGCCCGATGACGAGCAGGAACCTGTCGTCCTTGCCCGTGAGCACGTCGCGTATCTCCGCGTCGCGTCTGCGCTTTATCTCCGCGCCCTCGGCCGAGAGCGGGTACTCTTCCTTCATCTCGGCGGGCGACGGGAGCACGCCGTTTATCTTCATTCCCATTACGTCTATCCTTTGCGGCGAACGCCGCGTTTGCGTTGTCACATATAGCATAAGCCCATTGCCCGCGCTTGTCAAGCGTTTGAGTCCGCGCGGTCGGAGGTCGCGGCGGCGAGGCGGGCGCGGAACGGACGAAAGCGGGCGGAAACGCGCAATGTGGGCATTACACTTGCAAAAAACGCGGCGTTGTAGTATACTTTATATATATATGACAGGGCGGCCGCGCCGAGGGAGCGCGGCGGGACACGCGCGACGAGGGCGCGCGCTACGGACGGAAACGATGAAGAGCATATATACCTATTACAAAGAGCGGCTGATCGAGATCAGCGGCAAGAACAGGAGCATATACACCCGATCGTTCAGCAAGAAAACGGGCTACGATCTCGGGCGGTTGCTCGCGCGCGACACGAACAGGGAGGACGCGTTCGTGCGTTTTCTGTGGTCGGACGGGCGCGAGCCTTTCGACCTGTTCTCGTCCGGCGACAAGACGCTGCGCAAGATATTCGACTCGGACGCCGAGGAGAAGCGCGCGCGCCGCGAGCTGGAAACGCAGGGTCTGACGGGGGACGAAAAGGACCGCGCGGTGCTGCGGCTGGAGCGCCAGGCCCGTCAGGCGTTCAACGCCAACGTCGCCAAAGAGGTGACGGCCGTGCGCACGCTCAAGCGCGAGGCGGAGGACATCGAGAAGGAAACGGGGCGGTACGAGCTGTTCGTGGGCTACCCGTTCGTCTACGGCGGCACGCGCGACTTCCTGTTCAAGGCTCCCCTGCTCTTCTTCCCCGTGGAGGTAGACGCCGAAGAGGACACCAAGGTCACGCTGCGGCTCAAGCGCGGCGAGAGCGTGCGGCTGAACAAGGCGTTGCTGTTCGCATACGCGCAGTCCCGCCGCATCGACACCACCGAGCTGGTGACGGAGTTCGACGACCTGCGCGCGGCTGGTCTGACGGATCTCGACCGCGTGCTCGACTACCTCGACAAGTTCGGTCTGCACATACGCCGGCCGGAGCACAAGCACATGCGCGAATTCGGCGCGTTCAGGGAGCCGACCGCCAAGGACCCGCCCGCCATAGCGCGCGCGTGCGTGCTGGCGCGGTACTCCCTCGCCAACTCCATATACAACGACTATTCGGAGATAGAGAAGCGGCATATCACGAGCGAGGCGGCGGACGAGCTGATCGCGCCCAACGCGCGCCGCAGGAAACGCCGCAGAGAGGAGCCCGACCGCGACCTGTTCATGATAAGCGATCTGGACTACGCCCAGCGCAGCGTGGTCGCCAAGGTCGCGCGCCAGGGCAACATGGTCATATACGGCCCGCCCGGCACGGGCAAGTCGCAGACCATAGTCAACCTGATATCGGACGCCATCTGCAAGGGCAAGCGCGTGCTGGTGGTGTCGCAGAAGAAGGCGGCGCTGGACGTCGTTTACAACCGCCTGGGCGACCTCAACAAAAAAGCCATGTTCGTCGTGGACCCCGTCAAGGAGCGGCGGGCGTTCTACGACAGGTGTCTGACCCGTCACAACGCGGTCATCGACGCGGAAACGCCCGACTCTTACGGCAAATACCGCGTCATAAGCGACAGGCTGGACGCCGAGATAGCCAAGCTGGAAGCCATATCCGACTCGCTGCTCGTCAAGAGCCCCTTCGGGCTGAGCCTGATCGAGATGTATTACAACTCCTTCATTCCGGGCAAGCGCAGCGGCGAGTACTCGATATACCGCGAGATGATACGCAACAAGCGGCTGCTGTCCTACGACTACGAAACGCTCAACGACGCGCTCACTTCGCTCCGCAACGGCAAGGCGGACATATATTACGACTACGCGGAAACGCGCAAGCGCAATCCCTTCATACAGTACCTGCGTCCCGACCTGCACATCGACACGCTCTCGCGGGCGCGCGCCAAGCTGGCGGCGCTCATGCGGACGCGCGTGGCGGTGTTCGACGAGAACTCCCACCCCTACTCCCGCCAGATACTCGCGCTCTACGACAAGCTGGGCAGCGAGAAGGGCGAGAAACTGCTGGTCAAGACGCTGGCGGCGTACGAGTACCCCAAGACGTATTCCTTTTTGCAGACGAGCAAGATAGCGTTCCCGCTCTACCCCGTCGCGCGCGTACTGATGAGCCGCAAGGAAAAGGAAACGGAGCGCAAGTACATCGAGAGCAAACAGGCGATCGAGGAGTTCGCCAGCGACTACGAATTCCTTAAAGAGGTGCTCACCTACGACGGTTACGCGCTGGCGGTGGAGGCCGTGCTGCGCGGCGACCAGGCGGCGCTGGGCGACCTCGCCAAGGCGCTCGCCGAGTACGTGCGTCTGGGCGACATGGTGCTCAGCCTGTCCAATTTCAGCGAGCCCGAAAAGACCGTGTTGGCGTTCGCCTACCGCATCACCGACTCGCGCGAGGGCTACAAACGCGTGCTGGAAAAGCTCATGCCCATACGCATCTACCGCGAGATAACCGAGTTCGAGGACAGCATGAAGGCCGACCTGTCGCGCAGCGTGGAGTTCGAGAGCATCAAGTCCGCCATTACCGCGCTCATGGGCGAACAGCGCGAGATATGCAAGGAGCTGTTCGAACAGAGCTTCGTGGCAGAGTATCAGCGGCTGTACCAGAAGAGCGCGGACTGCAAGGACTTCCTCTATCAGATATCCAAGAAACAGAACTTCTGGCCGATACGCCGCACCATGGAGGTGTTCGGCGAGTACCTGCTCGACCTCTTCCCCTGCTGGCTGCTCTCGCCCGAGAACGTGTCGTCCATACTCCCGCTCAAAAAAGAGCTGTTCGACCTCGTGCTCTTCGACGAGGCCAGCCAGGTGTTCATCGAATGCACGCTGCCCGCCATCATACGCGGCAGGAACATCGTGGTCGCGGGTGACGCAAAACAGCTCCGCCCCACCGCCACCTTCCTGCGCAGGTACATGGGCGGGGGCGAGGAAGAGGACGACCTCACCCGTCAGGCGGCGCTGGAAGTGGAAAGCCTGCTCGACCTCGCGGTCGCGCGGTACGACAGCGCAAACATCACTTACCATTACCGCAGCGCGAGCCGCGAGTTGATCGACTTCTCCAACATGGCGTTCTACGACGGCAAACTGCGCATCGCGCCCAACGTGTCACGCTCCATGCGCAACAAGCCCATCGAGCGCATCAAGGTGGACGGCGCGTGGGTGGACCGCAGCAACCCCGTGGAAGCGCACGAGATAGTCATGCTGCTCAAAAAACTGTTCCGTTCGCGCAGGAACCGCGAAACGATGGGCATCATCACGTTCGGCAGCGAGCAACAGGCATGCATCGAGAACGCCATCGACCGCGAGTGCAAGATGGACGCGGCGTTCCGCACGGAGATCACGCGCGAGAGCAGCCGCAAGGAGGACGGGCAGGACGTCGGACTGTTCGTCAAGAACATCGAGAACGTGCAGGGCGACGAGCGCGACATCATCATATTCAGCATAGGCTACGCGCGCGGCGAGAACGGCAGGGTCAACGCGCACTTCGGCTCGCTGTCCGCGGAGGGCGGCGAGAACAGACTGAACGTCGCCGTCACCCGCGCCAAACGCAAGATATACGTGGTCACCAGCATCGAACCGGAAGAACTCAAAGTGGACGGCTCGAAGAACGCCGGCCCCCGACTGTTCAGGCAGTACCTCGCGTACGTCCGCGCCGTGTCGTCGGGCAAGAAACAGGAGGTCAAGGCCATACTCGACGCGCTCTGTCCCTCCCCCGCGCCCGCGATCTCCACGCTGGACGTGCCGCCCGAGTACCAGATCGCCGACAAGCTGGAAAAGCTGGGCTACAACGTGGAAACGGACATCGGCGACGGCAAGAACCGCATATCCGTGGCGGTGTACGACAAAAAGACGGACAGGTACGTCCTGGGCATACAGCTGGACCGCGCCCTCTTCGAAGGCAAGGAGACCGCCCTCGAACGCGACGTGTTCGCCTCCCGCTTCCTCGAACAGAAGGGCTGGAAGCTCATGCGCGTGTGGAGCCGCGACTGGTGGCACAACGCCTCGGACGTCATGGACAACATCCTTAAAAATCTCCAACCCCCCGACAAGGCGCAGTGACGCGGGCATCCGCACGTCCGCACGTCGGGCAACGGACGAAAAACGGACAGAAAAACGAAACGGCGACGCGAATGCGTCGCCGTTCCTCATATATCCGCGTCAGGACGATAACAGTCCCGCCGTGCGCATGTTTGCCAGCAACTGGTTGAACTGCTGGACGATGTCCGAAGTGCTGCTCGCGTCCGTCACCGCCGCCGCGGGAGTTACCGAGCCTGCGGGGCCCTGCGGACCCGCGTCGCCCGTCGGACCGGTGGGGCCTGTGGGACCCGTGGGGCCGGTGTCGCCCGTATCGCCCTTGTCGCCCTGCGGACCTTGCAGGCCTTGCAATCCCTGCGCGCCCTGCGGTCCCGCGTCGCCCGTCGGACCGGTGGGGCCTGTGGGACCCGTGGGGCCGGTGTCGCCCGTATCGCCCTTGTCGCCCTGCGGACCTTGCAGACCTTGGATGCCCTGCGCGCCCTGCGGTCCCGCGTCGCCCGTCGGTCCCGTCGGACCCGTGTCGCCCGTGGGACCGGTGGGGCCCGTAGGTCCCGTGTCGCCAGTATCGCCTTTGTCGCCTTGCAGGCCTTGGATACCTTGCGCGCCCTGCGGGCCGACGTCACCCGTCGGTCCCGTGGGGCCTGTCGGACCGGTGGGACCTGTAGGACCGGTGGGACCCGTGTCACCCGTGGGGCCTGTCGGACCCGTGTCGCCCGTGGGACCGGTGGGACCCGTCGGACCCGTCGCGCCCGTGGGGCCGACCGCGGTCACGAGCGCGAAGTCACCGGACGAACCGGGCGTGCCCGTGGGGGAATCGGTCAACACGGTATAGAGCGAGCCGTTGTAATATACCAGATCGCCGCTGTCGTAGGTCGTGCCCTGCGTGAAGGGCGTCGCGGTGTCCAGACCCGCGCCCGTAGGGCCGGTCGGACCGGTGGGACCCGTCGCGCCGGTGGGGCCTGTCGGGCCGGTGTCGCCCGTGGGGCCCGTAGCTCCCGTGTCACCCGTGGGGCCGGTGGGACCCGTCGCGCCCGTAACGCCCGTGGGGCCGGTGGGGCCGCTCTCGCCCGTCGCTCCCGTCGGTCCCGTGGGACCCGTTATGCCCCTGAGCCCGACGTCGCCCGTGGGGCCGGTCGCACCCGTGGGACCCGTTGCGCCCGTGGGACCGATCGGGCCCGTAGCTCCCGTAACGCCCGTGGGGCCCGTGACGCCCGTCGCTCCCGTCGCGCCGGTGGGGCCTTGCGGCCCGGGTACGGGATAGTAATTTCCGCACGCGCCGCTCTCGTTGTCGCAGCATCCGCACGAGCCGTTTTTGTCGTTATTGCAGAAAAGCATAGCCTTCTCCTTGTGTGTCGATTTGCGGCCTCCGCCGCCTCTCAATACATTATACTCCCCACCCTCCCGCAGTGTTACCTCTTTGTTTTTCCGCTTTCGCCGCAACGTACACCACGCCCGAGGGAAGCGGGACGTTTATCCATGCGAGCATGGGGTCGATGAGCAGTATGCTCGCCACCGTGAGCACCGCTCTGCGCCGCGCACAGCACGAACCGCGTCGCCGGCGATCACCGTACCGCCCGCGCCGCTCCCGTCTTTTCCCCGTGCGTGTTACCTATTTGTTTTTTCGCTCCCACCGTTCCGATCCGTCCCGCCTTTTCCACCCGCCGCACCGCGCATAATCGCACGACCCGCCGCCGCTCCCGTCTTTTCCCCGTGCGTGTTACCTCTTTGTTTTTCCGCTTTCGCCGCCCCGTTCCGCTCCCGCCTTTTCCACCCGCCGCACCGCGCATAATCGCACGACCCGCCGCCGCTCCCGAAAGGTCGGCGACATCGCCCGCGTTTCCCCGTTTTGTTTTCGCTGTTATCCAATAGTTTTTCAGAGTTATATTTTGCGATCTTTTCTGTTCCAAACGCTGTGTTTAGCGATCTTTTTTTGTTCCAAGCGTTACGCGCTCCTCAAACGGGCGCGCGCAACAAAAAAAAGCACGCCAGAGCGGCGTGCTTTTTGCGTTGTGTTTTTTTACGATATGCGTTGTCTGCGTACGACGTGCGCCATGGGCGACGGGCGCGCGTGAGCGGACGCGTCACAGTTTCGAGAGGGTCTCGCCTATCTTGCCGTCCACGAACAGCGCGCCCGCAACGGCGCGCGCGGGCAAGCCCTTGTTGATGACGACCAGCTCGTCGCCGCGGAAGAAGTCCACCAGCCCCGCGGCGGGATAGACGTTGAGCGAAGTGCCGCCCACTATGAGCGTATCGGCGGAGCGTATGGCGTCCACGGCGGCTTCCAGCACGTCGTCATCCAGCGGCTCTTCGTACAGCACCACGTCGGGCTTGACTATGCCGCCGCATTCGCAGCGCGGCACGCCCGTGGCGGACGCGACGTAGTCCACGGGGTACGACCGCCCGCAGTCCATGCAGTGGTTGCGCAGGACGCTGCCGTGCAGCTCGAGGACGTTACGGCTGCCCGCCTTCCGGTGCAGGCCGTCTATGTTCTGCGTGACCACCGCCGCCAGCCTGCCTTCTTTTTCCCACTCCGCGAGCTTGACGTGCGCCGCGTTGGGCCGCGCGTCGAGATACAACATCTTGTCACGATAGAACTCGAAGAACTCCTCGGTATGCGACAGGAAAAACGAATGCGAGAGCATACGCTCGGGCGGGTACTTGTACTTCATGCGGTACAGCCCGTCCTCCGATCGGAAATCGGGTATCCCGCTCTCCGTGCTCACGCCCGCGCCCCCGAAGAACACCCCTCTCTTCATACTCGCCACTATGTTTTTCAGCCTTTCCGTCACGTCCGCGTTTTCCATTTCCGCACCTCCCCGTCATGCTCATTTCTTTACGCTCTTATATTTGCGTTTATCCTCGCGCTTTTCTGCGCTTTTGCTCATGTCGCTTACGACATCATTATAGCACATCCCGCGCCGCCGCACCACTGTTTTTACGCCCATACCGCAAGTCTTTCCGTCCCCTCGTTCATCCCCTCCCGCACGGACGGCGCCATGATTACGAATTTAATTATCTATATTTTAGTAACACTTGCGTGGACGGCGCAGAGTGCGTCTATGACGGGCAACAGGCGAGGGAGCATACTACTGTCGCCGAACTGGCGTTAGCGTGAGGCGGAGTATGTGACCGAGCACGTAGCCCGTCAGAGGCGTGCTATGCGCCGTCCCCTTCACAGGGGCGGCGCGCCGACCGAGCGCGTAGCCCGCAAAAGGCGTGCTATACGGCGTCCCACTCACAGGGGCGGCGCGCTACCGAAAGGTGCTATGCGCCGCCCCTCGTCACCCCGCACCGCTGTTTTTTTAATGCTTCGCATTAAAAAAACAGCGGTGCGCCTATCTCAAAGACGCACCGCCTCGAACTATATACGCAACGTTATGCAAAACGATGATCCTGCCGTTTATTCCGAAAAGTTATCTTCGGCCGATCACACTTGCGCTTTTAACCTACCGTTTCACTAACGGTTAAATCGTGATCCGTGAAGATATTTTTCTTTCCTTTTCGCGGGTACATATGATCGCGCCGTCCATAGTGCCTTCTCCACCCATACATACGGTCCCGTTCGATTACACTCCCGGACCGCCGCACATATTTTGCGGGTTTAGAACAGCGAACGGTTCACGTGTCTTAAGTTCGTCCGACGTTTTCCTGGGCCGCGCATTCGATTGCACTCCTGTCTGGCACACGATGCGTGTTCGGCGAACGCTCGGTACACGTTGCGTTCATACGGTCTTGCATACATTACTCAAACAAACTCGTTCTTTCGGTTCAACTCCGTCGCTCTCGCCCATCCCCGTACGCGGAACGAACGTCTGCAGATAAGAGTTACGGTGTTTCCGTCAGTCTTTCGGTCCGCTTCGCCATCGATCGTTCTTTCCTCCGCCTCCCCGCCGTTCCTCTCGCTCTCCACGTCCCTTTATACCCCTTATCGGATACGGGCCTGCAGTATTTCGCTTCCTGCGATCGGTCTTGCGCATCGGCATCGGACTTCCCTTTCTCCGGGTCGGCTCGCCTACGGTCTGACGTTGACGCCCTTAAGTCCTCGTCTGTTGTAGCCTTATTATACTACAAAAATTTTATTTGTCAATACCTTTTTGAAAAATTTTTCTGATTTTTTTCAAAAATTTCAAGTTTGCGTCCTGCGGCCTTGGAAGGGCCGTGAAGGCGCGTTCGGACATGCCGTCGCAAACGACACGTCAGAAAGGTTTCACGCCGCACGACTCGATGTAGCGGTTTATGCGCGGAAAGTCGGTGGGAGTGATGATGGTGAGCGCCTTTTCGCCCATGCGGCCGTTTTCGGTGACGATGACGGCCACGAGGTCCTTGCGTTCCTCGAAAGCGGTGAACACGTCCACCACCGTGGCTTCCGCCGACACCACCTTGTAGCGCTGGAGCTGTTCGTCGTGGATGACGTCGCCGCAACGCGTTTCGGTGAGGAATCGGGTGACGTTCTCGCCGCGGCGGACGCGCGTCGCGATCTCGCCGTAGAGGTTGTAGCAGTTGATTATGCCCAGCATGGTGCCGTGGTCGTAGACGATGAGCGTTTTCTGCCACTGTTCGGCGAAGGTCTCGACGGCGGTGACGAGGGGCTTGTCCGCGAACACCGTGGCTATCTTCTTGACCTTGATGGCGTCGGTCACCCGCGGGGGGCGGCAGAGCAGCATCTCGATGAACTCGATGTTCTGCACGACCTCGTCGCAGGGGTTGGCGATGACCGTTTCGCCCATGTTCGTCGTTCGGTGGACGATGGCGTTGCGGAGCTTGCCGTAGTCGACCAGCTCGCTCTCGTACCGTCGGACGGTGATGTTCAGGTCGGAGCAGCGCTTCACCAGGTCGGTGAAGTTCTGCGTGGGTTTGGCGTTGTAGAGCGACTTCAATCGGCTTTCGATGTTGTTGTAGCTCCGCAAGAACCGCACCGCGTTTTCGTTTGACATTTATCTTCCTCCTTTTTTTGAGGGAGCGCGTACGATCTCCGAGGATATTATACCACGAACGCGGGATATTTTCAAGAGCTTTGACGTGCTCTCGCGTCCAATCCGTTGCAATCGCGCGGGATATTTGGTATAATGGCGGTATGTTGGAGAGCAGAGCCGTTCAACTTAATCCGCTCACGCTGGCGTTCGTGGGCGACGCGGTGTACACGCTTTACGTGCGCACGTACGCCGTGGAACACATGGACGTCAAGGCGGGGCGCATGAACGCCTATTGTCGGAGCTACGTCAACGCGGCGTCGCAGGCCAAGGCGTACCGCGCGCTCGAAGGGGAGCTGACCGAGACTGAGCTTGCGGTGGCGCACCGCGCGCGCAACTCCCACCCATACAACAAAGCGAAGAACGCGTCGAGCGCGGACTACATGCACGCGACGGCGCTGGAAGCGGTTATAGGCCTGCTGCACGTCAGCGGGCAGACGGAACGTCTGGAATACATACAGCGCAGAGCGATGGAGGCAACGGATGAGCAGAGCCGATGACATACTGGTGGAGAACCTGAAAGACATATTGGAGAACGGTACGAGCGACGAGGGTGCGGACGTACGCCCGCACTGGTCGGACGGCACGCCAGCGCACACGATCAAGAAGTTCGGGATAGTCAACCGCTACGACCTGCGCGAGGAGTTCCCCGTCATCACGGTGCGGCGGACGTTCATGCGCTCGGCGGTGGACGAGCTGTTGTGGATATGGCAGAAGAAGTCCAACAACATCAAGGACCTGCACTCGCACATCTGGGACAGCTGGGCGGACAAGGACGGCTCGATAGGCAAGGCGTACGGCTACCAGCTGGGCGTCAAGCACGTCTATCCCGAGGGCGAGTTCGACCAGGTGGACCGCGTGCTCTACGACCTCAAGCACGACCCGCTCTCCCGCCGCATACTCACCAACATCTACAACCACCACGACCTGCACGAGATGAACCTCTATCCGTGCGCGTACTCCATGACGTTCAACGTCAGCGGCAACACGCTCAACGGCATACTCAACCAGCGCTCGCAGGACATGCTGACGGCCAACAACTGGAACGTCGTGCAATACGCGGTGCTGCTGCATATGTTCGCGCAGGTGAGCGGACTGGTCGCGGGCGAGCTGGTGCACGTCATCGCGGACGCGCACATCTACGACAGGCACGTCCCCATCGTGCGCGAGCTGATCGAGCACGAGCGCTTCCCCGCCCCGAAGTTCGTCATGAACGAGTCGGTCAGGGATTTCTACGCCTTCACGCCCGACGATTTCAGGCTGGAAGGCTACAAGTACTGCGATAAAAAATACGACATACCCGTCGCGATATGATCTGAAGTCGTAAGGGACGGGTGCGCCGCGTTCGTCACGGCGCGGACAAAGGACAACGAATGAAAGCGATACTGCATTGCGACAAGAACTGGGGCATCGGCAAGAACAACGACCTGATGTTCAGACTGCCCCGCGACATGAAGTTTTTCAGGGAAACGACGGCGGGCAAAGTGGTGGTCATGGGCTCCAACACGCTGTTGTCGCTCCCGGGCGGCAAGCCGCTCAAGGGCCGCACCAACATAGTGCTGTGGCCGGACGGCGACGCGGAGGCGGCAAAGGCGGGCGGATACGTGCTCGTGCGCAGCCCGGGCGAGCTGCTCGCCGAAGTCAAGAAATACGCACCCGACGACGTGTTCGTCATAGGCGGCGCGATGATGTACCACACGCTGCTGCCCTACTGCTCGCACGTCCTGCTCACCAAGGTGGACGCGGACGGGGGCGCGCAGGCGTTCTTCGACGACCTGGACGCACTGCCCGAATGGACGCTGACGTCCGAGAGCGAGCCCATGGAAGACAACGGCTACACGATCAGATTCTGTACTTACGAAAACGGAGAGGTGAAAGGACTGTGAAGATATACGGACGTAACGCGGTGGAAGAGGCGCTCAAGAGCGGCACGACCATAGACCGTCTGGTCGTACAGCGCGACCTGCGCGACGCGGGCGCCAACCGCATCATACAGGAAGCCAAGGACAGAGGGATAAAGATATTTTTCCGCGACAAGACCGCGCTCGACCGCGAGATCGAGCACGGCGGACGGCACCAGGGCTTCGTCGCCGAGGTGACCGACTTTAAATACAGCGAGCCGGAAGAGATACTCGCGCTCGCCGAGAGTCGGGGCGAACCGCCCTTCATCGTCATTCTCGACGGCGTGGAGGACCCGCATAACCTCGGCTCGGTCATCCGCGTGGCCGAGTGCGCGGGCGTGCACGGCATCATCATCCCCCGCCACCGCGCGGTGAGCGTCAACGACACCGTGGTCAAGGTGTCCAGCGGCGCCGCCGCCCACATCAAGGTCGCCAAGGTGACCAACATAAACAACACCATCGCCGAGCTGAAAGAACGCGGCGTGTGGGTGTACGCGGCGGACATGGAGGGCGACGACCTCTACTCCACCGACCTCCGCGGCCCCGTCGCCATAGTCGTGGGCGGCGAGGGCAAGGGCGTTTCCCGCCTTACCCGCGAAGTCTGCGACGGCGTGGTGTCCATCCCCATGTTCGGCAAGGTCAACTCCCTCAACGCCTCCGTCGCCGCCGCCGTGGTGATATACGAGAAGGTACGACAAATGGTTGCGCACCGCTAAGATCTCGGGCCGGTTGTTTGCCTGTAGTGCACACGCCTCCGCGTGCGCACTTCGGCAAAGCCCGAACGCCAACGGAAGCGCGGAGAGCCGCTCCGCGCTTGGGGTCTTATAGTCAAGACAACGATGTTCAAGGCGACACGCTGACGCGTGCCGCCTTTCTGCATCGTTTTCTTGAACTTTCGCAGTCGCTCATGTTTCGCGCCGGTTGTTTGCCTCCAACATACACGCTGCCGCGTGTATGTTTCGGCAAAGCGCGAACGCCAAAGGAACTCCGGACAGCCTGTCCTCCGTTGGCGTTTTTATAGACAAGACAACATCATTCGCAAACGCT
>ERZ1090863.587-NODE-587-length-18873-cov-15.485067_pt1 | contig 18873 bp, 19 predicted proteins | sample MGYA00478480_ERZ1090863 | MGnify/ENA primary metagenome ERZ1090863 (study PRJEB33644, sample SAMEA5815746) | chicken gut metagenome | biome: Chicken; feature: Gastrointestinal Tract; material: Caecum | place: Ireland | collected 2019-01-01 | study: A study of the...
TCCCTCGCATTCATGCGGAGCAGGATCATGGCATAATACTTATCTCTGGTCGGATTAAACATACTGGTATTCATATACGCCCCGATGATCGTCAGGAAAAGAAGGATGTGGAGGAATGCCTGATCCGCAGGGGCATTCCTGTACAGGAGTCCGATCCCGCAGACCATTGTAATAAAGTATAATAATTTCCCGATAAAAATCGTAATAATCTCCCATATCACAGAAATGATATTTGCAAATATCTTCAGCCCTCTGACGCCGTACAGTGCATCCGGGAGGATCTTTTTGATCAGGGGAATCTGCTTGATCGCATACAGAATGCTGTTAACCCGGTATGTATTCTTCAAAGAAAAGGAAATGCGTAATGTCTTATGCATGTTCTTCCTCCTTCAGCGCCGCAATGATCTTCTCTTTAAATTCACGGCTGTCCAGGTTGGATTTCTCCACGATTTCCAGCTCTCCATGGCTCAGCAGCACGATCACATCGCACAGATCCAGAGCCAGATCCATGATGTGAGTAGAAAAGATAGTGATCCGCCCGTCTTTCAGAGCCCGGAGCAGCTGTTTCATCTCTTCTGCCACCACCACGTCAAGAGAGGTCAGCGGCTCGTCAAGGAGCAGGATCTTCGGCTCTGCAATGATATTGACAAGCATCTGCATCTTATTTTTCATACCATGGGAATAATCTTTCATTAGCTTATCCCGGTCCTCCGGTTCAATGCTCATATAGTCAAAATATTCATCAATACTCTTAATGCTTCTAACAGAATCAGAATTAATATCCAGAAAGAACTTCAAAAATTCGCGTCCTGTAAGGAACTCCGGAACGGTAGGAGTTGACAACACATAGCCGATATTCTCTGGCTTTACTTCATGACGGATTCCATCTTCTTCCAGATAAAAGGTTCCTCCATCCGCTTTGATATCCCGGTTGATACAGTTAAACAGCGTCGTCTTTCCGGCACCGTTTCGTCCCAGAAGACCATAGATTTTACCTTCCTCAAAAGTAAAATTGATATCTTTCAGTACTACTTTCTTGTCAAAATGTTTCTCAAGGTGTTCAATCACAAATTTCATACTTTTTTCCTCATCTCTGTATTCTGACTACTATCTTAGCATGCAGCTCTCCATCCGTAAAGGAATTGCATCCGCGTATATGATGAAATCTCGAGCGTTTGTTACAGAAATGTCTCTCTTATAATTAAACGTACCTAACCTTTATTTATCCCTATTTTCTGCTGAGTTCTCAATTCATAAATCCCGATTAGACCAGCTGCAACTGCCGCAACTACATGGCTAACAAGTACCGCTGACCAGATTCCGTTCAGTCCTAGCCCAAGGCTGGATAGCAGCCATGCCAACGGCATACGGATGATCAGATAATAAAGCACCATACAGAGCAGGCTTTTCCCTGGTCTCCCCAGCCCATTTACAGCGCCTAAGAAACAATTTGTTACTGTATTGAGTACGTATCCAACTCCAATTATCATAAAATATGTCCTCACAATATCAGCTGCTGCGTCGCTGTTAACAAAAACACCAGAAAGCTGACGAGCAAATATTACAATAACCCCCGACAGAACTGCCAGCAGAATACATCCATAAATCAAGGCCAATCTAATATACTCTTTAGCCCTGTCATACCTTTTTCCGCCTACACACTGTCCGACAATGGTAGTCAACACCATATTCAGTGCCATTGCAGGATAAAACAGAATTGTCTCAAGCTTTCCGGTAATACCATATGCCGCAATTGCACTTATCCCATATCCACTTACCAAAGAAGTCAGAAAGCTAGTACTGATTGCCGGAATACTCTGTTGAAATGCTGAAGGGATACCCTTCGCAAACAATGGAACAATCCATTTTTTCTGAAAAGCAGAAAAATGAAATTCAAACAGCTTTTTTCTCCAAAGATAAATCAGGCTGAATACAAGACAAAGGGTCTGTGACAAGAGGGTCGCGATAGCAGCGCCTTTCAGTCCTGTCCAACGAATGAACAACGGATCCAGAACAGCATTCAGCACGGTACAGATTAACATAGCAATAACCTGAAATGTAGTGTTCCCAAAACTGCGAAGAACTGCCGTAAAGTAACAATACAGATAAACAGCAAGATATCCAAGAAGATAAACTGACAGGTAATCATATGCCATTTGGTATGTTTCCTGTGGAGTCTGCAGTAATAAAAGGATCGGTCTCAGCAACAACTCAAGAAGAACCGTAATGCTTACCGCAAGTATCACAGAGGAAAGAAAAGATGTCATGACAATGCTCTCTACATTTTTCTTATCTTTGGCACCGACTGCTTGCGACAAAAGGATTGAAATTCCATTGGTAGCTCCCATCGCTATGGAATTTAGGATCAGGATCAATGGCGTAGAGTTGGTAAGCGCAGCATAAGCGGTTTCCCCCATCAGATTGCCGATCCACAGGCTATCCACCAGATTGTAGGCCATATTGAGAAACATGGCTACCATCATAGGCAGACTTACGGCCAGCAGACATTTTTTCGTGTCTCCGGAAATAAAATCCATTTTATAGTTCATAATAAAACCTCCTTTAGTGAATGAACTTCATTCACTCGTTGTTATTAAAGAAACCCTGCTTAATAACAGGGAATTTCTTTCCTTATAATGCTTTCAATATCGTGATTAAAAACGATTTAATCCGTTCCACACGCTCTTCTCTCGTTATCTCCTGATTAAGAAGAATTCCTAACTGGCCATAAACACAAAAAGATGCAGCTGTAGCCGTATCCTGAATATGTATTTCGCCTCGGATCTTCGATTCCTCAAGCAATTTCTGTACTATAGGTTGCAATTTCGCACAGATACTCATAGAAAGTCGCATATGAATTTCTTTACTATCCGGTCCATGAAAGATTTCCTTCATGTAACTATTCTCTTCTTCTGCCTCTACAAAAGTCGGCATCTCTTTAACAATTTGAAGCAGCGTCATATCTTTCTTTTTCAGGATGGACGTTATCTGATTTACTTGCTGCTGGGCGTACTGCTCAATAACGGTATCAAACAATACTTCTTTCGATGAAAAATAACGATATAAAAGCCCTTGGGCCACGTTCATCTCTTTTGCAATATCAGATATGGACGTCTTCTCGTATCCCTTCTCACAAAACAGTTTCATTGCTGTATCTACAATTTCCTGTTTTCTTTCTTCCGGTTCCTTGGAGATACGCATTGTAGCTCTCCTCCCTTCCGATATAAATATAATACAAATCAAGCAAAAAGTCAATGAATGAATTTCATTCACTCAATAATTTAACTATTATATAATATCATCTGCGTCTAAATCCATTACCAATTGCAAATGTCATCAATGGGAACCATTATTTTCTGCCGCAGCTTCGAGCTGTTTTAATCTTATTACTTTCTCCAAGAGATACTTCGATTGCCCTTTTACCCCACACAAGATTTCGATCTTCACAGCAATAAAGCCGAACAAGGTCTAAAATTCAAACTGGCACCCAGTAGCAGTACAGAAAAAATTATGAGAATTTTCCTGAAATACAACTCTGGATGCCAATATGGGATAAATAATTAAATAGTCCGTAAAATGGCAGTCTTATATTTTATTATTCTGCTGCTACTTCTTCAGGCAGTACATCTAGTCTGAATCCTTTGAACACTGGCTGGCGCAGTGAATTTAGTGTATTCGGCATATATTCTACTACGCAAACATAATCGGGCTTAACCCATACAGCCTTTTCATGCCCAACCGGAAATATGGGAAATGGGCTCCGGTCCGTTATAGTCAGTTTTTCAATAATATCACGGGTAACGCCGGCAGTCACATGCCCCTTATATATAAGGAAGTTTTTCATGTATTTTGCGAGAATCAAACTGAAAATGTGTTTCCCTTTCTGCAGATATCCTGCAATAATGAACTCCTCATCAGCCATACGCTTACACTTGATCCAGTCACTGCTTCTCTTCCCCATATAGTATATGCTGTCTTTCCGTTTTGCGACGATTCCCTCCAGTTTCTTCTGTTCAGCTGCATGGTACAATGCGACTCCTGAACCGGATATATAACGAGAAACTGCAATCCGGTCATTTTCTGAAACAATTTGACTCAACACCCGTTTTCTTTCATATAATGGATACCAAATCTGCTCCTTATCCCTGCGATAAATACAATCAAATGCTACAAAAGAAGCAGGCGCTAAGGCAGCCTCCACCTGAATTCGAAATGGATCTGTCAGCAGAGTTCGTTTCTGAAGTGCAAAAAAGTCCGGAACTCCGTTTTTTAATACAACAATCTCCCCGTCCAATATACATCTATCAGCAATATTGCAATATATATCAGATAGTTCCGGAAATTTGGGAAGCATACGCATATTTTTCTTGTTTCTTAAATCAACGGTTTTCTTATCACTATAAGCCAGACAACGGAAACCATCCAATTTCAGTTCATAAATACACCCAGGATCATCAAATGCCTCTGCCTGTTTCGCAATCAACATAGGGCTTGCAGCCCGATCATCAAATAGATCCATCAGGCAGTACCTTTTTGTGTTCTATCTGGACTGCCGGACAGCTCCACGCTTTTTCGCAATGCTTCCATAAGATCGATCACATTGGATGGACCACTCGTATCTACAGCTACAATCTCCTGCCCCTGTATTTTTTTCATGATCGCATTCCTGAGTTTCTCTTGATACTCATCCTTAAAAGCAGCTGGCTCAAATGGTTTTGTCATGTTTTCGATTAGCATTTTAGCCATATTCAGCTCATTTTCATCCAGTTTCATTTTTGCCACCGATTTTGGCATAGCTGCAATTTCATCATGGTAATAAAGTGTTTTAACGATAATACCTTCTTTGGTAGGATACAACACTAATAGTTTTTCATTAGTTCCCATAACGGTTTTGGCTATAGCAACTTTTCGCTGTGAAAGAAGGGCTTGTCTCAGAAGTTCATAAGCTTTCTCAGCGCCTGACTCCGGGACAGCATAATAATCTTTCTCGTAATAGATCATATTAATTTCTGACATCTTTGCAAACTGGATAATATGAATGGTTTTATCCTTTTTTGTCTTGATTCTCTCCAGCTCCTCATTGGTCATAACTACATATTTTCCTTTTTCATACTCATACCCTTTAATTATATCCTCACTTGTCACTTCCTTATCGCAATGCCGGCAATATTTCTTATATTGCACTCTTTGCTTACTGTCTTTACATAGCTGGTTGAAATGGATATCGTTATCTATTGTTGTTTTGTACAGCCCAAGGATTTCATCATTTCGTCTGCTGACTATTTCAATTATAATTTCAGCCGTAGCGAAACATATTTGTCCGAATCTTTTATCAGTGCGGTTCAACAACAGGACGCTTATGATGATGGGGGTAGACTATATGCTACCCAGGTGACAGAAGAAAGGTTTTCTGCTGAAACAGATGCAATTACAAACTATAACAAGGATGAGGAAGGTAATCCTCTGGTGGATCTTTATGGAGCAGATAATTTTCTTCTGAATACGATGGATGTAATTGATGGAAAAATTGATTGGGAAGCACTCGGAACAGGCAAATATGTGCTGTATGCTTTGACGATGGACGATAATGAAAACCTCATCGATAATCCATCCATTCATGTCGGAGATACGATAACATTACATCACTGGACGATGGACGGATTAGCCGGCACATTAGATAACAGTTTTGATCTTACCGTCATGGCAAAAGTTCTTATCAATGAAAATACAGATACAGAACGAAACACAGGAGCTGCGCGATTCTATCTGCCGACAGAACAGTTTAAGTCACTTTGCAACGACCCGATTTTGGTAAGTTTCCCATTTAATGTCAAAGACGGAATGGATAGTGATATGAACAGTTTTTTATCTAACTATGTGGAGAGCATCGAGCCAAGTATGGATTTTGAGTCCAAGGAAACGTATATCAATTCCTTTAATGGCATGACGTCTCTGATTATTACAATAGGTGGCGCATTAAGTATTATTATCGGATTGATTGGGATAGTTAATTTCATCAACTCGGTATTGACAAGTATTATCACACGGCAAAAGGAATTTGCCATGCTTCAAAGCATTGGTATGACTGGCAAGCAGCTTAAACAGATGCTGTCTTATGAAGGGCTGTATTATGCCGCAGGAACGATTATAGCCTCATTAATAGCAGGGGGACTGTTCTCTCTCCTTGTTGTGCAGACAGTAGCAAGCAGTTTTTGGTTTTTCACGTACCGTTTTGTAATTTGGCCTATGCTGGTTGTCTATCCGTTTCTTATTCTTTTGACAGTGATTATTCCTATAATTCTTTATCGGCAGTTTACAAAAAGAAGCATTATTGAAAGGCTCCATCAAAACTGATCTTATCTACGCATTTGGGCTGCTGAAAAGCCCGACATTTCAGGGATTTCCCTGCATGGTCGGAGGGCAGACAGGACAGTTCCGTAGCCGGGGACGAGCTTTTTTGATAGTGTGTACCCCGCTATATTGTGTCGAAACGCTCTTGGTTTCATGGCGGCTCCCTCCGAGAGCCGCCGCTCTCACCAGCGTCAGGGCGTCGTTACATATGATGGCATAAGGAACGGCGGCCTTGATGTACTCAAAACCGCCGCAGTTCCCTGAAAATCCATTATGGCGCATGAAGTTACCTGCCCTGCAACGGTTTTTTCTTTTCCCGTCTGGCCGGGCAGATTAAAATGATATCTATTTTGCTTGCACCTCAATCAACTCTTTTGCATTTCCAGTAAATGGCGCACCATAAAAAAAGACCTGCCAATGTAATAATTCCTTTGTTCCATAGCCAAATATTATTTTGATCTCCGGCAAATTGGATAAACAAGTAGATATATTCTAACCCCGGAAATCTTAACAAGCTTCGTGTTAATAAGATTACCAGCCATATAACCCCGCAAACTAATGTTGCAATATGCTCTTGACTACACATGATCCCTAACAAGGCACACAAGGACGTTAAAAAGAACGTTGTTGGAAAATAAATGATAATCAATTCCCATATTGGCATTTCGTACCGCATAACTGATGAGCCTGCCATGCTAAAAACCGCGAATAAACTAGATATTGCAAAAGCGATTATGTAACGTAGCAATACCCAATTGAAAAGAGATTTGCTTTGTGCGGCAATAATATCAAAATTACTGTCTGCTCTTGTCTTTCCCCATTCACCAACAACGATTGCCACAAAAAACGGAAATATCACTTCAAAGCTGACCGGGTAAAAATCGAGCAGATCTCCGGCTATGATAGAAAGAACAATCATAGTAACCGTAAAAGCCACTGATACGATAAAGAAATTTATCCCGAAAATTTTTACTTCGCTTTCAATTCGCGCTTTCATTCTGACCTCCAAAACTTGTGTTTCAAAAACAGCAGGCTGCCAAACACAAGACCGCTTCCTACAAGGAAAAATCCATTTGCAATAACGCTTCCCATATCAACAAACGGCCATCTCGGATGCACCCATATCAAACGGACTAAATCGCCGGAAGTAATCAAGTAAAACGGCATTGCCTCTGCCGAGCCTACATAGGTGGCATTAAACCCAAACAATATTGCAGCCAGAATATAGAATAAGCGAATGTCAATCATCCCCGGTAAGGCAATCGAGCAAAAGCTGACAAATAAGCTCACTGGAACTAAAGAAACAAAGATTGCTTTTACCAACGGGACAATACATTCAATCAGGGAAATTTCAAATGGCGCAGCAATAAAATAAATTGTCGTGTTAAGTACAAGAAAAATACACTGCATGGAGAAAACATATAGAAATCCGCCCAACAGCTTTCCCAACACATATTGCCATTTTCGTAAGGCCGATGACATCAGCAAAGATTTCATTCCTGTCTTAGTATCTATGGGAATACGTCCTGCCAATAAGAACATCAGACCAAACAATAAAACAAGGCTGTCAAGGCTCACGATCCGATAGACAAAATATGCTGGCTCATTCAAAAACTCCAACCGAGCTAAATTCCCGGCAGAGGGGAAATTGTCAAGTAAAGAAAGTGCCATCGCTACAAGAAGTACACCCCATGTAACCAGACGCTTGAACTGCATTTTATATTCATAATGGAGAACAGAAAACATTTTACGCATGGGCTTTCCCTCCCATACAATACACATAAGCATCTTCCAAAGTCGCCGTGACAGGTGTGGCCTGTAAGAAAAGCCCGCTTTCGTCCATTATTCGCGCAGTCAATCCGTGGCTCTCGTATGTCGTCGATAATACTACCGATTTCTTTTGAAGCTCGATAAGCTGGTTTTCATTTTCTAAATGTAGGATTTTTACCTTATCTTTTACCCGTTCCAATAGGGCGGCAGATGTACCAGCATAAAATAGATGCCCTTTCCGCAGAACAGCAAGTTCTTCGCATAGCTGGTGAATATCTTCGACAATATGTGTAGAAAGCAAAACGGTGCGGCCCTCTCTTGCATATCTTGACAATAGGCCGCGGAACCTCACCCGTTCTTCTGGATCAAGACCGGCTGTCGGTTCGTCAACAACAAGAATTTGAGGATTGCCAATCAGCGCCTGCGCGATGCCAACCCTCCGTTTCATGCCGCCGGAAAGCTGACCTATTTTGCGCTTGGAAAATTCCAGCATTTCAACCTGTTCCAACACGCTGCTGACAGCCTTTTTGTTATGAATGCCTTTGAGTTCTGCCATGTAATTTACAAAGTCAAATACAGAAAGAGAGGGGTACATGGCAAGTTCCTGTGGCAAATACCCAATCCTTGCTCTGACCTCATTTCCCTGTTTCACGGTATCAAAACCGCAAATGCGGATTGTGCCTGCTGATGGGGTTAATACCGTAACCAATGCCTTCATCAGCGTAGTTTTTCCGGCACCATTGTGTCCCAACAGGCCAAAAACACCGCTGCCAACATGAAAGCTGACATCATCAAGAGCGGTAACACCGTTCTTGTATTTTTTGGTAACGTGATTGATCTCAATGTTTGTATTCATACGCTCCTCCATTCAACTACATTCGTAGATTTATAGATTTTAATGATACGGGTTACTCATTGTAACCCGCACCATATTCTGTACCAGTATTATAGGCCGGATAAGGATAGAAATGTTCTCTGCTGAATTGTACGGAAAAAGCAACCGTAAGTATCAGAGAAACAGCCAGTATAACCGTTATCATCCTGTCCCTGATCTTTGATGTTCTTGTGGTGATCCGTTTAATTCTGCGTTTTGTCAACACAAAACTGAGTGCGCCAATCCCTTTACCGGGTTTTGTAGCTTGAACCGTAGACAGTTCCAGCAGCCGGATAATAGCCGCAGCATATTCTGTTTCCGTGACTTTCCCTTGTGAAAATTTTAAGGCATTGCAATCGCAATCCGTTTCACAATGTAGTGAAAAATCTCCTTTAGCAATCCACGCAAAAGGGTTGAGCCAGTTTAATATGCAAACATAATCATAGATACGCTCCAAAAGAATATGTTTCCGCTTAATATGGGTCAGCTCATGGAGAAAAACAGCAGATAATTCAGTGTCTGTCAGCTTCTCCATGATCGTTTTGCTCATGATAACCGCCGGACGGATCGCGCCGGTAACGCAAATGGGATCATCCAAGGTACCCCAATACAGCACAGGCATTTTTTTTATTCCGATGATTTCCGTACAATGTAAACAAATCGCTTTGATCCTTTTATCGCCACATAACTGATATCCTCCCAAAGCCTTCTTTGCCAGTATCGAACATACCGTATTATAAATAAAAAGGATACCACATCCGCATACCCATATCCAACAAGCAATGCGAAATCCCTTTAACCATTCCTGCTCTTCCGGCGATATAAGAAATACATCCGGCGACAGGAACGGAATACAAAATAGTATCATACCGCATAGCGGGAACCACAGCGGCAGTGTAATACGCAGGATATGATTAATGAAAAGTGACAGGATGCAGAATACACTGCCGATGGCAGATACAAAAATAACTGCATTAAATATATTACCGAATATCTGCATCTATCTTCTCCGGCTGGTCGATCAGACTCTTCAGCTCATTCAATTCTTCTTGCGAAAGCTCTCCGCTTTTGACAAATCCCATCACCATCCTCGACAAAGAGCCATCATATACCCGGCTTAGAAAGCTGCGGCTTTCCGCAAGCTGGCAGTCACTTTCAGATACCGCCGGATAATAGAGATATCCTTTTCCCTGCCGCTTCGTAGACAATGCTCCTTTTTTCACCAAACGGGCAAGATATGTCTGAATAGTCGTTTTGCTCCATCCCGTCTCTTTTAAGCGATCTAATATTTCAGGAAGTGTTTGCGGACAATCGTTCCAAATAATCTTCATTACCCGCCATTCTGACTCTGAAATGGAAAGTTGTTTTTCCATACTCTCTCCTTTGGTTGACACCATGTAGTTTTATAAAGTTTAACATAAAAACTACATGGTGTCAACCAATGGGATCAACCAGAATAAATGAGTTTGTCATTTACTATTCTCCCTAAATCCACTTCTTCCTTTCTCATGAAAGTCTTCATTCATAATCAAATTGCACCTTTTTCAGCTTTCCGCCTTTGATTTCCAGTACCTCATCAGCTTCTTCCGCAAGCTGTCTGCTATGTGTCACCACGATCACGCATTTCCCTGATTCATGGGCAGTGCTCTTCAGAAGCTCGATAACCCCCGCGGATGTATCCTCGTCCAGATTCCCGGTCGGTTCATCCGCTAAAAGCACCTTCGACTCACTCGCTAAAGCCCGGGCGATCGCCACGCGTTGCTGCTGACCGCCAGACAGCTGCAGCACATTCCGTTTCCAGTCCTCACTGGGAATACCAACTTCCTTTAACAGCTTCTCGGCATCTTCTTTCCCGCCCAGCTTTACATTTTCTTCCGTAGTCAGATAATCGATCAGATTGTAGTTCTGAAAGACCAGGGATATATCGTGTCTCCGGTGGTAATTCAGCCCCTTCTTTTGGATATCCTCTCCATTAAAGAGGATGTTTCCCGATACCGGACTGTCAAGCCCAGCCAGAAGGGAAAGAAATGTTGTCTTCCCTGATCCGCTGGGTCCGACGATAGCATAAAAAATTCCCTCTTCAAAAGTTGCTGAAACCTGTTTTAAGACCAATGTATCCCGTTTGGATTTGTAAGAATACATGATATTCCTTGCCTCGATGATCATTTTTATATTACCTCCTAACTCATTTCACTCAAGATATCTTTCGGATTCTTCCGGAAAATCAGAATACCTGCCGCACACGTAGATACTATGATCAGCACACTTACTCCTGCGACGTCCGCAACCAGCATGAAAGACGTAATCTCTGTCTCTACATTTGTTACCGTCAGCTCCGGTGCCTGATAGTCTGTTGCAACTTTCCCCGCATCCATTTCCTTCTGAAGCTCTGCCTGCTGTTCCTGCTGGCCTGCCAGATAGTCTGCCGCGGCATTTGATACCGCCGGCGCAAACAGAAAAGACAAAGCCACTGCCGCAATCCCGATCAGGAACGCCTCGCTCAAGATCTGCAAAAGTATTTTCCCCTTTGCAATGCCCAGCGACATCAGAATCCCGATTTCATTCGTGCGGCTCCTGATCCAGAAAATGAAGATCAGAAACAAAATTGCGAAGCTGGCGGCCGTAACAACGATAAGCAGCGTATTGCTGATCTTTTCGAGATCATTAAAGTTAGATGCCATTGTATCAAGATTTCCGTTATTGTCGATCAGGTCATAGCGCCGCCAGTCTATATCCGTTTTCTTAATTGCTTCTTTCACGGCCTCATAGTCGTCTACATCCGCTACTTTAAAATATGCCTTTTCATACAGAGGATCGTCCTGTTCCACTTTCTCAGGAAAATGGAGATCTGTAAAAATAATATTTTCCGAACGGAATGTATCGCCGGACATATAGGGCTTTATGCTTTCTTTTACCTGATAGATTCCGACAATTTCCGCTTCCTGCACAGGTTCCTCCTCTTTGACAGGATGAAATTTCATGGTATCGCCGACTTTTAACTGGTTCTTTTCTGCCAGTTCTTCAGAAATAACACATACATTCGCATCTTCCGGCGTTGTCATACGCCCTTCTTTTATGCTGACATTTCCAGAAAGAACATTGGAATCCATCGTCATATCCAGGTTTCCGATCAGCGTAACTCCCCCAAAATCGTTAGTCTGGTCAGTGTCCGGATCTTCAATCCGCTCAAAGTTTTCCTGCTTTACAACCGTCGGTGCTGTCGTGATATTGTAGTCAGAGATCCCTTCTGTTTCCGCAATCTTCTCAATGTCTTCTAATTTAAGCGATTCAAAGGAATTATCCGTTGATACTCCCCATCCTTCCACACCGCCGACATTAGTTTTGTACGAATGTACTCCCGCATAACTCCCCTCTCCGTCTTCATATAATTCTGAGATTTTTTGACCTGCTTCCTCTAGTCGGCGGGTTCTGTCCTCCGGATTGCCTTCCAGTAAAAATCCTGCGCCGATAGCCTGCCGGGTACTGTCATTTACAGCAATATTGGCAGAACGGCTCGCCATACCGGAAAGGAAGAGGAGGCTGATAATACACACAACGAGCAAAAGCAGGATGCTCTTTACCGGTTTTCTATAGCAGGACCGGATCGCTCTCTCAAATAAATTCATCTTGTTATCCCTCCATTCGTGATAAGATATCTTTCGGATTTGCCCGGATCACCGGCACCAGGGATATCAGAACGGCAATGACAACAACCGCACTTCCAATCCCCAGCAGCAATACAATATCAGCAAACTGCAAGGAGACCTGCAGAGAAATATCTTCTGTCACTGAAGTAAACAGCATATTCTGCAGTCCCTCAGCCGCCAACAATCCGAATCCACAGGCCCCAGCCATGGCAATCAGAAACAGAACTGCTGCCTCCAGAAGCGCCTGCAGAAAAATAGTAAATTTCTGTTCGCCCATGCTGAGAAAAACAGCCATTTCCTTCTGGCGGGTCCGCATCCACATACAAAGTAATAAGGAAATAACCACTGTACCCGTAATAAACGTAAGCATCCGCATGAGCTCTACGACTCTTATGATCTGTATAAGCGGGGCTTTCATCTGCTGATATAAGGCGTCCGATGTAGTCACATCGGCTTTTTCCTGTAAAATATCCTGTATTTTCCCAGCCAGCTCGTCTAAAAGATCCGGCTGCCCTATATAAGCAGAGACTTTATAAAACCCTCTGTCACCAAACAATTCCAGATAAGCTGTATTATCGATATAGATCTGATTCTCCACCCGATAAACGGCAAGAGTGGACTTTTCCTGCCGGTTTTCATTTCCGGCAAGATATTCACCGATAACCTCCAATGTAACCGTTTTACCGCTTTCAGTTTCAAAAGAAAGCTGATCCCCAAGCTGCAAACCGTTGGCATCTGCAAACCCGGCATTAACCACAGCACCATATTGTGTTTCCGGCGTTATCAATCCACCGTCTGTAAGCCGGTAGGACTGATCCTCAAAAGGACTGTCTGTTTCCATATCATCAAAAGACTGCAGGCTGACTTTCAGATTGTCCTGCTCGGTGGAATCGCTGGCAGTAACCGGAGAAAGATCCGTTAAGTACGCAGACTGTTGCCCCAGTCGGTTTACAGAAGTGACATTTGCCAAATTCTCAATCTTTTCTGCTTCTTTATCCGTGATCTCATTTGCTGTGTCCGTAATTTCACAGACTACCTTCGCCTTCGTTTTTTCCTGCATATCAGCCTCTGTTCTTTCTGTGGCGCGCAGAATCATGTTGGTACTCAGGATCATACTGTTCACCAACAGGAAGATCAGCAACAGTAAAATTGATTTCGTGCGTTTCCTGATTAGATAAAGGAAACTTCTCTTATAAAAAGGCATTGTTCACCCCTCCTGTTACTGAAACCGGGTAATCAGCACTTTTGCAGCATGGATCTCCCCGTTTTCCTGTTCTTCTCCATAGACAGCAACCGATGTTGACTTCTTGACATCCGATGAAGAGGCATCTTCCAGATTGACCGTTTGAGTATTTATATCAATATTTGCAATTTGAAAGACACAGTCTTCCCCATAGGAAACCGTTGTACTTTCCATGCCGCTTTCACTTTCCATGCCGGGTGCTGCCCCAACTGCTGTCTGTCCGTTATCTTTGGTCTGGTCAGCCATAACCTGAAAACTTCCCTCCTGAAAATCTGTAACAGAGCCAACTAATGTAGCAGAATCCAGCAGTGATTGTGCCTCATTCGATGCATCTGTCGACTGACCACCTTCCGGATTCTGACTATACGAAGGGGCATCTGTTCCTGTATCTTTCTGGATATTTCCACACCCGGCCAGAGAAGCCGCACAGGCTAAGATCAAAATAGCTTTCGTAAATTTCAAACGTTTCATTTTCCATTCCGCCTTTCTTTTTGTTTTCCCACTCATCTTACAGAAAAACTTCTCTAAAACTCCTCTAAAAATAAAACTGTTTTTCTTCTGTTTTTAGAGAACTTTTAGAGGATTTCTTTGCTATACTAATAACTGTTCAGCCTTACATGGCTGAATCGGATTTACACGGATAAGAAAAGGACAGGACAGCTTATGAAAATACTTCTATTGGAAGATGATCTGGATCTCTGCCGTTCGATCCAGAATGTTCTCATAAAGAATGGGTATACAGTAGATGCCTGTAATGACGGGGAAACAGCTATGCTCTATGCGTTGAATACGGACTACGGCTATGAACTCGCCATCGTTGACCGGATGCTCCCCGTGATTGACGGCCTTACTATTATCAAGGCCATGCGGAGAAAAGGCATCCAGATCCCCGTGATCATTATTACGGGGATGTCTGCGATCGATGATCGGATTGACGGTCTGGACGGTGGAGCAGACGATTATCTGATAAAACCTTTCCATATCAAAGAACTGATGGCACGGATACGGGCACTAACCCGGAGATCCAAGGACACACAGAATTTGGAGTTTCTGTCATATGCAGATCTTCAGTTTGACCGGGAAAACCGGCGTCTGACGTGTAAAGGACATGAATTAGATCTCTCAGCCAAAGAAACCGATCTGATGTATACGCTGATGAAACAGCCGGATACAACTTTTTCCCGGGAACAGTTGATCTTAACTGTCTGGGGGATCGATTCTGATATTGCGCCCGGAAATGTTGACAATTACATCTCTTTTCTCAGGAAACGACTGAATGAACTGGGAAGTTGCTGCGTGATCAAGACAATATATGGAACAGGATACAGATTGGAGAACGGAGATGCTTAAAAGATTATTGAACAGGCTTCATATTATTATGACGGGAATCCTGATGGTGCTCATCACACTGATTTTATCCTTTACCTTCTGGAACACGTATCAGTCAGCCCAAACCGCCGATGTAACCTATATCCAGCGCATGGCTTCCCTTATCATCTATCAATTAGAAGCCGATACCGAACAGCCGGAGACTGTTCTCTCTGATTATGAAGAACAGATGAATGTATACACCGCTCTCCAGGATTCAGAAGGTTCGCTATTATATCAAAGTGATGCTGACTTTCCAACAGATTTCAGCGTTCTTTTAAAGAAAGCAGGGCAAAGCATCGGTATCGAAAATGCTGCCGGCTCCTCTGACGCAAGACAGATTACGGAGCAGGGTGGTTATATAGAATTAGAAGGGCTGCATCACGATCACTACTATGCCATCCCAGCCACAATCAGCACACAGGGAGGCAACAGCTTTTCTCTTACTCTTGTTTATCCAAAAAGCTCTGCTATGGAACTATTTCTGGGCCAGGCGCCTTTGTATCTGGGGATATGGTTGATTTCTTTTGTCGTTATTTTGTTTGTCAGCCGTTTTCTTTTGAAAAAAGCCTTTACCCCTAGTGAAGAAATGATCAAAAGCCAGAAAGATTTTGTGGCTGCAGCTTCTCACGAACTGAAAGCTCCGCTTGCTGTGATCATGGCAAATGCAGAAGCTCTGCAGTGTATGCAGGACCATGACAGCAGTGACCCGCAGACACAGTCCTGTCTGGATGTCATTGACGTAGAATGCAGCCGGATGTCTCGGCTTGTACGGGATATGTTGCTGCTTGCCTCATCAGACGCCGATAAATGGACCATCCAGAAAAGCGAGATCAATGTGGATACCCTGCTGATCACACTGTACGAAGCCTATGAGCCGGTATGCATCAGTAAAAAGATAAGATTGGAGCTCAATCTGAGTGAAGATGCGTATCCGTTCCTTTCTTCTGACCGGGAACGGCTCTTCCAGATCCTGAGCATTTTTCTGGATAATGCGGTCTGCTATTCCCCGGAAGGCAGTTCATTGCAGATTCAGGCTTCTTTAAAAGAAAAGAAGCTGATTTTTTCTATCATAGATCACGGAAAGGGGATTCCGGCAGAGGATAAGCCATTTATCTTTGACCGCTTTTACCGCGGGGATAAATCACGTACAGACAAATCTCATTTTGGTCTGGGATTAAGCATCGCAAAAGAACTGGCAAGAATGCTAGATGGGGAAATCGGCTTTAAGGATACGGAAGGCGGAGGAGCAACGTTCTTTTTGAGGCTCCCAATTAAAAAATATGCAAAAAATACCGGAGTCTGATGCTTCTTACTCATGAGCTCCGGTATTTTATTTGATCTATCATTATAATTTCCGGTAAAATTTCCTCGTCGCCTGTTCGTCAAAGTATGCTGTGCCTTTATCTTTTTTCAATATTAATTATCTTTTGTATCCAGCCACGATAAAATGATTCTTCATGAGAAACCAACAGTACTGTTCCCGGGAAATTTATAAGAGCCGACTTTAATGCATCTTTTGCCTGGATGTCTAAATGATTTGTCGGCTCATCCAGAATCAGGAAGTTACACGGTGTTAAGGTAAGCAGACACACCTTGACTTTCGCCTGCTCTCCGCCGCTAAGCGTTCCAATTGGCTGAGTTGCAAGTTTACTTGAAATCCCACACTTCGCCAAATGCTTACGAATCTCTTTTATAACTATATCTGGATTCGCATTAGCGACAATCTGTATCGGTGTCTGTTCAGCATCTTCCCACGCTAAATCCTGCTCAAAATATCCTATCCTGACCTGATCTGAAAATATAAAGCTGCCCTGCATGGATGGAATCTTTCCAATTAATGTTTTCAGCAGTGTAGATTTCCCAATCCCATTAAAACCGGTAATCACCACCTTCTGCCCGCCCATTATATTAAACTCAATATCAGACAGAACAGGATAGTGATACCCCACTGCGAGCTGCTTCACCAGAAGATGCTCTGTATTTGTCAATGGCAAAACAGGAAAGTGAAAGTGCGGAATAATCTCTTTCTGATCTAAAGCTTCCATTTTATCCATTCGATCAAGCTGCTTTTGTCGTCCTCTCGCCATTTTTGATTTTCTCCCGGCAATATTCTTTCTGATGAATTCTTCCGTTTTCCTGATTTCCTTCTGCTGAGCTGCATATTGTCGGATATAATCCTCACGCAGCATTGTTTTCTTCCGTAAAAATTCAGAATATGTGCCATAATACTTTGTTATCGTCCTATTGTCTATATCACAAATACGGTTTGCTATTTTGTCCAAAAAATCATAATCATGGGAAACAACTAAAAAGGCATTATCTAAAGCAGACAAGTATTCTGCCAGCCAAGCCACATGGGCTTTGTCCAGAAAATTAGTCGGCTCATCCAGCAGCAGCACGTCCGGTTTCTCAAGCAATAGCTTCGCTAAAATCACTTTCGCACGCTGACCGCCGCTCATTTCAGAAATATGCCGATCAAGCCCAATGGCAAGAAGCCCTAAGCCATTTGCAACACGCTCTATCTTAGTTTCTATTGAATAGAAATCCTGCTTTTCCAGTTGCTCCTGGCAGGAAGCAGCGAGCTCCAGACATCTCATATCTCCACTGGCTGCTTTTTCATATAACTCCATCACTTCTGCTTCCATTTTGTATAACTTTACGAAAGCTGTTTTTAGAAATTCTTTCATCGATAATGAGGCATCGATTTCAGCATACTGATCTAAATAACCTATGGTAGTATTCCGTTTCCATATAATACGGCCTTCATCCGGCAGAACCTGCCCTGTACATATTTTAATCAAAGTGCTTTTGCCGGCACCATTCGGACCAACAATTCCGACATGATCACCTTTATTCAGAAGAAAACCCGCATTTTTATAAAGTATATTCTCTCCAAAAGAATGTGTTAATCCATCTATCTCTAATAAACTCATTTTTTAATCCTTTCTATCTGCAAAATAAAAAAGCAGAAGACTAAAATACACGAATGTATCTGCCTTCTGCCTTTATACAATGACGCAAAAAACAAAAGGCCGTGAACAAAACATTGTCCACAGCCCTGCACTCTGTCATCACACGGAAAGCCAGCTTCTTAAAAAAGGGTATAAAACTCCCCTGATACTCTTCTGTGACTTTCCGATGAAATCCAAATACGCAATTTATACGCTATACTCTGTACAATGTTTCATCGTATTTGATTGTACAGAGTTAAGTTTCTGCTTACGCTGATCTGTTAACCTAAAACCCATCTATTTTCTCCTTCCGGAAACCATAATTTCGAATTTGATAATACTATGATGGATTTCAATTGTCAATCATCAGTATTAATCAAAGAAAGGGCTCACTTCTCCCTGCTCTACTGTCCTTTCGTTAATGTGTGAAGCAAAACTGATTTTTCCCCTTCCGTTTCAGTGAGCAGCACTTCAACAGCCTTTTTATCTGGATTGTACTGAACTCGTATTTCAGGTTCTTTCCCTTCATCTCTCAGAGTAATCTTAATTCCAGCGGATTCCCTCTCCTGCTCTGTTTCTGCTTCTATTGCTCCCATAGGCGTATCTATAAATAAAACGCATCTGCTAATTCCCATATATATTATAATCCTTCCTCTATATATAAAG
>ERZ1090863.588-NODE-588-length-18873-cov-5.405410_pt1 | contig 18873 bp, 21 predicted proteins | sample MGYA00478480_ERZ1090863 | MGnify/ENA primary metagenome ERZ1090863 (study PRJEB33644, sample SAMEA5815746) | chicken gut metagenome | biome: Chicken; feature: Gastrointestinal Tract; material: Caecum | place: Ireland | collected 2019-01-01 | study: A study of the...
GGCCTTAAATCATAGGAAAAGGGTATATTATGAGGGCGAAGAGTTGGAAAAACTTAATACAGAAGCAGTTATCTATCCTTGGAAACGAGGAAAAAGCCTATGACTCCGTAATTGCAACGCTGTCCGATATTTTGGAACAGCGGGATATCATATATCAGCAATACCAAGATGAGGGATGCAACCCGGTGCGAGAGTATACAAACAAAGGCGGCGCAACAAACACGACCAAAAACCCGCTGCTTGTCCTATGGGATGATCTGAATAAATCGGCTTTGGCGTACTGGAGGGAACTCGGGTTGACCCCAAGCAGCTATAAAAAGATGACTGGAGACACTCCAAAACAGAAGAAGGAGAGTAAACTTGAGCAAGCGCTCAAAAATCTGGAACCATAAGAACTGGCCTGCTGTTATTGAGTACGCCGAAGCAATCCGAGACAGGAAGAAAATCGCATGTGATGAGCTCCAGAAAGCGGTTGACCGATTTTTTAGAGACTTGGAAAATCCAGATTATGAGGTAGACCCAAAAGGGCCGGAGTTTTGTATCGGAATCATTGAGACTACATTGTGCCACCAGCAGGGAGAACGGCTTGATGGGACACCACTTCGAGGTGAGCCGTTTACGCTGGAGCCTTGGCAGAAGTTCATCATTTATAATCTGATCGGATTCAAACTAAAAGGTTCTGATATAGTCCGATTCCATGAAGCATTGATCTTTGTGCCGCGAAAGCAAGGTAAGACCGCATTTGCCGGTGCTCTTGCTTGGGCATTGTCTTTATGGTATCGGAAATCAGGTTCAAAAATGTACATCGCATCTGCGGCGCTGCTGCAGTCGCTGGAAACGTTTAATTTTATTGCATACAATGTCCGCCAAATGGGCGAAGACTTAAAGAACGGCGGGCATGTCCGGCTGATTGACAATTATACCGAACATTCTATGACAGCAGAGCTTGGAGAGAGTTCTTTCTTTATACGCGCACTGGCTGCAAACCCTGATACACAAGATTCACTCAACTGCAATATTGCGGTGTGCGATGAGATCCACGCTTTCAAACAGCCAAAGCAATACAACCTGTTTAAAGAGGCAATGAAAGCTTACACCAACAAGCTGCTCATTGGAATTTCCACTGCCGGAGATAATGAACAGGCATTTTTAGGCCAACGGCTCAAATATTGCCGCAAAGTGCTGGACGGGACCGTGAAGGATGAACAGTATTTCATCTTTATGTGCTGCGCTCCTGAAGGGGTGAAGGATGGGACAGTAGATTATACTGACCCAAAGGTCCATGAAATGGCTAATCCTAACTATGGGGTGACCATTCGGCCGGCAGAAATTCTAAATGATGCGCTTCAAGCCCAGAATGACCCACAGCAGCGGAAAGACTTTTTTGCAAAGAGTTTAAACGTATATACCAATGCAATCAAGGCTTACTTTGATGTGGACGAGTTCCGCAGGAGTGATGGGAAATACAACTGGACATTGGACGAGCTTGCGAAACTTCCCATTGACTGGTACGGAGGCGCAGACCTGTCAAAGCTACATGATCTGACAGCAGCGGCACTGTTCGGAAACTATCAGGGAATAGACATCATTATCACGCATGCGTTTTTCCCAGTGATAGCAGCACATCTGAAAGCGGATCAGGACAATATACCTCTGTTTGGTTGGGCAGACGATGGGTGGCTCACTTTGTGCAATAGCCCGACCGTCAACCATGCCGATGTGGTCAACTGGTTTGTGGAAATGCGCAGGAAAGGGTTTAAAGTCAGGCAGGTGGGCCATGACCGCAAATTCTGCCGGGAATATTTCCTTGGCATGAAATCTGCCGGGTTCAAGATCATTGACCAGCCCCAATACTATTATAAAAAATCAGAAGGCTTTCGCCACATTGAGGCAGCTGCGAAAAATGGAAATCTGTACTATATTCATAGCGAGGCGTATGAGTATTGTGTGGAGAACGTGTCAGCGGTAGAGAAAACGGACGACATGATTCAATATGACAAAGTTCAACCCGAACACCGTATCGACCTGTTTGACGCTTCTGTGTTCGCCTGTATCCGCTATCTGGAGAACATGGAACGGCAGAGGAAAGGACAGGAGTGGTGGAATGGAAAGGGGAAAGCAGATTGAGCAAAAGAAAATCCAGAGCGAGGGCCGAGCCCACGCAGAAGCACAGCGCGGCATGGCTGTGCAGCAGCGAGGCGTTTGATACACTGACTTGCCAAGGCTATACCAGCCTGTCCCACAACCCGGAGATCATGGCCGGAGTGGATACCATCGCCCGCCTGATCGGGAGCATGACGATCCACCTAATGGCAAGTACAGAAAATGGGGACATTCGGATAGAACCGAAAGCTTTAGGGAAAAAGAATGCGACGTCAGAAGGTGTGGAAGAAGAAAAGAAAAAACTTGGCTGGTTAGCCCGCAAAGTTGACATTGAGCCCAACCAGTATATGACAAGGGCAGCGCTGATTCAGTGGATTGTCAGAACTATGTATTTGGACGGAAACGGAAACGCCATAGTCCTCTATAAGACCAAAGACGGTCACCTTCAAGAATTAGTTCCGATCCCATCGTCACGTGTTTCACTTGAGCAGGATGGAGAATGGGGTTATAAGATTTTCGTTGACGGTGTAGAGCATAAGCCAAATGTGGACCTTCTTCACTTCGCTATTAACCCGGATAGCTATTATCCTTGGCGCGGCACAGGATACCGGGTCTCTCTTGCGGACGTGGCTAACAATCTCAAGCAGGCATCTGCGACGCAAAAAGGATTTATGGCCAGCAAGTGGAAGCCATCTTTAATTGTCAAGGTGGACGCCTTAACAGATGAGTTTTCCAGCCCAGAGGGCAGAAAGCGCTTGCTGGACTCCTATGCTATGTCAGGAGAGGCGGGTGAACCTTGGATGATTCCCGCAGAGCAGTTCAGCGTGGAGCAGGTTAAGCCGCTTACCTTGTCTGATCTTGCATTGGATTCCATGGTGACGCTGGACAAGCGTACAGTGGCCGCTGTGTTGGGTATCCCGCCGTTTGTCTTGGGTGTTGGAGATTTTAACCGGGACGCATGGAACAACTTTGTCAATGCAACAATAATGCCTCTTGCGAAAACCATGGAGCAGGAGCTGACAAAGCAGATTTTGGATTCTCCTGATTTGTTTTTCCGATTTAATAGCTGGAGCTTATACAGTTACAGCATCAATGAGTTGGTTTCCGCTGGCGCCGAAATGGTAGACCGTATGGCATTGCGCCGGAACGAGTGGAGGGGTTGGCTCAACCTTCCGCCTGATGCAGACATGAATGAACTGCTTGCATTGGAGAACTATATCCCAGCTGATCGGTTAGGAGACCAAGGGAAACTGCTCCAGAATGGAGGTGAGAACAATGGAACATAGATATATCCCCATGAATGATGTGCAGACCCGCGAGGATGGTGATGGCCTGTATATTGAGGGATATTTCGCAGTGTTTAACTCCACATACGAGATTTGGCCGGGGGCAACAGAAAGCATTGCACCGGGAGCATTCGACGATTCTGTGAGCGACGATGTGCGCGCCTTGTACAACCACAACAGCGACATTGTACTGGGACGTACCAGTGCCGGAACAATGGAGCTTAAGCAAGATTCCCATGGGTTATGGGGCCGTATCCGGCTGAACCGGAGCGACACAGACGCCATGAATGCCTACGCACGTATTGCACGGGGGGATATTACCGGGTGTTCATTCGGTTTTGATATCGCCGCGCAGGAAACCGATTATAGGGAAGACGGCAGTGTGCATTGGACGATCACCAAAGTCTCGCCTCTCTATGAGGTTTCTCCGTGTACATTCCCGGCCTATCAGGATACAGTCGTTTCTGCTCGGAAACATGACGTGGAGGAAATCAAGCGGAGACGCTGCGAAGCTTGGAAACACGAGGCTCTGGGGAGGTTGAAGCTTGAAGATTGAAGACGCCATGAAGCTGGCCCGCCGAGTGATTGATACCGGGGAACGGGCTGAAATCGTGCCTTCGAAAGATGGCGCAGAGGTTTATATCCTCAAGCGCCGAAAACTAAAACCAAATAACGAGCCCAGCCCTAAACGTTGAGGCTGGAAGGGCCGAGAGTGGTCAGCTGCGAGCAATGCTCGATAGCTGTCCGCTCTTATTTTTTAACAGAAAGGGGAACAAACATGCTAAAAGTGCTGATGCTTCGCCGGTCTATCGACGCGAAGAAAAGCGAGCTGGATGAACTGAAACGAAAAGATGATGAATTTCAGACCCGCGAAGCGGAATTGGAGCAAGCCATTCACGAAGTGGAACCCGGAAATCCCGAGCAGGAGGCTGTGGTCACTGCTGAAATCGAGCAGTACGAGACCGAGAAGAATGAACATGATGCCGCCAAGACCGCCCTAACAGAAGAAATCGAGAAGTTAGAAGCAGAGCTGGAGGAAATCGAGCGAAACGCGCCGAAGCCTCCTCAAACCCGAGAAGCTAAACCAAATACGAGAGGTGAAATGAAAATGCAGACGATCAACATCCGTTCCCTGCCGATGAATCAGCGGGCATTTGATGCGCTGCCCGTGGAACAGCGGAATGCCGTGATTGCGCAAGACGACGTCAAGGCCTTCTTGGCACAGTTACGCGGCATGAAGGGACAGGCCCGCGCCATTACCGGCGCAGAACTGACAATCCCCGTTGTCTTCCTTGAGCTGATTTCTGAAAACATGTTCCGATACAGCAAACTGCTGAACCGTGTGCGAGTGCGCAATGTCAGCGGGCAGGCCCGGCAGACCATCGCCGGGACGGTGCCCGAAGCCGTTTGGACGGAGATGTGCGGCGCCATCAATGAGCTGAACTTCGTCTTCAACCAAGTGACCTTGGACGGCTATAAGGTGGCCGGTTATGTGCCGGTATGCAATTCCTTGCTGGAAGACAACGACATTAGCCTTGCGTCTTGGATTGTGGAAATGCTGTCTGAATCCATTGGATATGCCATGGATAAGGCCATTCTGTATGGCAAGGGCTCTGCTAACCGCATGCCTCTGGGTATCGTTACCCGTTTGGCCCAAGAGAGTGCGCCCAGCGATTATCCTGCCAATGCTCCGGCATGGGTTGATCTGCATGAAACCAATATTCTCAAAATCGGCGGCAAAGATGTGACCGGTGCAGCATTTTGGAGTGCACTGATGACTGCCACTGGTGCCACATACACCCGGTATAACCGTGGCACCATGTTCTGGGCAATGAACTCCAAAACCTATGCCACGTTGAAGAGCAAGCTTATTACTTTCACGGCAACTGGTGACATTGTGGCCAACCTGTTTGGCTCTCTGCCCATTGTGACCGGCGACGTAGATATTTTGGAGTTTATGCCGGATGGCGACATTGTGGGCGGGTACGGCGACCTGTATCTGCTGGCGCAGCGCTCCGGCATGACCGTAGAAAGCTCCTATGAAGTTCAATTCCTTCAGGACAACACTGTGTTCCGCGCCAAGCAGCGGGCAGACGGTATGCCTATTATCCCCGGTGCATTCGTGGCGATCAACATCAACAACGTGGCTGTAACCACTGCCATGGATTTTGCCGCAGATAATGCCAACGATGCGCAGTTGTCGGATTTGACCCTGACAGGTGCAACGATTTCCTTTGACCCGGAAACTTATACTTACAGCGCAACTGCAACCAACAATTCCCTCAAGATTGAAGCGACACCGGCGCAGCCCACTGCTCATTTAAGCATCGTGGCAAACGGCAAGCAGGTGCGCAACGGCGGCACTGCATCGCTGACTGCATCTGAAGCGAACACCATCTCCATTACGGTCAAACAGGGGAACGCCACTCGCGTCTATAACCTGACCATCACTGGCGCAGGGGCCTGATATGACGGACGCAGAGGTCTTGACCATGCTGCAGGTCGACTTGGGCGAGTTTTACCCAAATGAGCAGCGGAAAGCGTACTTGCTCCAGTGTATCAATGCAGCGCAGTCCTTCATCGCTCGGGAGGGGATTGCCCTGACGGAATCGGCGGAAGATGGGCAGCTGGTTGAGATGTACGCGGCTTATCTGGTACGAAAACGGGCGACCGCCGAGGCAATGCCGCGCATGCTGCGATGGGCGCTCAATAACCGGCTGTTCAGCCAGAAAGCGAGTGAGAGCAATGCTTGACTCTGGTGTGCTGACCGCATGGCGCGGGGCCAATAAGGCCCCCGCCGGCGGAATGCCGGTCATGGAATACAAGCAGGTATGGGGCAGTTACTACGAAAACCGGACGATAGGCGTAACCCGATATTATACTGCCCAACAGCACGGAGACCGCGCAGACGTGATGGTGAGAGTACAACGGACATATGAGATCAGGCCTGCAGAGGACAGGATCATCCTTGAGCCATACGACCACAAGGACGGGAACGCCTACCGTGTGACCCAAAAGCAGGATGTGATTGACGATGACGGGCTTCCGGCTACCGACTTGACGTTGGAGAGAGATGATGGACTTGACGCTGGAAAAATTACAGGAAGCGTTAGCAGCTCTGACTGACCGCTGCTATCACTATGTGGCGCAGCCCAACGCGAAACCGTCCTATCTGGTTTGGATGGAGGACGGCGGCAACGATTTCAGCGCGGACAACATCCACGCGGAATTGTGCCTGACCGGGACGGTTGACCTGTACACCAAAACGGAGAATGACCCGCTCATGCAGTCCGTACCACAGGCTTTGGAGAACATCGGAGCTGCATGGTCTCTCAATTCCGTTCAGTATGAGGACGATACTGGCCTGATTCACTATGAATGGGCTTGGGAGGTTGCTTGATGGCGAAGATTGATTTTCCTGGTATTGAGAAGTATCAAAAACAAATCATCCAATTCCAAAAGAAGCTGGAAAGCGTACTTGGTCCATCTGTTTATGAGGGCGCGGCTGTTGTTGCAGATGAAATAAAGGCTGGGATTAGAGCGCTGCCGCTCGCCCGCGGATATGGAACGGCGCAAAATCCTCTGCCCGGAGGTGCCACCAAGGCGCAAAAGAAGGGCTTGATGGAAGGGTTCGGCATCGCAAAGCTGCAGAACGAGAAAGGATATGTCAATGTCAAACTGGGCTTTGATGGCTATAACGCCACCAAAACAGCCCAATACCCACAAGGGCAGCCAAACCAACTTGTAGCACGCGGGATTGAATCCGGTACATCTTGGAAGCAAAAGGCCCCATTTGTTGCCCCAGCCCTGAAACGGTGCAGAGGAAGGGCAGAAAAAGTGATGGATGAAACGTTGAGCAGAGAAATTGAAAAAATCATGAAGTGAAAGGAGAGACGGCTATGGCAACGATTGGCCTGTCAAAGCCCTATTATGCGATTTATAGCAATACCGGAAGTACGGTGAGCTATGCCACCGGTGGCGTAATGGGGAAAGCAACCGAAGCAAACATTGAAATTGAGACCACGGAGGATAACAACCTATATGCAGACAATGCCATCGCGGAAACCGACCGGTCTTTCGCTGGCGGCACACTGACCTTGTCTACCGATGACCTGTCTGAATCCGTTGCAGAAGCGATTCTTGGCCTTGACACGGGTACCATTTCCGAAATCACGGGTGTGACCGACGAGAGCGTGACCGAGTTGCTGTATGACGATAACCAGCAAACACCCTACCTTGGTGTCGGTTTCATTGTCAAGAAGAAAGTCGGCGGTGTGTACAAGTGGCGCGGAATTGTGCTCACAAAAGTTATGTTCAACGTTCCTGCTGATGCTGCAACCACGCAGGGGGAAAGCATCGAATGGCAAGTTCCGGAGCTGACTGCCACAATTATGCGAGACGACAGCGAAACCCATATGTGGAAACGAGAGGCAACCTTTACCACAGAAGCGCAGGCAGAGGCGTATATCAAAGACCGCCTGAAAATTACAGCTGGAGGCTGACCATGAGAACGACCACAATCAACCTTCTGGGCGAGGATCGCCTGCTGTGTTGCTCTACCCGGTTCATCCGGGACTGCAGCGAACGATACGGCGCAGTGGATGGTATCGACAAAGCACTGACCGGCGCACAGAACAAGGTGTTAGACGAAGCAATGTGGATGCTCGCTGGCCTTTTGGATGCTGGGAACCGGTGGGCGAAGCTCAACGGAAAATCCAACCCGGAACCTCTGGATTCAGACCAACTCCTTGACCTATTTGGGATTGATGATCTGACTGACGTAGTTGGCAATATCAAGGAAGCGATTTCCTCCGGTATGGGCGCCACGGTACAGGTGACATCAAAAAACACAGAGGCCGCTCCGGCAAAATAACGCCGGAGTGGCTGATCTGGTACGGGCTGAAAATCGGCCTGTCTTATGGTGAGACATTAGACATTCCAATGGGAGAATTGATGGACTACATCGCAATTGAGCAAGTCAAGCATGAGGATGCAAAGCTTGTTGCAGCGGGCGTAAGCTACGACGAACAGGTTATTCCGGATGTGAGGTGATAATATGGCAAAAACGGATATCGGCCCGCGTGTTGGCATTGATGGTGAAAAAGAATTTCGAAAAGCGCTGACTTCCATTGGCCAGCAGCTCCGCACTCTTGACACCGAGATGAAAGCGGTCACCTCTGCATTCGATGAAAATGATAAAAGCCAAGAAAATTTGGCACAACAGTCTGATGTACTGACCCGAAAGCTCTCCCTACAGGAACAGCGTATTTCTGAAATCCAGAAAGCGCTGGATTATGCCCGGCAGAACTACGATGAAAACAGTGACGAAGTGCAGCGGTGGCAGCAGGTCATGAACCGGGCCACTGCTGACCTCAACAAGACCAGAAATCAGCTTTCCAAGTTAGAAAGTGAGATGGATGGAGCCGGGGATAGCACGGATGATCTTGCGGACGGGCTTGAGGATGCTGGGGATGCAGCAGACAGCGCAAGCGGCAAATTCGGGAGTACACAGGTAGCGCTTGGGAACCTGATTGCAAATGGAATTTCCGCTGCCGTCAGCGCAATTGGAGACCTTGTGTCAAGCCTTTGGAACATGGATGAGGCGACCGAGGAATACCGGAAGGCACAAGGCCGGCTGAACACTGCATATGAGGCGGCTGGGTACAGCGCGAAGACAGCGCAGCAAGCATATTCAGCATTTTACGGGATTTTGGGCGATACCGACACCGCTACAGAGGCGAGCCAGCTCTTGGCACAGCTTGCAGAAAATGAAGAGGATGTGGCGACTTGGGCGGACATTGCAGCCGGTGTATCCGGCACGTTTGGTGACAGCCTCCCGATTGAAGGCCTCATTGAAGCCAGCAATGAGACCGCGAAAGTAGGAACGGTTACAGGTGTTTTAGCGGATGCACTGAACTGGGTTGGCATCAGCGAGGACGAATTCAACAAGAAATTAGCGGCCTGCTCTTCGGAATCGGAACGGAATCAGCTTATTATGCAAACGCTCTCCGGGCAGTACGAGGAAGCCAGTGCGGCGTTCTATCGGAACAACGAGGCGCTTGTGGAATCCAGAGATGCGCAGCAATCTTTACAGGATTCCATGGCCCGTGTGGGTGAGGCTATATCCGGCGTAAAAACAGAGCTTTTGACACAGTTCGCGCCTGTCATCGAGCAGGTGAGCGGAAAGGTAGCTGATTTTATCAGCAATCTGGATATGAAGGTCATTTCAAAGAAAATAGAAGACTTTGTGAATTTTCTCATTGACAATGGACCGACCATCATCTCTATCATTTCTGGAATTGGTGCCGGATTTTTAGCGTGGAAGGTAACCGGAATCATACAGACGCTTATCACGTCTCTTGGTGCGTTAGTCCCGGCATTGACTGGCGCGACTACGGCGCAGACTGGGCTGAATACGGCTATGGCAGCGAATCCCATTGGTGCGGTGATTACCATTATAGCTACGCTTATAACTACGCTCATCACGCTCTGGAATACAAACGAGGACTTCAGAAATGCGGTCACAACTGCATGGGAAAGCATTAAAAGTGTTGTTTCCACTGTAGTCAATGCTATTGTTGGATTTTTTACAGAGACGATTCCATCAGCATTTGAGTCGATCATTGGATTTTTCACTGTGACTGTGCCGCAGGCAATACAGAGCTTCGTGGATAGTGTCGGAGTATTCTTTGCAGAGACGATTCCAGCGTTTTTCCAGAGTGTGGTGCAGTGGTTTGCAGACTTGCCTGAAGAAATTGCATATTACCTCGGCCTAATCATCGGAAAGCTCATTTCGTGGGGGGCGGAGGCGATTACATGGGTTCAAACAGAAGTTCCTAAAATCATTGAAAATATTGTGGTCTTTTTCTCGGAACTACCGGGGAAAATCTTGGAATTTCTTACAACCGCTATAACAAACTTTTCTCAATGGATAGCGAACTTACATCAGAAGGCGGCTACAATAGGTGCTGAAGTAATTGATGCGATTGTAAAGTTCTTTTCTGAACTGCCCAGTAAGCTTTGGAAATGGCTGCAAGATTCCATTGCTAAAGTAGGCAATTTTATTACAAACATGGGTACAAAAATCAGGACAGAGGTACCTAAAATTACAGAATCTTTTCTCGGATTCTTTCGGGAACTGCCTCAAAAAATATTGGAAATCGGGAAGAACATTGTAAATGGACTTTGGAATGGAATAAAAAGTGCATGGTCCAACCTTATAAACAAAGTTACAGGGTTATTTGGCAGCCTCGTCAAGGGAATTAAAGATGGACTTGGTATCCACTCACCGTCTAAAGTTTTTGCCGGAATTGGCGAGAATATGGCAAAGGGGTTAGGAGTGGGCTGGGACGATACTATAAGCGGGGTATCTACACAGATGCAGCAATCCATCCCAACGCCGAACGCGACAATGGGGAATATTGCGGCAGGAATGGTAAATGGCATGAGCGCCGCAATGGCAGGAAGCATGCCGCAGTCCGCAACGATTGTGCTCAAAACTGCGAATGGAACGGAGCTGGCGCGGTGGATGCTGCCTGACCTTCGGGCGGCGATGCGGCAGAATCCGGAGGTGGTAAGCGGAGTATGACACAGCTCATTATCAACAATTCGATTTATTTACCTCAAACGAGCTGGAACAAATACCGCTGTTACCCAGCGCAATTGTCTCAACAGGTGGACATGATCTCCGGAAGGCGCGTCCTTGAGGTGCGAGGGAATGTCCAAATGATCGAATACGAGTACGATTACATGGGCAACGACCTGATGCGGCAGCTCAACGCCGTCCTCCGCTCTGGTCAGTCATTCCCGGTAACATATCTGCCAGACAGCGGGGATGAGATGCAGGCCGGCAAATTCATCACGGATTCATTCCCTGTTCCAGAGTTTGCATTTTCCAAGGGAGGCGTTGCACTGTGGCATAACGTATCATTCACGCTCCGGGAGGTGTCGCCGCATGACTAATAACAGCCCGGAATACTATGCGGCGATCACAGCAGATGCGCGCCGTATCCTGTTGAGGGCGGTTATTGATATTATTTCTCCTGACATCGTGTATGGAGACGCAGAGAGCTCAAGCATGTCCCCGTACAGCAAGCCGGAGCAGCTCCATGACAAGGACATGGGAGACCTTGCAAGATATGAGACGTTAGAGCTTAACCGCTGGCTACTTAACGGGAGTTTCAGCGCGTTACCGAACAACCCGCAGGATACTACAGGACAGATGGCCTATATGTCTGACGTGGTATGCGGTGAGGATGGTACATTTTCCCCGGCGGTATGGTTGGAACAACCGTTCTCCGGCGTCTCTATCCTGCAAGCGTGCAGCGTGTATTTCCCCAGCGCGCCAGAAGATGGATTCCCCGTTAACTTCACCATTGACGTTATGCAGGGAGGAACCTCATATTTCTCCCGTACCTTCACCGGAAACACGGAGACGCAAATTGACCTTGACGGGTTCACGGTCAACAACCCGGACGCAATCCGGGTAACAGTGACCAAATGGAGCCTGCCCTACCGCCGATTCAGAACGGTTGAGATTTTGCCGGGCATCTATGAAGTGTGGGACAACTCCATCCTTGCCTCGTTCTCTGTAGTCCAGCAGGCCAATTTCGCCTCGCTGGCACTCCCATACGGTACATGCAACCTGTCAATGGACAATCTTGACCGGAGATTTGAGCCGCGCAATAAGCAGGGCATTTTCAAGAGCATTGAAGAACGGCAGGGCATTGAGGTATCTATCGGCGTTGTCATGCCGGACGGTTCAACTCAATATCAGCCGACCGGGGTATATTACCAGTATGCAGGCGGCTGGAAAACCGGAGAGAACGGCCTGACCATGGAATGGCAGCTTGTGGACATCATCGGGCTGCTGACCGGTAGGCAGTACATCCCGCCAACAACACTGCCCACCACATTGAGCGGCTGGGCCACGTCTCTCGTCAGTCAGTTGGGCGTCAATTTCGCAGATTCATATATTGTAGATCCCAATTATGCTGATATTGCCCTGACGGTATCCAGTGCGGACGAAGTAACCGGAAAATCATGCGGCGACATCCTCATGTGGATTTGTCAGGCATCCGGAACATTTGCGCGGGCGGACAACACAACCGGCAAGCTCGCAATCGAACCGCTGTGGAGTGAGGGAAGTAAGATGACCCTTGACAACATGGAGACTTACCCTGTGATGAAGGCAAACGATGACCTCGCAGCTATCATTTTCACGTTGCCATCCGGGCAGTACGTGGTGAGTGGCAATTCCACGGCATCCAGCGCAACCGTGTCCGTGCAGAATCCATTTATTACCACGCAGGAGCAGGCCTTGAAAGCGGCTCGGCTCATCTTGGCAACCTACGGCGGAAACCAATATGAGACAACTGGGCGCGGGAATCCTGCCAGCGAGATTGGAGACGTTGACACGGTATGGCTGGACGAGAGTGGCGCGGTTGCCGGCCGGAGGATGACGCAGACGTTTTCAATCAATAACGGGGTGTTGCAGGGGTGTCAATCGACACTGCTGCAAGCAGATGGTTCGTTCCTATTTGAGAATCGGGCAGTTATTTCCGCGAGCGGGAGCTGGACGGCCCCTGCTGGTGTGACACAGCTTCGGGTTATCCTTGTTGGCAAAGGTGGAAACGGCACAGACGGCACGGACGGATCGTGGACAGAGGCGGGAGTGGATGGAACGGATGGTCTCGGTGGCAAGGTTTGGGCCGATACAATTGACATCAATCCGCAACAGGTGTTTGAGGTAACTGTGGGTGATGATACGACGTTCGGGCAGTATTCCAGTGCGAATGGGCAGGTATTCCAGTACGGCTATACAGACATCGCGTCCGGTGATTCGTTCGGGCGCACGGGTGTTCCTTCCCCTGTCGCCGGGACGGGAGATGGAGGTGCGGGAGGCGTCGGTGGCGTACAAGGCAACCGGCACGAGGAGACTATCCGTGAGACAGATGATGAGGGAAACGTCACGGAGACCACAATAACTGTTATCGACAACTACCCCGGAACAGGTGCACAAGGTGTAGATGGCGTTACCGGGTGCGTGGTGGTATATTGGGACATCCCGGAGGAATCGGCATGATCACTTTGACTAATCTGATTCCCTCACCGAGTATGGAGGGGAGCGGATGGAATGGGACCTATTCCACAGAGCATTCCTATGTGGGGACACGCTCTCTAAAAATGTCCGGTGCTTCCGGGGGCGCCGAAACCACATGCAGCACCACGGCAAGCATCCCGCTTATCCCATCCCACACCTACTATGCACGGGTATATGGGTATCAGGATACCAAGACCAACGGAGCGGCAGTCGGGTTTTATTGGCCCATTGCAGAGCCGAATTTCAATGACAATCTTCCGGTAGGGGATGCAGGGAAATGGAACCTGTACAGCGCCGTGAACAATCGGACAAGCTTCAGCTCCGGGAGCTATCCCTTCCGGCTGGACTGGAACAACCGGGGGACGGCTGGGACCATCTATTATGACGGCTGTATGCTCATCGACCTGCCGGCCTGCTTTGGAGCGGGGAATGAGCCGGATCAAGCATGGTGTGATGAGAATATTCCGTACTTTGAAGGCGAGATGGATTTAGAAGCTTCTATAGCTGCTATCCCATCCATAGAAAGCGCCTCTATAACTCCGAACCCGTCCAATATAAACAGCCCAATTTTAATCCGGGCGTTCATTACAGAAAAAGCAGTTATTCTTACTCCGGTTTATTTTTACACAGGCGAAATTCAAAGTGGTGAGGTTTGATATGGCAATTAAGACAGTCAGAGCAAATATCAACGGCACGTGGCACACCCTGACCTATAACAGCGGAAACGGCGCATGGGAGGCCACAGTAAATGCCCCCGGCGCAACATCGTATAACCAACCGAACGGCTATTATAACGTGCAGGTGGAGGCCACCAATGACGCAGGCACCAAGGGGACAGGGGACGGTACCACAGTCAAAGGCCTTCGTCTGGTGGTCAAAGAGACTGTGGCCCCGGTTATCACTATTGTATCCCCGTCTAACGGTGCGAGAGTAACCAACAATAAGCAGCCGGTTGTATTCAACGTCACCGATGAGGCGGGCGGCTCCGGTGTGGATTTGGAATCCATTGTGGTGAAACTGGATGGGGAACCAGTTGCATCCAGTGAAATTACCCATTCCTCGATTACCAATGGCTACAGCTTTACTTATACCCCCGCCAATGTGTTAGGGGACGGCTCTCACACAGTGACGGTGAACGCGGCGGACAACGACGGAAACGACGCAGCGGAAAAGAGCACGTCTTTCACAGTGGATACTGTGGCCCCGTCTTTGAACGTAACCAGCCCCACAGACGGACTTATCACCAACAGCGCTTCTGTGACCGTGGCAGGCACCACCAACGACGTAACGTCCAGCCCAGTAACAGTGACCATCAAGCGCAACGAAGCAGATCAGGGCACGGTGACAGTGGGCTCCGGCGGCGCATTCTCCAAGGCCATTACACTGACCGAGGGAGCCAATACCATCGTCGTTACATCCACAGACCAAGCGGGCAAATCGACCTCTGTCACCATCCACGTCACGCTGGATACCTCTGTCCCGGTCATTCAGTCGGCCACCATCACGCCGAACCCGGTTGATGCAGGCGCTACTATGGTGATCTCCGTTGTGATCGTGGAGGGCTCCTAATGCAGAGGCTTTCCGTCTCCCTCCCCATGAATACCCTGTATGTGTCCGGCACCGTCAATGATGTGGCGGTGACTTGGACACGACAGGAAAACGGGGCATGGGAGGCCATCGCCGACCGGGCGGAAGATGATACCTACCACGTAGAGCTGACCATCATCTCCGCCTCCGGCCAGCCCACCAACGCAGAATTTACTCTGTATTACGGCCTGCTTCAGCTTATCACAGACCGGACACAGGCGGACGTGGACTATGTAAGCCAGCTCAACATTCTTGGATGGGAGAACATGAATGCGCAGCAGCGAAATGATTACCTTGCAGGCTTGAAAGGCGCATACAACGCAACTGATATGAACCGGGTGGGAAATGCAGTCTCTTATGTGGCGCAGCGGCTCACGAATTGCGGATATACAGTGCATATCAATCCGAAAGTGGACTGGCAGATTGGAGACATCCCGACTGTATCCAATCTAACAGCCTATTTGGACGATGTGAGGGCCATCCGTGCGGCGCTGGCAGTATCGCCTGCCACGCCGCCAGTCCCGGAGGACATGGACAAGCTGACTTACACAGAGGCAAACAACATTGAGCAGATTCTATTAGATGTAAATTTATTGATCGACCGTATAGCTGCCGCGTGGTTCTACTCCGGCGAGCTGTATTCAGGGGAGGTAGTTTGATGCAAGATAGAATCCCACTTTATCCGGGCCGCGTTACGCTGACGCCGGTTTCCGGTCAGGCAAATACTTACGATATGACACGAGCAGATCAGCCCACGGAAGAAGGCACACCACTGAACAAAAACACGCTGCTCAAGGACGCTACAGCGGCGCTCTACGGCCTTGGCTCCGACGCGGTGCCGGATGAGGTGCTGGGGATGCTGAAGGGGAGCCTGAAGGTTGAACAGGCACTGGTACCAGATACAATTGCCGGAAGAGATTGGGTGCCGACAGCCAAAACATTAACTGGCAATGGCGTTGGCGCTGTTTCTGGAAACAATACGATTATCGCTATTGATAATGCGATGCGTCTGTATATCAGTACAGATTATGGAGAATCATGGACAGAAAGCAATCGTTTCGTTGGGAACAGTTATTCTTACGAGGATTCTATCTTTTGGAATGGAGCATTCTACCTCGCAATTTATAAATCGTCTACTCACTATGTGTATAAATCAGATAATAACGGAAACGACTGGATTTTGGTGGACAGCGGCAATTATGTAGGTGGGTATTTTAGCGTTGTTGGGAACACCTTATACACATGTAGAACCTACTCAACATCGAAAATGTTCTGGCGCGAAACGCAAGATGGTATTAGCTGGTCTGATGTAGATATTCCGACAACCAGCTTGCTGTATTCAAATCAATGCTGGCTCGGAGATATAAATGGGCAGATGGTGGCCGTGTTAGGCGGTTCGAATTTTGCAAGCACAATTTACAAATTAAGTTCTATCACAGACCCGTCTCCAGTTTCAGTCGGGGACATTGGCGTTTCAGGCCATACCACATCAGGCTTTGTAAAAGCATTCGGCATGATTTATATCGCGATTGGTAATAAATTGTTTTGCAGTAGTGACGGCGATACATGGAATGCGGTTGAAGAGTCTGCCGGATCAATTTTTAGCATCGCGGCGGTGGACGATATATTAGTAATTTTACACTATCTTTCAACATCCAAATTAGACATTTTTTATAGCACAGACGGCCAAAGCTTCAGCAAAATTGACCTTTTTCCGTATAAAACTGCTTATCTTACCGGTTTAGAGATGAGCGATGGGAATGCCTGTTTTGCCGCCGTGCCGAATGTAGCTAATATATCTATAGGAATATCAAAATATGCGGACAAAATTGTCTGCACCCTCCAAACCCCAGCTGGAATCGACAAAACCTCCGAAGTAGCGCAAGCCCTCGGCTCTGTGAAGGTAGAGACGGGAGAATACACTGGGACAAATACATATGGGGAAAGCAATCCAACGGTTCTGTCCTTCAGTGGGAAACCATTTCTCGTTTTGGTACTTGCCCATCAAGATTCCAGCGAAAACATCACCTATTTTAATCCCGGCAATGGATGTTGGGGAAATGATTCTCTTTCTTGGGTTTCTGGTACAGATAAAACGAAAGTAGGACAAAGTAGTTCCTCTGGTACTGTTACATTCATAGCAGCAGGGAACACACTTTCTTTTTATGCAAGTTCTGCGCAAACGCAAATGAATGCAAGCAACTATAAATACCGCTATGCAGCTCTAACTCAAGCAGGAGGTGACACCTAATGCGTTACATCCAACCCAACCCCAATCCCTCCGGAGCCTATCCTGCGCCCCAAAGCAATCCGTTTCCCGGCGCGATCGGCCTGACAGACGGACAAGCTCAAACCCTGCTGGACTACAACGGCTTTGTAAGCATCGAACAGAATGAGGACGGCGTTGTTACCGTCACCCCAAACACCGAAGCGTGGGAAGTGTGGAAGGCCGAGCAGCCAGATCCTTCCGAGCAGCTTGCCGCAGAAGTCCGCGCCCAGCGTGACACTTTCCTCGCTGCTTGCGACTGGACGCAGATGCCAGACAGCCCTCTTTCCGAAGAAGAAAAGGCGGCCTATCAGACTTACCGGCAGGCGTTGCGGGACGTACCGCAGCAGGAGGGCTTCCCGGAAACCATCAGCTGGCCGGAAGAACCAAAAACAGGAAGTTTTGTCGAATGACAAGGCACAATACTTGAAAGGAGAAAACATCATGAAAAATATCTTGACCCGGAACGCGAAAGCAATCTTTGACCTGTCTACAGCGGAGGGCGTAGACGTGGGCGTGGCCCGCGACATGTTTGCCAGCAACCTTGCTCTGTACCCGGAGCTGCCTCACAAGGGCGCAGAGGTGGACTATGAAGCGCTGTCCAAGGAGTGGAAGGGCATGACCAAGGAGGAACAGGCAGAGGCCAAGACGGCGTTCAAGGAGCTGCTGCATGACCATTACCACGAGTTAGGACAAGCCTATGCAGCGAAGGATTTCGAGGCATTTGATAGACTGCTGAAGGCATAAGAAAAGCCGCCTGAATTACAGGCGGCAGGAAGTGACTTAAATTGACAAACGGCGGCGGCGTAGTGTAAAATAACTATGGCGCTGCACAAACGGCAGGCGGTTAGTCACTCTCCCGGAAGGGAGGTGATGCTGATGTGGGACGAGCCAAGGAAGAAATTCCTGCGATTCGTCGTGTGTCTGGTCTTTTTGATCTACATACTGACCATAAAAGCGAGATAGCCGCCCCGGCCAAGGAAACGGCTATCTCTATGATACCTATCTTCGGCTAACCGCTTGTCGCAGCGCCCTTTCTATGGTTATTATACCGGTCTTGCCCCGCTTTGTCAACTGACAGAGCGGGGCTATTTTCATGGAAAGAAGGTGTATCAGATGAGCAAACAGACGGCGATTATCCCGCTGTCCAAGGTGTCTAAAATCCAGCTTTACATCAACACAGGCAAGAAATCGCTTGCTGCCATCATGGCGGAAACCGGCGCGGACTTTGGGCTGAATGGCGGGTTATTCAGCGGCAGCAAGAGCCTGTGCAACGTGAAGGCGGACGGCAAGGTGGTCAACGACCCCGGCTGGACGGAGTACGGCTATGCTTGGAATACCGGCCCAGACATCAGCATGGACATTATCCCTAACAGCAAAAAGAACTACATCGGCTGTGTGCAGCTCAAGGCTGGCAAAGACCCGGCGTATCAGCCGGATATGGGCGGCAAGCGGGGCCGGACGGCCATGGGGCTGGCCGGGAGCAACCTTGTCCTGTACTGCACCGGAGACGGCACAGGGGACGCTTC
>ERZ1090863.597-NODE-597-length-18687-cov-23.966992_pt1 | contig 18687 bp, 23 predicted proteins | sample MGYA00478480_ERZ1090863 | MGnify/ENA primary metagenome ERZ1090863 (study PRJEB33644, sample SAMEA5815746) | chicken gut metagenome | biome: Chicken; feature: Gastrointestinal Tract; material: Caecum | place: Ireland | collected 2019-01-01 | study: A study of the...
AAATTTTCTATCGCGCATATATATCACCTACCTACCGTATTTTATAAGTTATCCAAAATTATGAGCAATAATATAGCTTCCTCGTTATTGCGTATGTTTTTATAAATATGAATAATAAATGGAATATTTTATTGGCTCACTTGCCCTATGGTAATCCAATCAGAATCGTACCATTCACCTGTAGTCGCATTCCATCTGCGATATTGTAAATATCCGTTTTCAACGCGATAATAGGTTATGAGTTCGATTTTTCTCTCCGTGTGCGCTGTGTTAAAAGTTTCCACGCATTGCATGTTCTGGGTCGGAACTTCAGATGGCAGACTGCTTGCCTGTACGCTTAACACGGATCCGGTGAACATCATTGCTGAGCACCCAATGACAACAGCCATTTTTAACTTTTTCATTGGTATCCCTCCTCTTTTAATTCGATGCCGGCTTTTAAGTATGCTTCGGCATCTTCTTTTGATATGTTTACTTTAATATCTGTTCCGGCCAAAACATAATAATATTTACCGTTTTTATCTATGCAGATGAAGGCGGATCCTTCATTGGCAGGCAGTATATTCATTTCTTTCTGCTGCGTTTCAGACAGGGAAATGTATGGCTGAAACACGACCAGATAGGATCCGATATAAATAATACAAAAGGAAGCTGCCATCATGCAGGCCTTCAAGAGGTTACGTTTTGAAAATTTATTTTTTGTTACGGCAGTCATCCGTTCCGGTAAAAGTCGTTTCCGGTCTACTTGAAACAGGGCTGTAGAATACCGAAAAAGAATTTTGGAACCGGCGATGGATTGTTTTAAAACCTCCACAATAGTTTCCAGATATTTGATTTTTTCGGGTTTGTCCAGGATGGCCGTAGAGGTCAAATCACATTTGATTTCCAAAGTGTTTTCTAATTCTGCTTTTAATAAATAAACAACAGGATTCCACCAAAATAGGCAGCAGAATAATTTCGTCAGCAGCTTTACAAGAATATCATGGTTGTAAAAATGATTGCATTCGTGGATGAAAATGTAATAAAGATTTTCATCGCTGTAATCCTGGCATGGAAGCAGGATGATTTTTTTTCGGATGCCGAACCCCATAGGAACATTTGTCACCTTGGAGATGCGAAAGGTTACACGGATCTTTTTTTTATAGACGATGTTAATCTTTTCGAGACAGGCGCTGTATCTCTCATTCTCTGCTGCGGGCAGCAGCAAAAGTTTCCGCATTACAAGATTGTATAGGATCAGATGTTTTCCGATCAAAAGAAAAGTTACCAAAAACCAGCCGATCAGCAACAGTGTCCCAAGAGGCAATCCTGCAACGGGCCCAGGATGCCGTACTGCGGTCTGTACTGGATTCAAAACAGACGGCGCATGGATGATTTTTACAAATCCAAATTCAACAGGTATAAATAGGCGGATAAAAGTGAGCGCGTATAAAACTGAAATCAACAGGATGCCGTCATGCCCTGCCAATAGTTTCTTTTTCCGTGACAGGTAAAGAAGAATAATAAAAAGGTCTGAGCATAAAAGGCTCATCAAAAAGGAATAGGCAGTAACAGACATTTTTCAGGTTCTCCTAGTTTTCTTTTGTACTAAATCAATCATCTTCATTTTTATATTCCGCAATGATGCGCTCTAATTCCTGAACCAGCTGTTGATCCTCTTCGTTTTGTTCTTTTTCCTTCTTTTTCTTCGGAGAAGTTTCTTCTAATAACGCAAGCGCGATTTTTTGTAAAGTCGATCTGCTGTTGATATCATCCAGCAGGACATTTTTCGTGAATTCGTCTTCCGTTACGGTAGCTTTGAATTCCCGCGCGTACTTCGCGTATTTTGCATGGCTGCAATTTACGCCGCAGACAGAAATCAGACCTTTTTCCTGCAGCATATTTATGTAGCGGTGAATTTGCGGTTTATGGGGAAAGTGATCTGAGAGACGCTCAAATAAATCAACACTTGTTAAAGGTTTGTCTGAGTGCCAAAACTCAGCCATAATAAGACGCTCCTGTCCACTAAGCTTATAAACCATTTTGAATATTGCTCCTTTAAATCATTAATAATTTTATTAATAATATATTATGACGATAATGGGAATCTGTCAACAGCTGATTAAGAACTTATCATATATTCGGAAAGTTGCATGATAAATTTACGCAAAGTTTGTAAAACTTTTTTTGCGAGGCACTACAGATAGAGTCGTTGATCGAAAAAAATTTTGATGTAAAGAAAAAAACGAAAAGAAAAGGAGAAAATTTTTTGAAGAATGGCGCAAAAAATTTTCTTCATGAAAAAGAAAAAAGAAATAGAAGATGTGCATTTTTCGTGTGTCGGGGTATTAGGGGCTGTCCCCTAACAAGAGCGGCATTTTTGTACAAAAAATGCGTATCTTGCAAATAATAAATAGAAGATAGAAAAGAAAAAAGGATTGGTAACCAGAAAAATATCATGGAAGTAACCACCACTTTTGAATTATTTATTAGACCGTAAAATAAAAGATGGATCGGGAAAACTCCAAAGCAGTGAGGGGATGGTGAAAACATCAAGAAGGAATGTGGCCAGGAACAGGCGGCATACATGCAGAAGATCTTTGAGTGTGTTGAAAAATTGGTAGAGCAGCAAGCTGCAATTGTAAAAGAAATAAAGTGGCAGAATAAATATTTGGCATATCAGTTCCAAAATCTTTACTTGCGCTTACCGGCACCCAGATATAATCCGGATGCAGACATAGAAGATAAGGAATTTGTGTCAGGTCAGCCCTGGCGTTATGAAGATGGAAAGTGGGTGGATTGATGACAACGGAAGAAAAAATTAAAAAAACGGAGCAGGACATCGCACGATTGCGTAGCCGCACGAAAGAAAAGAAACGGGAACTGAAACGGCTGCAAGATATATATTTAATCGAGCAGCAGGAAAAACGGGCCAGAATGAATGATCTTTTTGTTTCCGGGATTGAAGAAATCTGCGGAGAAATGACAGAGGAAAAAATGCAGGAACTGATTGAAAAAATTCGGCGGGAAACGCAAGGGTGATAAAGTGCCAGAAGGGAAATATGAGGATCTGCATTTACAAGTTACAGCAGAAGAAAAAAAGAACTTAGGCAGTTGGTTAAAGAAGAACGTGCCAGGACAGGGAAAAAAATTACTATAACACATTTTGTTAAGGAACACATTTTTTCGCAGGCATCCATACAAAAACAGGGGAATCTAAAATTTTTAAAGTTTTGCTTGCATTCCGGAAACCCGGGTGCTATACTATAAAACGAACTTTTGTGCGCGGGTTTTTGCCTAACCCAACAAAAACCCTGTAAACTCAAGGATTTTTAAGGCTTCAGACTTAAGAAAGGAGGATTCATCATGAGGGTAAGATCATCTGTGAAACCGATCTGCGACAAATGCAAGGTTATCAAGAGAAAAGGAAGCATCCGTATCATTTGTGAGAATCCAAAGCATAAACAGCGCCAGGGTTGATCCCTCAAACGACCCGACAGATGTTTATGCGGTGTTAATATTATAAAGTGAGACCTGATAGGCTGCGTCAGGATACCTCCGCGGATGGAGTTCCAGGCTGCACGTCCGGAAAAAACCATCCTTTATAATATTGCTTAATACTCTTCCCGAAACGGGAGGGGAAAGGCCGCTGTACCGGCGGCTGGATGCGTCATACCGGCATCCCAATTAGGAAAATATTAATTGTGTGTAAATGGAGGAAACGTACATGGCTCGTATAGCTGGTGTAGATTTACCAAGAGACAAACGCGTAGAGATCGGTTTGACCTATATCTACGGAATCGGAAGAGCTTCTTCCAACAGAATCCTGGCACAGGCAGGTGTTAATCCGGATACCCGCGTAAGAGACCTGACCGACGATGAGGTAAAGAAGATTGCCGCTGTCATCGATGAGACTCAGATGGTAGAAGGTGACCTGAGACGTGAGATCGCTATGAACATCAAGCGTCTGCAGGAAATCGGCTGCTACCGCGGAATCCGTCATAGAAAAGGACTTCCTGTTCGCGGACAGAAGACCAAGACCAATGCCAGAACCCGCAAGGGCCCGAAGAAAACTGTTGCTAACAAGAAAAAGTAAAGAATAAGAAAGTGTAGGTTAGTTTTTATTATGGCAAAAGTGACAAAGAAAACGACAAAACGTCGTGTCAAGAAAAACGTTGAACGTGGACAGGCACATATTCAGTCATCCTTCAACAATACAATTGTTACTCTGACTGATACCGAGGGCAACGCTCTGTCATGGGCAAGCGCCGGCGGCCTGGGCTTTAAAGGTTCAAGGAAATCTACTCCTTATGCTGCGCAGATGGCTGCAGAGACAGCTACAAAGGCAGCTTTGATTCATGGCTTGAAAACAGTTGACGTGTTCGTAAAAGGACCCGGATCAGGACGTGAGGCGGCGATTCGCGCGCTGTCTGCCAGCGGTCTGGAGGTAACAAGTATCTGCGATGTGACACCGGTACCCCACAACGGATGCCGTCCGCCCAAGCGCAGAAGAGTCTAATCAAAACAGGAGGTCATTACAATGGCAGTAAATAGAGTACCGGTTCTGAAGAGATGCAGATCCTTAGGTCTGGATCCTGTGTATCTGGGAATTGATAAAAAGTCCACCCGTCAGTTAAAGCGTTCCAGCAGAAAGATTTCTGAGTACGGTCTGCAGCTGCGGGAAAAACAGAAAGCAAAATTTATCTACGGCGTTCTGGAGAAGCCCTTCCGCAATTATTATAAGAAAGCGGACAAAATGGCCGGACAGACAGGTGAGAACCTGATGTCTATGCTGGAGCTGCGTCTGGACAACGTAATCTTCCGTCTGGGATTTGCCAGAACCAGAAGAGAAGCCAGACAGATCGTAGACCACAAGCATGTGCTGGTAAACGGCAAGCAGGTGAACATCCCCTCTTACTTGACCAAGGCAGGCGATGTCATCGAGATCAAAGAAGGAAAGAAAGGCTCTCAGAGATACAAAGATATCCTGGAGGTAACGGGAGGACGTCTGGTTCCGGAGTGGCTGGATTCCGACCAGGAAACTCTGCAGGGAACTGTGAAAGAAGTTCCGACCCGCGAGGTTATCGATGTTCCTGTAAACGAGATGCTTATCGTCGAGCTGTATTCTAAATAATCCGCAGGCGGCGTAACCCTCAATGAAGCATAATCCCAAAAAGGAGGGGCTTGTAGGTGTTTGATTTTAACAAACCGAAAATTGAGATCACAGAGATTTCAGAAGATAAAAAGTTCGGAAGATTCGTGGTAGAACCTCTGGAGCGGGGTTACGGAACGACTCTGGGAAATTCTCTCAGGAGAATCATGCTTTCCTCTCTTCCCGGCGCTGCAGTGAGCCAGGTAAAGATCGAGGGCGTGCTTCATGAGTTCAGCTCCATCCCTGGAGTGAAGGAAGATGTCACAGAGATCATCATGAACCTGAAGAGCCTGGCCATCAAGAATAACAGCGAAACCAATGAGGCGAAAGTTGCCTACATTGAATTTGAGGGCGAAGGTGTTGTGAAGGCATCTGATATCCAGGTGGATCAGGATATCGAGATCATGAATCCGGATCAGGTGATCGCCACCCTGAACGGCGGCGCGGACAGCAAGCTTTATATGGAGCTGACCATCACCAAGGGCCGGGGCTATGTCAGCGCCGACAAGGCGAAGACAGAAGATATGCCCATCGGAGTGATCGCTGTGGACGCGATCTATACTCCGGTTGAGAGGGTCAACCTGACGGTGGAGAACACCCGTGTAGGACAGATCACGGATTTTGACAAGCTGACCCTGGATGTTTACACCAAGGGAACGCTGGACCCGGATGAGGCAGTCAGTCTGGCTGCCAAGGTGCTCAGCGAGCACCTGAAACTGTTCATTGACCTTTCAGAAAACGCGAAGACCGCGGAGGTTATGATCGAGAAGGAGGACAATGAGAAAGAGAAAGTTCTGGAGATGAACATCGATGAACTGGAACTTTCTGTCCGCTCTTACAACTGCCTGAAGCGCGCCGGAATCAATACGGTGGAAGAGCTCTGCAGCAAAACCTCCGAGGATATGATGAAAGTCCGGAATCTGGGACGCAAGTCTCTGGAGGAGGTACTGGCGAAGCTGAAAGAACTGGGATTATCTCTGAGTCCCGGAGACGAGCAGTAATATTATAATTTGTAGAATTAAGCGGGCTGTCAGTAAGACCGAAGATGCGTGACTTCCCGTTCCACAAATGGAGGACAATAAAATGGCAGGATATAAGAAGCTGGGAAGAACTTCTGACCAGAGAAAAGCAGTACTTAGAAACCAGGTGACCAATCTCCTTTATCACGGAAAGATCCGTACCACAGAGACCAAGGCAAAAGAGATCCGCAAGATCGCGGAAGGCCTCATCGCCATGGCAGTGCGTGAGAAAGACAACTACGAGACCGTTACAGTAACCGCCAAGGCTGCCCGCAAGGATGCCGACGGCAAGCGCGTCAAAGAAGTAAAGGACGGCAAGAAGGTAACTGTATACGACGAGGTACAGAAAGAGATCAAGAAGGACGCTCCTTCCAGACTTCACGCAAGACGTAAAATGATGAAGGTCTTCTATCCGGTGACGGATGTTCCCACAAGCAACAAGGGAAAGAAGAAAAATACCAAGAAAGTGGACATGGTGGCTAAAATGTTCGATGAGATCGCGCCCAAGTACGAGGGACGCAACGGCGGTTATACCCGCATTGTCAAAATCGGACCCCGTAAGGGAGATGCCGCCATGGAAGTTCTGATTGAGCTGGTATAAGAAATATAACAGGCAGATGGGCATATATATAGGAAGCTATGTATATGCCCGTTTTTCATTGATCGATTTTTGAGGGACTAGATCCATGCTCCGTCCATGGTGATAACCTGGCCGGTAAGGTAGGGATGATTCAGCGAGAGATCGGCGATCAGCGCACCGGCCTCAGCAGGGGTGCCGAAACGGCCTGCGGGAATCTCCTCTTCCAGGGCGCGGCGTTCTTCCGGGCTCAGAAACTGATTCATCGAAGTATCGACAGCTCCGAAAGCGACAGCGTTGACCCGGATGCCGCTGGGTGCCAGTTCCTTTCCCAGAGCGCGGGTGAAGGAATTTACCGCTCCTTTGGCCGCGGAGTAGGCTGCCTCGCAGGAAGCGCCCGCAAGTCCCCAGACAGAAGATACATTGAGAATAGATCCGCCGCCCTGGCGGAGAAACAGAGGGATCGCCGCCCGGCAGGTAAGGAACATGGAAGTTACATTGGTCTGAAACAGTGTGTTCCACTGCGCCAGGGACATGTCCTGCAGCAGCCCCACATGAGAGATTCCGGCGTTATTGACCAGAATCTTCAGACAGGCTTCCTCCGGCAGAAGAGAAAAAAGGGAGGTTACGAAATCTTCCCGGCCGATGTCTCCCAGAACAGTGATGCATTCCTGCCCCCAGGTTTCCTTGATTTCTTTTCGCAGTTCCGCCAGAGCGGAACGGTTCGTCCTGGCAGCGGCCAGAATGGAACAGCCGCAGCCGGCCAGAGCAAGCGCGGCGCTGCGTCCGATTCCCCGGGAGGCGCCGGTGACAATGGCAAAATTTTTTTTCATATAAAATATTGCTCCTTTCAGGCTTCGCGCTTTCCGGATCTGTTCCGGAGGGCCTTTCTACAGTATAAATGCTTCCGGGGAAAAATGCCAGAAAAACGACTGTTGTTTTGCGGATTTTATGCAGCTTCATCTTGTCAGGAGGGGCATGCTGCTGTAAAATGTAAGCGATGTTCAGCCCAGATCTTGCAGAAAGAAGTGGAGCATGAGATGAAAAAGAGAATGTTGTTTATATATAATCCGAAATCAGGAAAAGGACAGATCCGCGGCAAACTGGCAGAGATTGTGGATATCTTTGTGAAAGGCGGCTGCGAGGTACTGGTGCATCCTACCCAGGGAGCGGGGGACGCCTGCAGAACCGTGGAAGAATATCAGGATCAGGTAGACCTGGTAGTGTGCTGCGGCGGCGACGGAACGCTGGATGAGACGGCAGCGGGCCTGCTGAAAAGCGGGGCCGGCCTTCCCCTGGGATATATTCCCGCGGGAAGCACCAATGATTTTGCCAACAGCCTGAATATTCCCAGAAATATGCTGCAGGCGGCGGAAGATATTATGAAAGGGAAGCATTTTGCCTGCGATGTGGGAGATTTTAACGGACGCACCTTTGTGTATATTGCCGGGTTTGGATTGTTTACGGATGTTTCTTACGAAACTGACCAGAACCTGAAAAATATACTGGGACATCTGGCTTATCTGGTGGAGGCCGGAAAACGAATTTTCAACGTGCCTACCTACCGGATCAAGGTGGACGCGGGGGTGAAAAAGCTGGAGGGAGAATACATCTTCGGCATGATTACCAATGCCCGCTCTGTGGGCGGCATCAAAAATATTACCGGAACCGGAGTGGAACTCAACGACGGCCTGTTTGAGGTGACACTGATTCACCCGCCGAGAAACCCTCTGGAACTGAATGGGATTATTATGAACCTGCTGTCGCCTAACGAAAACCGCTCTGCTTTGATCGAAAATTTTAAGACGGACAGGATCTGCATTGAGTCCGAAGAAAAAATTGCCTGGACTCTGGATGGTGAATCGGGAGGAAACCACCGCCTGGCCAGAATTTCTATCAGAGAGAGCGCCCTGGATCTGCTGATCGACACAGACAGGCTGAGGCAGGGTACAGAAGGTAAAATGTGACTGGTGAAAGAAAGGAGAGAAAAATGGGAGATTACGTAAAGGTTTCAGAAATTTTTGGTGAAAATGTCTTCAATGATACCGCCATGCAGGAACGGCTTCCCAAAAAGGTTTACAAAAAACTGAAGGATATTATCGCGGAGGGCGGAGATCTGGATCTGGAAACAGCGGATGTTATTGCCCATGAAATGAAGGAGTGGGCCATTGAAAAAGGCGCGACGCACTATACGCACTGGTTCCAGCCTATGACAGGCGTTACGGCGGAAAAACACGATTCCTTTATCACCGCTCCCCTTCCCAGCGGAAAAGTGCTGATGAGCTTTTCGGGGAAGGAACTGATTAAGGGAGAACCGGACGCCTCCTCCTTTCCTTCCGGAGGCCTGAGAGCTACTTTTGAGGCCAGAGGCTATACGGCCTGGGACTGCACTTCCCCGGCCTTTGTGCGTCAGGACGCGGCAGGGGCAACGCTCTGCATTCCTACCGCCTTTTGTTCCTATACCGGGGAGGCATTGGATCAGAAGACGCCGCTTCTGCGTTCCATGGAGGCCATTGACGCCCAGGCGGTCCGTTTGCTGCGCCTGTTCGGAAATACTACATCCAGAAAGGTGACTCCCTCCGTAGGGGCGGAGCAGGAATATTTTCTGGTGGATCAGGCAAAATTCCTTCAGCGCAAGGATCTGATCTATGCGGGCCGCACCCTGTTCGGGGCCATGCCTCCCAAAGGGCAGGAGATGGACGACCACTATTTCGGAACCATCCGCCAGAAGATCGCTTCCTTTATGAGAGATGTAAATATTGAGCTCTGGAAATTGGGTGTGACAGCAAAAACCCAGCATAACGAGGTGGCTCCTGCCCAGCATGAGCTGGCGCCCATTTACGCGGAAGCCAATGTGGCGGTGGATCACAACCAGATCGTCATGCAGACTCTGAAACGAATCGCCACCCAGCACGGCATGAAGTGCCTGCTGCACGAAAAACCCTTCGCCGGGGTCAATGGATCCGGAAAACATGACAACTGGTCGCTGATTACCGACGACGGTATTAATCTTCTGGATCCCGGAAAAACGCCCCATGAAAACATCCAGTTTCTGCTGATTCTCTCCTGCATTATCAAGGCGGTGGATGAGCACGCCGGTCTGTTGAGAGAATCTGCCGCGGATCCCGGAAATGACCACCGTCTGGGAGCCAATGAGGCGCCGCCGGCCATTGTTTCCGTTTTCCTGGGCGAGCAGCTGGAGGATGTGGTAGAGCAGCTGGTAAGTACAGGAACCGCTACCAGCAGCAAGACAGGGGAGGTGCTGGAAACCGGTGTCCGTACCCTGCCGGAGCTGGATAGGGACGCCACGGACCGGAACCGGACCTCGCCGTTTGCCTTTACGGGTAACAAATTTGAATTCCGGATGGTGGGATCCAGGGATTCCATCGCGGCGCCCAACATTGTGCTGGATACCATTGTAGCGGAAGCTTTCAGCGATGCCTGCGATGTGCTGGAAAAAGCAGAGAATTTCGAGGAAGCTGTCCATGATCTGATTAAAGAAAACTTCAGCGGCCATCAGCGGATCATTTTCAACGGAAACGGATACTCCGACGCCTGGGTACAGGAGGCAAAGAGACGGGGACTGCCCAATATCCGTTCCATGGTGGAAGCGATTCCGGAACTGCTCTCGGAAAAGAGCGTCCGTGTGTTTGAAAAGTTCGGAGTATTTACCAGATCAGAGCTGGAATCCAGAGTGGAAATCAAATACGAGAACTACGCGAAGACCGTGAATATTGAAGCAAAGACCATGATCGACATGGCTACGAAGCAGATTATACCGGCGGTGATCCATTACAGCACCAGGCTGGCTGACTCCATTGTCAAAATCCGCCAGGCGGGAATCGAGGAAGTGACCGTCCAGAAAAAGATTCTGGAGCAGACCAGTTCACTTCTGACCAAAACCCAGAACGCGCTGGAAGAACTGAGAAAAATCGAGCAGAAAGCCTGCGCGCTTCCGGAAGGAAAGGGAAGAGCGGAATTTTATCACGATCAGGTAGTTCCGGCCATGGAAGCTTTGAGAGAGCCGGTGGATGAACTGGAAATGCTGGTGGACAAGGAAATGTGGCCCATGCCTTCCTACGGCGATCTGCTTTTTGAGGTGTGACGGAAAAAGAGAATATAGCCATCTTTTATGCCGCCGGCGGAACCGTTCTGCCGGCGGCATGGGCTTTCCCGCCCGGCCGGTGACAGCGGCGGGTTTTGTTAAGGTTGCATTCTGCAGAAGGTTCTGCTATACTATTGCTATTCACGCAAAACGGGATGGGAGTAATATGTGCGATAAAATAGAAGTCCTGGGGATCCGTCTGGACTATTTAAACGTGGAGCAGGAGATGGAGCGGCTGGCGGAATTCATAGAGAATGACAGGCTGGATTCCATCGGCATCATTACCATGAATACGCTTCTTCTGGCGGAAAAAGAACCTGACTGGAAAAGATATCTGGAAAATCTGGATATGAGCGTGATCAGTGAAAAAGAAATTCTGGAGGCAGTAGGGATCACTTCCGGACAGGTGTATGACGAGGTGGCGGAAAATGAGTTTCCTGCCCGGATGTTCTGGTACCTGATCAATCAGGGGCTGAGAGTGTTTCTGCTGGGGGAGAGCCGGGAAGAAGTAGAGGCTCTGGAAAAGTATCTCCAGGAAACGTATCCGGGCATCCAGATCGCGGGCAGCGCCGCGGATGTAGCCGGAGAAGAATTTTCCGCGGACAGTATGATCAATGAACTGAACAGTTTTTCACCGGATGTGATTGTCAGCGGCCTGCAGGGAATCCGGCAGGACCGCTTTCTCATGGAACACCGGCAGAAGATCAATGGAAAAATCTGGCTGGGACTGGGGGAACATCCGGATATACAGAACGAGGCGGGCCTGAAAGTAAGCTGGTGGAATACCCTGTTGAAAAAGACTACGTTCCGCAGACTGGCAGCGAAATTTAAAGGAGATAAGGGCGAATAAAAAAGGCCGGTAAGGAAGAACCTATATTTTTCACTTCACTTTTTGTGCATTTTGTATTAAAATAAGAGAGGTAATTTGTTTAAGGGTACAGCAATATGTAAATTTGGGCGGACTATATGATTGAGGAAGGGATACAAAATGATATCAAACCAGATACTGCAGAACACGATGGAAGGGTTAAAAAACATATCCAAGGTGGATATGGGAGTGTTGGATGTGGAGGGGAAAGTCCTGGTTTCTACTTTCCCGGAATCTGAAATTGCCGGGGAGGAGGCAGCGGCTTTCGCGCAGTCGCCGGCAGATTCTCAGACAATTAAAAATTATCAGTTTTTTAAGGTCTATGACGAGCATCAGCTGGAGTACATATTTGTTGCCAAGGGAGACAGCGACGAAACCTATCTGGTAGGGAAAATGGCTGCCTTCCAGCTGCAGAGCCTTTTGACAGCTTATAAGGAGAGGTTTGACAAGGATAATTTTATTAAGAACCTGCTGCTGGATAACCTGCTGCTGGTGGACATCTACAACCGGGCCAAAAAGCTTCATATTGATATTGAAGCAAGAAGGGTTGTATTTATTCTGGAGGCAAGCCCGGACAGAGACCAGGGCACACTGGAAAACATAAAAAATCTTTTTGGAAGCAAATCGGGGGATTTTATCACGGCGGTGGATGAGAAGAGCATCATCATTGTCAAGGAACTGGCTCCCGGGGAGGATTATACCCAGGCGAACAAGATTGCCGCGGAAGTTCTGGACGTTGTGGGAAGAAACGAAGAGAATATGACCCACATTGCCTACGGCACCATAGTCAGAGAACTGAAGGAGGTATCCCGCTCCTATAAAGAAGCCAGAATGGCCCTGGATGTAGGAAAGATCTTTTTTGACGACAGAGACATCATCGCCTACAGTTCTCTGGGGATCGGACGGCTGATCTATCAGCTTCCCATCCCTCTGTGCAAAATGTTTATCAAGGAAATCTTTGAGAATAAGTCTCCGGATGATTTTGACACGGAGACGCTGACTACCATCAATAAGTTTTTTGAAAACAACCTGAATGTATCAGAGACATCAAGACAGCTGTACATTCATCGGAATACGCTTGTATACCGGCTGGATAAGCTCCAGAAGAGCACCGGCCTGGACCTGAGGGTGTTTGAGGACGCCATTACCTTCAAAATTGCCCTGATGGTCGTAAGGTATATGAAATACATGGAGACTCTTGATTACTAAGTTTCAGGAGACTTTGCAAAATCTACGGGAGGAATAGAATGATAACTTTAGACAGTGTCAGTAAGCGGTATGATGGAAAAAGCCAGCCGGCGATCAACAACATATCCTTGCACATTGATAAGGGGGAATTCGTTTTTGTGGTTGGCAACAGCGGTTCAGGGAAATCTACGCTGATCAAGCTGCTTCTGAAAGAACTGGACCCCACATCGGGAACCATCCGGGTCAATAAACAGGCGCTGAACAAGCTGCCAAGACGGAAAATATCGAAATACCGCCGGGGAGTTGGCGTAGTATTCCAGGACTTCCGCCTTTTGAAGGACAGAAATGTTTATGAGAATGTTGCGTTTGCCCAGAGAGTAATCGAAAAACCCAACCGGGTAATCAAGAAGCGGGTGCCGGAGGTGCTTACCCTGGTAGGTCTGGCAGGAAAATACCGGTCCAGGCCCAAGGAACTTTCCGGAGGAGAACAGCAGAGAGTAGCTCTGGCCAGGGCGTTGGTGAACCGGCCGGAGATCCTGCTGGCAGATGAGCCCACCGGTAATCTGGATCCCAAAAATTCCGCGGAGATCATGAAGCTGCTGGAAGAAATCAACGCGAGAGGAACCACCGTGCTGGTGGTAACACACAACCGGGAGATCGTGAATGCCATGAGAAAACGCGTGATCCGGCTGCGGAAAGGCGTCATTATCAGCGACGAAAAAGAAGGTGTCTACGTTGAGGATTAGTACAGTAGGATACAGCGCGAGACAGGGAATTAAAAACATATTCCGCAATAAAATGTTTTCACTGGCTTCTGTGGCAACCATGAGCGCCTGCATTTTCCTTTTCGGACTGTTTTTCGCGCTGGTTATGAATTTTACCTATCTGGTAAGAAATGTGGAGAGCAATGTAGGCATAACGGTCTTTTTTGAGGAAAATCTGGATCAGGCCTCTATCAACGCCATCGGCGAGCAGATTCGGAGCAGGACTGATCTGGTGACGGAGTGCAGATATGTTTCCGCTCCGGAAGCCTGGGATGAGTTCGCGGCGGATTATTTTGAAGGCTACGAGGAGGCGGGAGAGGACTTCCGGGAAAGCATGGTGGCCGATAATCCTCTTGCCAATTCCGCTCATTACGAAGTTTATGTAAACGCGGTGGAAAATCAGAGCCAGATGGTAGAATATATCCAAGGCCTTGAGGGAGTCAGGGAAGTGAACCGCTCCGAGCAGGCATCCATTACGCTTTCTATGGTCAATCGCCTGATCAGTATTGTCTCTGTGGTGATTATCGCCATTTTGCTGGTGGTTTCTGTCTTCCTGATCAGCAACACGGTTGCCATGGGAATTTCTGTCCGCAAGGAAGAAATCGGAATTATGAAGCTGATCGGAGCTACCAACGCTTTTGTGCGGCTGCCGTTTATTCTGGAGGGTATTCTCATCGGCCTGGTGGGAGCGGTGATTCCGCTGACCCTTCTGTATTTTCTGTATAATCAGGCAGTGCAGTATATTTTAGCGCGGTTCAGCATTTTGAATGAGTTTATGAATGGGCTGATCCCGGTGAATAATATTTTCCGTGTGCTGCTGCCGGCAGGCATTATCCTGGGAATGGGAATCGGTTTTGTGGGCAGTATGGTTACGATCCGAAAACATTTGAAAGTATAAGAGAAAAACGCAGGGGACGGGGGACATACCTCCGTCCCCTGTCGGCACGGAAGACAGAAATCAGCAGATAGGAGTGATAGAATGGAAGAAGGCGGAAGTGTAAAATTACGGGTTAAATATTTTCTGTCGGGGATCGCGGCTGCTTTTTTGATATTCGCGGCCGTATATTTTCTGTTTATGTACCTTCCTTTCCAGGCTGAGTCCCCCAGCCGTCCGGACAGCCTGGGGGCGCAGAAGAAGGTGAAAGAGATCCAGCGGATCATAGAGAGAAATTATCTGGGAGAGATCGATCAGCAGAAACAGACGGATTACATGTACCTGGGCCTGGTGGCCGGACTGGAGGATCCATATTCTGTTTATTATACCAGGGAGCAGTATGAGGAACTGCAGAAAACTCAGGAGGGAAGTTATACAGGAATCGGCATTACCATTGTACAGAACAGCGAGGACGGAAAAATATATATCCAGAGCTGTGTGCAGGATTCCCCGGCGGCAGCGGCTGGGATTCAGGAAGGAGACTGTGTCACCGCTGTGAATGGAGTCAGTACGGAGGGAATGACCACTTCGGAGGTGGTAGAGCAGATCGGCAGCGGCGCGGATCAGGTGGTTCTGTCAGTAGTACGAAACGGAGGCGCGGCGCAGGACATTACTGTAGAAATCGGCATGGTGGAGATGGTATCGGTGAACAGCCGGATGCTGGATCAGCAGGTGGGCTATATTCAGATTACAGAGTTTACCGGGGTTACCTCGGAGCAGTTCTCCGAAGCCTACAAGACACTGAACGGGCAGGGAATGCAAAAACTGATTATTGACCTTCGGGACAATCCCGGAGGTCTGGTGAGCGCCGTCTGTGATACTCTGCGGCAGATCCTTCCGGAAGGCATCATCGTGTACACAGAGGATAAGAACGGCAGCCGGAATGAGGAACTCTGCGAAGGGGAGACGCCGATCCAGATGCCTCTGGCAGTGCTGGTCAATGAAAGCAGTGCCAGTGCTTCGGAAATTTTCGCCGGAGCAGTCAAGGATTACGGGATCGGCACCTTGGTGGGCACAAAAACCTTCGGCAAGGGAATCGTGCAGGATCTGTTTCAGCTGTCCGACGGAAGCGTTCTGAAACTGACAGTGTCCCATTATTTTACCCCTAAGGGAAATAATATTCACGGCACAGGCATAGCCCCGGATGTGGAGATTGACCGGCCGGAAGGAGACAGCGGGGACGCGCAGCTGGAAAAAGCTCTGGAAGTACTGGAGGAACAGTAAAAATATGGATCATTTTGAATTAGTATCAGAATATGCCCCCACCGGCGACCAGCCCCAGGCCATCGCCGACCTGGTCAAAGGCTTCCGGGAAGGCAATCAGTGCGAGACCCTTTTGGGAGTCACCGGCTCCGGCAAAACCTTTACCATGGCAAATGTCATTCAGCAGTTAAATAAACCGACGCTTATTATCGCCCACAATAAAACCCTGGCGGCGCAGCTCTACGGGGAGTTTAAGGAATTTTTCCCAAATAACGCGGTGGAGTACTTTGTCTCCTAGTGTGCCAGGGTCGGAAAATGAGATATATCTGGTGCTTTTCCGTGTTGTTTCGTCCATATTTTGTGGACAGAACGATACTAAACGGACTGGATAATACCAAGCGGACAAAATGATTTTGTGACTTTTTGCAGGAAAAATTCGTAATGAGAAGAAAAGATATAAAATAAAATCTGAATTGCCGAGGAAACCTCGGTAGTTCAGAAACATTAGAGAATGAATTGGGTAAGCGTGGTTTCCCCAATTGACAATAAGTAGTGACTTGGAGTTATGAAGAGGTAATAATGCTTTTGAGGTGCTTTTTGACATGTAAGTCTAAAGGGAGATATCATGGATTATTTTGAAATGTAAATAGTTGTGAATAAAAAGTAGATAGTCTGCAAATAAAAAGTCAAGCAGAAATTATTGAACTTTGAAAATTTTATACAGGTTGAGGTAAGATAGATGAAGAAATCGAATTTGCTAATGTATACTACAGATGATGGTTTAACAAAAATCGAGGCGACTTTTGTAAATGACACTGTATGGCTTTCGATAGAGCAAATGGCTGAATTGTTTCAAAGAGACAGAAGTGTTATTGGAAAACATATACGTAATGTTTTTAAAGAGGGAGAATTGAATAAGGAATCAGTATGGGCAAAATTTGCCCATACTGCCGATGATGGAAAAACCTATCAGGTGGATTACTATAATTTGGACGTGATTATATCTGTAGGGTATAGAGTGAAATCTTTGCGTGGTACCCAGTTTAGAATATGGGCAACGAATATTTTGAAAGAATATATGCAAAAAGGTTTTGCTTTAGATGACGATCGGTTGAAACGTTTAGGCGGCGGGAACTATTTTGATGAGTTGTTAGCACGCATTCGTGATATTCGTTCTTCGGAAAAGATCTTTTGGAGAAAAGTATTGGAAATTTATGCAACTAGTATTGACTATGATCCAAGAGCAGAAAGTTCAATTCTTTTCTTTCAACAGGTACAGAATAAAATGCATTGGGCAGCACATAAGCATACAGCTGCAGAAGTGATATATCAAAGAGCGAATGCCGAGAAAGAACATATGGGTTTAACTTCCTGGCAGGGAAAATTCATAAAAAGAGCAGATGTGGAAGTCGCAAAAAATTATTTGAATAAAGACGAACTGGATGCATTAAATAAAATTGTTACCGCTTATTTGGATATTGCGGAGGTACATGCATTAAACCATGAGCCTATGTATATGAAAGACTGGCTGGAAACCATAGATGATTATTTGAAAATGACAAGAAGAGATATACTTAAGACAAAAGGAACGGTTACACATAAACAAGCATTAGAAAAGGCACATAGTGAATATGAAAAATATAAGAAAAAAGAAGAAAATAGAATCTCCGTAGTAGAACAACATTTTATTGAGAGTATTAGTAAATTAGAAAAGTTAAAATAAAAAGGTTAGTTTATCAGTGGTAAAGGAGAAGATTATGAGCATATCTATTGTAAAGCCTGAAGAGATAAAGAACGAAATAATGTCATTTTTTAAGAATAAGAGTATTATACCAATTGTAGGTGCTGGATTGACATGTGGTATAAAGAGTAAAAACGGGCAAGTTCCATCAGGACAATTGTATAAGGAGCATATGATTGAGACGTTAGTGGAGAGCAATAAGTTTACTGACGAAGAAAAAGAAGAGTTTCAGTTGGAGAGTTTTTCAAATATATGTGACTATTATGAGGATGATACTATTGTTTTGGGCGAAAAAAGGGTGGATTTTTGGAAAAAGAATTTTTATAGAATAAATATGGGACAGGATTATAGAAAACAGTTTTTAGATATTGATTGGCCGTATATATATTCATTAAATATTGATGATGCAATAGAAAATAGTAGTGTATATTCAAAAGTAATATTGCCAAACAGGGAGTTCAGAAGTGAGCTTTTGAATGAAGAAAAATGTGTAATTAAATTACATGGAGATGTGAACGAACTTGTTACATATAAAGTAGCAGATAAAGTTTTTTCTTCAAAAGAGTATGCTTTAAGCATAGAAAGGAATGCCGCTATATTGGGCATGCTGAGAAATGATTTTCGAAATCAAAACATACTTTTTATAGGTTGTAGTTTAGACGATGAGATGGATTTGAAAAGTATTGATTCTTTGCCGGTTGATTATCAGAATAAAGATAATTTAAGTAAGACAATTATCTTTGTTAAAGGACAACCAGGTCAAAAGATGATTTCAAAATATAAAACTTATGGAATAACAGATGTTGTGTGTTTCGACGAATATACCGAAATGTATTCTTATTTATATGAAACATGGCAAGAATCTCTTCAAGTACAAGATAGTGAACTTGATTTTTATACAGGTATTCCGATAAAAAATATTCCTGCCACTGAAATCAATTCTAATTGGGAGTTTTTCTTTTGGGGAAAAAGTTTGTTTGATAATAAATTACGGGAAATGAAATCGCCTTATTTTTTTGTGAGACGAAATATCTCGTATGTAATTTGTAAGAACTTGAGTAAAAACAAAGTACATTTGATATATGGCGCTCGACTTTCGGGTAATATAATGGTCTCATAAATTAAGACACTTTTTCGGACAATTTTTAATGAATCTG
>ERZ1090863.602-NODE-602-length-18593-cov-14.416064_pt1 | contig 18593 bp, 10 predicted proteins | sample MGYA00478480_ERZ1090863 | MGnify/ENA primary metagenome ERZ1090863 (study PRJEB33644, sample SAMEA5815746) | chicken gut metagenome | biome: Chicken; feature: Gastrointestinal Tract; material: Caecum | place: Ireland | collected 2019-01-01 | study: A study of the...
AAAAGGCGGACAGCATGACGTGCATCTCCTTTTCGGAGATGTCCGTCTTTGTCAGACCGCGCCTCTGCGCCTCCTTGTAATACGCATAGGTAGTATGGCTCATATTCTCCACCCATTCGTGATCGAAGTTCGCGTACTTCGTTCCGTCCGAATAGACGAGTAGCAGACGCATTTCATCGTAGCGGTCGTAGAGATAATTAAACCACCACTGCATATATTCCCTGTCCATGTCCCACGCCTTTTTAAGTTGTTCGTCCGTTAGCGTGGCGGGCAAAACGGATTTTTGCCGCACTACCTCTTCGAGGTCTTGTACGGTGCTCTCCACCAGCGCGCAGAAAAGTTCTTCTTTGCCCTTAAACCGCTTGTACAGTGCGCCCGTCGTAACCCCCGCGTTTTTGCAGATTTCCTGCAAAGACGCATCCAAAAATCCCTTTTGCAGGAACTCCTCTTTCGCGCTCTCCATGATGCGCGGATCAATGCTCCTGTCCGCGACCGACATACCTGCCTCCCATGATAATCCAATTACCGATAATTTAATTATCATTATAATCATATGCCGCTCTCCTGTCAAGAATTTCGTGGCAATTTTAAGAAATTTTCGAAATAAAATTTGGGCGCCAAAAAATCGCAGGGTTCAAGTCCTGTTTTGCATGAAAAACGGTCAAAAGACAGCACAAAATCGAAACCTGTTTTGAATATGCGTAAAAGCCTCGTTTTTGCCTGAAAAACAGCAAAAAACCCTGAAAAACTTACCGTTTTTCAGGGTTTTTGCAGTGGACAGCATTTTTATCCACTAAAGATGGCGCAGAGAAAGGGATTTGCGCCTTTTGCGGCGCGCCCCGGTGCACAGCACACCGTGCTGTGCAGTTTGCTCCCCGCCTCTTTTTTCCATCGCTCCTGTTCGCAAACCGCTTGCTCTCGCTCGCGCCTCCCCCCTCAAATCCCTTTCTTTTTCTATCTCCCACCAAAAGACGGCGGGACAAAACGTCCCGCCGCCTTTTGGCGCAGAGAAAGGGATTTGAACCCTTGGATACATTCCTGCATCACACGATTTCGAATCGTGCGCGTTCGACCGCTCCGCCATCTCTGCAATTACCCGACTATTTTACAATAAATCGCGGAAAAAGGCAATCATTTTTATATCTCCTTTTCAAAAATGTCTTCATCGTTTTTTTATACGAGTAAAATTCATCTTTTTTCCGTATAAATGCAATTATTTTTCCGATGGGTCTTGATTTTTCCGCAAAATCCTGTATAATAGAAACAGCGGCTGTCACAAACGAACAAGTTGCCGCGGCTGCAATTTTCGATAAGGGGACTTTCATTTATGAGTATTTCGGCAAAAGATATCCGCAATGTTGCCATTATCGGGCACAGCGGCGAAGGCAAGACAACCCTCTTCGAGGCAATGCTCTTTAACAGCGGCGTCATCGAGCGCATGGGAAAAGTCGAAAACGGAACCACCGTTTCCGACTTTGACGAGCAGGAAATCGCGCGTAAAATGTCCGTGTCGCTCTCGGTCGCATCCATCACCTGGAAGGATGTCAAGATCAATCTGATCGATGTCCCCGGGTTCTATGATTTTGAAGGCGAAGTCTACGAAGCTCTGCGCGCCTGCGGTGCGGCGATCGTGGTCACGGGCGCCAACGGCACGGTGACGGTGGGTGCGGAAAAAGCGATCGACCTTTGCCTGCGCGCGAAAAAGCCCATCATCATCTTCATCAACGGCATGGACAAGGAAAATGCCGACTATCCCGCTACCATTGCGGCATTCCGCGAAAAATACAAAAACAAGCTCGCCCCCATTCAGATTCCCATTATGGACGGGAAAAAGATGACAGGCAATGCGAACGCCCTGACCGGCAAGGCGTATCACTTCACCAGCACGGGACCCGAGGAGATCTCCGTTCCAGAAAAATACCGCCGCGAGTACGAAGAAATGCAGCTCGCTCTCACCGAGACGGCGGCGGAAAACGACGATCTGCTGCTTGAAAAGTACTTCGAGCAGGGATTCCTTTCGCGCGAGGACATGATCCACGGCATCCGCAAAGGAATTTTCAACATCAACGTCGTTCCCGTCATGGCAGGAAGCGCGCTCCAGAACAAGGGCGTCATCAACCTGATGAACGAGATCGTCAAGTATCTCCCCGAGGCCGCAGAACGCGCCGCCCAGCCTGCGACCGACCTCGCAAAGGACACGGTCGTCGGCATTCAGTGCTCCCCCGACGGCCCCTTCGCCGCACAGGTCTTCAAGACCGCGGTCGACCCGTTCGTGGGCAAGATGAACTATCTGCGCGTCGTGCGCGGCTCCCTTAAACCCGGCATGAGCGTCCTCAATCCCAACACGGGAACGACCGAACGCATCAGCGCCGTCTATCTCATTCGCGGAAAGAAACTCGAGCCGCTCACAGAACTGGGCGCGGGCGACATCGGTGCCGTCAGCAAACTGACGAACACGGGAACGGGCGATACGCTCTGCGACGAGAACACCCCCGTCATGTTCGACCCCATTCCCTTCCACAAGCCCGTCCTGTTCATGGCCGTCTACGCCAGCGTACGCGGCACGGAGGACAAGGTCTTTGGCGGACTCAATCGTCTCACCGAAGAGGACAAGAGCTTCACGATCGGCAAAAATCCCGATACGGGCGAAACCCTCGTTGGCGGACAGGGCGAAGTGCATCTCGACGTCATTCAGAAAAAGCTCAAGACGAAATTCGGTGCGGACGCCGAATTCCGTACGCCTGCCGTCGCCTACAAGGAGACCATCCGCGGGAAATCGAGCGCCGAAGGAAAATACAAAAAACAGACGGGCGGCCACGGCCAGTACGGGCACTGCAAGATCCGCTTCGAGCCGTGTGAGAAGGACTTCGAGTTCGTGGACGAAGTCGTGGGCGGCACTGTTCCCAAGCAGTACATTCCCGCCGTCGAAAAGGGACTTATGGAATGCCTGCCGCACGGCGTGCTTGCAGGATACCCCGTCATCCATGTGAGAGCGATCCTCTATGACGGAAGTTTCCACCCCGTCGACTCCTCGGAAGCGGCATTCAAGTCCGCCGCGGAAATCGCCTTTAAGGAGGGCATCAAGAATGCCAATCCCGTCCTCCTGGAGCCCCTCTCGCACCTCAAGATCGCCGTCCCCGAGCAGTACGTCGGCGACGTCATGGGCGACCTCAACAAGCGCCGCGGACGCATCATCGGCATGGATACGCAGGACAATATGCAGGTCATCACGGCCGAAGCGCCGCAGGGCGAACTCCTCACCTATGCGACGGCGCTCCGCTCCATGACCCAGGGCCGCGGCAAGTTCTCCGAGAGCTTCGCCCGCTATGAACAGGCTCCCGACAATGTGCTGCAAAATCTCCTGAACGCTGCCAAGTAAACGCGCCCGTTTTCATGAAACAACATTACGCCGCCCCGAGACTTTTGTCTCGGGGCGGCGTTTTGCCTGTCTGCACAATCCCCTGTATAAACGTATCACTCTCCCTCGGGCAGAGACTTTTCCAAGCCCCTCGCACGGTGCAGATTTGCCTTGTCATTGTCGCTCTGAGCCCTACAAGGAGCCGTTGTCGCTCCAAACGCGGAGAAAGGCCTGCGCCTGTTTGCAACGCCGCCGCGCCGCAGTCAGGGATCGCAGCGGCGTTTTTCCCTCCATACTCCGCTACCATCTTTTTCAACGGAACAGCAAGCACATTTTTTTAGCGGCGACGTCCGAGACGTGCTCCGAAGACGCCGAAGGCGATCAGACAAACTGCGGCTACGACGAGAATCCCTCCTATCGTCATGCCTGCAATGAGAGCAGAGCGGTGGAAGTATGCGGGCAGGCGATACAGTTCAAAAAACACAAAACAGCATATCCCCAGCATGAGCGTAAGAATGCCGACAATACTTCGCACGCGAAGGGTTTCCAATGCGCGCCGTTTTTCCTTTTGCGTTTCTGCATATATTTTTTGTGTCAATACAATCCCGAGGATACAGCTTCCCGCCGCCGCGAGAGCCATGAGAAGCATACACACAGACCCTCGGAGAACAACATCACGCAATGCGATTCTCTCCGTAAAGCAGACCGAGAGCAGATATACTACACAGAAGAGGACTGCCACCGTCGCAAATGCGAGAATGAGGCCCCGCGTTCTGCGCCAGGCGGCAGGATCAGGCTTGGAGACATCGTCCGTGCCGACCTCGTTCAACGGACAGCGGGCAAACTTTCCGCTCTCCTGCTGCCCGCACGACGCATTGCGGCCCCCGCGCAGAAGTTCATCCACCGTAACGCCGAAAGTATCGGCAATCGGAATCAACTGCGCCGTCTCCGGGAACGCCTCCCCTGTCTCCCATTTTGATACGGCTTTGTTGGTAACACCCAGCCGATCGGCAAGCTCCTGCTGCGTCATTCGCCTCTCTTTGCGCAGAGAATACAAGAAATTTCCGAAAGCATTCATCCCTTCACCTCGAAAAATGATACATTTATTCTATTTCTCATGGCCTTTTTTGTCAAATACCCTTGGTAGAACCTTGTCGAATCTCAGTAGAACTTTTCTGTCCGCCTTCAAAAGCGCTCATCGATGAAAACATAACTCCCTTCGCGTCCAAAGCACTCATCCGAAAAATTCCCTTTTCTCCCCCTTCGTTGCGCACCCATTCCGCTATCTGTATATCTGTCACACAAAGACAAGGCGAGAGAGGATTTTCCTCTCTCGCCTTGCTGGTGCCGCTGACCGGGCTCGAACCGGTACGGTATCGCTACCGAGGGATTTTAAGGCAGAATGCCCTCGAAACAAGAGTTTTTGCAAAAATCAAAAAACCTATAAAATAGGGTGATTTTGCGCCAAAACAAGGCAAAAAACGCTCGAAATCAGACCATTTCCGTCTGCTCCGATCCTTCCGCGATTTGTTGTCTTCCCACTTCTTCCCAAAACTTTTCACACACAAAACGGGCAGCATCTTTTCCGATGCCGCCCGATTTTGCTCGTACCTTTTCTTAATTAGCACTATTCAGATGCCATTACTTCAATACATTCCAATAGCCGGTTTTATCCGAACCGACCCTTGCAAGGAAGCCCTTGGCTTTGAGTTCGGCAAGGGCACGCTCGACAGTCCTTTGTGTTTTCCCGATGGCATTTGCCAGTTCGGCAGCAGAAAGCGCGCCGTTTTCGCGCAAATGTTCCAGCACCTTTTTTTGCGTCGGAGAGAGCGTTACACCGTCATTTTCTCCGACATTTACACCGTCATGTTTGTCCGACATTTCGCTTGCCGCCGCATCCGCCTCTTCCCCCGTCCACTTGACATTGGGAAGCGTGACGACGAAGAAATGCTCGGTCGATTCATATTTCGGGCTGACCACGTACGGCGCATATGCCGTAAGCGTCTTTTTGAGACCCGTCGCATAGTTCTCAATGTAGTTGAATTTATTCAGCACATACACAAGGTTGGGATTGCGAAAGGACTGCCGTCCGCTCAGCACTTCCTTCATCGTCGTGCGGTAGAGTGCGCCGGGAGAAGCGATCTCCACGCGGTCGGGATAGAACTCGATCTTGACGTCGGAAGGGAAGCTCGCATCAAAATGTGCAAACGCGTTGACGACGATCTCCCGAAGGGACGGATCGGGGTAACTCTGCACTTCGGTGCGCGTGGCGCTGTTGCCGATCACCCGCGCGCTCGTGTCGTTGTAAAGATTGACGTATTCCAGCACCTGGTCGAGCATGGCAATCCACGAGCCCGAAAACTCCTTCTTCACCGAAAAATCCATGCGCTTGTTCTTATAGACGGCAAACTTGACGATATGCGGGTTCTCGTCGCTTAACAGCAGGGCAAGGTTGTTGAACTTGCCGTTGCCGTCCAGCATCCGCAGCGTTGCAAACTTTTCTTCGGAGAAGTCCAGCCCGCGGCTGCGCGCAATCAGCGTCATCTCCTTGAAGTGCAGGTTTTGTTCGGAGGAAGTCGTCTGCTCATAAGAGACGCGGTTGAGGGCATACCAAAGCTGCTTTTCCGTCTCCGGATAGCGGCGCAGATCCTGGCGATAACTGCCGATGCGCACCGACTCTTTGCCTGCAAACGCCGTGGGTTGGTTGAACGCAGCGGGGATCTCGAACATCACAAGACGCTTCCCGGCGGCATATTGCACGTTGTAGACGGCAAGCCCTATCTTGGGTTCCGTGAGGCGGTTGAGCCAATTCTCAAGGTCTTCGTTTCCCTGTTTCTGCTTGCGGTAATCAAAAGCAGTGCCGGTGACCTCATGCGTTGTATCGTCCACGCCGAAAATGAGGTAGCCAAACGGTCTGCCCCGCAGCGCCGCCCCATTGGAGAGCGCGGAGATATATTCGCCGATATCCTGATTGGAAAGGTAGTTGGACTTAAATTCCAGCCACTCCGTCTCCGTATCTTCCGCCCGCAGAATATCGACAAGTTCTATAAGGTCTTGGTTGGAATACATGGTTATACCGTTAAGAAATTATTTTGTCGGTTTTATTTTGAGTATATTTTATACCACATATAACATGCAGCTTTTTTAAATACAGAATTGGATTCTGCATTTTGATACTCATTACACAACATTAAAAGTATTTCTTTGGTTTGATTTGTGGTTATGGAATCGCTACGCAATCCGTCAAACAACTTATTGCAAACCGATGTTATTACGCTATTTTGCTCCCTAGACGAAGATCTTAATTTGCGGAATAAAGCCAAAATTTTTTCTTCGCTCAATGGATCTTCAACAGACTTTAGCTTTTTGAATTGCGACTCCTGGTATTTGCAATTCGCCTTGAATTTTTCACAGGTTTTCTCATAAGGAATTGTTAATTTAGCTTTAATCAGAAAACAAGGGGTATATTGGATTTTAGAAACACCCTTGCTTTGATACCACTTAAACGCGAATAGATCATAATCAAATGCGGTATCATGCAAGCACATACCTATCAACTCTTCATTTGAAAATATTTCACAAGATTTTCCCGCAAGAGCAGCCGCACCTTTACTTCCTATATATAAAGCTTCAACGCTTTCAGCCGCCTCTCCGATATCTTGCACATAAACCACTCTGTCGCCCATTTCCTCTCGTTCTATCAATCGATAAACCATACTGCTATATTTCCTAAGCTCATGAGGACTAGCAGAGGGGGTTAACTTATTTATATAATCATAAATTTCCGTAAAGTTGTCCGTTTTTATGGTTGTTAAAGTAATATTTCTACCAGATTTTTCATCAACAAATTGCTTCTCACCCTCGATAAGTGCATTCTGGCCTTGCTCATATTCAATCATAACCATATTGCGTTTAATTCTATTGATAACGTCTTGATCAAAACAATTAATAAAATCCGCCATAATGGCTTTAATATTCTCATCTTCAAGGGAATACCCCAAAAAGATAATGGGGGCATCAAGCAAAGCGTTTACGAGTTTGTAAGATACCAAACGCAATGAACTATAAAAGCCATCATAATCCTTTTCGCAAAGGACTATGCTGTTAGGATTTTTTGCGCTACCATGCATTTTATAGAGTTCACCATAGCCAAAATTATTCCGAAAGTAATACTCATCATGATAATCGTAAACCACGAAGTTTTTGAATACACATTTTTCAAGAAAATCATCATAGTTAGTTGTGAATACCATGCTAATTTTCCCGCAGACTTCTTGTAATAATTCCAACTCGTGTTCTTTTTCTTCTTTAATTTCATACGACAAAAAGAATTTACTCACGAGCAGCTTAAAAAAATCTATCTCCTCCGAAACACATCGCCTAATTTCATCTTCAGAAAAGATACTTTTGAGATCAATTTCCGCATCGCTAATTTTATCCAAAAGAGTTTTTTGAAGAAAAGACGCTATCTTTTGGTTTAATTTCCCAGGAGATAAATTATCATACTCTCTTTGAATAAGCATCTTTTTTGCTGCATATACGGTATCCTCTATGCCTATTTTTTGACGAACCTCATCAAGAAGCTGATTCCATGATAAATAGTTTTTTAAATATCTTTTTGACAATCCTGCCCCAACAAATAAAACGGGCATTCGTTTTTGGTGCACAATCTCATCCAAAACCATTTCAATCTTCTCCCTCTCAAGTTGTTTTTTAAGCTATAATAAACGACTTCTTCAATGATACTAAAAGTATTTCTATTATATCACAGCCTTTACCATTTTTCAATAGAGCTGACAACCTAAAAGTAAAATCCTCGGAAACTTTTACTGTTTTCCGGGGATTTTACTTTTTATAAGCTCTTTAAGAATGACAATAGAAGCTGTCTCTGTTTAGGTGACAAGTGGGCGATGGCGGCGGCTAAATCTTCAGCGTCGTCATTGATATTAAAGAAGTCTTTGAGTGAAATCTGCAAAGCATCACAAATCAGGCGCAGATGCCCGACGGTGATATCGGCTTCGCCGCGTTCCACGCGACGTAAATGCGTTTGAGATACACCCGCCCAATCTGCCAGCTTATTCTGTGTAAAACCTGCGCCTTCCCTCAGTTCTCGGATACGCTCGCCAATATTCATAACATTTGACCTCAATTATTCCTATAAGAATAATTTTACGGGATTTCCGAGCAAATATTTAGTCTTATACTGTTGTTTTGTTAGTCCTAAAATGCTATAATGTAAAAAGTATAAGACTAATTAAGGTGCGCGAGGTGAAAAGGGGAATGTTTGATTTCGGGCAAGCCAATGCAGAACAAATAAAAGCGATACAGCACACAGAAGGGCCTGTGCTGATCATCGCCGGTCCCGGTACGGGTAAGACGTTTACGCTCGTCAAGCGCGTCGTTTATCTTATTTCCGAAAAGAAAGTGAGTCCTGAAAATATCCTCATTGCGACATTTACGGAAAAAGCAGCAAAAGAGCTCGTCACGCGCATTTCCAACGAGCTTTTAAAGCTGGATATCGCCGTCAACGTCAACGAACTTTATATCGGCACGCTTCACTCTATTTGTCTGCGTCTCATCAAGGAAAACGTAGAGTTTACACGCCTGAAAAAGAACTATCGTCTCATGGACGATTTCGACCAGAAGTATCTGATCTATCGAAATCACCGCGCCTTTGACGACATTGAAGACATCGCACTCATCTCGGATACGGTCAAGCCTTGGGAGCGGGCAAAACAGCTTTCGTACTACTTCAATGCCGTCTCCGAAGAACTCGTCACAGCGGAAGATTTGAAGAAAGACCCCGATCCCGCCGTGCAGGTATTGGCAAAAGCGTATGAGCTCTATCAAGCGTTGCTTTCCGACGAAAACGCGATGGATTTTTCGTCCATCCAAGTGATCGCCTATAACCTGCTGAAAGAGAACGAAGCCGTTCGTCAAAAGGTGCAGGAGCAGCTCCGCTATGTGATGATCGACGAATATCAGGATACCAACTATGTGCAGGAACAACTGATATTCATTATCGCGGAGAAGCACCGCAATCTCTGCGTTGTCGGGGACGACGACCAAGGCTTGTATCGTTTCCGCGGCGCGACGATACGAAACATTTTGGAGTTCCCCTCCAAATGGGAAGGCTGTGTGCAGTATAGCCTCGTCGAGAACTACCGCTCGGAGAAAGACATTGTTAATTTCTATAACGAATGGATGCAGGACACCGAAGAAGGCGGCTTTGAGTGGAAAAATTTCCGATATGGTAAGACCATCGTTCCTTCCAAGCCCCATCAGGTAGAGGGCGTTCCGACGGTCATCAAAGTATCTGGCCAGCGCGTTCAAAAGAATTGGGGCGACCGGATCATAGACTTTATCGGAAAGCTCAAGGCAAGCGGCACGATCACAGACTACAATCAAGTTGCTTTCCTTTTCCGCTCTGTCAAAAACGAAAGAGTCAAGGCGCTTGCCGACTACTTGGAGCAGCATAGCATTCCCATCTATTCGCCGCGTTCGGATATGTTTTTCGAACGCGACGAAATAAAGCTGCTTATCGGAACGCTGCTCGTCGTCTTTCCCGATTACCTCAAATCACTCCAAACGGATAAGTACGCGCCAAAAGAGATGGTCAAGTATTATACGGAGCAGTGTCTTACCGCTTTCACAGAGTATATCAAAACGCATCCCAACGCGCCGCTCATGAAGTGGTGCGCACAAAAAGGAATGCGGCACGGCGATCAGAATGCGTCCTTTGACTATGCGTTTACCGGCTTGGTCTATGAAATACTGCAATTCGAGCCGTTTCTTACGATTATGCAGTCGGACATCTCCGGTGTGGTCGATTCCCGCGCGATCCGAAATATCGCCGCGTTCACAAAACTCACCACGCGCTATGAGTTCCTCCATAAGATCAACGTCTTCACGGCCACAGGCTTGCAGATAGACGTAACACAGTTCTTCAATCGCTATATCCGGTTCCTCTATGAGGGCGGCATCGGCGAATATGAGGACGATTCGGAATACGCGCCGAGCGGGTGCGTCTCATTCATGACCATCCACCAGTCCAAGGGAATGGAGTTCCCCGTCGTGGTAGTCGGCTCTCTCTATGCTTCTCCGCAGAATAACTTCAAGGAAGTTATCCAAGAGCTGGAAGAAAACGTATATGCACGCCGGCCGTTCGAGCCGTATGCGTTTATCAAGTTCTATGACTTTTGGAGACTGTATTACACGGCGTTTTCCAGGGCGCAGAGCTTGCTCGTTTTAACGGCTGACGAGACGGAAAAACAAAAAGGCCGCTCCGAGCCTTCTAAGTATTTCCGGAAGTATTATGACGAACTTCCCAACTATTGGGATCCTGACATCGACTACGGGAAGATCAGGTGCGAGCCTGTAAAAGACGTCAATATCAAGCAAAGCTATTCCTTTACGTCGCACATCGCTGTCTATGAAAACTGCTCCTTGCAGTATAAGTTTTTCAAAGACTTGGGCTTTATCCCCGTCCGAGAAGGCGCTACAATGTTTGGTTCGCTTGTCCATGCCACGATTGAGGACATTCATAAAGCCGCCATGCGCGGAGAGGCGGAGAGCATCACGAAAGATAACGTCGGCGCGTGGTTTACGGAAAATTACGAGACCATATCCAAGCGCGAGCACGCCTATTTGAGTTCCAACGTACAGGCGGCGGCGCTCCGCCAAGTGCTGCGGTATGTGGACAGACAGGGCGGCCATTGGGAGCGGATCAAGGACGCCGAAGTCGAAGTCAGCCACGTCGAGCCCGATTACATTTTAAGCGGAAAAGTCGACCTTATCGAAGGCGAGAACGGAACGCTGGATATTGTGGACTTTAAGGCAGAAAAGAAGCCCGATATGGAGCGTGATAAGGAGCAAATTCAGCGATATAAGCGGCAACTTCAAATATATGCCTATATCATCGAGCAAAAGACGGGAAAGCCTGTCGATAGACTGCGGCTCTATTACACGGGCGACGATACGGACGGCGTGCCCGAAATCGTCTTCAAGAACGAGCCCGCGAAAGTAAAGGAGACGATCGGTGAGTTCACCGACATCGTCCATAAAATTCAGTGCCGCGATTACACCACGCGCTCCACGTCGCAGACGCTGTGCAACAACTGCGACCTGCGCCACTTCTGTAAGAAAAACTAAGGAGAACTACCCATGAGCGATACCAAGTACGAGCAGATGACTTTCGAGTTTGAAACAAAGCCCCCGATAAAAGGCTATCCCGAACTTCACTGGACGGGGAAGCGGCCGTATAAGTCCACGGTCTATTATCCCGCACAGTTGAAAGAAACGTATGGCGAGGCCAGGGACGGGTGGCTGAATAAGATTTATTGGGGCGACAACCTCCAAGTGATGAGCCACCTTTTGAAGGATTATCGCGGTAAAATCGACCTTATTTACATAGATCCGCCATTCGACAGTAAGGCAGATTATAAGAAGAAAATCAAGTTGAAAGGACAGACGGTTGAAAGCGACCAGTCCACTTTCGAGGAAAAGCAGTACGGCGATATTTGGACAAATGACGAGTATCTGCAATTTATGTATGAGCGGTTAATACTTTGTCGTGAATTATTGTCCGATACAGGCAGTATTTATTTGCATTGTGATTGGCATAAATCCTCTCATTTGAGATTACTTTTGGATGAAATCTTTGGCGCAGATAATTTTCTAAACGAAATAATTTGGACATATGGCGCTGGTGGAAATCCACGCAATTTTTTTCCGCGCAAACACGATTCAGTTTATTGGTATAAAAAAGGAAATTTCACATGTTTTAATACTAACAATCCAATAATGCGCGTACCATATGACCAAAGTACTTTAGCAATGCATTTCAAAAATATTGATGAAAATGGTCGAAGGTATAGAATACAAACTGTAAATGGGAGGAATTATATTACATACGAAGACGAAGGAAAACTTGTGACAGATACATGGACAGATATAGGAGCTCAAAATGCCTCGTCTCCAATTTCTCCTGAATTTACGGGATATGCCACTCAAAAGCCAGAAAAATTATTAGAACGTATTATTTTTGCTTCTTCCAATCCCGGCGACATCGTGTTCGACTGCTTTATGGGCAGCGGAACAACACAAGCCGTAGCCATGAAGCTCGGCAGGCGCTTTATCGGGGCTGACATCAATCTCGGAGCGATCCAGACAACGACCAAACGCCTCATCAATGTTGCGAGAGACTTGAGCTCTCAAATCGACAGCGGCGACAAATATACGGGCTTTGAAGTCTATAACGTAAACAACTACGACCTGTTCCGCAACCCCGTCGAGGCGCGCGAACTCATCTTACAGGCGCTGGAAGTGCAGCCCTTTGAAACGAGCAACGTCTACGACGGCGAAAAGGACGGCCGTATGATAAAGATTATGCCCGTCAATCGTATCGCCACCAAGGCAGACTTGCAGGGACTTATCGCCAATCTCCCGTATAAGTTCTTTGAAAAGCGGAAGGAAGAAGATCCGTCTGCCGTCGTTCTCAAACTCACTCTCGTCTGTATGGGACATGAGCCCGACCTCGCCGCCGCATTAAAGCAAGAACTCTCCGCCTATAAAGTGGATATCACCGTCGTGGATATCCTTCACGACCGCGCCGACCTTCAATTCAAACGCGATTCCGAGGCGGATATCATCATCGAGAACGATGAACTCGTCATCAGAAACTTCTATCCGCTCAATCTCATGCAGAAACTCTCCCTCGATAAAGAGACTGTTGAGGAGTGGCGCCAGCTCGTGGAGTCCGTCATGATCGACTTCAACTTTGACGGCGCAGTCATGCAGCCGACCGGCATCGACATCCCCGAAAAGAACGGCATGGTCAAGGGGCGCTATAAAATTCCGCAGGCCGCGGGCGTCATTCGTGTGAAAATAACGGACGTGCTCTCCGAGTCTTTGGAAGTCGAGGTGCAAAATGGCTAAACGGGTTGCTGTGCAGAGTTCGTTTCCGTTCTTCGATTTCCTGCGGCAGTTTTATATCCAAAACAAGGGACGCATCCGAAACCGTTATAAGGATCTGACCAAGAAATTTTTGGACTATAACGACAAGACCAAGAACTTTAATGCCTATCTGCGCGCCCCGCAGTTTGAGGCGTTGGAGATCTACGTCATTTTGAAGGAGTTTTGCGGCAATCCGCAGATCTACGACCTCTTTGACAAGTGGTATAAGCGCGAAGGCGATTTTGCTGCCGAAACGGTCTATACGGTAAACAGAGGCGACGGAACGCAGCTCTCCATGTACGACTCTGCCGCGGTCAATTATAAGGCTGTGTTTGATTCTATGCGGAGTGTCGCCACGTCCTATCCCAACTATATTTACGCCCTCACGATGGGTCTCGGCAAAACTGTTCTGATGGCAACGTGTATCTTTTATGAGTTTCTGCTCGCCAACAAATATCCGAAAGATCCACGCTATTGCCACAATGCCCTCGTCTTTGCACCGGATAAGACAGTTTTGCAGTCCCTGCGCGAAATCGTCACGATGGAGAAAGAGCTGGTCGTACCACCTGAATACTGCCGCGTGCTCGACCAGAATATCAAGTTCCACTTCCTTGACGATACGGGGATCACATTAAATACGCTCGATAACTCTGATTTCAATATCATCATCTCCAACACGCAAAAGATTATCAAAAAGCGCGTTCATAAGGAAAAAACACCCATTGAGAAGCTGCTGGAAATGCCGAACGCCGCTCCCGATGAGCCGGCGGACATCATCTCTTCCGTTTTAAGCACCGTTTACAGTGAAGAGAACACGCGAGATGAAGGCGAGCTTCTCTCAAACCAGCGCTTTGAAAAACTCACACGATTAGAGCAGCTCGGCATTTACGTCGATGAGGCGCATCACCTCTTCGGCGGCGACCTGCAAAAGTCAATGAACAGCCTGCGCCTTACAATCAATGAATTGGCGGCGGCTTTAAGCAAAAGCGGAACGCGCGTCGTTGCGTGTTACAACTATACCGGCACGCCGTACTTGGAAAACAGCGTGCTGCCCGAAGTCGTTTACAGTTACGGTTTGAAGGAAGCGATTGCCAACAAGTATCTGAAAGACGTCGATATCAAAGGCTACGACAATGTCAAGAATGATATTTTCCTGAAAACAGTCATCGAAGACTTTTGGCGGACTTACGGCGGGAAACTCTATGAAGGGCTGCCTCCCAAGCTTGCTATTTTCGGCGCAACCATCGACGAAGTAGTGAATGAAATTCGTCCCGCCGTCGAAAGAGTACTTTCAGAACTCGGTATCCCGCTCGACAAAATTTTAGTCAATACGGGCGATGAAAAAGTCACGAAGGATAACGACATCAAGACGTTCAACGACTTGGACGTCGTCGGCTCTCTCGGCTCGCAGAAACAGTTTATACTCCTCTGCAACAAGGGTCGCGAGGGTTGGAACTGCCGCTCGCTCTTCGGCGTCGCGCTTTTCCGTTCGCCGAAGTCCACAATTTTCGTTTTACAGGCCACGATGCGCTGCCTTCGTTCGATCACGGGCGATCAGCAGAAAGCTATTGTTCGCCTCTCGAAGGAAAATATGGATATCCTCAACGCTGAGCTGACCAAGAACTTCCGCGTCTCCATTGACGATATCTCCAATAGCGGCGACGGAAAGCATAAGGAAGTATATCAGGTCAAACTGTTAAAGCCAAAAAAGCTCGTTCTGAAGCGCATTTCGCACAAGTATCATTTGAACGAAAAGAACTACTCTGCGCCCATCGACTTCAAGTTGGACGGCATTGATTATGATAAATACGATACCCACGTCTATGAAAAACAGAGCCTGACCGATGAGCGGGTCATAAAGAAGGAAGCGGTCGATTTGGGCGGTAGCCGCAGCTATACGCCGTATATGCTCATAGCAGAGATTGCGCGCTATCTCAATATTCCATGCCTTCTTGCGGAGCGTATCCTCTCCGAGAGTATGGAGGGAATTGATAGAATCGCTGAAACAGTTTCAAAGTATAATGATATTTTGGGCGATGTTATCGTTCCGACGATTTTCAACGCGCTTTATGAGGTGACGTGCGAAACTGTTTCCGAAGAAAAACAAGTCGAGCTTCTGCGAATGCCGGAAGGGAAAGAGGCGTATGAGTTCCTCGCCCTTCCCGAATTGGTGGAGACAGACGGCGACGCGCAGTTTGCAAAGGTTGATACCTTTGGTGAGCCGTATCGCGACAAGAGTTTTCATACCGATAAATACTGTTTTGATTCCAAGCCGGAAAAGGAATGCTTCTTACAATACATATTCAGCGACAGAGTCAAAGAAGTTTACTTCACGGGTATGTTTACAAGCAAATATAACGGTCTGGCAATTCAGTACATCGACCCGGAAACAAAGGCCATCCGTTCCTATTATCCCGACTTTATCACGACGCTGGATGACGGCACGATCCAAATCATCGAGGTCAAGGGCGATAATATGATAGACGACGATGTTGTTCGGGCAAAAGCCGAAGCCGCCCGCGAAATGGCATCAGCCAGCAAGATGGAATACCTAATGCTTGCAGGCTCAAAAATTATGCAAGAGAAGGTGATATAGCGCTTCTTATCCTTCCCACCAAACGCGGGTTTCCCGCGTGTTGCAAGCAAGCGTAAGGCAGGAGACGGAATGCGGCGGGGCGGCAAACGCCGCCCCGCCGCGTCGTCATCAAGTCCGCAAGCGAGCGCCCTCGGCGGTGGATCTATCCCACCGCCCTTATCCTGCTTAGGCATCGGTTTTTGGTACACATTCGTCCCACCTTCAAACGGTTGTTTTGGACGTAATGCACATCCCCCTTTGCCGCCGAAAACCATTAAAACGCTGTCATTCCCCCGTACCTGAACCGCGCTCTTACCCTCTCCAAAAAAAATTTCTCCGAATAATTTTTGAAAAGACGACAATGTCTGTCATATATTCTGTGTTATAATAGAGGCAAAGGAGGATACCCATGCCCGAAACCAGAGCTTATAAAATGAACGAACAGCGGCAGCCGGGGAGCCGCCCCGGTACGCTCATTTACCACTATTACGGCCCCGACGGCATCCTCACCTCGCAAGAAGTCACGGAAGAACTCTTTGACGCCCTTTCGGACATGGACGAGAAGTTCTATGCCTTAGAACGCCGCGAGGAATATCACAACGTCAGGCACCTCAAGCCTTCGCCGCACAACCACGTCTTCTGCCCCCGCAAGATCGAAGATCTCCCCGACAAGAAGATGGCGGACGTCTTGCAGCAGCAAGAGGACAGCGCCGACCTGCTCGACGCCCGCGCCCTCTTCCGCGGCGATGACAAGCGCATCTACCGTATGCACTTCCTCGAAAAGCTAACGCAGGAGGAGATAGCCGCAGCCCTAAACAGATCGCAGAGCTATGTCTCCAAACGCCTTGCAAAGATCAAAGAGACGTTGGAGAGCACATCCCTCCAGCACGACCGCAGCAAGAAGGAAGCCTATGCCGAGCGACAATGGGAGCAGTTCCTCGAAAAGTTCCGCACAGAAAACGACGAGGATATCCTGTTCGATCTCTTCCGCTGCGTCTGCGGTCCCGATTTGCAGGAAGCGTTCCTCGAATGGTTTTACAGCTACCGCGAGTACAGTAAATTCTGCCTGCAATATCTCATCCTGCGCCCCTTTGATAACGCTTCCGACGAAGAATTCAAGCAACGCCTAAACAAGCTTTCCGAATGGCAGCGGCTCACCTATCGGTTACAGTTTGCAGAACAGCTCGAAGAAGTGCGCTGGCTGTATATTGCCCTCTGCGAAAAGATGAACGAACGGCAGGAAAAGCTCCAAACGCCGCCCTCCCATCCCGATGAGGAGAAGGTGCAAAAGGAAGCGGAGCGCATTGCACGGCGGCTGGGGATGACGGCGGAGGAATACGTCAACGGGCGCTTTCTCCCCAAGATTTATAAACGGCTGGGAAAGCGGTACGAGGACTTTCGGCGCAAGTATCAGAACGTTGCCGTCATCGAGGAGGACGACCCGCGTCCTGTCAGAGAACAGATCGTCTCCATCTTCGGCGAAGGCCCCGAGCCCCGCTTCCGCAACCCCGAATTTGAGGATGATGACGGCAAGAAGGACTCTTAAATGAAAAGCGTGTGAAAAAATCTGTAAAATGGAATATTTGCCGCCTTTCATTTGCTTGATCAATAGAAGGCGCTGAACAAGCCGCTCACATCAATATATAAGTCGAAGGGCGTGCGGACGAACAGTCCGCGCGCCCCTGCCATTTGGCAAAAAATATCTAAAGGAGGTACATACAACGAAGGTTTATACCACAAAACCCACATGGTACACCTATCCCGAAGACGAACGTCCGCGGGATAAGCACGCCACTATTTCGGTGCTCAAATATAAGGCGGACAAGCTTTCCACCGTGGATATCTATTTAGGAGATTGCGAACAGCGGTTTTCTGTGGAGTATCTGAAACGCATGCTCTCCCCCGCCGAACAGGCTTGGAAGCGTGTCATGGAGAGCACAAACGCACAGTATTTCCCACGCGGCAAGAACACGGTTTTGGAATGCCTGCAATTCGGCGGAAACAGAGAGTTTTGGGGTAGCCTTGCAAGCAACGAGGACATCCGTCGTTATTTTTCCAACTGTTATCACTATGCCATCGACAAAATCGGATTTCTGCACACGCATGAGAACATACTCTGTGCGGCAACCGTCACCGAACGGGTGCGGCGCAATCTGTTTGTCTGGTATCTGCCCGTCACCGAAAGGTGGACAAGCAAGGTCATGAGCGACAACAAGAGCGAGCAAGGCAACAAGTTACAACGCTATGACGAATCCGGCGAGCCCGTCTATCGGAGTTACTGCGATATTGACCGCCCTCGCCTGAGTTCGTCCGAGTTCTGGAAAGCCCGCGGGGGACTCACTTCATTTTCCGACTTGCAGGAAGACTTCTTCAACAAAATATCCTGCATGTACGGAGCGGTGCGCGGCGAGAGTAAATCACTCCTCAAAAACACCAATGCCGAACAGGCACAGCGCTTTTCACGCGCAAACGGCGACCTATACGACGAGCCCCCGCCCTTTGACGATATGCCTTATTAGGAAACTCGTCATCCCGCCAACTGACGGTAAAATATTTCGCCAACTGACGGAAAACTTTTGCACACACAAAGCGCGGCACAATATTTTCGGCGAACAGCCGAAAATTTCTGCCCTGGGGCCTTGACTTTTTTTGAAAAGGTCCGCTATCATCGTATCAACTTCCCGAACAGGGAACATTTATCGCGGC
>ERZ1090863.609-NODE-609-length-18437-cov-5.072190_pt1 | contig 18437 bp, 25 predicted proteins | sample MGYA00478480_ERZ1090863 | MGnify/ENA primary metagenome ERZ1090863 (study PRJEB33644, sample SAMEA5815746) | chicken gut metagenome | biome: Chicken; feature: Gastrointestinal Tract; material: Caecum | place: Ireland | collected 2019-01-01 | study: A study of the...
GCCCATCTGCTTTTTTATTTAATTTCTGTATGATCTGCTGTAAAATATTCCTGTTTCCCGGTTCTGTGTAATCCTCCGGTTTTGCCCGTGGGTTTACGGTCATGTAAATTGTATATTTGGTTTCTCCAGATCCTCCGTCTACAGTATAGATATATCCGTATAGGTTCCGGCTTTCTGTCAATAACAGATCCGGTATCTCCGCTTCTATATATCCTTCTTTCTGTTCTGCCAGCACTGCTGTAGTCTCTCCTTTTCCCTCCTGCGCCCAATGGATTTCCTGAGCGTCTGGGATCCCATATATTTCAAGACACTGGCCTGTATCCCACTGTTCCAGTTCCCCGGAAATGCATTTTTTATTTTCACCGGTTTCAAATTTCACTACAATCGGCATCTAACCACCTCTTTTCATGATCCCAGGCTGTCGATCTGTGTGTTTGTAATGGTATCAGAGCTTTTCACAAAATAGCTTTCCATCTTCTGGGAACTGTATGTAGTAACATTGGACACTGTGCCGTCATTAATTACTCCGGATACCGCTTCTTCAATGGCTTCCGCTGCTTTGTTTGCCCGGTCTGCGGCAGTATTTGCGGTTCCTGCTGCTGTGTTCGCTGTGTCCGCCGCTTCTTGTAAGGTTTCAAAAAATGCGGCTTCATTTTCGCTTTCCGGAGCCCCCGGCTCTGTCCGGTTCTTCCTGACCATTGCAGGCAGGTCAAAAGTTATAAGCACGTCCTGTCCGTTTGTGATCTGGATCTGTATAATACTCGTTCCGACTTCGGCAAACATCTGCGTTGTAACGTCTATGGTTACCGTATTTCCGTCTATAACTGCCGTATCCTGTACAGACTTTCCAGAAGGTTTTTTCACAAATACATTTGCTTTGGATCCGGAAGGAATATTGTAATCGCATACTCTTACTACTATGGGGATTGCATTGGCACCCTGTACATACTGGATAGGCGGCGTATATTCTTCCCTGGTCACAAATATTTCACGGTATATTTCATTTGCCATATATAATCCTCCCTATGCTTTTTCCATTGGCACCCGGTACCTTCCCCAGATGGAATCTTCTACGACCAGATAGTTGGATCCCGTTGCATTCCATTCAAAACTCATTTTTATTCCCAACCCACTATCTTGCATAATTGGATACAGTGTCTCTCCATTGCTTTGTATTGTAATAAAATTCTTCCAGCTTCCTCCATAGCTTTCCGGTTTTAAAAACAATGCGCTATCTCCATCTCTAAAAGTCAGCCCATTCATATAATTTATCGAAATGTATTTGCTTGCATCCGAGTTTGCTATCCATAAATCAGGACCGTCTGAAGCTAAACCATTAAACGAAAAACTTATATTATTTCCATTTTCATCTGTTATTCCAAGTCCCATATTTCCAAGATATATGGTAGTTCCGTCTTTCTTTTGGAATCTAATTTCAGATCCTACAATCGTACTTCCTGTCACAGTCCCCGTAAATGTACCATTCTCCGTGTGAATCTCTCCGGTTGTCAGGTTCCACCAGCTTTTTCCGGTCTTATCTTTTATCGTCCCGGCCTGGATATAATCTGCATTGATATACAGCCTTCCACTCTGCAGGTAAATTCCCTGAACCTGTCCATTATTGGTAAGTTTGTTAAATATATCATCCTGTGACAAGCTACCCTTAAAGAAATCATCTGCGGATTCTCCATCTACGTTAAAGCTGTTGGAAGACAGGGAAAATTCCCCAGTAGCAAGGTTCCAGTAATTCTTTTTCTGTTTGTCTGTAATTGTGCCGATCTGCATATAGCTGGCATTTATATACAGTTTTCCGCCGCTGAGATAGATTCCCTGTTCCGCTCCATTGTTTGTCAGTTTGTTAAATACCTCTTCCTGAGACCATGTGCCCTTGAAATAGTCTTCTGCAGGCTTTCCGTCTACAGTAAAGCCAGTAGCAGAAAGAGCAAATTCTCCAGTGTCCAGGTTCCAGTAGTTTCGTCCTTTCTGGTCTGCGATTATTCCTGCTATGATCACGTTTGCGATCAGGCCTGCTGCTGTCATTGCCGTTGTCCAATCCCATTCCCGTCCGTCTGCCGTCCTGGTCTTAGAGATCATAAGCCCCTGGGTTCCCAGTGCCATAGCTCCATACAAGGTACTGGATTCATCCAGGTTTTCAAACAGGATTGCCATAACATCCTGCTTCTTTGCCACATCATACTGGGCCCGGAGGGAAGCTCTGGCCCCGTCGATAAATCCGGCGATCTTATCAGCCATAACAGTGCCGTCCGGCCGGACAACCTGGTCTATACGGTTTACGGAGCTGCTTACGTTATTAAAATAATTGTAAGTAAAGTCTCCCAGCTCTACATAGGTTACTTTCTGCTTTATGGAATCATATTTCAGGCTTATTACCCTGGCGTCCGTGGTGATCCCCAGCTTTGTATGTCTGCAATGGATCGTATCTCCCAGGGATACCTGCTCCAGAACCGCATAATTTTTATACTGCCGGGTGTTCTGCAGGAGGACCATATCCGCCGTTATGTTCACACTCGGCTTATCTATTCCAGCGGAGAACTGTTCATTGCATTTTTTCCGCAGTGCCGTATCCAGTTCTGCCTGGCTGTTGCATATGGTAACGCCATTCTCTTCATCATCTTCCTGGGCGTCCTCGGCCATTTTCACATCATCAAAGGTGATCGTTGCCACTTTTACAATGGGATAGCTGTTTATCACCGGAGAATCTACATACCCGGATCCGCTTAATCTGTACCCGTTGTATGCCTTTGGATAGATTCTTGTGACGATTCCGGTCATATCCACGCTTTCGGTAATTCCGTTTTTCTGGATATTCTTTCCATATTGGAGAGTGACGCCGTAGTCCCCTCCGACACGCTCATTTATGGTTATCTCAAAATTGTTAAAAAGGATCTCCCCGCCCCAACGATTAATAAAACTGTTGTCATCATCTCCGTTGATAGCTTCGATCAGATTCTTATATTCATAATAGGCGGTTGTCCGCTTTGTGATATTGGATTTCCCGGAGTATTTGGCATTGGGGGCGGTCATAATGTCTAAGGCTTCCTGTCCGTTTTTGGCTGTAGGCCGGACGTCTGCCAGGAAGCAGTCATACATGGCATCCATAAAAATAGGCTCCGCCGTGGCTGTTATGCCGGACGAAGCCTTTTTCTTTTCCCGGATCCGGAAGATCTGCTCTCCGTTAAAGCTGGGAAGCTTAACCACTGCATCTTCCTGTATGTATTTCCATCTCCCGGTTTTGTCTATGGGGTGTTCCAGGTTTAACTGCCAGGTGCCATTTAACGTGACGCTGATTTCCGCTTTTGTAGGGAATATCGGCATATCACCGTTCTTGTCATATTCTGTATTGCCCGGGCTGTAGATCTGGATCATCAGATACACCTCCAATTTGGTATAATTTTTAATCCAAATCCTGCAGTAATGCTTACCTCGTTGTCTCCTTCCTGGAGATACAGGTCTTCATAGTTTCCGGTCACGGTGGCATTTTTCATTTCTCCATCTTCCCGGTATGCGATCATCAGGTCTGTGTCTATAGTCAGGTTCTGTCCTACAGTGGCCTGCATGGTCTTCCCGTTTACGGTAAGGGTACAGTCCCCATTCCCGGTAATCTTATAGATTGGGTGGGAAACTTCTCCATAATTGAAGATCTCTTCTTCAGGATCCAGCTCCTGAAGTCCGCTGATCATATAAGTATATGGATCGCAGGTAAATTCTGCGGTAAACTTTCCGATCTTCCGGGATGTCCGCTCGGAATCGGTGATCTGGCAGGATAGAACCTTGCAAAAGTAATGAGGATCATCTGCAAACTGCAGGTTCCCGGTATCTTTTAAAAGCCATTTCTTTGCGTCCCGGTATACTTCTCCCCATCTTTCCGGCGGAGCCATGAAGTTAAATTCTACCGGAATCACAATAGGTCCCCATGTCTCACCGTCTTCAATCAGGAAACCGTCCCGGCCTTCAATCTCTGTTTCTGTTACTCTTCTTTCTGGAGCCGGTATGCTGGGCCTCCTGACCGGGAGAAGACCATGCTGCCTGCTGCCTTCGTTCTTATAGGTTACTTCATACTCTCCGAACATTTACTCTCCTCCCTTTCGCCGCCTGTGTGCTTACCTGTCCATTCGTGATACGTCTTTCTGCTGTCTTTCCAATCACTTCTCCGTCCAGGATCATGGTGTCTCCCTGGATAATGATTGTCCGGTTGGCTGGGATACTGGCCGATTGCACCATTCCATTTACATTTCCGTTTATGGTGGAATTAATTTCCCCGGATACTGCCTTTGCTGCGGTCTTGATCTTATCAATATTGTCATAGATTCCATTTGCCAGGCCTTCCATCATGTCCGGCATCCAGGTTTCATAATCCCTCAACGGTCCTTCATCTGGCCGTGAAAAATGCAGGAATGACCGAATGCTGTCAGCCACATTGCGGACAGCATTTATAATGGCATTTACTCCGGACATAATTCCATTTTTCAGTCCATGAATAAAGTCAGATCCCCAGCTATATGCATTGCTGATCATTTGACTTATAAGGTCGATAATATTATTAAAAATATCAACGAAAATCTGCGGCAGTTCATTGATCACATTTATAACCCCGTTTACCAGGTTTATAAATCCGTTCACAACTGCCACACGGATATTGCTTACAATATTACTTAATGTATTTCGGATCCCGTTCCAGATACTTGAAATCGTATTCCAGATACTGTTTAAAATAGATGATATCGTATTCAGTATTCCGTTCCAGATATTTGTGATTGTATTCCAAATACTGCTTACAATATTAGAAACCGTATTCAGGATACTATTCCAAATATTCGCAACAGTATTTTTAATATTATCGCAGATACTTCCTACTGTATTTTTGATATTTTCCCAGATATTAGCTAAACTATCCTTGAACTTCTGAAAATTGTCTGTCACAGTCTGAATCAGATCGCTTACAGATTGTTTCAGCCATTCCCATGCGTCTGAGGCTGCCTGGGTGATACTGTCCAGGATCCAGCTTACAAAATTAGACATTTCATTCCAGAAATCTTCCCAGTTTCGGCCGAAATTATCTATTGCCTGCTCAATGGCTGTAAGGATTTTATCTGCAGTATCTTTGATGGCTGTAGTAATACTAGTCCAGACATTTCCCAGCCATTCTGTAATTGCTCCCCAGTTTTGGATAATTGTAATAATACCAGTTATTGCCGCTGCCACAACCGCTATAATTCCGACCAATGGCAAGAGCGCTGTACTTCCTACAGTTCCAATGATTGCTACGATTGCCGTGATAAGCGGCGCCAGGGTAGTAAGCAACACCAAGATTCCGGCAATAACTCCGATAGCTGTCTGCACTGGTCCCGGAAGGTTCATAAATCCTTCAATAAGTCCGGTTATCCCCTCTACAATAGGAGGAATGATCTCTGTTGCAAGCTGTATCAGCTTTTCTCCCAAAGGAGCCAGCGCAAGCTGCAGCTCATTCATAGCCGCCTGCAGCTCTTGCATAGGAGTAGTGGAGTTTTCTGTCATCTGCTGGGCGGCTCCGGATACATCATTGTAAGAGTCTCCAAGAGTGGTAAGTGATTCGATCACTCCCATATTGGCATCTTCACCTAAACTTCCGAATGCGGTAGAGGCCATAGTTAGTTTTTCTTGTTGATTCGTACAGTTTGCAATATCTGCAACTATAGAATTTATGACATCTTTTTGGGTAGCTTCTCCCCTCTGCCATGCGGCAAAAGTGTTCTGAGTCTCCTGACTGAACTGACCTATTGCGTCTGCTATACTTCCATCTGCCAACTTATTTGTTACTTCATTAATAGAATCATTGACTCTATCAAGATTATAAGCCCCGCCTTCCAGTCCATTCTGAAGGAGCTGGAAATATTCTTCTGCAGAGTATCCGGCTTGTGCAAATTTCCCAGAATATTCAGAAATGTTATCTCCAAGTTCCTGAGTTTTATCCAGTCCGTTCTGTGTTCCAGTAACAAGATAGTCCATAGCAGTCTGAGCGTCAATTTGGAAATTCTTCATAAGGGCATTGACGCCTCTCATGCTCTCATTCATGTCTGATCCGAAGACCTGTTCCAGGTTGATAGCCTGTTCTGTGATTGTTTCCAACTGTGAAGGATCCAGATTTTTCAGGTTATTATTTACCGTAATAACCGCTTCTCCGACTTCTTCCAGGCTTCCGGTCACTCCAGACCTGAATACGTTTTCTACAACACCGCCCATCTGCTCCGCAGCCTGTCCAGTCAGTCCAAAGTATGTGTTTACTCTGGTAGTAACGCTTTCCAGATCGGTAAAAGCGCCTGCAGCTTTCTGTCCGGTCTCAATGATCTTGTCTCCTACTCCTGAGATAGCGTCTGCAGCGTCCATCAGGTTTCCGGCGGTGATCCCTTTGCTCATGTCTTCCAGAGAATCTGCAGCCTGCTGGGATTCTGATTTAAGGTTGCTAAACCCGGTAACAGCGTCCCTGGTCCCTGCCTCTATCTCTCCTAACATACGGCTGTTTTTATTCAAGCTGTTGTTTAGGTTGTTTATATACCCGTCTGTCTCATTCATGGCAACTTTCAGTCTTGTAACTGTATTTGCCTGTTCATTAAAGGCTTTCTGGGCTCTCTCCGCCTCTTTTGAATTTTCTCCGGCTCCCTTGGCTGCCTGCTCATATGCTGTCTTCAGATCGTTCAGAATCTGCACCTGTTTATTGTACTGATCCTGTAAAATAGCAGCTTTACTTCTCTGTGCTTCAAGCTGTTTTTCCATGACCTGGCTCTTTGCGATCAGCGCCTGCTGTGAGTTTTCATTTTCCTGAAATTCATTCGTCAGGGCCTTCATCTCAGAGCCGTATTCCTTCAGGGAATTGTTGATTCTCTGAATCTGGTTATTAAATTCTTTTTCGCCTGTGATCCCTATCCTGGGGCCGATATCATACCCTGCCATTTTCTCACCTCAAATCTGGTATGTAGCTTCCTTCGTATTCCTCTATTTCCCTTACAGTTACATTTCCTTCAGAGGCTGCATACAGATCCGCAAGGTCTGATAGTTCTGCAATAGGCATACAGGTATATTCCAGATAAGGAATATTCATTTTTCTTCCCCACATATCCAGCCACCCAAGGGAATTTACCCTTGAGCGGCTTTTGGATTTTTTCCTGCTGCTTTAGCCTCTATCTTCTTTTTGCTCCCCTGGTTTACACACTCAGAGATTTTTTCCACAATCTTTTTCGTATCTGCAATCTGAATCGCAATGTCCAAAGCCTCCTTTGGAAGCGGGATCCACTTTCCTTCTTCTATCGGTGCATTTACCGGAGCCGGGAGGTCTTTCTCAAAATAATTTTTGTAAGCGCAACCCTGGGCGATGAGAATCTCCAAAATAAAAGAGATAGTCTCTAGCGCTTCAAGACTATCTCTGTCGGAAAGTTCCATGTTCTCCTCATTCCCTTTTTCCTGGGCCTTCTTTAAATTTTTCATCATATTCTGGGTACTGCCAAATTTTCCAATGATCTTTTTCGTAGCTCCCAGAGAAAATGACATAGGATACTGTTTCCCTGCAATCTCAACAAATACACAACGTTCCATCTTATGCACCTGCTTTCGCTTTTACAATAACGCTTCCGGCCTTTACCGCTTTTTTCTCTGCGTTTACTTCCGCCAGATAGAGCGTTGTTCCGTTTGCTACTTCAATCTCTGCAGATCCGTCCCAGTCCTCCCACTCTGTAAGATCCTGTTTGTAGGTAGGAGCCTGTCCGGACGTGCTGTACTTATAAGAGTTTCCCGCTGCCTTCGCCGGAGTAACTGTCAGTTTTGTACTTCCTGCTGCTGTGCCTTCTGCAGAGGTCACTGTCAGCTTTTCCAGTACATTTAAAACTGTTTTCAGATATTCCAGTGCATCATTTTCCGAGTTAAACCATGCCTCATATTTCCACGGGTGGTTATAGTTCTCGTTTACTTCCTCGGATCTTTCCACGGTACACTCCAGCTCTTTCGTCTGCCACTCAATGGATTCTCCTTTTGTCGTTGCTGAATCTGACGGATCTTTTGGCGTTACCCTTGGAAAAATAAGAGCCCTGTAGCAGTCTACGTCATTGATCTGATGGGTCTCGTATATTCCGAATCCTTTCGGTTTTGCTTTTCCATCATCATCAAATACCAGTTCTTTTACTTCCAGGTCTCCAACTGTTTTACTTACTTCTTTTAATTTCAGAAGATTCTTTGATGATTCATAATCAAGATCCGTTGTATTAAGTGTTAGTGTTCCTCTTGTAAAGACGCCGTAGTCATGTTCCGCTATCATATTGTCTCCATACAGCGGGTTATCGTCTGCCGTCTCCGGCTCAAAGCTATATTCCACAGCTTTTCCACATCTGAACCCATCTGTAAAATATACCTTGTTTCCGTCAAAGTTATAGTTCGCAAAAATCGGAACTGCTAAACCTTTAATAGCCATATTCGTTCTCCTTTACTTCATAATCCCTTCAATTTTCTCCTGTACCACCTGGTCCATAGCTCCCTGTGCTTTCTTTCTTGCCCGGTTCGTTGCCTGCCTGATCACAGGCGTTTTATTCCGGAAAGATGTTCCACTTTCTATGCTCCTTGCCAGCATAGTAATAGGCTGACCTTTCGGATACTTCTTGGTTTTAATGCTTCCATATCCATCAAATCCAGCCTTTGTGTTTACATATCCATCTGTATTTTCTATAGGTGCAAGACCAAATCCATTTTTATGATCAGCTATCTGTCTTTTCGTTCCTCCTCTTATCGGATTTGCCGGTGTTGCCGTCCCTTCATGCGTCGGAATGGACTGCAAGCCTTTTTTAATCTCATCTGCTACGACTTCGGCGCCTTTGTAAACAGCTTCTTCCAGGATCCCACGCTCTTCTTTCCAGAGTATTCCCAGACGTTTTGCATATTCATCTATGCCCTTAAATTCGATCTTCGCCATAGGTTCACCCCACATCCCACACCCATTCATAATGGATATACTTTGTTTCATCTTCATACTGGACGGAATTCAGGTAAAAAGAAATTTCTGCATCTATCAGAGCTTCCTGGATATCGTCTACCATTGGGTCAAATTCTGTCCGGGTGAAATAATCAATGGTCCCCTGAATAGACTGGTTTACCTTCCGGTTATCTCCTTCTACGGAGCTTCCTTCCGAGTCCTCCGCCCATACGATATACTGGTCATTCTTTTCCTTTGCCTCATAATGCCCTACATTATCGGATATCTTCAGGAGCGTGTCTCTGATGATCTTGATCTTAGAGTTCATAATGTTCCTCCAGTCTCTGCAGGGTCAGTTTCATGATCCGCAGTCCGTCTTCGTCATGAGTGGGCTGCACCAGGCCGATCTGGTATTGCCCTCCGTCTTCCATAGCGCAGATATCCAGGGCCCGGATATCGTTCCAACCTGGGACATTTACTACAGCGTCTACCTGCTGCTTGGCTTCCATTGCCTTATACACTCTGGTAAATCCCAGCTCTGCATATCCGAAATAGTAGCTGTCCTTATATTCCAGGCCAATCACAGGCTTATTTCCCGGCTCTGCCTTGTTTACGGTCTTGTATATTTTCAGGATCCCGTCATCAAAGGTCATTGCTTTTCACCTCTTCCTGCCTGGCTTATCTTCATGTTGTTGAGCTGCAGCCGGAGGAACCGGGGCATGGCAGTTTCTCCGCTGGCACGCTTCCGGAAGAGATAGGCGGCATACTGGATCACCACCATATCCCCTTCGATCCCCACAGACAGATCCACGCCTTCCCTCTGTACCTGGGCTTTTGCCTGGTTCAGAAGGATTTTCAGATAATCATCATTGCTGTCCGTCAACATTTGCAGGTCTTTTTTCAATACCGCAAGCCTTTCCTGGTCTGTCATGCCTCTTCACCTCCCTATTTTTTAAATGCACAGCCTTCAAAGGTCAGGATCAGGCGGTCATCTCCATGGGTGATCTGCACCTGTTTCTTCTTAGCTGTTGCGGCAGTCTTTCCAAGATAGATCACATTCTCTGCGTCCATCTTTACAGGCGGATTCTTACTGCCTACCACCTGCATATATGCTTCCCGCACTTCCTGGGACTGGGTGAATGAGATCGGGAAGTAGAATCCTTCCTGCTCATTGACATCCGTCCCATTAAACCCTGTATAGCCGGAGACATACAGGCCTGTTCCGGTAACTGCTCCGGACTTGGCGATCTTGTAGGATCCCAAATCAGAAGCATTTTTTCCGTACAGGTCCGTGTCCCCTTCTATCGTGCCTATGACACTATACAGGGTCATCATTCCCCCGCGAAGGTGGGAGCGGTTGTTACAGGCGCTTTTCCAATACCGTATACTGCAAAGGCCTCCCGGATCGCCAGGTCTCCATCGTACCGGGCGGTTCCTTTAAATGCGGTCTGGTCTTCCAGGAACCGCACATGCTCAGACTGTGCGATCTTGGTGCCTGCCCTTTCTGCCAGGACGTAGTTTTTGAAATATCCGAAGATGATCGTATCGTCCGGGATATATTTCAGTTCCACGATAGGGCCTCCGATCACCGGCATGGAATTGTTCATTCCGGCGGCGATCGCTGCGGCAGAGTTTACGCCCATGGACTCAGCGATCAGTTTCGTATGGGTTTTCTTGTTCATTACCCATACGATCTCCTCGGTATCATAGTCATTGTCAATGATCCCGGAGGAAGTCACGATATCCTGGAACAGGGCGATCCCTGTAGCGGTCTTTCCGGTGATCACATGGCTGGTGCTAAGATCCTCCCACTCTCTTCCGGTAGCCGGATATTCGTCCGGAGCCTCTGTCAGGAGGATAGATGTCACGATACCCATAGGCATTTTTACATTCTTCCCGTAGAGGATCGCTTTGTCTACAGCTTTTCCGATTGCTTTACCCAGGGCATTGATGAAATCTGTAGCCAGGTTGACATCCGAATCTTCCAGGATCGCATTGCACACCGCAAAGTATCCGGACACTTTATATCCGTCCATCTCCATGTTGTAAAATGCCAGATCCAGCTCTTTGATGGAAGCACACATCTCATCCCAGATTCCTTCCGGGATCTCTCCCATGATGTTCTGCCTGGAGGTTCCTCCTACAGATCTTACGGTCACATACCGGATCAGTTTGGAAGTTTCCGTTGCCACCTGCCGGATCATAGGCAGCATGATGTCCGGGATTGTCAGCCCAACATTGGTCAGGGCTCTCTTTTCCTTAATGCACTCCCTCACTCTTTCCAGAAATTCTTTTACGTCAGTTCTCGCCATCATGGCGTCCCTCTCCTGGATATTCAGTCCGAAGAAATTTCCAGGTACTCTTCCTCTTACTTCCATTGGCTTTTCTGCTCCTCCTTCTTTACCTCTTCCCTCTGCCGGTTCCGGCTTTGGCTGCTTTTCTTCTTCTGCCCGGATCTCTTCCTCGATCCCTTCGATCTCGGTCTCCAGACTCTTCTTGCCCTTCTCATGTTCGTCTTTTTCTTTCTGGAAGTCTTCTGCCTGCTGCTCTACCACCCGCCGGTCTTCCTCGGAGGTTTCCTCATTCATTTCATTAATGGCGTCTTCCAGTTCTTTCTCCCTTTTCTCAAAATCAGGATCCTTGTCCCGCAGCTCCTGCAGGCTCTTTTTCTTCATGTCCAGCTTATTTCTAAGCAGCAATACTTTTAATGCCATTACTCTTCTCCTTTCAATCTTTTCAATGTCCGCTGTTTCCAGGCTTCAATGGACCGTTTCTTGATTTCCCCTAACTGCCGCTTTCTGGCAGATACCGAGGTTTCCTCGTAGGCTGGGAAAGTGACCACGGATACTTCATAGAGTTTTACTTTCTTAATTGTCCATTTCACGGTATCACCACGGTCTTCAAATTCTTCATCTAAGATATCAAATCCGAAGCTGCACTGATCCACGTCCCCACGCTTCACCCGCTCATAGAGGTTTACAGCGTCCTGGTCGTTCGGGTTGATCCTTACCTCTCCCCACAGTCCCCTGGTGTCTACTTTCAGGGTCAGTGTCCCGGCCTTGTTTCGTCCAAGGACCAGGCGTGTCTCATGATCGATCAGACAGCGTATATCGTCCGCCAGAGCCCCGTCAAAGGCGGTATCCGCAATAGATTCCACAGCTCCGGGCCACATTTCATATTCCGAATTGAATACAGCGAAATATCCGCTGATATACATCTCTCCATCCGCTTCTCTTGTCTCAAATTTCGACTGGTTACTCCTTACCTGATAAGCTACCCGGTTTTCCTCATTCATCTCCATTCCCTCCCTTCTGTTCCAGCTTTTTCTGATCTCCGATCATACCCTGGGGTATGTAGTTCTCCAGTATGATCAGTTCGTCCAGTCCTTCTTTCGGTGACTGTCCTGTCCAGTCCCGGACTTCATTTCCGGTCATTATCCCCCTTGTGTAGAGGTTGCAGCCTACGTTTGACAGTTTCTCAATGTCATAGCTGTAAAGGCTCCGGACGTTGAACTTGAAATACCGCTCGGTACTGATTAGGATCTTCCTGGTCATTTCCTGCTCCAGAGCATTGCACAGGGGCCGGATCCGGGTGTTGATGAAATTGTTCCACTCAGCTTCCTTATACTCCCCGGCGCCAACTAAAAAAGGCGGTACGTCCAGAATGGCCGCAACCGTCTTCTTATCCAGCGTCACCCCGTCTGTGAGAGCCAGGTCATTCAGGCTCAAGGGCTTCACGCTTACCACCTCAAACAGGTCTGCCGGGATCACCCAGGGTTTCCCTGCTTCTGTATTTTCAATATACTGGTTCAGGATATTGTCCCTTCCCTTTTCGTCAGACAACTCCTCTGTTGTGGAATCTACCTTTATGATCACCGGAGGTTTCCACTTGCTTTCCATAAACCCTTTCTTTGTGGCCGCCGCCTGTTTCAGGTTCTTTGCCACGTCCTTTAACGTTGCCCGGTATCCGGTTCCTTTCCAGGGATAATCCGGGGAAGGATTTATCACAAAATGCAGGAGGGTATCCGGATCATAAATATTTCCGTTTATCATCACCTGATATCCATATCCTGCTGCCTGCGGAAGGAATGATACATATCCCGGCGGTATAGGATTTAAACTGTACAGGTATCCGCTCCGTGTCTCCGGAACCACCACTGCATTTCCATCCCCCTCCAGGAGTAATGTCCGCACCACCACAGACATGAAGGTTTTTCTGGTCATGTATGGATTTGGCGTGATATCTACCATCCTGGATATCCCGTCCTTTATCCTGGTATCTCCATTTGGAGTATTCTGCATTTGATGTATGGTCATGGAGGAGATCAGGTCACAGATCTTATTGACCGCCGCCTGAATCTCCGGGTTATCACTGAGCCTGGTGTAATTGGTACAGCATAAGGTCTGATAGGCCTCATCTGAGACCAGCCATGCCTGCGCTGTGCTTTTCGGCTCTGCCCTTACTTTTTTCTTGTCCTTTTTCCTGTTCTTACTCATCTTTGTTTCCCTTCTTTCCGATTCCGAACCATTCCGCTGCCTTCTGTGCCTTCTCCATGTCTTTTAACATCTGCTTCGTGGCAATGATGTCAGCGTCAAACAAGTCAATCCTCAAATGTTTCTCTATCTTTTCAAATCTGACGAAATCGTCAGAGTCTTCTATGGCTTTTACATTTTCTATGCAGTATTCATAAGCCCGGTTATGGCAGTAATAGAATTTCTGTTCTATGTACTGGTTTTCCACTTCCCGGAAAGCTTCGGTCTTCTCCACATATCTCTGAGGCTGGTCTAATACTTTAAATCCGGCTTTCTTTGCCCGCAGGACAAATTCCCGGCTGTACCTGCGGTCATAACCGATCCACTTGATCTTAAATCCCATGGCTCTCATCTTTACAAACCATTTCACAGGATCATCATAGTCGATCACGCCGCCGTTGCACATGGTCAGCCATCCCATTTCCTCCCACCAGAAAAACGGGATATGGTCCTCGTCTGCCTTTATGTGTGCCTGGACTACCGGCATGAAAGCATGGGTGACAGCGATATCCACGTCCTTATAGCGTCCGTGGAGCGCCACCCCGGTAAGGTCATGCATCTTTGACAGGTCGGCTCCGCCGTACCACTTGATCGGCAGCTTCGCCAGTTCCTCCAGGCTCCAGTTATACCTGGCATCAGAGGCCCGAACCACCGCCATATCAAAATAGGCTTCCATGGCACTTGTGAAGACATTCAAAGACTTCGCAAAAAAATCTTTCCGAAGTTGCGGGTTGTTCTGGGCCTGCATGGCTTCCTCCATCAGCTCCTCCGGCTGTACGGATTCCCCATAGGCCGGGTTTGCCATCTCATGTGTCATGGGATTGGTGTAGTCAATATACTCTTTTCCCTCTTCGTTTTTCACCGGATCCGCTTCACAAATGAAGAAAAAATACTGTTCGTTTTCGATCTCTTTGTCCAGGACCTTCTTTCCATATTCTACCTGCTGGGCCAGGAAGCTGTTTGGATCGTCCCCGGCGGTGGAGATCCCGATCATGAGCTTGTTCCGGTACGCTTTCATGGCTTCCTTGAACAGTGTGTACTGTTTTGGCTTTTTGAAAGCGTGGATCTCATCTGCAATAGCAATATTGCAGTTAAAGGAATCTTGGGCGTCCGGGTTGGCTGCCATAGCGTTCAGTTCCACCAGGCCGCCGCCGATCTCCGCCTTTATGGAATGTTCGTTATTGTTATCTATGATATGGAACTTTCCTCCCTGTTCGTCCCATTCCCCCATATGCTTTATGTTGTAGGTCACGAAACCGAAGGTCTCTAAAGTCTGCTTCAGGGCGGCGGCCACTACATAGATCTTGGTTCCTGACAGACGGTAAAGAAGCCCCAGAGCGTAGGCCAGGGCTCCGGCAAAGCTGGTCTTGACATTTTTCCTGGGAATAAAAATAAGGCACTCATGGAACCTCTTGATCCTGGTGCCTTTGTTGTAGAACCCCAACAAGTTGTATATGATAAATTTATGGAAGTCCATAAGGAGGAAGGGCTTTCCCCTGAGCGGGATCCCGTCCTTATCCTCCCCCTGTTGGTGACAGATGGTATTTTCTATGATCCGGATCACAAATTCTGCGTCTTTCGGGTCAAAATCATAACGGCCGCTTTCGTAGTCTTCTAGGAATCTCTGGCAGGCCTTGATCCGGTACTTGTTGGCTACCCGTTTTCCGGATATACAGTCCCTAGCGTAATTGAAAACGGTGTCCCAGTTCTTGAACTTACTCACTTAATCTCTCCAGGGCTTTATCCAGGGCGCTGGTCTGCTTCTGCTCCAGTCCCTTGGCTTTAATCTGCCGGAGGCCTTTGGGGGTAAGCCCGAAGACATTTTCCATGTCCATCAGCTCTTTCCGCAGATTTTCCAGAGCCATATACAGTGCGGTCTTCCTCTGATTGGTGGCCCCGGATTTATTCGTGTATTCCTCCGTAATTTCACAGCCGTTTTCATACCATTTGTCATTCAAAATTTCGTATTGTATAGACAGTTCAGCGTATCGCCTTACGGGGGCTTCAAACTCAGGCTTAAAAGTCCCGATCTCTCGCATATTTTCAACGGTTTTGTTATATAATCTTGTGATCTTTGCCTTTCTGGCCTTGGTGCCTTCCACGCCTGTTTTACCCCCTTTCTTCAAAATCATCTCAGAGATGGAAACGCCTACCCTCACCAGTAGAGGCCTTCCGATTTCCTGGGGCTACCCCAGGGGGGGCTTTTCCACAGGCTCCAGTCTGTAATATTCTCCCTTCCAGGTTACATATTTCGGCTTTCCATCTTCCATCACGAGAATATAAAGTTCAGAGCTTAATTTTTCTCTCTTTTTTTCTTCTCTTGTCAGGAATATTTCTCTTTCTATTCCAGAAACTTCTTTCCTGAGTGCTTTCAGTTCCTGGCAGATCATCTTTGCTTCATTTCCTCCCACGCCTCTTCCTCCAATCTTCCCCAGGCTGGATCATCTGCTGCAGTCGCAGCCCTTCTTCTGTCAGCTCTCCGGTTTGTCTATTCTCCAATCGGTTATGTGTAGCCATACTAACACTGATCAGGTTCCAATCTTCCCAGGCCCATTCCGGATAGATATCTGCCGGATAGATATGGTGTACCACTGTAGCCTCTTCTGTCCTGCCGTACATTCTGGATACCTGGCAGACATAACCGTCCAGCCTGAGGATATGCTTTCTTTTCTTTTTCCACTTACTTCCGTAATAATCCATGCTTTTCTCCCACGTAAAAAGGGAACTGCTGCTGTCTGCAACAATTCCCTTTTCCGCAATCAGAAACCGTTTTGTCTACTGAATTCCCTGATATCATAATACCACATTTAAATGTTTTGTGATGTTGCACTTGGTTGCATTTGGTTGCATTTTCTATATCGGATAATCCAGGATTGCTTTTTTGTGGATCCTCCAGATCGTTGATCGGTCTTTTTCCAAATCAATAGCAATATCTTTGATCGGTTTAAAGTAGATATATTTCTTGATCAGCACGTCCTTTTCGTCTTCGGATTCTATCTGTGCAATCTTCCTGAGCTTTTCTTTCTTGATCTGTTCTGTTTCCTCCATGATCTGCAATAGTTCTTCCCGCAGCTCTTCTTCTCTCTCCATATACCTGGATAGATCACTGCCTCCTGCTGCTGATCCACTGCTTCCTGCTGCCTTTGGACTTTTTTTAGATTCTATGTACTGTGCCAGATTCTCCTCTGCCCGCATTCTTTCTCTCACGGCTGTCCGGTATTCATTCAGATCCATAATCTTACGTTCAAACAGTTCTTTGTCACACATCTGTTATTTCCCTCCGTATCTGCTCACTGGTCAATTCATATCTGTTTAGGGATTGCTCAAATATTCCTCCCTTCTGTGTCAGTTCCTGGAATACCGGGAATCCTTCGGCTGTGTAGTTTCTCCCGTCTATGGTTTCTGTGTGGATCCGCTTGTACTTCTTCCCCTTTACCAGATTTTTTATTTCCATATCACTACTCCTTTACCCTTGGTATGTATATTCTTTTCTCGTGGTACTGTTCTACCTTGCGGACCTTTCCCAGGAGCTGCGTCATATGATCTAATGTCTTCTTATGCTGCGGATCCTGGAAGAACTTCACAACCTCCTCCCTTTCCTCTGCCATGTCCTTGAATCTTCTCCTGTCCTTCCTGCATTTATGCAACCTGGTGCTTATTTTACTTCTCTCTTTGCAGGATGGTTCAAATTCTATGGAGTGGAGCAGATCTGTCTGTCTTTTTTCTTCCAGCTTTATCTGCTCCAGCGAATATGTATAGAGTTTCCGACTCTCTTCTACAAAATCCAGGAAGGATTTTATCTCTTCTGACACCATTGTGATCACCTCTTCCATTTTTGAAGAAATTCCTGCCAGAAGAAACATTCGTGGAATCCATTCTTGTCCATTAGTAATACAAATTTTTGATATAGATTCACCACTTTCATTTTCCTGGTTTGTTTATATAATTTTTTCCCTTCTTCACGCCTGGTTTCCTGTATTACCACCGTATCCCCTTTATGTACTCCATACTTCTCTTCCAGGGCTTTTACATAACTTCTTCTTTTCTCTTCTTTCCGAAGTCCCCATAAAGCCTGTTCGGCTGTAGGATCCTTATAACCTTCTCCGTTCATCCCCGCTTTCACCTCGCATTTTTTACACACCTGCCGTCCTTCTGGGATTATTTCTCCGCAGCACGCACATCTATTTTCCATCATGATCACCTCTTTTCATTTCAATTCTGCAAGCTCTTTTATGAGCGTTACCGCATACGCTAAAGCTTCTACCCGTATTATTAATACTTTTCCCTTTTTCATATCCAATGGCGTTTCGGCTTCTTCTATGAAGATATCTTTTATTTTTTCATATATTTCTATTTTCTTATCATTCATTTTTTCTCCTAATGGCTGTTTAATGAAATTCATTGGCCATAATTTCAAATTCTACCTTATCATGCAGTCTTCCATCTTGTAACTTAGCAATCTGTCTATGATAAGCACACTCTTTTCCCCCATGCTTTTTAATAAAATTCCTATATCCTCTGATTGCAGGATTTTCCACATAGCAGCACCAAGATATACGGTTCATGTGATATACCTTAAACAGATCACTAATTGCTTTATATACATCTTTAGCAAATTCGATATTGCCACAGTCAAAGCTTATAATTCCGAATCTGTCCGCATTCATTGCGATCCAATCAACGGAATATGATATGTAGCCAATTAGGTTGTTATTTTTATCAACACTCACAAAATGATGGCTGTCATAATTGTTATCTGGTATTTCCGGAACACTGTCACCAGTCCATCCAGTATAATATATATTTTCTGGTTTATACCAAGTCTTAACATATTCTTTTAGAAGCTGATCCTTGTATAGCTGCGCTGGTTTTAACATCTATATCACCTCCAATGCTTGTAATGCCAGGTTTTGCACCTTGCGCTTGCAGGAGTCGAACCTGTAAGCTCATGGACT
>ERZ1090863.611-NODE-611-length-18377-cov-8.238784_pt1 | contig 18377 bp, 14 predicted proteins | sample MGYA00478480_ERZ1090863 | MGnify/ENA primary metagenome ERZ1090863 (study PRJEB33644, sample SAMEA5815746) | chicken gut metagenome | biome: Chicken; feature: Gastrointestinal Tract; material: Caecum | place: Ireland | collected 2019-01-01 | study: A study of the...
TAAAATTTTTTTCCCCCCCCATATCTTTAAAGTGGGGGGTTGTTTTTTTACCCGGGCGGCGCGCCCGCCGCGGGGGGCCCCGCCGCGCAAAACTTTCGGCGTGCGCCGCCCTCCGCCGACTACTGAAACCGCAATAATTGCGGCATATGTGCGGAGGAATCAATGATAAAAGACATCATTTTGCAGGTGGGTAAGGCGGCGTGCGCGGCGGTGGTCTTTACGCTGTTGTACACGTTGATTTTTGCGGGAATAATCACGCTGTTCGGCGTGCCGACTTCGGCGATACGCATCACAAACCAGGTTTTCAAAGTGCTCTCGATAGCGTTCGGCGGACTGCTCTTTCTTCGCGGCGAGCGCGGACTTTTTAAGGGCGTCGCCCTCGGGCTTTCGGCGGTTATACAGGAGTGGCTGCTCTTTTCAACAATCGCCTGCTCGTTTGATTTCGGGTGGACGCTCCTTCTCGAACTTGTAATCGGCGCCTTTGCGGGCGGAATTGTGGGAATAATCGCCGTCAACGTCAAAAAAGCATGAAATTAATAAAAAAAGACTTGATTTTTGCGCGGCGTTAAACTATAATATAATAAATATATTAATCAATACCATTTGAAGGAGATTGCAAAATGATTAAAACCATAGCAAAACCCGCACAGAAAAAGATAACCGCCTGCGGCGAATGCAGGTCGACCTGCCAGTCAGCGTGCAAAACGAGCTGCACGGTAGGCAACCAGAGCTGCGAAAGAATCACAAGAGAACAAAATCCCGAAAAGGACGTAAAGTAATTTAAATTTCAGAACTCGGCGGGGAGCAGATATATCTGCTCCTCGTTTAATGTGCGCGCAATGCTCCGCACATTGTGAAATGCAACCCGGAGGGTTGCGTGAAATAGCGGCGTCTGCCGCTGTGAAATAAACGCCTGCGGCATTTGTGAAATGTGCGGCATTGCCGCGCGTTATGGTAAAAAGTATTTAAAATAATGATCGTCAACCACAACGCAACATTTATGTTGCATTTCACGCGCCATTGGTACGGCAGGCATTTTGACCTGGTTTTTGGCGCATTTCACGCAGCTGAAAGCTGCATTTAACGCATGACGAAGTCGTGCATTTAACTAATATTATATGGTACACGTATTTAACTACAAAAACAATCACTACATCTACGACACGGGCAGCGGCAGTCTGCACTCCTGCGACAAAAAAACTGCCGATTACCTCGCACGCGAGGAGGGGCAGGACGTAGATATCTCCTACCTCACAGATGAGGATATGGCGTCCATAAAGGCGGACGTAGCCGAGCTTGAAAAGCAGGGGCTTTTAAACGCCCCCGAAGTCAAAACCTACCCCGTAAAGTCCAACGAGGTAAAGGCGCTGTGCATACACATCTGCCACGACTGCAACCTGCGCTGCCGCTACTGCTTCGCCGACGAGGGCGCATATCATTCCTCCCGCGAGTTCATGAGCGAGCAGACCGCCAAAAAGGCGATAGATTTCCTCATCGCCAACAGCGGCAACCGTAAAATTCTCGAAGCCGACTTTTTTGGCGGCGAGCCTTTAATGTGCCTCGACGTCATCAAAAACGTCGTCGCCTATGCTCGCGAGCAGGGCGAAAAGTACGGCAAAAAGTTCTTGTTCACCACAACTACCAACGCCGTCCTCCTCGACGACGACGCTATCGACTTTTTCAACCGCGAAATGGAAAACGTCGTTCTGTCCATCGACGGCAGAAAGGAAGTGCACGACGCCATAAGAAAGACCGTCAACGGCAAGGGCAGCTTTGACATAGTCCTCCCCAAAATAAAAAAATTCGTGCAGAGCAGGGGCGATAAGTCGTATTACGTGCGCGGCACGTTCACGGCAAAGAACCTCGATTTTTCAAACGACGTCATCTTTCTCGCCGAACAGGGCTTCGATTCCATCTCCATGGAGCCCGTCGTCACCGATATAGATGATCTGATGATAAAGCCCGAACATCTCCCCCGCATAAAGGAGGAGTACGAAAGGTTGTGCGACAGGTATATTGAAAAGTATAAGAAGGGCGAAGGCTTCAACTTTTTCCACTTCAACATCGACCTCGAAGGCGGCCCCTGCCTTTCAAAGCGCGTGTCTGCCTGCGGCGCGGGCAACGAATATTTTTCCGTCGTGCCCAACGGCGACATCTATCCCTGCCACCAGTTTGCGGGCGACCCCGCATTCAAAATGGGCAACGTGTATGAAGGCGCGCTCGACCCGGGCATAAGGCAAAAGTTTGCCTCGTCCTGCCTGTTCACGCGCAAAAACTGTCAGAACTGCTTTGCAAAGTTTATTTGCAGCGGCGGTTGCAGCGCCAACAATTATCACTTTACGGGCGATATCGAAAATCCCTATCCCATAACCTGCGAAATGATGAAAAAGCGCGCCGAATGTGCAATGCACGTTCTCGCAGTCAAAAAGGGCATGGCGGAGTGAATATATTAACGCTCGTTGTGCATAAGAGGATATGCACCAACTCGCCGTTAGTCTGAGGGCTCTGCCCTCTGTGGCGCAATCTCAAATAGCCCTATAATTGTAAAATTGCGCCACATTCACCTGCTGAGGTCGAGGTGTCGACAAATTGAGTTGCGCTGCGTGAAGACGTGACTTCACTTGCGCCGTTATTTATTTTAAATTAACGCAAATCTCGCCTTGTGGCGGCTTGCGATTTGCCGTTATTTTAGCGCCACGCGCTCTTGCCGCGACCTTAAATAGCCCACATATAATATAGTCGCGGCAATTCACTGTGCTGAGGCTGCTGACCGCAGCAAATGTGGTCTTGCTGCGCGAAAGCGCGGTTTCGCTTGCAAACGTAGTTTGTTTAAAATATTAACATCAACGCTCGTTGTGCATAAGAGGATATGCACCAACTCGCCGTTAGTCTGAGGGCTCTGCCCTCTGTGGCGCAAGGACAACGCCCCACTCGGTCATCGTTCGCGCGGAGAGCGCTCACTCATCTCACAACGCTCAAACAGTGGGTTGCCACTGTTTGAAGAACAGCGTTGTTCGACCTCTGTGGCACAATCTATCTCGCCTTGTGGCGGCGTGCATTATGCTCATTATAATCCGAATAACCAAAACTGCAACGGCGTAGCGCCCGCACATGCGGGTTTGCCGCGCGGCAAATGCCCGGCTGAGTGAAAAGCGCGTTAAAAATATTGTCAATCGGTTAATAATTGTTTGACGGACGGTATATTTTTATTTATAATATTGTAGTATTGATTTTTATCAGTTTAATCCTTCAAGGAGTCTTTTGATGAGTAAGGTCAAATCGGCAATAATCACCGCGATAGTGGTAATTGCAATTGTCGTTGCGGCAGTGTTCGGCGTAGCATCTTTCAACGTCGGCGCCATACAGCGCTACAACTCCATAGCGGCAAGCATTTCCCTCGGCAGTGATTACTCGGGATACGTTTACACGACCATTTATCCCGAAGGTGTTCTTTCCCAAAGCGAATACAACGCCCTTTCCGAAGAGGACAAGTCCTCTTACGAACAGATGGGCGGCGTATATTTTTCCGCTGAAAACAGCGACTACGACGATTTCGGGTCGCTCTCGGCGGCAGTTGCTTCCGATGCGCGCAAAATCTCGCAGAGATTGGGCGACAGAGGGCTTTCGGACTATTACGTGTCCGTAGTAGACGGCGCGGCTATAACCGTCGGCGTTCCGTCGGGCTATTCATATGCCGCATATAAGGGCAACGACTCTTCCGGCCGTTCTACGGCTCTTTCCACGGCGGGCAGCACTCTCGGCTATCTCCTTGCCGACGGTGAACTCACTCTACGCACGACCGATTCGAGCATAACGCTCGGCGAGGACGACAGCAGCACCACCGTTGATATGACGCGCTATGCCGACGAATATACCGATGCCGACATCCTCGGCGACGGTTCGCAGACGTATTCTTTCACCACCGCAAACGAGGATATAACCGAATATTTCTCGTCTGTTTCCTCGTACACGTTCGGCGGTTCGCATGTGCTCAGTTTCTCCCTCACCCAGACCGGAAGGCAGAGGATAAACGACATATCCACGCTCGCGGCGTCGTCCGAAAGCCAGGTAATATATGTCTGCGTGGGCGATACCAACATGCTCGCCATAACCTGCACCTCGGCGATAGATTCCGACACCATGCAGTTCTCAATGAACACCGCCGATATGGCGAGCGACGTGTCGGCAACGCTCAATTCGGTAATCAACGGCGGCACGCTCTCGGTGGACTATCAGGATTTAGGCTCTGCGCTTTCTTCCACGGCAACCGGCGGCGAAAATGCGGCGCTCATGGCGTTCATCGCCTGCATAATCGTGCTCGCGGCTCTCTGCGTTGCAGCCGTAATAAAGTATAAAAAGCTGGGCGGCGTGCTTTCGATGTCTTTCGTCATCCTCGCGCTCGTACTTTTATATGCAATATATATCCTGGGAATACAGGTAACTTTCCCCGTAATCGCCACCTGCATAGGCATAATGCTTCTCTTTGCCGTCACCAACCTCATTGTTCTCGGCGAAGTCCGCGCCCAGTGCAAAACGGGTAAAACAATGCAGGCTGCGGTCAAGGCGGGTTACAAGCGTACCCTTCTCGGAATAATAGATATACATGTAGTTGTTCTCGTCGCGGCAATTCTTATCGCGGCTGTCGCTTCCGGCGCGGCTGCGGCGTGCGGTCTCACCCTCGTCGTAGGCGCAATAGCTTCGTATGTGCTCTACTGGTTCACAAGGCTCATGTGGCACGTATGCAGCGCGCCCCAGCGCAACAAGTTTGCTTTCGGCGGCTTCAAGAGGGAGGTATACGGCGATGAATAAGATAATAAAACTGCGCCACATTGCCCTGATAATAACCGTTGTAATAATCGCCATCGGCATGGCGGTCGGCACAATCTGCCATTTTGTATCAAACGGATTTTTCAATTACGGCGACGAGTTCGCATCGTATAAAAGCGTCACCGTCACTACTTCCGTCCCCGAGGACGTAAGCGGCAATGCCGCAAAGAGCATTGCTCAGGATGCGCTCTCTTCGCTCGGCGCTTACGAAGTCAGCTTTTCGCAGGGTACGGGTCATACCCCCAACACCGTAATATACAAGTTCTATACTTCTGTGTCTGACGAAAGTCTTTCGTCGGCGGTCGGCGCTCTCGAACAGGTTTTCGATGAGCAGGGGTTGGAGGATGCAACGGCGGTATTCAACGTCAATACAAGCGTTCCCGAAGGTCTGCATCAGCTCAATTTCTTTGCCATAGCGCTCGCAAGCGCGGTCGTTTTCCAGGCGATATATTTTGCAATCAGGTATAAAATCGGCATGGCGTTGTCGTCGCTCGGCACGCAGCTCGCCGCAGTAGGCGTTTACGCTTCTCTGCTCGCAATCACCCGCTGTCCCGTCGGGCTCGAAGCGATCGCTTTCGCGGCGCTCACGGTAGTAATCACGATGATATGCAACGGCGTGCTGTTCGATAAAATCAAAAAGTCGTACAAGGACGAGGCAAACGCCAAAGTTGAAAATCTTGCGCTCATCACCGAAAGTGCGCAGGCTACTTGGAAGACGGGCGCAATAATTTGCGCGGCTGCCGTAATCGCAATCGTTGTGTTCGGCATCTTTGCCGTAATCGCGTCGCCTTCGGCGGCAACGCTCGCGCCCTTCGCGGCAAGTATAATTTCCGTCCTCGCGGCGGCTTATGCGTCGGAAGTTTTTGCTCCCGCCACATATTCTTTGATTAACGCAATGGACAGACGCGTTAAATAAGCTTTAACGTAAAGGCGTGTTTTTCAACCCGCCTTTTTTACTATTTATATAAATTTTGCCGTTTATTTTGCGGCATAGCGCTTTATATTTAAAAACAACATGAAAAGAATTCTTCCCGAGTGCGAATTTACGCCCGAACAACTCAATAAAATAAACGCTCTGGCTTCGCGCACGGGGCTGTGCGCCGATACGGTTAAAATTCTCTTCGGCAGGGGCATAGACGACGAAAAGAAAATTTCGGCTTTTCTTCACCCTTCAAAGGCGCATTTCCTTTCGCCCTTTCTCATGAGCGGCATGCGCGAGGCGGTGTCATTAATTACCCGCGCCCGCGACGAAGGGTGGCAGGTGGTTGTCTATGGAGATTACGATGCCGACGGTATCTGCGCTTCCACCATAATGCGCGGCGTGCTCGCGGAATTCGGTATAGACCCCATAGTATACGTGCCCGAGCGCACCTCGGGCTACGGTCTGGGTATTCAGGCGATAGACGAAATTTTCGAGGAATATTTCCCCCAGCTCTTCATCACAGTCGACTGCGGCATATCTAACGCCGAAGAGGTGGAGTACATCAAGGAGCAGGGTGCCGAGGTTATAGTAACCGATCACCACGAACTGCCCGCCGTGCTCCCCGATTGCATATGCGTCAACCCCAAAATAGCCGACGATTATCCCTACGACAATCTGTGCGGCGCGGGCGTCGCCTTCAAGGTCGGCTGCGCGCTCATCGGCGAGCGGGCGTATAAGTTTCTCGACTTCGCGGCGATAGCCACGGTTGCTGACAGCGTTCCCTTGATTGCCGAAAACCGCGATATAGTTGCCGAGGGACTGCGCGTAATCAACGGCAGCGACAAAAAACCGTATTCTTCGTTCATCGGTAGATCGGGTGAAAGCGTCACCGCGCAGACCATAGCTTTTTCCGTCGCACCCAAAATCAACGCGGCGGGCAGAATGGGCGATGCAAACGCCGCCCTCAGGCTGTTCTGCGCTGATAACGACAAGGATATCTTCGACCTTTCCGTAAAACTCACCTCGTACAACGCCGAAAGGCAAAAGTGCTGCGACGATTTGTATCTCTCCGCCAAAGCTCAGCTCAACGCCGAGGGCGCGCTCGGCAGGATCATAATGCTGCGCGACGAAAGCTGGAACACGGGTTTTGTAGGCATAGTTGCTGCGCGCCTCGCCGAAGAATATGCCCGCCCCGCGCTGCTCTTTGTCAAAAACGGTGACATGTTAAAGGGTTCGGCGCGCTCGGTCGAGGCAATAAATATATTCGAAGCATTAAAGGCGTGCAGCTCTCTCATAGCCGAGTTCGGCGGACACTCGCAGGCGGCGGGCGTAAACGTCACCGACGAAAATTTCGATGCTCTCAAACAGGCGCTCAATGTCTGGCTGGATGAGCACTATCCCGTCGGCGCTTTCACGCCCACGCTTTATGTCAGCGGCGAGCTGACCTCGCCCGTCTTACAGAAGTTTGCGAGGGAGCTCGAAATGCTGGAACCTTTCGGCGTCGGCTTCAAGCGCCCGCTTTTCAGTTTAACCGTCGGCGAATGTCAGGTTCGCCCCGTAAAAGCGCAGTCTCCCCACCTTTCGGTAAAGAGTCCGTATATCGATTTGATGTACTTCAACGGCGCGCAGTATTCGCGCATTCTGCAATCCGCCGTCCCCAAAAAGCTGGTCTTTGAATACAACGTTTCAACCTTCCGCGGCAAAGAATATATAAAGGGCTTTGTGCGCGACGTAACTTACTTTCGCGAAAGCGCGGCATTCGCCATTCCGCAGATTGCCGAAAACAATATCGAACTTGCTTCGCTTCCCTCCGTAGGGTGCAAACTTCACCCCGTCACGCCTGATCAGGCGGAAAAAGCTATGGAGGAGTGCAGCTATTACGGTACGCTGTTCATAGCGTTCAGCTACTCCACGCTCGCCCGCTACAAGAGCGCAGACAGGCTCGACATAAATTTATTTACGCTGTCAAATAAAAACATATCGTCGGCAATTCTCGTCTCGCCGCAGGCAGACTGCGACTTGTCGGGCTATACGCGCATCGTCCTGTTAGACAGCCCTGCGGCAATCACCCTGCCTTCGCTCGAAGGCAAAGAGGTGGATATATGCCCCGATTACAACGGTTTTTCAGATTTCGACGGGCTGTCGGCGGAAAGGGGAGAGTTGTTAAAAACCTTTAAAATCCTTTCGGCGAACGCCTACAACATCGAAGGTTCCAATGCGTGCGAAGCGGCCGAAAAAAACGCCCTTGCTTCAACGCCCTTGCAGGCACTTTTCGCTTTGAAGGTGTTCGAACAGCTCAAACTTATATCCTTTGAAGGCGGCAAGCTCACAGTCTACCGCGGAATAAAAACCGACCTTTCAAATTCGCCCCTCTATAACATTGTAAAACAGTTGACCGAAAGGGTGTAAGGGGAGTGAAATGCACGGCTTTGCCGCGCGTGAAATAGCGGCATATATGCCGCCGTGAAATACGCCATCTGCTTTATAGCTTAAAATAGCTATACCAATGGCGTGTGAAATGCGCGTTTATCAGCGCGCGTTGCGGTTATTATTATTTCAGAAGTTTGCGTCACAAAGTGCGGCACAAATGGTTTTCTCCCTTTTGTCATTTCGACCAACGCGGAGAAATCTCGGAGCAATGCGACGGACAAAAGGGAAATCAATAGCGCAACGGGGCTATGTTTTGGGGATTTCTCCATGCGTCTGCCGCTGGCAGCCTTAGTCGAAATGACAGGAAGCAATCGTATAAAGTGAAATCTTTCAGATTGCGTTGAGGTCAAATTTATGCGCCGTTGGCGTGAAATAATAATATCTCGCGCAAAACCGTGGTTTTTGCGCGAAAGATGGCGAGCAAGGTTTTCTCAAAACAGCACAGTGTGCTGGTTTTGCCTTGCGAGATGAGCATCGGGTCGCCCGAGAGGTACAATGCCTTAAAAGGGCAGGGTGTGCTGTGCATGGCTTGCCTGAAACAGGCATTTGTGCCGACGAATCAGCGCATAATTTTTGTGAGATATAATAATTAACGGTGCAAGCGAAACCACGCTTTCGTGCAGCACAACCCAATTTGCGCATACTTGCGGCTCACCGTGGTGAATTGCCGCGACTATAAAAATAAGAGTGCTATTTATAAGGTCGCGGCAAGAGGAGCAGAGCTCCTTAAAATCACGAAAAGTCGCAGTCGTCGCCAGACAAGACTTTTGTGAAAATTCTAAAAAATTAACGCCGCAAGGCGAATTTACTTCGCCGCCAGCGGACTCAATTAGTCGCGCAAGCGAGCTCACCGTGGGGAATTTGCGCGATTATATAATTTGTGTGCCATCAGGCATCGCGCAAAGGGGAGCTGGCTCCCCAAATCACGAAAAATTATTGCGCGTCGCCAGCGCATAATTTTTGTGAGTGAATTTATGAAAACAGTTTTAGATAAAATTAACGAAAATTACGGCGAAGCCGATCGGCAGCTCCTGTTAAAGGCGTATCACTACGCCGAGGAGATGCACAAAAACCAGAAACGCGCCTCGGGCGAACCCTATTTCACCCACCCGTGCGCCGTCGCCGAAATACTCATCGACCTCGGCATGGACACCCCGTCCGTCGCCGCGGCTTTTCTGCATGACGTAATAGAGGACACCCCCGCCACGGCGGAGGACATAAAGAAAAATTTCGGCGACGAAATTCTGACACTCGTCGAGGGGGTCACCAAACTCGATAAAATACGCTTTCAGACGCGCGAGGAGGAGGACGCCGAAAACTTCCGCAAAATTTTTGTCGCCATGGCTAACGACGTGCGCGTAATCATCATAAAGCTCGCCGACCGCCTCCACAACATGCGCTCTTTAAATTTCCTGTCGCAGGAGCGCCAGCAGCGCATCGCGCGCGAAACTCTCGACATATTCACCCCGCTCGCAGGCAGATTGGGTATTTCGCAGATTAAGTGCGAACTCGAAGACCTGTGCCTTAAATACCTCGACCCCGAAGCCTACGAATATCTCACCGCCAACATTCACCAGCGTTTGGAAGAGAGGCAGAACTTTGTCGACCTCGTTGTCGCGCAGTTGCAGGAGATGTTAAAGGAAGACAACATTCAGGGCGAAGTTTTCGGGCGCCCCAAGCACTTTTATTCCATATATCGCAAGATGAAGAACAAGGGGCTGACCCTCGACCAGATTTACGATTTGACCGCCGTGCGCGTCATCGTGAACACCACCGAGGAATGTTACGAAGTCCTCGGCAAAATCCACAAGCGCTGGAAGCCCGTGCCCGGCAGAATAAAGGACTACATCGCCACCCCCAAGCGCAACATGTATCAGTCCCTGCACACCACGGTCGTGACCAACTTCGGACAGTATTTTGAAATTCAGATACGCACCTTCGAAATGCACAAAATGGCGGAGTACGGCATCGCCGCGCACTGGAAGTATAAGGAGCAGAAGTCGGGCGAAACCAACTTTGACCAGCGTTTAAGCTGGATACGCGACGTAATGGACTGGCAGGGCTCATTAAACGATTCCAAGGAATTTGTCGACAGTTTAAAAAACGACCTCTATTCCAATGAACTGCTCGTTTTTACACCGCACGGCAAGGTGATTTCCCTCCCGCCCGCGTCTACGCCCGTCGACTTTGCCTATGCAATTCACTCTGAAGTCGGCAATAAATGCGTGGGCGCAAAGGTAAACGGCAAAATTGTCCCTCTCAATTCAACTTTAAAGACGGGCGACGTTGTCGAAGTTTTAACTTCAACTACGACAAAGGGCCCCTCGTGGGATTGGCTCAAATTCGTAAAATCGGGTTCGGCAAAGGCAAAAATAAGGCAGTTCTTCAAAAAGGAAATGAAGGAAGAGAACGCCAAAACGGGTCGCGCCATGTTGGAGGCGGAGGCAAAGCGCCGCGGCTACAACCTCAACGACCTGTTGACCGAAGAATCCTTCAAAAAGCTTTCAAATAAGCTCGTCTTTGCTAACGTCGACGAAATGATGGCGTCCGTCGGCTACGGCGCTGTCAGCGTAAACCAGATAATCTATAAGCTCATAGATTATTACAAAAAAGAAATCCCCAAGCCCGTCGGTGCAATCGACGTCGAAAAGCTCAACCACACGCCGTCCGGGTCGGTTACAATCAAGAATATGGCGGGGCTTTTGGTTCGCTTTGCGCATTGCTGCAACCCCGTCCCGGGCGATAAAATAGTCGGCTTTGTGTCGCGCGGCAGGGGCGTAATCGTCCACCGCGCCGACTGCCCTAACTTAAAGGAGCTCGAATCCGACCGCATACAGCCCGCCGAATGGACGGGGCAGACCGAAAAAGGTTTCGTCGCAGGCATAAAAATTCTCGCTACCGACGACAGCGGAATTACTGCGTTCATCACGTCGGAAATTGCGCAGATGCAGCTGACCATGACCCAGATAAACGGGCGCGTCGGCAAGGACGGCAAGGCGCATTTCGACATAAACGTCAAGCTCAACAAGCGCTCCGACCTTGAAGTTTTAATAAACCATTTAAAAAAGGATAAGCGCATAATCGATGTGTTCAGAACAAGCAATTAAGACTATTCGTCTTAATCAGTGAAATGCAAGTTGCACTTGCGTGAAATGCGCCTTTGGCGCGTGAAATAAATACCTGCGGTATTTGTGAAATATACGGCTTCGCCGCATGTTGTGGCGAAAAAATAATATTTAAATAATAATCGTCTGCCGCAACGCGCGTTGCTAAACGCGCATTTCACACGCCATTGGTATGGCTATTTCAAGCTATAAGGCAGATGGCGTATTTCACAGCGGCGTATATGCCGCTATTTCACGCACGGCGGAGCCGTGCATTTCACACTTTTAATTACCAAAAATCTATGCAAATCTACAAAATTTATCCCGTCGGCTTTGCCGCAAACAGCTATATATTGACCTCGGACGGAAAGTCGTGCATCGTCGTCGACCCCGCCCAGCCCCGCATACTCGATGAGTGCAAAAAAAGGGGATTGACCCCCGAATATGCCCTGCTCACGCACTGCCACTACGACCATATCGGCGGCGCGGGCGCCCTTTTTAACGTCGGGTGCAAGGTGCTCTGCGGCGAGGCGGAAAAGCCCTATATCTTTTCGGAGGACAACCGCGCCATATTTCACGGCATAACCATTCCTCACTTTGAAATTTATAAAACCTTGAAAGACGGCGACGAGGTTTGTCTGTGCGGCATAAATATAAAAGCAATCGCCACGCCCGGGCACACGGTCGGCGGAATGTGCTATATCGTCGGCGACAACATCTTTTCGGGCGATACGCTCTTTTGCCGCAGCGTGGGCAGAACCGATTTTCCCACGGGCTCGTATGCCGCGCTCGTCAACTCGGTAAAAAAGCTCTATGCGCTGGACGGCGACTACAAAGTTTTCTGCGGTCACGGCGAGGACACAACCCTCTCGGCGGAGCGCGCCTTCAATCCCTATGTTAAAGACTAATTCCCAACCGCTTTCGCCCGAGATAATGGACGTCGTCCGTCTGTTCGACTGCGAGGACATGGACTTCACCCATTATTTTTATGCCGAGGGTGACAATTACATCAATTGCATCGAATATATGGGCGAGGCAACGCGCTTTTGCTACACCTGCCCGACGCACGGCGATATAGAATATAAGCGCTATGCAAAGCGCTCTGCCAAGCTCGCCTTTTACGAGTTTTTGTCCCGCCTTACGGGCAAAACCTTTCCCTACGGCGCTCTCACGGGCATACGCCCCACCAAGCTCGCGTATATGGAAATTGCCGAGGGGCGCGACTATAAAAAGCTGTTCGACCTAATGCACGTCAGCCCCGAAAATACGGAGTTTGTCGGCAGGGTGATAGAAGTGCAGCGCCCTTTCTATGCAAAAAAGGGCGGGCAGGAACTTTTCATAAGCCTGCCCTTTTGCCCCACAAAGTGCCGCTACTGCTCGTTCATAACGGCGCCCATTTCGTCGACAAAACAGTATGTAGACGCCTACATATCCTGCCTTGAACGCGAAATCGCCTCGCTCAGACCCATACTTCGCGACGTCCGCTCGGTGTATATCGGCGGCGGCACGCCTTTTGCGATAGAAACCCAACAGTTGGGGCGGGTATATGCCGCAATTAATGCGCTCAACCTGCCCGACTGCGAATATACCGTAGAGGCGGGCAGACCCGACGTTTTCACAGAGGAAAAGTTGCAGCTTTCAAAGGACTATGGTGTCAACCGCATATGCGTAAACCCGCAGTCATTTTCGGATGAAACGCTCAAAAAGATAGGTCGCAACCACACCGCCGAGCAGACTTTGACCGCATACTATATGGCGGACAAGTACGGCTTTGATATAAATGTCGATCTCATCGCGGGTTTGGAGGGCGAGGAGGTGGGCGACTTTGAACGCTCGCTCGACTGCGCCATAGGCTTGAAACCCGCCAATATAACCGTGCACACGCTGTCGCTCAAAGCGGGCGCCAGGTTGAAGGAGGAGACCCGCCGCCTTCATGTAGAGGGCATAGGCAACATGATTGCGCTCTCCCGCCGCAAGCTCACGCAGGCGGGGTACGAACCCTATTACATGTACCGCCAGAAGTATCAGGCGGGCGGACACGAAAACTGCGGCTGGGCGTTGCCCGGCAAGGCGTGCGCGTATAATATCGGCGTAATGGAAGAAATTTCCTACAATATCGCCGTCGGCGCCAACGCCATTTCCAAGCGGGTGTTTGCGCAGCAAAACCGCATCGAGAGGTGCGCTTCGCCCAAGGATATCCCTACATATATCGCCAAATGCGACAAAATAATTTCCGACAGATTAAAGCTGTTCGGCACCCAATAATTGCGGAAAGGGGGGTTTATGGGTAATTTTATAACCGTCCTCGTTCTGAGCGTTGTTTTGCCTCTCGTTTTCGCCCTGTTGGGATTTTTGAGGTACAGGGAAGAAATAAAAATCAAACGCTTCGAAGGCGTAAAGTTGCGGTATTCAAAGGCGATAACGGGCATCTTTATTGTTCTCGCAATAATTTTTATCGCCGTCATCATAGTCTTTGCCGTAATGTACTTTGTCGGGGAATTTGATTTCCGCGGCTTTATGGCGGGCTTTCTTACAATGTTCTTTTTTACCCTTATATGCGGCATAGGCATTGTGATATGCGCCGGAAGTTATTTTATAATCGGCGAAGACGGCATATCGGTAAAACAACCTTTTGTCAAAATCAAAAAATATAGCTTCGACGAAATTTACTGTTATGTCAGCGACGACGTTTTAACAGGCGGGCTTGCGGCGTACGATAAAGACGGGCGCAGGCTATTTGAAGTTTCTTATTATCAGACAGGCTGCGATAAGCTTGCGGAAATTTTTGAAAGCAAGGGTGTGGAGCGCGTTTTGGGTAAACTCGTTTCGGCAAAATTCAAAAATTCGGAAATTTATAAACAAGATGTAAAAAAGCACAATGCGAAAACCGTTGGAGGTTTTTTAGCTATTGCGGCACTATTTTTGATCATGATTGCGTGTATCGTCGTCGTGTGCGCCTTTTAGCGGCTGAAAATTTTTAAAAGGGCGCGGAACAACTATTTAATTTTTGCTATGGTACGGTTATGCTTTTAAATCAGCTCATATCCGAAAAACTTGAAGATTTGCGCAAGGAGCGCAAAATGGGGGTGTACACCCTCTGCAACAAAGCCGCTATTTCATACGAAACCTACCGCAGCATAAGAACCAATAAAAATAAGGACATCTACCTGCGCACGCTCTTCATTCTCCTGCGCGCGCTTGAAGTTTCGCCCGCACAGTTTTTCTCTGATCCGCGCTTTGCGGACGAGGAATTAGACATAGACTTTAAATAAACTGCAACAGATAATTGAGGCAAAAATCTAAAAATTTCCCCTCAAACACTTGCTTTTGCGCGGCAGTTGTGCTAAAATATTCAAGGTTACGGTTACAAAGATTGCGCGAATACTCAACGGCTTTCTTTGTTGCCCGCAAATTTTGTTCCATAGGAGGATAAATTTAAATGGAAAAGTCAGAAATCATTGCAAAGTACGCTACAAAGGAAGGTGACACCGGTTCCCCCGAAGTGCAGATCGCCCTTCTTACCGAAAGAATCAATCACCTCAACGAACACCTCAAAGTGCACATTCACGACAATCATTCCCGCCGCGGTCTTTTAAAGATGGTCGGCCGCCGTCGCGGTCTTTTGGATTATCTCAAATCCAAGGATATCGAAAGATACCGTGCAATTGTCGCCGCTTTGAATTTAAGAAAGTAATTATTGAACGGACGGGCGCATTATACTTTCGCCCGCCCGTTTTTTTTGATTTTTGACAATATATTTGTTAAAATTTTCTATTACATTTGTCCGCGGCGGGCGTCGCGGGCGCAAGAACAGACAAGGAGAAACGTAAAAAAATGAACTTCAAACAATTTACAATGCCTGTCGGCGGTCGCGACGTAATAATCGAAGTCGGCAAATATGCCGAGCAGACCAACGGCGCTTGCGTAGTCCGCTGCGGCGAAACCGTCGTAATGGTTTCTGTCTGCATGTCGGCTTCCCCCAGAGAGGGAATGGATTTCTTCCCTTTGCAGGTAGACTATGAAGAGAAGATGTTTTCCATCGGCAAAATCCCCGGCGGCTTCAAAAAGAGGGAGGGCAGGGCGTCCGATAAAGCCATTCTCACCGCCCGCCTCATCGACAGACCCCTTCGTCCCCTGTTCCCCAAGGGACTTTTCAACGACGTAACCGTAATCGCCCAGGCACTCTCGGTTGAACCCGACGTCGCCCCCGAGCCCCTCGCAATGATAGGCTCGTCCGTCGCCCTTTCGATATCAGATATCCCCTGGGCAGGCCCCACGGGTTCGGTTGTCGTCGGCATGGTAGACGGCAAATACGTCATCAACCCCGATCTCGCCCAAAGGCACAAGAGCACCATTCACTTGAACCTCGCCGGCACGCGCGACGCCATCCTCATGATCGAGGCGGGCGCGGACGAAGTTTCCAACGATGAAATGGTCGGCGCAATCATGTACGGTCACGAAGAAATCAAAAAGATCTGCGCGTTTATCGAAGAGGTAATCGTCCCCGCAGTCGGCAAGAAAAAGCTCGAAATGGAGCTTTACCACATTCCCGAAGAGCTCGACAAGGCTGTCCGCGAATACGCTTCCGAAAAAATCGACTGGGCTATCGACACGTTCGACAGGCAGGAGAGGGAAGCCCGCCAGGAAGAGGCAGAAAAGCAGATACTCGAACACTTCGCCGAAATCTATCCCGAAAACACCCGCGAGATAAAGGACAGTATCTATTACCTCACCAAAGAAAAAGTGCGCGCCAAGATATTCGACAAGGGCATCCGCCCCGACGGACGCGGCTTGAAGGACGTTCGTCCCATCTGGTGCGAACGCCACGTTCTGCCCCGCGTTCACGGCTCCGCCGTATTCACCCGCGGACAGACGCAGACCCTCACAACCTGCACCCTCGGCATGATTTCCGAAAGCCAGAGGCTCGAAGGTCTCGACGACGAAACCTCAAAGAGGTATATGCACCAGTATAACTTCCCCGGCTACTGCACGGGCGAAGCCAAGGCTCTCCGCTCTCCCGGCAGGCGCGAAATAGGTCACGGCGCCCTTGCAGAGCGCGCCCTCGTTCCCGTCATTCCCTCGGAGGACGAGTTCCCCTATGCTATCCGCGTGGTAAACGACATCATGTCGTCCAACGGCTCGTCGTCTATGGCTTCGGTTTGCGGTTCCACCATGGCGCTCATGGATGCAGGCGTTCCCATCAAGCGCCCCGTCGCAGGCGTGGCTATGGGACTTATAAAGAACCAGGAAACGGGCGAATTCCGCGTCCTCACCGACATTCAGGGTTTGGAGGACTTCCTCGGCGATATGGACTTCAAGGTAGCCGGCACGGTAAACGGCATAACGGCTATCCAGATGGATATAAAGATCAAGGGCATCTCCGAAGAGATCATGCACACCGCCATCAATCAGGCTAACGAAGGCAGGCAGTTCATTCTCTCCAAAATGCTCGAATGCGTTCCCGCAGTCGCTCCCCAGCTTTCAAAATACGCGCCCAAGATTATCGGCTTCGAAATCGCTCCCGATAAAATCGGCGACGTCATCGGCAAGCAGGGCTGCGTAATCAAGAAGATCATGGAAGAAACGGGCACGCAGATAGACTTCAACGACGACGATTCGGGCAGAGGTTACATCTCCACCGTCGGTCCCGTAGAAAATGCCGAGCGCGCAAAGGCTATCATCCTTTCGATAGCTCACGACCCCGAAGTCGGCGATATGTTTGTCGGCACCGTCGTCCGCATTCTCAATTTCGGCGCGTTTGTAGAGTTTGCCCCCGGTAAGGACGGCATGATTCACATCTCCAAGCTCTCCAACAAGCGCGTGGACAAGGTAGAGGACGTAGTCAACCTCGGCGACACCGTTAAGGTAGAAATTATCAAGATCGGCGAAAAGGGCATCGACCTCAAGTTGCTCGAAAAACTCTCCTAATTTTCGCACAATATTTACGGCGCATCTCTTTGTCGCGCTTACGGGTCGGCTCAGTCACTTACGTTTAAGTAAGCTCCTTCGCCGCATTTCGCACGCTCCGCGACCTGCTTGTAACTATTGCACGAAAAGCTGTCGACCGTAATACCGTTGTCATTTCAACCGAAGCACCTGCATGGTGCGTAGCGGAGAAATCTATAAGTAACATTCGGTCGACAGAAAATATATAAAAGAAAAACAAAGCGGGCGCAACCGAAAGATTGCGCCCGCTTTTTCTTGGGGAGTGTCTGAAAGGTGTTTAATTTTAATATGTTTAATTTAAATAAATACGTCATTTCGACTAAGTGCGGCGCAGCCGCACGCATGGAGAAATCTCACCTTATTTCTTGCTTTACTGATAGATTTCTCCACTCGCTGTCGCTCGGGCGAAATGACAGATAATAAATAGCACACTTTTTGGGAACACCTAACTGACGGTCTTGACATCGCTTACGGGCGATGGTATAATCTTAATTGCAATAAAATTGAGAGTTAAAAAGGTATGGAAAATAAAAATAAGCGCCTGTTCGATATAATAATGACGGCAATAATTTCTGCCGTCGCCGTCGTTGCTATAATATTGTCGATAGTCGGTCGCCTGTCTTAATTCAATACCGCAAGGTAAAAATACATTATCGGCGGCAAGTCATTAAGAGAGGAAATATGAAAAAGAAAGACCCGGAAAATAAATTTCGCAATACAATAGCGCTCATTCAGCTCGCTGTCGTCGCGGTAGAGAGCATAATATACGCAATATGCAAGCCAGAGCCCGCGTTTTGCGTGCTCGTTTTCGGCTTTTCGTGCATCGGCATACTCATTGTGCGCTTTGCTTACAACATTGCAAAGGCAAAAAACGAAATGCGTGCGGCAACCGAGGAGCGCGAAGATACTGCGCGCAGTCACGAACCCTCGGACTCCGCCGTCATCATGGTAAAATTTGTCGGATACATAGTCATGCTGTTCAGTCAGGTATTTGCCTTTATATTTTGAATGTCAAAATTTGTAAGTAGAAAAGCGGGCGCCACCCCAAGGGTTGGGCCGCCTTTTTGTAACATTTTTGCAACCCCCCCCACCGGGGTTTGGCCCCCCCCCGGGGCGCGGCGGCCCCCGGCTGAGCTCAGACGGATTCT
>ERZ1090863.617-NODE-617-length-18298-cov-30.302527_pt1 | contig 18298 bp, 17 predicted proteins | sample MGYA00478480_ERZ1090863 | MGnify/ENA primary metagenome ERZ1090863 (study PRJEB33644, sample SAMEA5815746) | chicken gut metagenome | biome: Chicken; feature: Gastrointestinal Tract; material: Caecum | place: Ireland | collected 2019-01-01 | study: A study of the...
CGCGTGGGAGGCAGCCCTCTCCGTCACAGTCCGCTGGCGCGTCCTGTGCCACCTCTCCCGCACGCGGGAGAGGCTAAACGTAACCTATAGGTTCGGCCTCCCACGTTTACGGGGGAGGTGGCCCGCAGGGCCGGAGAGGGCTAAAACAGAGCACTGCAACCGTGGCCCGTAGAGGCCAAAAGCTTGAAAAACGAAAGGAGGCCGGCAATATGTCATACACAAAAAAGAATAAGTTGTTGCCTTATGCCCGGCAGCTTCGGCGTGAAATGACGCCGCAAGAGAAAAAATTGTGGTATAGATTTTTGCGGGATTATCCTGTGAAATTTTACAAACAGAGGATCATTGAACATTGTATTGTCGACTTCTATTGTTATGCAGCAAAATTGGTGCTTGAAATTGATGGAAAACAACATTATCAGGAAGAAGGGCTGGCGTCAGATGCAGAGCGTACAGCGATGCTGGAAAAACATGGATTAAAAGTTCTGCGCTTTGCAAATGCAGAGGTAGACGCGCACTTTGATGATGTTTGCCAAAGGATCTCTGAGGAAGTTGAACGCCGCAAGTGAAGCCCTCTCCGTCACAGAGAGGGTCTAAATGTAACCTATAAGTCCGGCCTCCCACGCGTGCGGGACTGCGAAGCTGAGGCGCGTCCAGCGGACGAGACAGCCGAAGCGGAGCAGGGGCAGCGGTCTGCTTTTTGCAAGCGGGCGGTGACCCGCGCAGCAAAAACAGGGTACCGCAACCGCAGCCCGCAGCGCCGGAGAGGCCCCATGCACACATCCCTCTTGTCCTGCTTATAGTGGTTTATACGATTGATTTTTTTGGCCGGACATGGTACACTTCCTCTGTAGAGAAAAGGATTACAAAATTGGGAAACGAGGAAGCAAACAATGGTTTCAATTCTCTTGTCCGTATTGGGCCAGCGCGGCGTGGATGCGCTGGCGTTCCTGCTGGCGTTCGTGCTCACGGCGCTGCTCACCAACCTGTTCCGCGGCCGCCTGCCCCAGGACCATGGCCGCGCCTTCGCGGTGGATGGCGCGCTGTCCAAGGGCAAAGCGCGGGGCGCGGGGCTGATCTTCGTGCTGTGCGTGGTGCTGGTGGCGCTGGCGTTCATGCCGTTCCACCTCGAGACGCTCATTTATATGGTGCTGCTCATCGCGTCCATGCTGTCGGGCTACCTGGATGACGCCTCCGATACCGCCTGGAACGAGTACAAAAAGGGCCTCATCGACTTTGTCATCGCGGTGGTGGCCGGCGTCACCTATTTGAACTTCAACGGGTGCGGGGTGCGGTTTTTGCAGTGGTACTTCGTGCTGCCCTACCCGGTCTACCTGCTGCTGATCGTTATTTTGATCTGGGCCAGCATCAACGTGGTCAACTGCACCGATGGCGTGGACGGCCTGTCCGCCAGTCTGGCGGTGGTCAGCATGGGCACCTTTGCGCTGCTCTACGCCGACCAGCTGGCCAGCTACGTCACCGCGACGGCGGTGTTCGTGGGCGCGCTGCTGGCGTATCTGTGGGTCAACGCCAAGCCTTCCACCGTTCTGATGGGGGACGCCGGCAGCCGGGCGATGGGCTTTTTCCTAGCGCTGCTGGCCCTCAAATCGGCCCACCCCTTCGCTTTCCTGCTGGCGGCCGCGGTGTTCATCGTGGACGGCAGCTTGGGCATCGTGAAGATCAGCCTCAAGCGCTTTTTGCACATCAGCGTGCTGAAAAACACCCTGACCCCCCTCCACGACCACGCCCGCAAGCGGCTGGGCTGGAGCGACGAGCAGGTGGTCCTCCGCTGGGTCATCCTGCAGGGCGTCGCCTCGGCGGTCCTGGCCGCTGTGGCCGGGCTGGGGATGTAAACCTGTCGCGCAGAGCCTCCGTGTTTGCGGGGGCTTTTTTGCGTTCCTGTGTTGACAAGCACACTTGTCTGTGCTATGCTTGAAATACAAACAAAACTTGTCAACCTTTCGGGAGGTGCGTATCATGAAAAAAGAGGACATCCTGCAAAAAGCCCGCCAGGAGGGCAACGGGGAATATGAGGAGCGGGTCCAGGGCCGGGTCATGACCCGCAGCGCGCTGGCGGTGGTGGCGCTGTGCGCCTTCTTCTGGTTGGCGCGGATATTCCAGGCCGACCGGCTGGGCCTGCCCGAGGTGGGCGCGTGGGATTACCCCGCCATTGCCACCGGCTACGCCGCCTTTGTCCACCTTTGGATGTATGCGCGGCTGAAAAACCGGGTCAACCTGGTAAGCGGCCTGTGCTGCCTGGGGTGTTTTTGCGTGTGTACATGGCAGTTTTTGCTGCGGCTGTGAGGAGGTGCACGGATGAAGTCGGAGCTTGTGCTCAAAAACCGCCTGAAGGAGACGCGCACCGCGGCGGGGCTGTCGCAGGCGCAGCTGGCCGCGATGGTGGGCGTCTCCCGCAACACCATCAGTTCGATCGAGACGGGGCAGTTCAACCCCACCGCCAAGCTGGCCCTGATCCTCTGCATCGCGCTGGATAAAAAGTTCGAGGAGCTGTTCTATTTTGACGACTGAGGAACGCCTGACCCAGGCCAAAGCCGCCCAGCGGCGGCAGGGCATCGCGGCGCGGCGGGCCCTCAGTCCCGAGGCGCGGCGGGCGGCCGACGCGGCCATCTGCGCCCGCATTGCCTCGCTGCCGGCCTGGCAGACGGCCAGGCGGGTGCTGGCCTATGCGGCCTTTGGCGGGGAGCCGGACCTGGCCGCCCTGCTGGAAGGCTGCGGCAAACAGACGGCCTACCCGGTCTGCGGGCAGGGCTTCACCCTGACGGCGGCCCTGCCAGCCCCGGTGGACGGCTGGGAGGTGGGGGCCTACGGCATCCGCACGCCGGTGCTGGCTCGCGCCGAGACCCTGCCGCCCGAAACGCTGGACCTTATCCTGGCCCCCTGCACCGCCTTCGACGAGGCGGGCCGCCGGGTGGGGATGGGCAAGGGCTATTACGATCGTTTTCTGCCGCGCTGCGCCCGGGCGGCGGTCTACGGCATCGCCTACGAGGCGCAGAAGGTGGATGCCGCTGCGGCCGGGCCGCTGGACGTCCGCCTGGACGGGATCATTACTGAGAGGGGGATCTACACATGGAAATGATGCACAAAACCTGCGAAGAATTTTTGGCGGAACTGGCCTCGAAATCTGCCACGCCGGGGGGCGGCGGCGCGGCCGCCCTGGTGGGAGCGGTGGGCGCCGCGCTGGGCAATATGGTGGGGTGCCTGACAGCGGGCAAACCCAAATACGCCGCCGTCGAGGCGGACATCCTGGCTCTGAACGAGAAGGCCGCAGCCCTCCGCGCCCGCCTGGAAGGGCTGGTGGAGGCGGACGCCGCGGCCTTTGCCCCGCTGGCCAAAGCCTACGGCATCCCCAAGGACGACCCCAGCCGCGCCGCCGTCATGGCGCAGGCGCTGGACGCCGCCGCCGCGGTGCCGCTCGAGATCATGGAGGCCTGCGGCGAGGCCATCGCCCTGCTGGAAGCATACGAGGCCAAGGGCAGCGTGCTGGCCGTGTCGGACGCCGGGTGCGGGGCGCTGTTCTGCCGGGCCGCGCTGGAGGCTGCCGGCCTCAACGTGGCGGTGAACACCCGCCTAATGGCGGACCGGGCCCATGCGGCCGAGCTGGACGCCCGTGCCGGGGCCCTGCGGGCGGAGTATCTGTCCCGGGCCGAGGCCGTCTACGTCAACGTGAGCAAACGTCTGGGAGGGAACTGAAATGAGCGCATTGCTGTTGAAAGGCGGTCCGGCCGCCGCCGCCCTGAATGAAAAGACTGCCGCCCGCGCTGCGGCCCTGGCCGCCCAGGGCGCCACGCCCACCCTGGCGGTGGTGCGGGTGGGCGCCCGCGAGGACGACCTCGCCTATGAGCGCGGGGTGCTGGCCCGCTGCAGCAAACTGGGCATCGCGGTGCGGCCCTTCCAGCTGGACGCCGACGCCGAGCAGGCCGAACTGCTGGACGTCCTGGACGAGGTCAACCGGGACCGCACCATCCACGGGTGCCTGCTGTTCCGGCCTCTGCCCGCCCAGATGGACGACCGGACGGTCCGGGCCGCCCTGGCCCCCGAAAAGGACGTGGACGGCATCACCGACGCCTCCCTGGCCGGGGTGTTCACCGGCAGCGGGGTGGGCTACGCCCCCTGCACCGCCCAGGCCTGCGCCGAGATCCTGGACCATTACGGCGTCCCGCTGGAGGGCAAACGGGTCACGGTGGTGGGCCGCAGTCTGGTGGTGGGCAAGCCCGCCGCCATGCTGCTGGACCGCAAAAACGCCACCGTCACCCTCTGCAACTCCCGCACCCGGGACCTGCCGGCTCTCTGCCGTCAGGCCGAGGTGCTGGTGGTGGCCATGGGCAAACAGGGGGCCATTGGGGCGGATTGCTTCGCGCCCGGCCAGGTGGTGGTGGATGTGGGCATCCACACCGGCGCAGACGGCAAGCTGTGCGGCGACGTCCGCTTTGCCGAGGCCGAGCCGGTGGTGGCCGCCATCACCCCCGTGCCTGGCGGCGTCGGCGCCATGACCACCTCGGTGCTGGCCTCCCACGTGGTGGAGGCCGCCGAAAAAGCCCTGTAAACCCTGCGCCCCACCCAGCAGAATGTAAAAACGCCCCTGCTCCCATTTTGGAGAGCAGGGGCTGTTTTTCGTTTCAGAATTTCTGCACGCCGTCCTCGGTGACGATGGCGTAGATCAGGGGCAGTTCCTCGGGCTTGTCGGGGCCGATGGCGAGGCCGGAGCGGTAGCAGGCTTCGGCGGCGGCGAAGCGCTCGGGCGCGCCGTAGAAGGTGGCCAGGCTCTCGCCGCAGCGGACGTAGTCGCCCCGCTTTTTGTGCAGGACGATGCCGGCGGCATAGTCGATGGGGTCGCCCTTCTTTTCGCGGCCGGCCCCCAGCAGCACGCTGGCCGTGCCGATCTTTTCGGCGTCGTTGGCTGTGATGTAGCCCTCGGCACCGGCCAGCAGTTCATAGCTGGCGGCGGGCTGGGCGAACAGGCTGTAGTCGTCCAGGACGCGGGTGTCGCCGCCCTGGGCTGCAAACATCTCCTTGCACTTGGCAAAGGCGCTGCCGTCGGCGATGGCCTGCCGCGCAAGGGCCCGGCATTCGTCGGGAGTGCCCTTGCCCGCCAGCACCAGCATATAGGCGGCCAGCTCGATGCAGACGGCGGTCAGGTCGGCGGGGCCGCGGCCCTTCAGCACCTCCATGCTCTCCATCACTTCCAGGCTGTTGCCGATGTTGTGGCCCAGAGGGGTATCCATATCGGTGATCATGGCGGCCACTTTGCGGCCGTGGTGGACGCCGATGGACACCATCAGCCGGGCAAGCTGGATGCTTTCCTCCACCGTTTTCATGAAAGCACCGGTGCCGGTGGTGACGTCCAGCAGGATGGCGTCCGAACCGGAGGCCAGCTTTTTGGACATGATGCTGGAGGCGATCAGGGGGATGCAGCTGACGGTGGCGGTGACATCCCGCAGCGCGTACATCTTTTTGTCGGCGACGGCGATGTTCTCGCTCTGGCCGATGACCGCGATGCCGGTGCGGTTTACCTGGGCGAAAAAGTCCTCCTGGCTCAGGGCGGTGCGGGTGCCGGGGACGCTCTCCATCTTGTCGATGGTGCCGCCGGTGTGGCCCAGGCCCCGGCCGCTCATCTTGGCGATCTTGACCCCGCAGGCCGCCGCGATGGGGGCGATCACCAAAGTGGTTTTATCGCCCACGCCGCCGGTGGAATGCTTGTCCACCTTGATCCCCGCGATGGGGGAAAGGTCCACCATTTCGCCGCTGTGGGCCATGACGTCGGTGAGCAGGGCGGTCTCCTCATCGGTCATCCCGCGCAGGTAGACCGCCATCATCCAGGCGGCCATCTGGTAGTCGGGCACATCCCCTGCCACGTAGCCGTTGATGAGGGTCTCCAGCTCGGCGCGGGTGTGGGTGCCGCCGTCCCGCTTTTTTGCAATGATGTCGTAGATACGCATAGAAGATCACTCCAATCCGGGTGGTGTTGTTGGTTCCAGTATAGTATGACTTTTACCCAAAAGCAAGGGCTGGGGCTGAGAATTGGCAAAAAGTTCACGGTTTTTCCATGACGAAATTTTCAAGTTGCTGCCCGCGGCGCTCCACCTGCTGGGGGCGGAGGACGCGGTAGCCCCGCTTTTCAAAGAAAGGCCGCGCGGTGCGGCTGGCGTGGGTGGTGAGGGGGCGTGCGCGGGACGCCTGTTCCAGGGCATCGCAGAGGGCGCGGGCCACCCCGCGCCGCTGGAATTCCCTGCGCACATACAGCCGGTCCAGGTAGCCGGCGGCGGGGTCCAGATCCCCGAAGCCTGCCAGCCGCCCGTCCAGCTCGGCCACCAGGGTCCGGTGCGCCCGGAAGCTCTTGTCCCAGGCAGCGAGGTCGGGGCCGCAGGCGGGGGCCCAGGCATCCAGCTGGGCGGGGGAGTAGTGGGCCGCGTTGACAGTGTGGACCGTCTCGTAAAACAGGTGGGCGAGGGCGGGACAGTCCTCGGGCCGGTAGGGCCGAAGGGTCACGGCCAGCGCGTTCAGATAGTTGTCCGCCTCGGCGCGGCTATGGAAAGTGATGATCTTTCGGCGCCCCCGGTAGCGTTCCAGCAGGGCGGTGACGATGGGGAGCTGATCCCGGCCAAAGTCCAGGATGTATTGCAGGAACTCCGCGTTCAGCTCCTCCTCCACCCAGGGCATGTCCGGGCGCTGCACGCCCCGGCGGTTTTCCACCCCCGCCAGGCAGACTTCCAGGGGGAAGTCCAGGAAAAAGACTGTGTCGCAGGCTTCCAGCTGCTGGGGGAGGGTGCGGCTGTAGTTGCCGTCCAGGATCCAGGCGGGCAAGGCCAGCCATTGGGCCAGGCCGCGGTCGAACGCCTCCTGGGTGACGTTGGTGCGGTCGGGTTTGTGCCACAGCCGGTCCAGATAATAGAGGGGCAGGCCGGTGCGGTCCCGCAGGCGGCGGGCAAAGGTGCTTTTGCCCGCCCCCGAACAGCCGATGACCAGAATTTTCTGCATGGGAGTGTCCTTTCTTTGGCCCTCTCAGTTTCGCTGCGCTCGCCAGCTCTCCAGCAGGCGGCGGAGAGGGCAAAAACGGCGGCAAGCCGTAACGCCTGCCGCCGCGTTGGATGTGTTTTCAGCGCGATCCCTTGTCGTAGGGGATGCCCTCGGCCTTGGGGGCCATGCTGTTCTTGGAGGTGAACGCCAGAATGATCATCGAGGCGATGAAGGGCATCATGTTGTAGATGTTGCTGGACCAGCCGAGGTTGGCCAGGAAGGTGGAGTCGGCGATGTTGGCCAGGCTCTTAAAGACGGCAAAGAACATGGCCGCCCCAAAGATGTGGAAGGGTTTCCACTGGCCGAAGATCATGACGGCCAGGGCCAGGAAGCCCGCGCCGGCCACGCCGACCTCGAAGTTCCAGGTCTGGACAGGCGGCACGATGTAGGCCATGCCGCCGATGGCGCCCAGCGCGCCCGAGATCAAAACGCCGGCGTACCGCATCTTGTAGACGTTGATGCCCACCGAATCCGCCGCCTGGGGATGCTCGCCGCAGGCCCGCAGCCGCAGGCCGAAGCGGGTCTTGTACATCACCACATAGCTGACCACCAGCAGGATCAGGCCCAGCGGGACAAAGACGCTCATTTCCAGCCCGCCGATGCTGAACAGGAACGGCCGGTTGGAGTAGTTCAGCTTGGCGCTGCCGCTCTCGCTGAAGTACTTGGCCAGGACCACCGCCACGGCGGTGGCCAGCAGGTTCAGGGCGGTGCCGCCGATGGTCTGGTCGGCCTTCAGGTTGATGGAGGCAAAGGCCAGCAGCAGGGAATAGACCATGCCGGCCAGCGCCGCCGCCAAAATCGAGATGACCACGATCAGCCAGGCGGGCATGGTGGCCGGCAGCAGCGTCAGGGCCAGGACGCCGGCCACGCCGCCGATGACCATGATGCCTTCCAGCGCAATGTTGATGATGCCGGAATGCTCGCTGAACATACCGCCCAGAGCCACCAGCATCAGGACGATGCCGTACAGCAGGGTATATTTGATGAGTAACAGCATATTAGCCCTCCTTTTCGCCGGACTTGTCCGCCCGTTTGCCGCCGCTGAGGAGCTTTGCGATCTTGCCGCGGAACAGCATCGAGAAGGCGCACAGGTAGATGATGATGCCGCTGATCAGGTCGGCAATCTCGGTGGGATAATACCGGGTGGACAGGAACGAGCCGCCCACCGTGATGTGGGAGATGAACAAAGCCGAGAAGATGGTGCCGATGGGGTTGGAGCTGGCCAGCAGCGCCACCGAAATGCCGTTGAAGCCCATGGCGGGCAGGGTGGTGGAGTTCAGGGGGTTCCACTCGGACACGCCGGACAGGTAGTACAGGCCCGCGCCGAAACCGGCCAGCGCGCCGGCAATGACCATCGAGAGGACCAGGTTCTTCTTCTCGTTGATGCCGGCGTAGCGGGCGGCGTTTTTGTTCAGGCCCACGGCCTTCAGCTCATAGCCGAAGGTGGTCTTGTCCAGGATCACCCAGATCACGATGGCCACCACGATGGCCAGGAAGATGGCGATGGTGGTGCTGTTGGTCTGGAACATATCGTTCAGGCCAAAGTCGGGGATGGTGACCCCCTCGGCGCCTTCCATCCGGCGCAGGTTGAGGGTGCGGGTGTTGCGGGCGTCGTACATGGGGCCGGTGCCGCCCGCGTAGATGACCTCATTGACCAGGTACAGGGCGATCCAGTTGAACATGATGGAGGTGATGACCTCGTTGATGTTCAGGTAAGCCTTGAACAGGCCGGGGATGGCGCCCCAGAGGCCGCCCAGGACCGCCGAGACGATCAGGCTGACATACCAGGGCAGGTGCAGGATGATGGCGCAGTACAGCGCGCCGTAAGCGCCCAGGGTGTACTGGCCCGCTGCGCCGATGTTGAACAGGCCAGTCTTGAAGGCAAAGGCCACCGAAAGGCCGGTCATCACCAGAGGCGCGGCGTTGGCCAGGGTGCGGCCCACGCCGTAGGGCGCGTCGTAGAAGCCGCCCATCAGGATGCGGACAAAGCCGTCGGTCCATGCGTGCTCGGCGTTGATCGCCAGCAGCACCAGATACCCGCACGCCAGGCCGATCAGGATGCACAGGAGGGCCGCCAGCACGCTGACAAAGGCCGACCGGCCCTTGCCGTCGCGGGAAAGCATCTTTTTCTTATCCATAAAGCCGCTCATTCTCCTTTCCCTTGCTTGCGGGCGCCGGCCATGTACAGGCCCAGCTCCTGAACGGTGGTGGTCTTGGGATCGAACTCGCCGACCACCTCGCCCTCGTACATGACGAGGATGCGGTCGGACAGGTTCATGACTTCGTCCAGCTCAAGGCTGACCAGCAGCACCGCCTTGCCGGCGTCCCGCTGGGCCACGATCTGGCGGTGGATATACTCGATGGCGCCCACGTCCAGGCCGCGGGTGGGCTGGACAGCCACCAGCAGCTTGGGGTCGCGGTCGATCTCACGGGCGATGATGGCCTTCTGCTGGTTGCCGCCCGACATACTGCGGGCGATGGTCGCGCTGCCCTGGCCGCTGCGGACGTCGTACTGCTCGATCAGCCGGTCCGAATATTCCCGCACCTTATCCTTGCGGATAAAGCCGTGGTTCTGGAATTCGGGCTGCCAGTACCGCTGCAGCACCATGTTGTTCTCCAGGGTGTAGTCCAGCACCAGGCCGTGCTTGTGCCGGTCCTCGGGGATGTGGCTCATGCCGTCCTTGGAGCGCTGCCGGATGGAAGCGTGGGTGATGTCCTGGCCGCAGAAGGTGATCTTGCCGCCCGACACCTTTTCCAGGCCGGTCAGGCCGTAGACGAACTCGGTCTGGCCGTTGCCCTCGATGCCGGCCAGGCAGACGATCTCGCCGGCCCGCACCTGGAAGGAGACGTCCTTGACGGCGTTTTTCTTGTGGGTGGAACTGGGGACGGTCACGTGCTGCACGTCCAGGATCACCTCGCCGGGCTTGGCGGGGGCCTTTTCCACCTGCAGCTGGACGTCGCGGCCCACCATCATGCGGGAAAGCTCTTCCTGGGTGGTGTTGGCGATGTCCACCACGCCGACATACTTGCCCTTGCGCAGGACGGTGCAGCGGTCGGCGACGGCCATGATCTCATTCAGTTTGTGGGTGATAAAGAGGATGCTCTTGCCTTCCTTTTTGAACCCGCGCATGATCTCCATCAGTTCGTCGATCTCCTGCGGGGTCAAAACGGCGGTGGGCTCGTCAAAGATCAGGATCTCATTGTCGCGGTAGAGCATCTTGAGGATCTCCACGCGCTGCTGCATACCCACCGAGATGTCGCTGACCAAAGCGTCGGGGTCTACCCGCAGGCCGTACTTTTCGCTCAGGGCCAGGACCTTTTTGCGGGCCTCGGCTTTTTGCAGAAAGCCCAGCTTGTTGGGCTCCACCCCCAGGATGATGTTGTCCAGAACCGTGAAGCACTCCACCAGTTTGAAGTGCTGGTGCACCATGCCGATGCCCAGGGCGTTGGCATCGTTGGGGTTGCGGATCTGCACCTCCTTGCCGTTTTTGCGGATGGTGCCCTGTTCGGGCTGGTACAGGCCGAACAGAACGCTCATCAGGGTGCTTTTGCCCGCACCGTTCTCACCCAGCAGGGCGTGCACCTCGCCTTTGCGCAGTTGGAGGGTAATATCATCGTTTGCCTTGATCCCAGGGAATTCCTTGGTAATATGGAGCATCTCGATCACATAATCCTCGGCCAATCTGCTCACTCTCCTTTCACACAATGGTGACGCATTGTTCTCACTTTATTCATTATAACGTATTCTGCGGACACTTTGCAAGGAAAAGATGGATAAAAATCCGGCATTTTGCAAAAAAAGAGAGGATTTTCACAGATCCGGGCGGCAGGAAAAAAGAGATGTGCGTTTTACACAAAAAAGCAGAGCGCTTTTTGGGCGCTCTGCCAATAGAATTTTGATCCATCCAGACCGGACGACAAGTGCGTACGGTCTGGATACAGCCAGGGAAATTTTGTCCCCAGGGACTGCGAAGCACTTCGTTTACTGCACGTAGTTGACAGTGACCAGCTCGCTGGTGGTGGGCTTCACGCTGTCCTCGCTGGAGTTGTCAACGACGATCTCGCCGGAAGCGATCTTCTCCTTGACGGCCTCGTACTCCTCCACGGTGAAGGTGCGGAAGTTCCAGCTGCCCTCGGCGGTGGGCAGGCCGACGTAGTCGCCCTCCTGCAGGCCGAAGTTGCCGTTGGTGGCAGCGATGGTGCCCCACTCGCCGCTGTCGATGTCGCCCAGGGCGTCCTCAACGGCGGTGGTCAGCTGCTTCATAGCGGAAGTGATGAACGGGTTGTAGACAGAAGAACCGTCGGCCACAGCGTTGACGCCGATGTAGTTCTGGTCCACGTCCACGCCGATGATGTAGCCGTTGGACTTGATGGCAGCCTCCAGAGCGGAGGTGTAGATGCCGCCGCCGCAGGCAAAGACGACCTCGGTGCCGTTGGTGTACCAGCCCTCCATACGGGAGGTGATGTTGGCGTCGCCGTAGAACTGGCCGCCGTAGAAGTAGTTGATGTCGACGGCGTTGCCGGTCTCCTGCGCAGCGGCGTCAACGCCCTGCACGAAGCCGTAGCCGTAACGGATGACGGCGGGCACAGCCATGCCGCCCAGGAAGCCCAGGTGGGTGAAGCCGTCCTTGGCGATGGCGTAGCCTGCCAGGTAGCCTGCCTGCTCCTCCTTGAAGGTGATGCAGTAGCAGTTGGCGGGGATGGCGTCGGTGCCGATGTCGGCCTGGGTCACGTCGATGGCGATGAAGCGGGTGTCGGGGTACTGCTCGGCAGCCCATGCCAGGGAAGCGCCGTACAGGTAGCCGACGCACACGACGGTGTCGGCGCCGTCGTTGACAGCCTGGCGGATCATGGTCTCGCGGTCCTCATCGGAGGCGTCGGCCTCGGGGATGTAGTACTGGCAGTTGTCGCCCATGTAGTTCTGGACGGCAGTCCAGCAGGCCTGGTTGAAGCTCTCGTCGTCGATGGTGCCGGTATCGCAGCACAGAGCGACGTAGGAGACAGTGGCACCCTCAGCGGCGGCCTCGGAAGAAGCAGCGGAAGAAGCGCTGGAAGCAGCCGAAGAAGCGGTGCTGGAGGAAGTGCTGGAAGAAGAACCGCCGCAGGCGGCCAGAACAGAAACGGCAGCGGCTGCGCCAGCCACGGCCATGAACTTACGACGCGAAATCATATTCATAAGAAATTCTCTCCTTTTTTACAGTTGTATGCAACCATTTTCTGGACAGATAAGAACGTGCGGACACAGCGGCACATTCTCTATACTCCAGTATAGCCGCAAAATGTGTTGGGCGCAAGCCGTTTTGCATTACAAAATCTTTACAATATTTCCGTCAAATTGTCAAAAAGTGATACATTCCCTCCACGGCCGGCGCGCTTTTTCGGCGCGAATCGCGCCCGGCCCCGCAGAAAGCAAAAACGCCCCTGCCGGCAAAGGCAGAGGCGGTGCAGATCACTCAATATTGGCGGGGCCGAAGCCGAATGGCAGCAGCTCACCCAGCGTCCGCTCGATGAAATCGTCGGGGGTCTTGGCCATGATGACGTTCAAAGACGGCCCGCAGAACTCGTACAGCGCCTGCCGGCAGACGCCGCAGGGGGCGGTGACCAGTTCGTTCACCTCGCCCATTTTGGCGCCCACCACCGCGATGTCGGTAAAGCGGGTCACGCCCTGGCTGACCGCCGTGAACAGAGCGGTGCGCTCAGCGCAGCTGGTGGGGGTAAAGGCGGCGTTTTCGATGTTGCAGCCGGTAAACACCTGCCCATCCGCGCTGCGCAGGGCGGCCCCCACCGTGAACCGGCTGTAGGGGGCCACGGCCCGGGTGCGGGCGTCCAGAGCCGCCCGGATCAGGGCCTGCTTTTCTTCCCGGGTAAGTTCAGACATGGCGCGCCCTCCCTCAATAGTCGGCGCCCAGGGCCACCTTCATCATGTCGGTGAAGCTTTTCTGGCGCTGCTCGGCGGTGGTGGCCTCGGGCGAGACGAAGCTGTCCGAGATGGTCAGCAGGCAGGCGGCGTGCTTGCCCAGCACCTGGGCGTTGGCAAAGAGGGCGAAGCTCTCCATCTCGACGCAGACGCAGCCCTGCTCGTCCCGCAGCTTTTCCCAGTAGGTGGGCTTTGCGTCGGAGGGCTGGCGGTAGAACACGTCGGAAGAATGGATGTTGCCCTCGATGAGGGGGATGCCCTGCTTGGCGGCGGAGGCGCGCAGCTTCTCGTTCAGCTCCCGGCTGGGGAAGGTGATGTGGCCCTCAAAGCCGCTCTGGGTCTTGGCGTAGCTGGATTCGCTCACCGCGCCGGAAGCCAGCACCACGTCGAACAGCTTGGCCTTGTTGGTGTAGCTGCCGGCCGAGCCGATGCGGATGATGTTCTCCACGCCGTAGAACTTGAACAGCTCGTAGGAGTAGATGCCGATGGACGGCATCCCCATGCCGCTGCCCATCACGCTGATGGGCCGGCCCTCGTAGGTGCCGGTAAAGCCCAGCATCCCCCGGACGCCCGTTACCTGGCGGACGTCCTGCAAAAAGGTCTCGGCGATGAACTGGGCCCGCAGGGGGTCGCCCGGCATCAGGACGGTCTTGGCGAAATCGCCCATTTCGGCGGCAATGTGAGGAGTGGACATGGAAAAAACCTCCTTTTTTCTATGCGGTGTATGGATGGCCTGCAGGGCGGCGCGGGGCGCGCCGGCCCGTTGTTACTTGTTGAAATAGTTCTGGGGCGGCAGATAGCGCCCGTTATGGCGGATCTCGAAGTGGCAGTGGTTGCCGGTGGAGCGGCCGGTGGAACCCACATAGCCGATCAGCTGGCCCTGGCGGACGGCCTGGCCGGCGCTGACGGTCAGGGACAGGCAGTGGGCGTACAGGGTGCTGTAGCCGTTGCCGTGGTCGACGATGAGGGAGTAGCCGTAGCCGGTGCCGGCGCCCGCCCGCTCATAGCCGGCCTTGGTGACGACGCCGCTGGCCGAAGCGTAGATGGGGGTGCCCGCCGGCGCGTTGATGTCCACGCCCTTGTGGCTGCTGGAATACCAGCGCGAGCAGCCGGTATACTGGGGCACCGGCCAGATGAAGGTGCCGTTGCCCACCTGGGCCACGCTGCCGCTGGGCAGCTTGGTGCCCACCACGATCTCCCGGTCCACCGGCTCCTTGGTGATCTCGCTGCTCAGGATGGTCTGGCTGAGCATGGTGCCGTCGGTGGCGTAGACGTTTTCGGCGGTGATGGTGCGCACGCCGTTCTCGCCCTCCTGGACGGTGCGGGTGGTGCCGAAAGCGTAGTCGCTGGACTGGGTCTGCTTGGTGGAGAAGGGGATCTCCTCGGTCCAGCTGACGGTGCGGGTGATCTGCACCTCCAGCATGGCCTCCTCCCGGGTGACGATCAGCTCGTCCCCGGGGAAGATGGCGGTGTCGGTGGTGATGCCGTTCAGCTCGCACAGTTCGGCGGTGGTCAGGTTGTTTTTGGCGGCGATCAGGCTGATGCTGTCGCCGGCCACCACCGTGTAGACCCGCTCGGCTTGCCGCACCCCGGACAGCAGGGCCACCACGTCGGCGTAGTCCATAAAGCTGCCGGTGAGGTACAGCCCCTGCTCCACCGTGACCTCGCGGTTGAAGCTGACCGAGACATTCGGGTCGTCGGGGTCCTCGTAGGGCTCCAGCAGGCTGCTGAGGTAGAGCTGGAGCTGGCTGCCTTCGGCGCATACCGCCGTCAGCTCGCCGTCTAAGTAAAGGGCGGTGCCCTCGCTGATCTCGTCGCTGACTGCCGAGAGGATGGCGTTGGCCATCTGCCCTTCGTCCAGCACGTCGCTGGTGATGGCCAGGCGGTAGGTGGGCTCGATGGTCACCTCGGTGTCGCCGGTGGTGCCGGCGTAGTTGACGCGCTGCAGCACGTCCTCCCGGGCGGCGTCAAAGACGGTCTCGTTGGCCACATTGCCCACGGTGATGCCGTTGACCTCCACCGCCAGGGTGTAGGGGCGGCCCACCGTGAACTGGACCACCGTCAGCAGGACAGCCAGAGCCGCCAGCGGCAGCAGGTAGACCACCATCCGAGGCAGCAGCCCCGCATAGCGGACCGCGCCGCGGCCCAGATACTGCACGTCGGCCACGATGCCGGCCCAGAAGCCCTGCTCCCGCCGGACGCCGTCGCCGTACAGCCAGATGTTGCGCACGCCCCGGCAAAAGACGTATACCGGGCCGAACAGCTCCCGCAGCACGGTGCGCGCGCCGGGGAAAGCGATGTCCATCACGTTGTTCCAGCCCCGTAGGAACGCGGCCGCCAGCCACAGCGCGGCGGCGCGGATGCTGCGCCCGGCGCGGATCAGGGTGTATTCGCCCGCAAAGCCCAGCGCGTACAGCCAGTCGCCCAGCTGGCGCGCCAGAGGCAGGGCGCAGATCAGGGCGGTAAGGCCGTTCACATGGTGGCGGGTGCGGATGCGGATGCGGTGGTTCCGCAGCAGGCTGATGCACTGGAGCCGGGCCCAGGCCGCCCGCAATTTATCTTTCGTCGTCAGGGGAGGGGGTGCGGCTGGCAGGCCGCCCGTCTGCTCCTGGTTCTTTTCCTCAATCAAAAGAGCGTTTCTCCTTCCGGTGGGTTTTGCCTATCTAAAGCGCAAAAAAGCGTAAACGCAAAAAGACAGCCTGGCGGCGCTGCGGCCGGACAAGCATACACTTATGTTCCATTATACACCCCGGCGGCGCGGAGGCAAGGTTTTGCACAGGATTTGGATACAGCTTTCACCGACTTTTCACGAAAACAACGCAAGAATGTCGGCGGGCAGGGGGCAGTCCACCGTGACCGGTGCCAGCCGCAGGGGCGTCTCGAACCGGAAGCCGCCGGGCACGGGCTGGCCTGCCGGCACCTGGAAGCGCTGGCGGGCGCAGTGGAGGGCCTGCCGGCCGATCCGGTCCCGGTGGCCGCCGTAGAGATCGTCCCCGGCCAGGGGGCAGCCGATGGAGGCAAAGTGGACCCGGATCTGGTGGGTCCGCCCGGTGACGGGGACGCAGGCGGCCAGGCTGAGGCCGTCCTGCACCTTTAATATGGTGTACTCGGTGCGGCTGGGCTTGCCCTCGGGGGTGACGCACCGCCCGATGATGCTGTCGCCCCGGCGGCCGATGGGCGCGTCGATGACGCCGGGGCCCAGGGGCAGCTCGCCTTCGGCCACGGCGTAGTAGACTTTTTCCACGTGCCGGGCCAGCAGGGGCGCGGCGTAGGCGTTCTGGGCCGTCAGGACTAAACCGCTGGTGTCCTTGTCGATCCGGTTCACCGGGCGGAAAACGGTGCTGCGGCCCTCGGCCTGCCGCATGGCGGCATAGCCGTTGGCCAGGGTGCCGCCGGGGTAGTTGAGGGTGGGGTGGACCGCAAGGCCGGCGGGCTTGTCCAGCACCACCGCGAAAAAGTCCTGGTAGACGGCCCGCACCGGGATGGAGGGGTCGGGCAGGCAGCCCTCCGGCTCTTCGGGCAGGGCAAAGGAGACCGTCTGCCCCGGAAAGACCCGCTGGTTGGCCAGGATGGGCCGGCCATCGGCCTCAAAGCCGCCGCCGTGGAATTTGACCGCCCGCAGGAGCTCGGTGGAAAGGCGGCACTCCCGCAGAAAACTGCGCAGGAGCACCCCCTCGCCCCCGGCCGCCGCCGGCACCGGGAAATACAGCCGCATCCGGGCCACCTCACTTTGCAAGAAACATTGGATTCGTCCCGCCCGGACGGGCGCGCCCGGGGACGGGACACCGGCAGGGAAACGCGCCCCGCAGGCAAAGCGGCGGGCCGGGATGCCCGCTGCGCCCGGGCCCACAGAAAGGGCCCCCTGCAAGCGCGCTGCACGATATATTTAGTATATCAGAAAAGCGCGCCGCTTGCAAATCGCGGCAAACTATGGTATCATGTGAGGCGGAAAACGAGTGGAACATACGGCGGCGGGGCGGCTTTGACCGCCCTGAGGAAAGTCCGGGCTTCGCAGAGCACGGTAACTGCTAACGGCAGCCGGGGGTGACCCCAGGGAAAGTGCAACAGAAAGCAAACCGCCGCGCCCCCGGGCGCGGTAAGGATGAAAGGGCGAGGTAAGAGCTCACCAGCGGATGGGTGACCATCCGGCTTTGTAAACCCTACCGGAAGCAACGCCTATATGGGACGTACAGCGCTGCTCGCGTGTCCCGAGGGCGGCACGAGCCCGCCAGCAATGACGGGCCTAGACAGATCGTCGTTTAATACAGAACCCGGCTTACGGTCTATCTCGTTTTCCACTTTTTTGTTTCCTAAAGGGCCTTTCCTGTCCATGGGGCAGGGGAGGCCCTTTTTGCGTGGAGGCAGGGAAGGCGGGCTTGTTTTTCTGCGTTTTTTACAAATTGTTTCTTTTCGTTTTGGGCAGAATGTGCTATACTAGGAGCGTTCTATCCGCGAATGTGCGCGGATTCTGGTTAAAAATGGACGATATGGACAGGATGTGTCTTGTTATGAAGGATGGTTTTCTGAAAGCGGCGGCCCTCTCGCCCGCCCTGCGGGTGGCGGACTGCGCCTATAACGCCGGGCAGATCGTTTCGGCCCTGCAGGAATGCGCCGGCCGCGGCATCAAGCTGGCGGTGTTCCCCGAGCTGGCCCTGACCGGCTACACCTGCGGGGATCTGTTTTTCCAGCAGGCGCTGCAGCAGGCGGCCCTGCAGGGGCTGGCCCGGGTCCTGCAGGCCAGCGAAGGGCTGGACCTGATAGCGCTGGTGGGCCTGCCTGTGGCCGTGAACGGCAAGCTGTACAACTGCGCCGCCGTGGTCTGCGGCGGGCGCCTGCTGGGCCTGGTGCCCAAGACCTGCCTGCCGAACTACGGCGAATTTTACGAAAAACGCCACTTTGCCCCGGGGGACAAGCGGGTGCGCACCGTGACCGTCTGCGGCCAGCAGACGCTGTTCGGCACCCAGCTGCTGTTCCAGTGCCGGCAGATGCCGGAATTCGTCCTGGGGGTGGAGCTGTGCGAGGACCTGTGGAGCGCCCTGCCCCCCTCCACCTTCCACGCCCTGGCGGGGGCCACCGTCATCGCCAACCTTTCGGCCAGCGACGAGACGGTGGGCAAGGCGGAGTACCGCCGCGCCCTGGTGGCAAACCAGTCGGCCCGGCTGCTCTGCGGCTACCTGTACGCCTCGGCGGGCCACGGCGAGAGCACCCAGGACATGGTCTTTGCGGGCCACGACCTGATCGCCGAAAACGGCGTGCTCCTGGCCGAGACCGAGCCCTTTAAGGGCGGCGACGCCGTCAGCGAGCTGGACTGCGCCCGGATGCTGGCCGAGCGGGCCCGCAACACCAGCT
>ERZ1090863.619-NODE-619-length-18192-cov-4.963004_pt1 | contig 18192 bp, 9 predicted proteins | sample MGYA00478480_ERZ1090863 | MGnify/ENA primary metagenome ERZ1090863 (study PRJEB33644, sample SAMEA5815746) | chicken gut metagenome | biome: Chicken; feature: Gastrointestinal Tract; material: Caecum | place: Ireland | collected 2019-01-01 | study: A study of the...
GTGCACAGCGGCGCGTCCTCTGTGTCACGGATGACCATATGCCCCAGCTCCGCCGCGGCGCCGGTATAGCCGGTCAGCAGCTTGCCTTCGATCACAACACCGCCGCCGACACCGGTGCCCAAGGTCAGGATAACCGCACTGTGCGCGCCTTTGGCGCAGCCGGCCAGCGCTTCGCCGTAGGCCGCGGCGTTCGCGTCGTTGGCCAGGCAGACCGGCAGGCCGAGCTTTGCCTGCAGGTAGGGCCCCATCGCAAAGTTGGACCACGCCAGATTGTTGGAATACAGCACGGTACCGGTTGCATCTTCCACCGTGCCGGGGCAGCCAATGCCGACACCGGCGACCGGGTCGTTGCCGGCCACCTCGCGGCAGAGCGCGGCGATGTCATCGCAGACAGCCTCTGCCGGGCGGGGCAGGTTGGTGGGGCGGCTGCCCTCACGCAGGATGTTGCCGGTGGCATCCACCAGCGCAACCTTGATGTTGGTACCGCCAAGATCGACTCCGAGTGTGTTCATGGGATGACCTCCTGGGATATAGTTGTATGGGTTATGCTGCGAGCAGCTGCCTGCCGGACGCCCCGGAGACAGCGGATGGCTTTTGCGCTTTCCCCTCACCCTTCCACGGTCAGCGCGGCGGTGAGCAGGATGTTTTCGGCGTTGTCACCGATCTGGATTTCAAACCGGCCGGGCTCGACCCGCCAGACGTAATCCGCCCCGAGAGTGCGCAGCGCCCGGGTGCCCACCCGGAACCGGACCTGCCGGCTTTCGCCGGGGGCCAGGGTGATGCGCGCAAAGCCGGCCAGCGTGTGCAGCGGCTTGACAACCGAACTGACAAGGTCCCGCACATAGAGCTGCGGCACGGCGTCGCCGGCCACCGCGCCGGTGTTGGTCACGGTGACGGTGGCTTCCACCTCGCCGTCGGGGGGGATGGTATCGGCGCTCAGGCGCAGATCCTGGTAGGCGAAGGTTGTGTAGGTCAGGCCGTAGCCAAACGGCCAGAGCGGGGCCCAGTCCATCTCGACATATTTTTTGCCGCCGCCGGGCCGCCGGGCATAGTGGCAGGGCACCTGGCCGACGCTGCGCGGGAATGTGATCGGCAGGCGTCCGCCGGGCGCGGCCTTGCCGAACAGCAGATCGGCGATGGCCGCCCCGCCCTGCTCGCCGGGGAACCAGGCTTCCAGGATTGCGTCAAGGTGTTCATTTTCCCAGTTGGCGGTAACCGGTCGGCCGCTTTGCAGCACAAGCACGGTGGGGGTGCCGGTGGCCCAGACCGCTTTGGCCAGCGCAAGCTGCCGGCCGGGCAGATCGAGTGAGACGCGGTCAAAGTTTTCGCCGCTGGTTTCCTCGTTATCGCCAAGGCAGAGGATCGCGACATCGGCTTCCCGCGCAAGGGCCACCGCCGCCTCGATATCCTCGCGGCCTTCGCTGTAGCCGAAGATGACCCGCGCGCCGCGGCCGTCGTTGACAAACTCAATCCGCACGCGGTAGGGGCGGTTGGCTTCAAAGAAGAAATCAACCGCCTGGTCGGCGCTCTTGCCGGGGCCCCAGCCGTCAATGAGCAGTTCGTCGTCGATCCACAGCCGCATGCTGTCCTGGGTGGACAGGCCGATGCAGCCGTCCAGGTCGCGCGGCAGCGTGACGGTGCCGGTCCAGGCGACGCTGAAGCAGTTGGCGTCAAGCGCCGGGTGGGGCAGCGCAAAGATCCAGTTGAAGTTGACGGTTCGGTCGGTGCGGGTTTGCACCGGGGTACCGCAGGGGGTGGGGCCGTTGTAATACCGGCCGGTCAGGCCGGGGTTGCCGTCCTCATCCTGCAGATAGGCAGGATCAAACGGGTGGAGGGATTCGCCCAGGAAATTGCAGCCGCGGGCATACAGCACCCGGGTTTCGGGGCTGACGGCGGCGCGGATGCCATCCAGCACGCTGACGGCGCCGGTGCGGCCGCGGGCTTCGGAATAATCGCCGAGCATGGCCTGCGCCGCGCCGGGGCCCAGCACCGCAACGCTGCCGATGGCGGGCGAAAGCGGCAAAAGGCCGCCCTGGTTTTTGAGCAGCACGGCGCTTCTTTCCGCAATTTTGCGGGCCAGGGCCAGGTGGTCGGGGCAGCGCAGCGCCTTCTCTTCACGGGATTCATCGGTATAGGGGTGTTCGAACAGGCCAAGCCGGAACTTGATGCGCAAAATCCGCCGGCAGGCTTCATCGAGAACGGCAGGGTCAAGCCGGCCGTCGGCCAGCAGTTCAGCGATGCCGCCCTGCCAGACCTCGTGCGGGAAATCGTAGAGTTCCATATCGACGCCGGCCGTCAGCCCCTGGCGAATGGCCTCCTGCGGGGTTTCGGCCGTGAAGTGCCAGTCATACAGGCGGGAAACGGCTGTCATATCCGCCCGGACATAGCCGGGCATGCCGAATTCACCGCGCAGCACATCAGTCAGCAGCGCATGGTCGGATGAAACCGGCACCCCGTCGATCGCATTGTAGCTGCACATCGTGTTGCAGGCGCCGGCGTCGCGGAAGGCCGCCTCAAAGACCGGCAGGCAGTCGCTGTAGACCTCGTGCCGGCCCATTGCGGTCGGCGCGCAGTTCAGCCCGCCGACCGGCATGCCGTAGCCGACATAATGCTTGGGCTCGGCTGCGACGGCGTCGGGCGCGGCGATATCGTTGCCCTGCAAACCGCGGACCGTTTCCCGGGCAAAGGCGGCGCACAGGCAGGTGTCCTCGCCGTAGCTTTCCTCGCCGCGGCCATAGCGCGGGTCGCGGATCAGGTCCATGACAGGGCTGTATGTTTCGTGAATGCCGCAGGCGCGTGCCTCCGTCGCGACGGCGCGGCCCATCTCGTAGCCAAGCGCAGGCTCAAAGCTTGCGGCCAGGCCGATCTGTTGGGGGAAGCTTGTCGCGCGGCCGGTGTAAAGGCCGTGGAGCGCTTCCTCACTGAAAAGGAACGGGATGCCAAGGCGGGTCTGCTCCACAGCGTAGCGCTGGACGGCGTTGGCCTGAGCGGCGGTCATGCCGCGCAGCTGTACGCTGCCCACGCTGCGTTTGCCGAGCAGCTCGTCAAGCCGGTCAAAATCGACCGACGTAGCCCGGCCGTTTTCATCGACGGTTGTGAAATCGCTGGACCCGTACTGGTCGGTCTGGGCGATCTTTTCCTCGGTCGTCATCCGGGCAAGCAGGTCGTCAATGCGGGCCTCAATCGGTTGGTTTGGATCTTGATAAGGATACATGGGGATGCCTCTTTCGTTGGGTAAAGCGTGACAGGTGGTAAAGCGGGATGCTGATGAGAGTGTAAAAGTGTAGAGTGAAGATGTGGCGCGCCGTCGGGGCGATTTTAAAAAGCACCGGCAACTTACCGTTACTTTACCGCCGGAAGACGGCGGCCGTTGACGGCAAGGTTCGCAAAGCCGCCGACGGCGGCGAGGACGAACAGCACCCGGATCGAACCGTTGCCCAGCGGCAGCGCAAGCAGGGGCTGCACTGCCGTGGCGACAGCCGCCGAAGCGCAGGCCACCATACTGGCCAGCGCCGCCGTGGTGCCGATGTAAGCCGTTTTGCCGCTGGGCGGGCTGCAGGCATACTGCAGGTTGAGGCTGGCGGTGGCGGCCCCGCCGGCACAGCCGGCGGAAGCCACCATGAGCACCGGCGCCAGCCAGGGCGCCCAAGCCGGCTGAACCAGCGCCCAGCCCAGCGTGCAGGAAAGGCTGCAGGCGGCCGCCGCGCGGATCACCCGCCGCCAGTTGGTGCGGTCTGCCCAGCGGCCCAGCAGCCAGCTGCCGGCCATGCCGGCCACTGCCGATACCACCCCGACCGTGGTCAGGAAAGTATGGCTGAGCCCGAGCACCCGCATCTGGTAAACCGTCAAAAACGGGGTGGCAAACCCGCCGAACGCCCCGCCAAGCACCGAGTAGAGCAGCATCGGGCGGAAGGTTGCGTCCCGCAGGGGGTGCAGCACTTCCCGCAGGCGCATCCGACTGGTGAAGGCGACGGGGTTTTCCCGGGTGGCGGCAAGCAGGGCGGCGTCAAGCGCGGCAAGCGCCAGGCAGACTGCCCCGACCGCGCTGTACCCGGCGGCCGCGTGGCCGGCCGCAATCCAGGCGTCCAGCAGGCGCCCCAGCACCAGCGTGCAGCCGCTGTTGACGCAGTTGGCCACAATATCCTTGGCGGCAAAGAACCTTCCGCGGGCTTCGGGCGGGGCCAGGCCGATCGTCATGTGCTGCAGCCCGGGCGTGACCGCCCCCGCCGCGGCAAAGGCCAGGGTATACAGCACAAAGGCCATGCCCTCGGCCTGCGGGCCCATCCGGGCCGGCAGCAGGAAGGTCAGGCTGAGCGAAAACCGGAACACCACGCAGAGCGACCAGATCGCAAGCTTGCGGTGGTGGAGCCGTTCAAACAAAAGCGGAGAGAAAAATTGCAGGATACACCCTGCCTGGGGGATCATGGCCATCAGGGCGCAGAAGGAGACCGAAGCTCCCATCTGGCCGAGATAGCCTGTCATAAAGTTACCGGTCCCGATGCTGTACAGCACACCAGCCACTGCGCCTTCGGCAATCAAACAGCGGCGGCCCCGGGTCAATTGTTCCTCAGTGGGCGGTGCCGGGTCGAAAAACAGCTTTCGGAGGGAAAGCATCCGGGCAGTTCCTCCGGGTCAGCTCCGTACTTCGGGCGCATGGACAGAGCCATAGGCGCGGTGGCGCAGGCAGTCTGCCCAGGCGCAGAACAGCCGGATCAGGTTCGGCGTAGCCGAAACCCGGCTCGTCTTGTCCCATTCCTGGCGGTAGAGATAGAACCAGCTCTCAAGCCGGCCGGCCAGCGCATCGCCTTCGGCCGCATCGTCGGGGTTTTGCACCAGATGCGCGCCGATTTCGTTCCACAGCGCAATGCCATCGGCCACAACACAGAGCAGCGATACAATCTCCTTGCGGCCGACCGGCATGCTGCGGGCGGCCTGCAAAATCTGTGCTTTGGCCGCGGCGACCGCCTCGTTCGCGGCCGGGATGGCCGCGGCATCGACTTCGGTGAGGATCTTCGCGCGGGTTTCGTCGCTGCCTTCTATGTACTGCACGGCGCGGGCCCAGTTGAAGATTTCGTGCCCGTCGGCCAGCGCCGCCATCGCACCGACAAGGCGGCCCGAAGCGTCGCGGTATTCAATGCGGGAGACCGCCTCGTTGATCTCCTCAAACGGGATTTCGTCGGCGTTCCAGGCAAAGGCCGCGCCATACAGCTGGCCCGGCACGGTCAGGCGCGGGTCGTTGATATGGCCATAATCGCCCCAGTCGGTGTTGAGCAGGCCGATCGCGCCGTACTTGCGGGCGTGGCGGCACATCACGCGGTTGTTGCGGTAGGCATAATCAAGCAGCGGCATCCACTGGTTCCAGCCGCAGCAGCCGGGGCAGGCATACTGGGTAATGCCGGAAGCCGCAATGTCCCGGATCTCGTTCTCGCGCTGGTCGGGCAGGTAACCCCAGTTCAGGCAGATCGTCTCCTTGGGCAGTTCGCGGCAGCTTTCGGGGAAGCGCCACATGATATCGCCCCAGAACATCGGGATGCCGCCCTGGGCGACAATATGCTCGCACAGCGCTTTGACATGCCGGACATAGAGCGCGCGCTCGTCGCCCTCGGCTTCGGCCAGGGCCTTGCTGCGGCCCTTGCCAAGGTCGAAGGTTTCATCGTCGCAGATGTTGAATTTGTTGGTGCGGAAGAGCGGACGGTATTCATCAATCAGCCCGATGACAAAGCCGAGCGCGTCGGGGTGGCTGACATTGAGGGTGTGATGCGCCCCGGCATAGGTGTAGGAGAAGGGGATCTTCTCGGAATCGGGCAATTCGCAGAGGTCGCAGCAGGTCTTGGTGGAAAGGATCTTGTACATATGCCCGAAGGTCGAAAGACTCGGCACCAGTTCGATGTGGCGGGCGGCACAGTAGTCGTCGAGCTCGAGAATCTCCTGCGCGGTCAGCGGGGTATCGTCGCGCCAGGCCTCGGAGAGGTTCTCAAACAGATAGGTGTGCTCGATATAGAGCTGCCATTCGTTGATCTTGTAGCGGCACAGGCGGTCGGCCACCTGCTTGAGGTAGCTGAGCTTGGGCACACGGCCGCGGGAGCAATCGAAGTAATAGCCGCGGTGGGCCATGTCCGGCCAATCCTCAATTTGCTGGGCCGGCAGCGCCGCGCCTTCGCCCTCGATAAGCTGGCGCAGCGTCTGGACGCCGTTGCACAGCGCCTCGTCGTCGCCGGCCGCGACCGTGACCCGCGCGGGGGTCACGGTCAGGGTGTAGCGGCCGGCCTGCTGGGCGGGGTCAATTTCCAGGTTGACCATGCCGTCCCGCGCAGCGCCGCGCAAAATGGCGCAGTGCAGGCCGGTTTCGGCTTCCAGTGTCTGCTGCAGCATCTGGGCATAGAGCAGCGCGCCCGGCGCGGCGCCAAAGGTCAGGCGGATGGCGGTGCTGATACCGAAGGCGAACGTCCCCTGCCCCGGTTCCACCCGCTTGGGTTTTGGTAGAAGGTTCATAAAAGATACCTCGTTCGTGTAAAATAATAAACAATAAAGAAGAAATAAGAAACGTGGTGGACCGCGCGCCTGTGCCGCGCTCAAAATCATCCTTGCAGGGCGGGAAATTCCTTTCCCGGCTGCAATTCGCCGCAGACCGGGCCGATATGGAATCGGCCCCTAAAGCGCGGTTCGATAAGAAAACAAAGCCGCAAAATCTATCTGAAATACAGCATCTGCCGCGTTATCGGGCTTTGCGTTCCATCAAGGAGCGCGGCAGCCCTCTGCCTTGCAGCTGCCGCATTTCAGCGATTTTGCGGTGCTACGCAGTTCCTTCGGAACCTTTGTTTTCTTATCTTACACGCTTACGGCTTTGTTTTTTGAGCGCGGCCGTCAGGGCGCGCGATCCACCACGACTCCTAAATTTCTAATCTGCCATTACCACCGCACGCGGATCGTCTTGATCTCGTAGGGTTTGATGACAAAGCGGATGTTGCTGCCGTCGATTTCGACCGTGTCGGTCTCTTCCTCCAGGCAGTTGCAGGCCACCGCGCTGTGGAACGGGCGGTTCCAGGTCAGGGTGACCGGGGTGCGGGCGTTCTCGCTCTCATACAGGCGCAGGATCACGCCGTCGCCGTCCTCCGCCAGCTTGACAGTCTCAATCACCACGTTCGGCGCATCGACCGAGGCAAGGCCCACGGCTTCGCCGGCCGTGCCGCCTGCCACCGCCAGCATAGGCTGGTTGAGGAAGTAGGCCTGCCGCACCGTGCCCGCCTGCTGCCAGCCTTCGCTGTGCGGGAAGAGGGCGTAGGTGAAGTGGTGGACTTCCTGGTCGGTGATGGGGTTCGGCTCAATGCCGGATTTAACCAGCGTCAGGGCCAGGCAGCCATCCTTGCAGGAATGGCCGTACTTGCAGTCGTTGAGCAGGCTGACGCCGTAGTGGCCTTCCGAGACATCGGCCCATTTCTGGCCGCAGCTCTCGAACCGGGCGCGATCCCAGCTCGTGTTCTGGTGGGTCTTGCGGGTCAGGTTGCCGAACTGGATATCAAAGGTGGCCTGGTCGGTGTGGACATCGGCCGGGAAGAAGACCTTGAGCAGGTGCTGATGCTCATGCCAATCCACGGTGGTGACAAAGTCGATACGGCGGGTATCCTTATAGAAGTGGATATCCTGGCTGATCTTGGAATGGCTGAAGCTGCGCTCGATGTGAAGCGTCGCGCGCACCGGGCCGGTCTCGGTCCAGTTGAAGACGGTGCAGTCGGTCAGATCCCAGGATTTTTCGGTGTAGTAGACATCGATATCCCAGTTATCGTAGTAGATCGGCTTATCCTCAAAGACGCGCAGGGCGTTGCCGGCCTGGCCGGGCTTGAAGACCTCGCGGGCGGCATCCTTGTCAAACAGCGCCGCAATCTGGCCGAATTCGTCGAAACGAACCGCATAGAACGGCGTTTCCAGGCTGCGGCCGTCGGCGCCGATCGTGAAGGCGGCGGGCGCTTCCGCGGCTTCGGCCGCCGCAAAGCTCTTGTGGCCCTTCGCCGGCAGGCCGCCCAGGAAGGCAACCGGGCCTTCGGCGGTCTGCTGCACCGGGTAGGTGTTGCCCTCGGCGTCGCACAGGGCGGACGCCGTGCAGGAGGCGGGCAGCGCCACGACATCGCCGCGCGCAAAACCGGTCGTGTTGAAGACGGTCACACCGTCGCCGGCCGGGGTCAGCGCCTGCAGGCGCGCTTCGGTCAGGGTGTCGATCTTGGCTGCGATCTCGGCATAATCCTGCTTGGTCACCTCGTAGACCTCATGGATCGAAGAACCGGGCAGGATATCATGGAACTGGTTGAGCAGGATGCGGTGCCACAGGTCGTCGATTTCGGCCTTCGGGTAATCGAGCGCCGGCGCGGCCAGCACGCTGAGCAGCTCAAGATCCATCATGCCGAGCTCCGACTTGCGGTTGCCGCGCTTGTTGCGGCCCATGCTGGTCAGGGTGCCGCGGTGGTACTCGAAGTAGAGTTCACCCTCCCAGGTGGGCAGGCGGCGGTTGCCGCGCACACGGGCGTCGAGCTCTTCAAAGTATTCGCGCGCGAAGGCCTGGCGCACCTTGGGGATACCCTCGATGCCCTTTTCCATGCGGATCGAGGTTTCGAGCATCTCGCGGGTCGGGCCGCCGCCGCCGTCGCCATAGCCGTAGGAGATCAGGATGTCGTTGTTGATCTCCTTCTGCTGGTAGCGCAGCCAGCCGCCCATGATGGAATCGGGATGGAGCTGGCCGTTGTAGGTCGTGAAGAAGTTCTTGGTCGGGTCCTGGCCGAAGTCAAGGGTCGTAACCAGATGGGTGAGCACCTCGGTGCCGTCGATGCCGCGCCACATGAAGGTGTCGTAGGGGATCTTGTTGACCTGGTTCCAGGCAAGCTTGGTGGTCATGAAGTAATCGACGCCGCACTGCTTCATGATCTGGGGCAGCGCGCCGGAGTAGCCGAAGACATCGGGCAGCCAGAGGATGCGGTTGTCAACGCCGAATTCTTCTTTGAAGAAGCGCTTGCCATAGATGAACTGCCGCACAAGGCTTTCGCCGGAGGTCAGGTTGCAGTCGGCCTCGACCCACATGCCGCCTTCAGCCTCCCAGCGGCCTTCCGCGATCCGCTGCTTGATCTGGGCGTAGAGCTCAGGGTAGCGGGCTTTCAGGAAGGCATAGAGCTGCGGCTGGCTGGACATGAACCGATAGTTCGGGTACTGCTCCATCAGGCGCAGCACGGTGGCAAAGCTGCGGCAGGCCTTTTCCTGGGTCTGGGCAACCGTCCACCACCAGGCCACGTCGATGTGGGTGTGGCCGATGCAGGAGGCAATGACCTCATCATGGCCGGCAAGGTCCTCATACAGCGCCTTGGCCAGATAGCGGCGGGCTTCGCCGACCGTCTCGTAGAAGCTTTCATCATAGGGCGTGCGCAGGTCAAGCAGGTTGACCGCCTCGTTAAGCACCCGCTCAAGGTCATGGCGGGGCTTGCCGTCGGGGTCAAGGCGGCCGAATGCGTTGAGCGGCACGACCATATCATAGTAGAGCCCTTCGATCGCGGGGTCAATTTCACGCAGGTCAACAAAGAGGCTGAACTCGTTAAACAGGATGCCGGTATAAGCCTGCAGGTCGATGCGGTAGCTGCGGCCGGCTTCCGCCTGCCGGGCAATGAGCACATCGCGGTGGTTCATATCGACCCCCTGGGTAACCACGCCGTCAATGAAGGCGAGGAACTGCGGGTTTTTGGCGTCGTCGCCGGCGTCAAGCTGGGTCTGCACATGCAGCCAGAGCGATTTGCCGGCAAAGCTTTCGGGCACCGTGATGGTCGCGGTGAACCAGTAGTGCTTGTCGGGGCCGTACCAGTGGGTACCGGCAGGCGCCGGCACTTCCTTGCCGACAAGGTAGGCGGCCATGTTGTAACCGCTTTCCCCCACAAACGGGGCGTACGGCTCGGCGGCGGCGTCCGCCTCGGCGGGGGTCAGGTAGTTGCCGGGCTTGTACTGCCAGGCCGTTACCGGAACCCGCTGGCGCACGCTGAGGCGCTTGAGCTCATCGCAGATCACGCGGATGCGCTTGTCCAAAAATTGCATAGTTTTCCCTTTCTGCCGCGGCATAGCCGCGGGCTTACCCCTTTTTTGACGAAAGAATATATAAGAAAAGCGGTGTCCCGCGCGCCTGCCGGCGCGCTGGAAACGGCGCGAACCCGGGGTGTTTGCCCTGCCGAAATTTTCCGGGTACTATGCCTGGTAGGGTCCCCTACAGGGGCAAAAGGCCAATCAGGCCGCCGGGCTGCTCTGGATGGCCCGAACCCCGTAGGGGCGGATGCTTGCATCCGCCCGGGGTGTTCACGCCGCCGGCTTTCCGGGGCGCTGCGGGACGCCGCGTTCTCCCTTAGAACGAATTGGCTTTGATGTAATCCAGCACGCGGTCAACGGTGGTGAAAGCCAGGCCGGTGACGGTATCGGCACAGCCGTAGTAGACGGCGATCCGACCGGTGGGCGCATCGGCAAGCGCTGCGCAGGGGAAGGTGACGTTCGGCACGTCGCCCATGCACTCATACGGCATCTGCGGGCTGAGGATGTAATCCTTGCCGCGGGCCTTGACCTTCCAGGGTTCGTCAAGGTCGAGCAGCGCGGCGCCGATGCGGTAGACATAGCCGTTGCAGGTCATGATAACGCCGTGATAGATCAGCAGCCAGCCTTCGTCGGTTTCGATCGGGATCGGGCCGGGGCCGATCTTCAGGCTCTGCCAGGCGCTCTCATCGCCCTTGACTGCGCCCATCATGAAGCGGTGGCGGCCCCAGTAGATGAGGTCCTCGCTCTGGCTGACAAAGATATCACCGAACGGGGTGTGGCCGGTATCCGAAGGACGGCTCATCATCATGTAGCGGCCCTGGATCTTGCGCGGGAAGAGCACGCCGTTGCGGTTGTAGGGCAGGAAGGCGTTTTCCAGCTGGTGGAAGGTCTTGAAATCCTCGGTCCAGGCGATGCCGATCGTGGGGCCGTGGTAGCCGTTGCACCAGGTGACGTAATACTTGCCGTCAATCTCGCAGACGCGGGGGTCGTAGCGGTATTCGCGCTTGGTGACTTCGGGGTCTTCACCGACAAGGTGGATCGGCTCATCATCGATCTGCCAGTGGATGCCGTCCTTTGAGAAGCCGGCAAAGATATCCATGCTGATCGAGAGGCTGTCGCAGCGGAACACACCCGCAAAGCCATCGCCATACGGCACAACGGCCGAGTTGAAGACGCTGTTCGACCGCTTGTTGCCGTCACGGCCGATGATCGGGTTCGCATCGTACCGCCACAGCGGGGTGCGCAGGGTTTCGGGCGGGTCCTGCCAGGGGATGTTGGGCAGCGGTTTACCAATAATCTTAGCCATAGGGATTCTCCTTTATTTCAGCATTCGGACGCAGGGCGCGAACATCATTTCATGCAGTTCGTCCATCGCGCGGGTTGGGTCGGTTTCGTCGGTCAAGGAAAGGGTGTAGCGGAACTCGCCATAGCCGGCGAGGTTGAGTTGGAAGTTTGTCTCCCAGGTGTTGTTCATCAGCCAGGAGGCGACCGGCCGGGCGTTGTCAGCCGGGTCGTTTTGGCAGAGCTTGATGGCGTGGTGGCGCATCTCGCCGAAAGTATACAGCGGCACATCGTAACTGGCGACCAGCACGCCGCCCCCTTCGCCCAAAAGCGCAAGGCCGTCGTCGCTCATCGTGTATTCCATGCCGGTGCCGGGCAGCTGGTCAACGCCGGGGCGGTAGGCTTCCCGCCCGCCTTTGCGCGCCCAAAGCTGCCGGCCGGGCAGCTGCAAATCAAGCGGCAGGTAAACGCTCTCGATATCGCTTGTCATCGTTTTGCCAAGCTGCAGGGTCACTTCAATCCGGGGCAGGTCCTCATAGAACTGCAGGATGACGGCGCAGTTCGCCGCGCCGGGCAGCGTGCAGGTCAGCCGGATGCGGGTAAAGACCGGGCCGCGCTCCTCACAATCGACGGCCGTGATGATGGCTTGCGTGGCGACGGCGTGGGCGCCGCGGATGTTGCGGCCGAGCAGGCGGCGTTCTTCATACACATCGGTAACGCCGGGGCGCACGGCCGTGACCTCATAAACCGGAAGCAGCGGGCAGGGGCCTTCGGCCGGCAGCAGTTCGGCGCCGGTGCGCTTGTCCACCAGGGTGGTCAGTTTGCCGCCAACGGTATAGCCGATCTTGAACCAGCGGTTTTCAAAGCCATAGGGCAGCTTGTAGCTGACGGGGTCGTAATCATTCACGATATCCCGAATCCGCTCGGCCCCGACATAGCATTTCCGGGTGTTGAGGGTCTGCGGGGTTGCAGGTTTCGCCCCATAGGTATAGCATGTAGAACCGCCCGCGTCAAGGGGTCTGACAAAAGAAATTCTGCGCCCGCGCGGGTGGGGGCTGACCTGGCAGGGAATCTCACGTCCCTGCGCATCTTTTACCCAGGCGTCCGGCATGCCGGCCGGCAGCGTTTCCACATAGAATTCTACCGGCTGCGGGCCCGAAATCTTGCTCGGGTTCACAACCCTGATTTCGCCGGCCGTGGCATAGTACCGCAGGGAATCGCCCTGGTCGGCCGCAATGCGGGCCAGCATTTTGGCGGCGGCCTCGTGCGCGGCGCTTGCATAGCCGGTTTTGCGGATGTCCAGGTCGTTTGCCATAGTCAGGCAGGGGTCGGTGATGCTGCCCGAATGCCCCCAGGTGTGCTCGGCATAGAGCAGCAGGTTATCCTGCGCCTGGCGGGCCAGAGCGGGGGCGGCTTCCTCAATGCCGGGCTCAAGCCGGCGGGCCAGCGCATAGTTGCGGCGGGCCGCCAGGTAATGCTTGACCGCATACGGGGTGGAGCCAACGCCGTTGGCCCACCAATCGTTGAAATCGCCGGTGTAGACGGGGGCGTCGGCCAGGCGCGGGGCGATGGCCGCGGCAAGCTCCTGCAAACTGACCATCTCGATGCGGACTTCGTTGCCATAGCGGGCGTTGTAGGCTTCGATCGTGTCCAGGATCAGCGGTTCGGGCGGGGCGTTGTCACTGAAAACGCCGGACACCGCCGCAACCAGGAAGTCATACCCATAGCCGTTTTGCTCACATTCGGTGACATAGTGCTGCAGGTTCTGGTGCAGCGCTTCCACATCATCGGCCGGCTGCGGGGCGTCGCCCAGGCGGTCGATGGTCATAAAGTTCGGGGTGTGGTTCGGCCGCAGGCCCAGCACATTGCCAAGGTTGTAATGTTCACCGTTCCAGACCAGCAGCTTCCTGCCGTCCGCAGCCTGCCAGAAGTATGCGTTCTGGTTCTGGTAAAGCGGGTACATGCCGTGGTGGCAGTGGACGTTGGTAAACAAAAAGTCTACCCCGGCATCCAGCAGCGCATCCCGCTGGCCCATGGAAAGGCCGTTGATATCGGCGCACATGGCCGTGTGCAGCCGGATGCCGGCTGCGGCAAAGGTATCCCGCCAGTCGGCCAGGCGCCGTGCCAGCACCTCACAATCAACCAGGTCCGTTAACTTGTGATAGTTGGCCGAAAGGGCGATCTTGCCTTCCCTCGCAAGCGCCAGGAAAGCCTGTTGTTCGGCCGGGGCGGCTTCGGCAAAGAACTGTTCGACGCAATACAGGGTTTCGCAGTTCCAGCGGAAAGCCGGGCGCGCCTGGGTCATGGCGATGGCTGTGCGGATGTAGTCCACCTGCTGGGCGGTGACACGCTCCTGCAGGTCGGTATAGCCGATATCGGTGTGGGAATGATGGACGGCATAAAGGGTACGGATTTTAGACATGATGGTCACCTCGGGGGTGTGGTTTGTTTGCAGGGGCGGATGGTTGCAGCCGCCCGCTGGGGTGCGGTTCGCAAAAATCCCCGCATACAAAACCGCCGCTCAGCGGGCGGATAAACGAGCCGTTTGTTCAAAAAGATTTTGATCAATGGGGCGGCGGCTTAGCGCCGCCCCCGGCTGTTTTCTCCTGTCGCGCTAAGCGGCGGCTGTTGGGGTGATTGGGTCATAGCGCCGGGGCGGGGCCCTGCGCTGTGGTCAGCCGGCCTGCATGCCGGCAGCGATAGTCCGTGTCAAACGTCTTCGGTTCAGGAAGCGCTCTCAGCGGTGGCGGGGTTCGAAGCCATGAAGGCGTCGACCTGGCTCTGGGCCTCGGCCATGACATCCTGGAAGCCGGCGCCGTTGAGTTCTTCCATCATCTGGGGAACCAGCTCGGCCGGGTCACGGGTGCCGGTCAGAAGCTCGCTCTTGTACTTTTCGCAGATCGTGATGCAGTTCTGCACCTGGTCACGGACGGGCTCGATATCCATCGAGAAGCCCAGCAGGACAGAGGGCTCGGCGGCGGCGTTCAGTTCCGCAACCTCGTCATACTCGTTGAAGTCGTACTGATCGGTCGGGGTAACGGTGAAATAGCTGCCCTGGGTGTAGCCGGCCATCGACCAATCGGCGTTGTTCTTGTGAACCTTCGTCTTGGTTTCGTCGGTGTATTCCCAGTTGTCGCCCTCGACGCCGTAGTAGAACAGGTCGCGGACATAGGTGTCGGTGTTGACAAGTTCCAGGAACTGCAGCACCTTATCCGGATGCTGGCAGTTTGCGGAGATGCAGCTGATCGAGCCGCGGACCGAGTCGTTCGAGAGGACGGTCGGGCCCCACTGAACAGCCGTGGCGGTGGTGCCCATGGCCGGGCCCCAGTTGGTCTTGGCGGCGCCGGACCAGCCCTGGGCGATCGCAGCCGCCTTGTAGCTGTTGTCTTCGGACGCGGTGGCGGCGTCGGAGTTGATGATGCCGGTGTTGTACCAGCTGCGGAGCAGGTTCAGGTACTCGGTGATGTCGGGCTGCTCAAAGATCGAGACAACCTTGGCTTCGGGGTCGTTGTACTTGACGCCCATGCCGATGATGCCGGCGCCCAGCGTATCATACTGGTAGGTCAGGTAGGTCGCGGCAGAGCTGGACAGCGGCCACGCAGCCTGGCCGGAGCCGTCGGTGATGGCCTGCAGAGCCTCGGTCAGTTCGGGGTCGGTCAGATCGGTGAAGGTGGAGGGATCATAATCCGGCGCATACTGCTCAAAAGCGTCGTCGGCCAGGACCAGATACTCGGTGATGGAGGAGTCCTTCATGGCGGGCACGCCGTAGATCTTGCCGTCCACGCTCATGGCTTCCCAGAAGTCAGCGGGAATGGAGGCATACAGATCGGGCGACGCCGTCTGGACCAGTTCGGTGATGTCCATGAACGCACCGTTGGACACATCGTTGGTGTAGGTGTTCAGGTTGGTGAACAGGATGTCATACTCGCCAGCGGTGTTCACGACGACGTTGCGGCGGGTATCCCAGTCGCCCCAGCCGACAACCTCCATATCGATGTTGACGCCGATCTTCTCCTCGAGATAGGGGTTGACCTGCTCGAGCCAGGCATCATAGTTGGAGGGCATGCCGTTGCCGACGGTGATCCACTTAATGGTGACGACTTCGTCCGTAGCCGCGGTCGAAGCAGAGCCGGCGTCGCTGCCGGTTTCACCCGTCGCAGCCGAGGAGCCGCTGCCGCCGCAGGCGGCGAGGCTGAGCGCCATCGCACCGGTCAGGCCCAGCGAGACAAGTTTCATGTACTTTTTCATGGTTTTCTCCTTTGGGTTGGTGGTTGAAATATACTTACAGGCCGGCAACATTCCGGCCGAAAGCCGAATGCGGGATCAGCCCTTGACCGCGCCGACCGTCAGGCCGGAGATGAAATACTTCTGGAAGAACGGATAGGCGCAGGCGATGGGCACGACGATGATGGCCGCGATGGCCATGCGGACCGATTCAGAAGGCATCTGGTTGCGGTACTGCTGCAGGCTCAGGCCGGCGGTCGGGTTGTTGGCGAGGTAGTCGAGCTGGCCCATCATGGTGTTCAGCAACGGCTGCAGGCCGCGCAGGTTGTCCTTGGTGATATACAGGGCGGCCTGGAGCCAGTCGTTCCAGTAACCGAAGGTCAGGAACAGCGCGACGGTGGCAAACACGGGTTTCGAGATCGGCACAACGATCCGGGCAAAGATGGTCAGCTGGGAAGCGCCGTCGATCTTGGCCGATTCAATGATCGAATCGGGGATGGTCTGGCGGAAGAAGGTTTTGCTGATTGTGACGTTCCAGCTGGAAACCGCCAGCGGCAGGACCAGGCACCAGATCGTATCGCTGAGGCCCAGGATGTTCGCAATGACGACGTAGTTCGCGACCATGCCGCCGGTGAAGATCATCGGGATAAAGACAACCCACTGCATGAACCCGCGCAGTCTGTACTGCGGGCGGGAGAGCACATAGCCCATCATGGTGGTCAGCAGCACGCCGATGACGGTGCCGAGCACCGTGACTTCGATCGAGACAAGCAGCGACTGGATGATCATATCGCGCTCGTTCCAGAGGAACTCATACGCGGCGGAGGAGAAACTCTGCGGGATCAGCGCATAGCCGATGTTGCGGATCGATTCTTCCGACGAGATCGAGATCATCAAGACGAAGATGAACGGGAAAATGCAGATGAACGACAGGAGAACGAACATCACGTTGAAGACCGCGTTGGTCACCGGCTTAATCTGATTCAGGCGGAACCCGGCCTCGGCCTCTTCCCGCTCGATGCGCTTTTCGGCACGCTTTTCGGCGCGCTTTTCGGAAATGGTCATGGTGTTCCCTCCTTAGATGATGGCGCTGTCGGGGTCGATCTTCGAAACGATGTAGTTCGTGATCAACACGGTGATGCAGCAGCAAACCGACTGGAACAGACCGGCGGCGGCCGTCTGGGCGATGTTGGCCTGCGAACGCAGCATCATGAAGATGTAGGTATCGAAGGTGGACGCGATGTTGTACAGCGAGTTGGGCAGGCCCTGGGTGACCTGGTAGAACAGGCCGAAGTCAGAATAGAAGATGTGGCCGATATTCAGGATGAACATCATGATGATCATCGGGCGGATGGTCGGGATGGTGATGTACTTGGCCTGCTGCCACTTGGTGGCGCCGTCCAGGATGGCGGCCTCATACATGGTGGTGTCGATGCCGGTGATCGAAGCAAGGTAGACGACCATGTTGTAGCCCATCGACTTCCAGGTTGACATGAAGATCAGGATGGCCGGCCAGAACTGCGGCGAGGAATACCACATGATCTTTTCGCCGCCGAACGCCTGGATGATGCTGTTGAACAGGCCCCTATCCGGGTTCAGGAAGGCGTAGACAAAGTAGCTGACGACGACCCAGGACATGAAGTAGGGGAAGAACATCAGGGTCTGGTAGCACTTGGAAGCGAGTTTGGAGAACAGCTGGTTGATGACGATGGCCAGCGTGACCGGGACAACCAGGTTGATGATGATGAAAATGAGGTTGTACAGAAGGGTGTTGCGCAGCAGCATCGCAAAGGTGTTGCTGGTCAAAAAGAAGGTGAAGTTTTTGAACCCGGCCCAATCACTGGCGAACAGGCTGCCCAAAAAGCCCATGCCGGGCTGCAGGCGATAATCCTTAAACGCGACAATCAAGCCGAACAGTGGCAGGTATGCGAAGACCGCAAACCAGATGGCGGCGGGCAGGCCCAGCAGGGTCAGCTCGGTATCGTCCCGTGTCCAGCGGGACTTTTTGCGCTTGGCGAGCTTGGGCGTTGCCTCTTTTTCGTTTTTCATTGGCGACTCCTTTCTTCCGTTTACGATACCGGGATACAGGGCCTGTCTCAGTTAACTCAACTTGTTAACAGAATAACCGCGCAGACCGCTGTGCTCCAAAATTGTTAATTTCATATTAACTTTTTGTGATGGATTTGTCAATCGTCAACCTGTACAAAAAGCACGCCGAATTATTGGTTGTAATAATTTGTCATGTTTGTGGGGAAATCTTTTGTCGAATCCGCCCAAAGCCGCATACTGACGCCGTTGACAGGCTTTCGTTAACATTACTTAACTTTTTATTGCTTTTTCCGCGTTTTTCCGGTATAATAGGTACAGAGTTATCGAACGTTGCGGCGGCAGGCCGGCCGCCGCCCCCTTTTCCCCGGATTCCCCCTTGTTATGGAAGGAGGCCTTTCCCCCATGCCCAAACCCCCCATGCAGGACATTGCCGATGCGCTGAACACCAGCAGGATCACGGTGTGGAAGGCACTGAACAACCGCCCCGGCGTTTCCGAAGCGCTGCGCCGGCAGATTCAGCAAAAAGCGCAGGAGCTGGGCTACGGCAAAGCCGGCGCCCCGGCCGCCGGGCCGGCCGCCGCCCCGGCGCGG
>ERZ1090863.620-NODE-620-length-18191-cov-7.285289_pt1 | contig 18191 bp, 14 predicted proteins | sample MGYA00478480_ERZ1090863 | MGnify/ENA primary metagenome ERZ1090863 (study PRJEB33644, sample SAMEA5815746) | chicken gut metagenome | biome: Chicken; feature: Gastrointestinal Tract; material: Caecum | place: Ireland | collected 2019-01-01 | study: A study of the...
ATACAGTCTGCAACCTGTATTTCAATGCAACTATAAGCCAGTATGATGACGACTTCGATGACGAGGACGGCATTGACTTTGGCATACAGCCCAACGACGAAGATAGCGAAACGGGCGGAATAGGATTCCGCGACAGAAACTATGACGATGATGATGACGATGACGAATATGACTATGATGACGACGAAGAAGAAGATTTCAACTTCTACTACACAAAATCAGACTATCTTAATGCTATTTGCGCGATCATGGGAGGTTACATCGCCGAGGAAGTAGTACTGAAAAAACTTTACAATAATACATATTATCTGCTCACAACGGTGGATTGTATCCTTTTGGGCATGTCGAGAGACGGGCTGATGGGACTGGAATTAAGGTATACGAGCGGCCGCAATGACGATATTGAATATACCCGGGAAAAACTGAATAAAGTTAATGACGAGTTCGATAAAATAATTGACGATTGCTACAAAAGAGCAAAACAGATTATTGAAGCAAACGCCGAACTTATCAGAAAGCTGATGCCCATCCTCGTAGATAAAGGAAACATTTTCAAACCCGAGTGCGAAAAAATATTGAATCAACTTGGAGGAATAAAAACGCTGTCATAAAAGTAGCCAGGTGTTCCCGCGGCTTTTTTCTCGCACAAGCACATGTAAGCGCAGCTTTTTCGTACACCAAAGACACAAAAAGCAGTGTTTTACCCTCAGGTAAGGCGCTGCTTTTTCGTTTACTCCCTCGAATATTCTCAAAGCATTCTTTTATACTGTTTTACAGAAAAAATTATCTTATAGAATACCGCGCGTATCACTTTTTGCAGCATAGCGGTGCATAGTAAAGATCCCCCACTAAAGTGGGGGCTTTATTTTAGCCCTATAAGGGCACTATACCGGCAACCGCTCAAGCGGTCACCGGTACGCTAAAGCTAACTACCGCATTACTGTTGTCTCAACCCTTAAAAGGGTCCAGGTACTCCTTCATTGTTATTTGGTCACTTATCATATCTTCTTTTTCTTGCTCCTGGATATATTTTTGTACTGCCGCTTTGTTGTTCACTACGGTGTCTACATAGTAGCCACGACACCAAAATTCTCTGCATCTGTACTTATACTTTGCCGTCCCAAATTTCTGGTATATTATTAAGCTGCTTTTTCCCTTTAAATATCCCATAAATCCTGACACGCTTATCTTGGGCGATATCATTACCAACAGATGTACGTGATCTATTGCCATTTCCCCTTCCAGTATCTCTACTTTCTTCCACTCACATAATTCGCGGATTATTTCCATTATTGCCTTTCGATGGCTCTCATAAAATATTTTTCGTCTGTACTCCGGCGCAAACACTATATGATACTTGCAATTCCACTGGCTATGTGATAATATTTTCTTGTCATTAGATTCCATTTCTTTTGTCCTCCGTTTTGTTTCGTTTGCAACTGGCAGGTCGCATTCCTATTCTAACAAAACGGAGTTCTTTTTTCAATACCACTTCGGCACAAGCCTATTTTTGAACCCCCAGACTATCTGGGGGTTTTCTTTATACAAAAAAAACGCGGCCAAGCGCCGCGTTATATTTTGTGTATTTAAGTTGAGGCTGTATAAAATGGCATCATACGACAAAACTGTCGCCCTTGTCCGCCTCGTCGCCACCCTCAGAATCTGGAAGGGGATATTTTTCCGCCTCGTGAAAGTACCTTATATAGGCGCGCCTGCAATAGCGGCAGACTTCTTTATCTGAGGCCGGTGCGGCGTTAAAGTTATATGCGCCGTTGACCTTCCAGCCGTTTAAAACGCCTATTTTGATTGCGTTTACGGGACAGCCGAAGGAGCACTTTACGCAACCTATGCAATGGTTGCCGAATACGGGTCTGCCGCCCGCCATCGTTATATTTTTCTGCGGACAACCGCGCGCACACTTGCCGCAACCCGTGCAGGCCGATGTGACTTTGAACCCTCTGCCCACCCAGTGCATTGCGGGGTGTTCTATGCGGAATATAAACGATACAAACCTTTTGAAAGGCCCCTTTTTAAGCTTTGTGACCTTGCCTTCAAATATCTCGGCCGACTCGAAGGGAATACGCCTTTCCGCCGCCTGCCACATACGCGTCGCCATTCCGTCCGAATGGCGGAAAATCATATTGTACGGCATCACATAGTGGTATTCGCCTGCTACCTTGTAGCCCTTTTTATGCAAGAGGTCGTACACGTGCGCACATGAACCATCGTTGAACTTAAGCGGCTCGCCAGAGGTCTTTACAAGATAGACAAGCCTTTCGCCGTTGCACTGCGGCAAGCGCTTTATAAAATCAAAGACAGGTTTGGGCGCGTTGAACGCGTGGACGGGATAGCCGATTACTATTCTGTCAAACTCGTTGGGGTTACGCACCTCGCAGTCCTTTTCAATGCTTACGTATTTGCACTGCGCGCCTCTTTTTATAAGTTCCTCCATTATCGCGCGGCACACTTTATGAGTATTACCCGTACCCGAAAACACGTTGAAAACAGCTTTCATAGCTGAAACAAACTACCTCCCGAACGCGGCGCAAAACACGCGCCGCACTTTCAACCGCGCTCTATGTGCGCGTTGCCGTCCTTATCGAACGAGTATATATAATCTTCGTCTGCGGAGTGGCTGTCGTACCACACCTGCGCATAGTAGGGCGATTTTTTTGCAAGGATATCGTACTTCCAGGGCTGAGGCTGGCAGAACGGGCACCAGTGTCCGCCCTTTAAAACGGTATAGGGCGCGGCAGAGAATGTGTGACCTTCACTGCACTGCCACAGCATTTTTGTATACGGCGTTTCTGCCATCTCCTTTGAAAGACACCTTCCGCCGCGGAAGATTGCAGCCTCCCTTACATCATCAAGCGTGAGCTTTTCAAACGGCTTGCTCTCGTCATACCCGTGGGAGAGCATTCTGCCCGCGCAAGCCTGCATAGGCTCACTTTCATCGGAGCCGTACTGCTTTGCGTCCTCAACGGAAAAGCCTGTCCAGTCCGAGGGCAGCGAGAGCACATTTTCAATGCTGCCGAATGCGGCCGTAACCCTCGCCTCGTCGCCGTTTTTTATCCACTTAGAAGGCGAATTGTCGTCACCGAGCAATCTGCCGAACACGCACTTTCTTATAAGCGCCGAAGGAACAAGGCGGGCGAGTCTGAATATGCGGTACTTTTTGCTCATCTCATTCCAGAAACCTTCCACCGTGCCGCGCTGATAGGAATACATCTTTTCAAGCTCGTTATCGGCATACCAAAGTCCGTGGAAGTTGCGCGTTGCGCACCATTTGGGTCTGAAATATGACCTGGGCGAACCACCCATAATTGAAAAGCCGTCTGCAAAAGTATCGTAGCCCGTGCGGCGGTTCAGATGGCCGCCCGATATATCGAAAACTCTGTTCCAGAAGTTCTCATTCTTACCCTGCTGCTCACATTCGAGTATGCGGCGGATGAGGTATCCGCTGTCGCGCGCGGTCACCCACTCCAGGGGACCGTTCAGCGTTGTATGGAATAAAAGTCCGTCGCTTATGTTGGAGAAAATTATGCCCTCATACAGCATTGCCGTCTGACGGAGCACCGCCCAGTTTTTTACGCCGCTTTCCATTACGTGGCGTTCGCCTATCATTTTATGCATTGCATAGTAGTCGAACGCGGCAGGCATAAGCGGGTCGCCGGGTCTGCCCCAGGGGTGTGCGAGCGTGCGGTTGCCGTACACCGCCACCGTGGAAGTATGTATGAGCTTGGCCTGTTTTTTCATTGCGGCAACGGCATCGGCAAGGCGAACCGCGCCCAGCTGGTTGCAAAGATAGCTTGCCTGAGGATTTTTATCGGAATGAGGCGGAATTACCGCCGCCATATTCACGACTATATCCGCTCCTTCGACAAGCTTTTCGCAGACAGCCGCATCGGAGAGCCAGCCGCGCACTATCTCAATGCGGTCGCCGTAACGAGCCTTGAGTCTGCGCGAAAGTTTATTATTCTTGCGCTTGGGCGTCAGAAGCACGCGCACGCGCTCTATAAATTCAAGTTGCATGGATTGGGCGAGCGCCTCGCGACCCATATTGCCACTGACGCCCGTCATTGCAATTTTCATAATCTCAACCTCTTGCGCAAAAAAATGCCAGTTCTGGCTAAATATGCGCACCGATACAACTATTATAACATTCAAATTTAAAAAACACAAATAAAGTGAATACGTAAATTATGCCACACAGACGGAAGTATAGGCTTAAAAATATGCAAAATAAGTTGCGGCGGCAAACTTAAAGCTTGCCGCCGCAACCTGTTAATATTTCCAAAATCCTAAATTTGCGCCTTTAGTAAAGCCGCTGAAAACGCAATTGCCCCGCATATATGCCGCAATGAACAGACTTACATATGTTCACGCGGGCATACGCAGAAAAACACAAAAGTATCAACCGAATCTGCCGTTGATGTAGTCGTCCGTCTTTTTGTTCTTGGGATGGGAGAATATGACCTTTGTATCGTCCATCTCTATCATCTCGCCGAGCAGGAAATACGCCGTTTTATCTGCAATACGGAAGGCCTGCTGCATATTGTGCGTGACCATTATTATGGTCATTTTATGCTTCAGCTCGGAGCAGAGCTCCTCTATCTTGCCCGTTGATATGGGGTCGAGCGCCGAAGTGGGTTCGTCCATCAGAAGTATCTGCGGTTCAACGGCGAGCGAGCGCGCTATGCAGAGCCTCTGCTGCTGACCGCCGGAAAGACCTAAGGCCGACTTGTTGAGTCTGTCCTTCACCTCGTCCCACATTGCCGCGCCGCGGAGCGATGACTCCACTATTCCGTCCAGCACAGATTTTGAATGTATGCCGAAGGTGCGCGGGCCGTATGCGATGTTGTCGTAAACGCTCATTGCAAGGGGGTTGGGACGCTGGAACACCATTCCCACGTTCTTTCTCAGCCTTGCAAGGTCGGTCTTTTTGGCATATATGTCGGTGTCGCCCACCTTTATGGTACCCGTAATCTTGCAGCCCTCAACCAGGTCATTCATGCGGTTGAGCGACTTGATAAGCGTCGACTTGCCGCAGCCCGAGGGACCTATCATTGCGGTGAGCTGGTTTACGGGGAACTCCATATTTATATTTTTAAGGGCATGGAACGTGCCGTAGTAGAGGTTCATATCCTTTACGCTGACTGCAACATCGCCCGTTATATTAAAGTTTTCAATCTTTTTCATTTATTTCCTCTTCAAGGTTGATGGTAATTTTTTCTTCATCGGTGGGTATTGTCACAGTCTTTTCCGAAACGTTTATTTCGGAGAAGTCCCCTCCTTCCACAGCGGGAGCCGCAGCGGGAATTCTGTGGGTGATTTTAAGCCAGAGACTGACTATGGCAAGCGGCTTGTTCTTATCTCTGTTGAAGAAAGACTGAATGAGCAGAACGAGCATATTGATTATAAACACGAGCACAATCAGTATGAACGCCGTGGCATATGCCTTATCCATATGCTTGCCTTCCGTGAAGAATTTGTATATATACACCGTGTAAGTTGCACCGGGTGAGAGCAGTCCCTTTTTGCCGAATACGGTAGAAGTGCCCGCCGTGTAGATGAGCGCGGCGCTTTCGCCGACGATACGGCCTATTGAAAGAATTATTGAAGTTATTATGCCCTGGAGCGCCTGAGGCAGAACTACCACGAATATCGTGCGCACCTTGCCCGCGCCGAGCGCATAGCTGGCCTCTCTCATAGAGTCGGGAACTTCGGAGAGCGACTGTTCGGTTGACCTGATTATTGTGGGCAGTATTACAAGCACTATGGTAAGCGAGCCGCATATCAGCGAATAGCCCATATTGAGGTACGAACCGAAGAATATTGCGCCGAACAGACCGAAGATTATCGAGGGAACGCCCGCAAGCGTATCCATGAACATTCTGAGCACGTTCACGAACTTGCTGCCGCGCTTTGCATATTCGTTGAGGAATATTGCCGCACCAATGCCGAGCGGCAGCGCTATCACAAGGGAAATTCCTATGATTATCAGCGTGTTTACCGTTGCAGGCAGCAGCGAAGGATTGCTGTTTGTACTCTTGCCGAACAGGAAGTCCCACGATAGGGCAATTTTGTCCGAACCCGGCGCGGGAATAAAGGCGTTTACTATTACAAAGCCGATGACCATAAGCAGAGAGAGCACAACGAATATTGCAAGCACTATGGAAAGTATCCAAAGAACATCCTGAACGGTGCCCGTGCGCTTGTAGTCCGTCACTCTGTAATGGTGCTGACCTTCGCGGAATTTACGGGTGAAGAATCTGTTGCCCGCCATCGCGTCGTTCTTTTTGACGAACCAGAGCACGAGGTTGATTATCAGAATGAATATGAGCAGTATAAAGCCCGTTGCAATCAGCGCCTGTCTGTGAAGACCGCCCGCATAGGAAAATTCTGAAACTATGTTGGTGGTCAGCGAAGTCACGGGAAGGAACAGCCCCGTAGGGAAGTTCTTGCCGCCGCCGAGCAGGAACTGCACGGCCATAGCCTCGCCGATTGCTCTGCCCGTGCCGAGAATTACCGCCGAGATAAGTCCGTTCTTTGCGGCGGGCACGCACACCTTCCATACCGTCTGGTTGCGGGTGTTGCCCAGCGCGAGCGAACCTTCATAGTAGTGCATGGGCACGTTTTCGAGGCTGTTTTTGGCAATGGACGCCACGGTGGGCACTATCATTACCGAAAGCACTATCGTACTCAGCAAAAGGCCCGAGGAAGATACCAGCCCGAATATGGAGGCGACTATGCCGTTTAAAAAGGATATGCCGAAGTAACCGAATATTATCGAAGGTATGCCCGCCAGCAGATTTATGAGCTGGTTGAACACGCCCTTGAGCGCTTTGGGACAGTAATATACCACAAACACCGCTGTGAATATGCCCAGTATGCCGCCCGCTACAACCGACATGGCCGTAAGCACAAAGCTGGTTAAAATCATCGGGAGTATTCCGAATTTATCCTGCTTGGGCTGCCATTCGGTGCCGAATATGAATTTAAAGAAACCTATTTCGCGGAAGGCGGGTATGCTCTCTATGAGCACGAATATGACTATTGCAAATACCGCCAGAATTGAAAATGCCGCAAGGGCGATAAATATCCCCCTTGCGATTTTTTCCTTGGTAAAGGCATTTGCAAAGCTTTCCTTCGTAAAGAGTGGTTTCCTTACTTTGCTCTTTGCTTGTGCCATACTTTATGCGCTCCTTTTATTACTTGTTGGCAAGCACTTCAGAGATGCAGCCTTCGTCCTCGCAGATCTGCTGACCTGCATCGCTCATTATGAATTCGATGAATTCCTTGGTTATATCGGAAAGTTCGTCATAGCTCTGGTAGCAGATAACGAAGGGACGGGAAATTGCATAGCTGCCGTTGAGCACGTTTTCCTTGGTTGCGGGAACTGCGCCCTTGCCGTCTTCAGCGTCGTATGCAAGCGTCTTTACGGAGCTGTCTACCGAACCCATGGAGATGTAGCCAAGCTTTTTGCCGGCGGTATCGGCTACTATGGAAGCCTTCAGCGTACCGGTACTTGTGAACTCATCGAAGCCTGCAGCATCGTCGAACATTGTTTCGCCCTTTATGCCGAGCGCCTCTTCAAAGCCGTCACGCGTACCTGAACCGGACTCGCGGCGGAGCGCTGCGGTTACATCGCCGATTGCCTCGCCCTTGGTATAGAGGTTTACAAGCTGGGACTTGGTTACGGAAGTGAGCGTGCAGTTGGGGTTAACTACTACGGAGATACCGTCAAGGCAGATTGTCTTGGATTCAAGCTGTTCAGTTTCATCGCCCTCAAGCGCACGGGAAGCCATACCGAAGTCTACTTTGCCCTGCTCTGCATCGGAAATGCCCGAACCTGAACCTGTTGCGGATATGTTAATCGTAAGGTCAATACCTTCTTCACCCTTCATTTCGATGAACTTATCGGCAAGTGCGGTCATTGCATCTTCCATAGAGGTGGAACCGGAGATGTCTATCTGATAGCTTTCGCCACCTTCGCCGCAAGCTGAGAATGCTGCTACCGAACCGGTGAGTGCTGCGCATGCAGCTGCAATTGCCATTACTTTTGCGAATTTTTTCATACTTGTTCTTTTAACTCCTTGTCTTTAAAAGATATTTTTTTATTCCTGTTTTCCTTTCGACGCTTAAATGATAACAAACACTTGTAAAAAAATCCTACACATAGTTGTAATAATTTTGTAACAAAAAAAGCGTTTTTCGGCCCGTTTCGGGCAAGTTGTAACAAGTTTGTTAATTACTGAAATTTTATGTAATTATTTTGCACATCGACAGAATAATTATTTATGCGCGCACGCGTAAGCCCCGCCGCATACAAAGAGCAGCAGAGCAATTTTTATATTCACGGGAGCGGCAGAAAGAAAAAAACGGCATAAAAAACGCCGTTCTTGGGATAATGGAGGTTGTATGCGCGCACACGCATACGCGCGCGGATACATATAAAAAAAATTTTTTACGCCATTAAATATTGAGAGGGGTGCAGGCGGTTTATATGCGCGTACGCGGCAAAAAAGGCGATTGTCTGCGCCGAAAAATATATGCGCGTGAACACACGGACTGTGCGGCGCATATGTGCGGCTGATAATCTGACTTTGGCGCATATGCGGAAAACACGATATGCCGCAAAACGCATACGGCGCAAGCCGACATTTTCCGCCGCGTTCAGACATTTGGCAAACGGCGTAAGTCCTCTTCCCTTTTTTACCGCGCCATTTTTTAACAGCCATCGTCTGTTTCCCCTCCTCCTTTTTTTCAGGCGTTTTTCATTGAAAAAAAATTGCCACAGACCCGCAAATTTTACGTACAGTAAATTTTTAAGTCGGTACGGCAAAAAATCATAAAAAAAGTCGCGCGCACGGAAAAACCCCGTGCGCGCGGCTTTACGTTTATAATCAGATTAAAATTTGACCGTGAACGTGGAGCCTACACCCTCCTTGCTCTTTACAGAGATTATCCAGCCTTCGCGCTGGCATATTTTTTTGACCATTGCAAGGCCGAGGCCGAAACCTCCGTTTTTGCCGCTGTGCGACTTATCCACAGTGAAAAAGCGGCTGAACACCTTGCTGAGGTTCTCTTCCGATATGCCTATGCCCGTATCGGATACTTCAAAGCGGTCTATGTTGAGCGTAACTTTTACGCTGCCACCCTCCTTGTTGTAGCGTATGGCGTTGCGGATGAGGTTGCCTACCATTTCGCTCATTCGCTCGTGCGTGCTCTGGACGATAACGTTATCGGAGATGTCGTCTATGAGCGTAACTTTACGTTTGTCGGCTTCGGGTTTTACCACGGCGAGCATCTCCTTTGCAAGTTTTGAAAGGTTTACGTCGCACGCGGGCACATCGCTGTTGTCTATTTCGTTATAATTTATTATGCAGGCAATGAGGTTTGTAAGGCGTTCGCTCTGCTTTAAAATGGTCTTGTAGGCCGCGTCCTGCTGTTCCTTGTTCATCATTCCGGAGGCGAGCAGTTCGGCATAACCCCTTATGGAGGTGAGCGGCGTGTTCATTTCGTGCGTGATGTTGGAAATGAATTCGTTTTTGGAATTCTGCGCCTTTTCAACCAGCTCCTTTTCCGATTTTATTTCGTTCATCTTCTTTTCGATATCCTTGTTGCGGTCGTTGAGTATTTCAGCCAGCGGCTGAAGTTCCCTGAACTTCGTTTTTATGCGGTCGGACAGGGCCGCCTGGCGTGTAAGGTTTTCAACGGGACGGAGTATGAAGTACGTTGCCACGTAGGTAAAGAGTATGCAGGCAAGCAGGTCGATTATGAGAAAGACTATGACCGTGGGCAGAAAGTCTGCAAACAGCGCCCATTCGCTGGCAACGGGCTGGGCAAGGCGGACAAAGTATACAGCATTTCCCGAAGTAAACCTGCGGCAATAGTACACAAAGTCCTCCCCGACGGTTGCGCTGCGCCTTATGGCAGAGCCTTCACCGCTTTCGGCGGCCTGGGCAACTTCCTCGCGGCCGAGATGGTTTTCATTCACCTCCTCATCCTCGCTGTCGGCAAGCACGTTGCCTTCGCCATCTATAAACGTGACGCGCACGCCGTCAAGCTGCTTTGAAAATTCTTTTGCGGCCGACTCATCGAGCGAGGAATACGGCACGTCAAAGGAATTCATGTATGTCGAAAGGGACTCGTTTACGCCTTTTAAAGTTGAATCGTAAAACAGCTCCGTGGAGACAAAGGAATATGCAAGTATGCAGAAAAAGGTTATCAGCACGGATATGCACAAAATTCTCAGTTTCATAATTTTTAAGACGGCGCAATGGCATAAATTTTTAAGGGCCGCACGCCGTAAAAAAAGCAAAGCGCCGCCTCCCCGCGAATGTTGTGCGCAGGGGAACGCAGCGCCCTTAAAATTTTAATCGGGGCGCACATATGCGGCAAATACCGCCATTTTTTATGCGCCGTAACGTTACTGTACGGTCAGTCTGTAACCAACGCCGAATACCGTTTCAAGATTGGTTATTCCCAGCTTTCTCAGACGGGATATGTGGTTATCCAGCGTGCGCGTTTCGCCCTGTTCGTACCCCCACACCTCAAGCAGAATGACATCTCGCGAAAGCACCTTGCCGGGGTGTTGCATAAAGTATTTCAAAAGGGCGTACTCCTTTTTGTTGAGATCCAGCCGCTCGCCGTTGAGCCTTACTTCCATGGTGTCGTCATTGAGCGTAAGTCCGCCTATTCTCACCTCGCCCGACTTCTTTTTGCGGCGGAGCGCGGCATTGACGCGCGCGGTGAGTTCAAGCACGGAAAAAGGTTTGGCCACATAGTCGTCCGCGCCGAGGTTGAGTCCGTTAACCTTGTCCTCCTCCTTGGACAGCGCGGAAAGCATTATGCAGGACACCTGCGGATAGCGCGCTTTTACCGTGCGCAGCACATCCAGTCCGCTGCCGTCGGGGAGCATTATATCCAGCAGGGCTACATCGGGCTGCTCCTTTTCTATTGCGGCATAAAAATCTTTTATCGTTGCAAATGCCTCGAAGGTCGTTCCGTTCATTTCCAGAGCAACTTTTATAAGCCCGCTTATGCTGGCATCGTCTTCAAGGGCGAAAACTGTTCCGTTCATCAGAAACCCTCCCGCAAACGGAAAAAATCAGGCCAGGTCCTCCACCGAATGAGCCATTATGCTGAGGTGGTCGCCAACCCTTTCAAGATTGGAAACAAGGCTTACGAAAAGGCTGTTGTTTTCGGCATTGCATTCACCGCGAACCATGCGCTGTATGTGCTCGTCGAGCAGTCTCTTCTTGTCAGAGTCTATCTCGTCCTCTATTTCGTCCGATTGCTTTAACTGTACTATATCGTTGTTTTCTACTATCTGAACCACAAGCTCATACTGCTCGTTGATGAGATTCATAAGTTTTACTATGTCGCGCTTGACCGTATCGGAGAAGATAACGGAACCTTCTATCGATTTTACGGTATATCCCGTTATGTTGTCCGCAATATCTGCAATGCGCACTATGTCTATGTTGTCCTTGTGCAGAATATTGACAAGTTTTTCATCCGACAGAGATATATCCTTTGCAGATACCTCTATAAGATAATCGGTAATTTCCTTGGAAAGTTCGTTTACTTTGGCAACGTCCTGCTTTACGCCGTCAATTTTATCGTCGTCCCTGGTCACAAGCGATTCCACAGCCGCGTTGAGACTCTTCATTGCGATGCCCGCCATATATGTCGTCTGTTTTACCAGCTGACCTATCGCAAGCGAGGGCGTAAGAAGAAGTCGTTTATCCATAAAGCCTTCGCTCTGGATATTCTTCTTTTTCTTTTTGCCGTCGGGTATGATTATTTCGGTGAGCTTTACAAGATATTTGATGAAGGGCAGATATATTGCCGTGCAGATAATGTTGAAAGCCGTATGGAAGAACGTTATGCAGGTGGTGGGTTTACCGAACCACTTCATGAGCACGTCTTCATAGAATCCGCTGAATCCCCAGATAAAGGGCAGGAATATGAGCGTGCCTATCACATTGAAGAGCAGATGATACAGGCACGCGCGCTTCGCGTTTGTGTTTGCGCCCACGGAAGAAATTACCGCAGTGATGCAGGTACCTATATTTGTGCCCATTACGACAAAGAGTATGCCGTTGCCGCCTCCGCCTACAATGAGTCCCGACTGCGCCATTACTATGAGCACGGAAGTAACCGCGCTGGACGACTGCACCACCGCCGTTATGCCCATACCGATAAGAAGGAGCAGTATGGGATTGGTTACGGCCTGAAGAGCGTTTTTGATTGACTCGTTCTCGGCAAAGCCTGCCATAGAACCGGACATTATTTCAAGGCCTACAAACACGAGGCCGAGCGACGCAACCAGTATGCCCGCGGTGTTTACCTTATTGCTCTTGCTTACCATGGTCATAACCAGGCCTACAAGAGTAAGCAGCATGACATACGTCATTACGTTGAAGTCGTTGAGCCATACAAGCCAGCCGGTTATGGTGGTGCCTATGTTGGCGCCCATGATTACGGCCGCCGCCTGCATGAGCGTCATTACGCCCGCGTTGACGAAGCCGACAACCATTACCGTTGTTACCGAAGAGGACTGAACTATCGCCGTGGCAAGCGCGCCTATTCCCACGCCTGCGAAACGGTTACCCGCAGCCTTGTTGAACAGGGCGCGGAGTTTGCTGGCAGAAAGTTTTTCGATACTGTCGCCGAGGAACTTGAAACCGAGCAAAAAAACGCCTAACCCGACCAGTAAGAGTATGACACTCGTGGCCGTGTTTAAATCTGCAAAATCCATTTAATTTCTCCTTTGATGCTATAATTATTGTACCAGCAAACTGTAATATAACTTTCACAAAGTTGTAAAAAAATTGTAAAATTTTTCACAGTAAAAGGCTGATTTAAGGCTTTTTAAAACTTAAGTTGTAACAAAGTTGTAAAAAAATGCGCTCCGCAAGGCAAAATTTGCGGGGCGCGCTTTTTTAAAAGCCTATAAGACCGCCGCACTCGGTTTGGTGCGACGTCAGTCTTTGCTGTAGCCGTCGGGGTTGTTCTTCTGCCAGTTCCAGGAAGATGCGCACATTTCGTCAATGCCGTACTGCGCCTTCCAACCGAGGTCCTTTTCCGCCTTGGATGCGTCCGCATAGCAGGCAGCTATGTCGCCGGGACGGCGGGGCTTTATGGAATAAGGTATTGCATGGCCGCAGGCCTTTTCGTATGCGTGAATGACGTCAAGCACGCTGTAACCTACGCCCGTGCCGAGGTTATACACATACACGCCGCTGCTTTTTATGTGGCTTATTGCGGCAACGTGACCCTTTGCAAGGTCCACAACGTGTATATAGTCGCGCACGCCCGTGCCGTCGGGGGTGGGATAATCGTTGCCGAACACGCCCACTTCCTTGAGCTCGCCTATCGCAACCTTTGCAATATAGGGCGTGAGGTTGTTGGGTATGCCGCGGGGGTCTTCGCCGATGAGGCCGCTTTCGTGCGCACCTACGGGGTTGAAGTATCTCAAGAGCACAACCGTCCACTCCTTGTCGGCCTTGTATACGTCCTCAAGCATAATCTCCTGGAAGTACTTGCTTGTGCCGTAAGGATTGGTAGTGCCGCCCGTACGGCAGGTTTCGTCCAGAGGGAGCCTTTCGGGCGTGCCGTATACCGTTGCGGACGAGGAGAATACTATTTTCTTGCAGCCGTGAGCGCGCATAGCTTCAAGCAGAACAAGCGTGCCGCACAGGTTGTTATCGTAGTATTCTATGGGCTTTACGCAGCTTTCGCCTACGGCCTTGAGCCCCGCAAAGTGAATTACAAAGTCAATCTTGTTCTCTTCAAAAATTTTGTCCAGAGCGGCGCGGTCGCGCACGTCTGCATTGTAGAACCTGGCCTCCTTGCCGGTTATCTTTTTTACGCGGGCAAGACTCTCTTCGCTGGAATTGCAGAGATTGTCCACCACTACAACGCCGTAACCGTTATTCAAAAGTTCAACAACGGTATGGCTGCCAATATAGCCGGCACCGCCGGTGACAAGTATAGTTTCCACAGACTCCTCCTGTTTATTTTAAAGGACAATGCCCATACTGCCGCATTATCCGTTTTTATCCACATTTCAATTATACTTGAACGGAAACGAGATGTCAATAGCACGAGGTTGTTATTTGGGGCGAAAATGCCGCGGAATATGCCAGAGAAACGCGCCCGCCGCTTTTTGCGCGAAAGACGGCTTTGACCTGTCTGAGATAAAAAAAACCGCACTGAAACAAAATATTGCCCCGCTCCGTGACGGCGCGGGGAGAATGCATTTTATTCAACTGTCACGCTCTTTGCTAGATTTCTGGGCTTGTCGGGGTCGCGTCCGAGTATGACCGCCGTTCGGTATGCAAGAAGTTGCAGAGGAATTACCGATACCAGAGGAGAGATGAATTTATGGCAGGCGGGCACTTCGATAAAGAACTCGGCGCGCTCTTTAAGTCCCGCGGGCGCGCAGCCATCGGCGCAGATTACGCCCACTCCGCCGCCGCGTGAACATATCTGCTCGACTGCGGAGGCCGTCTTTTCGCCGATTTTCTTTTCGGTTATGACGGCCACGGTGAGCGTGCCGCCGTCAATAAGCGCAATCGTGCCGTGTTTGAGCTCGCCCGCGGGGTAACCTTCCCCGGGGATATAGGAGACTTCGCGCAGTTTCAGGCTGCCCTCAAGCGCCACGGGATAGTCCGCTCCCCTGCCTATGAAATACACTGCGGCGGAAGATGCGCACGCACGCGCCGCGTCCTCCGAAAAACACCCCGCAATGACCTTTGCGCAGATTGCCTCCGCACTCTTTACGGCGGCTGCGGCGCGCCTGTATTCGGCAGGGCCCTTAAGAGCCGCGGCGGTAAGCGCAAGGGCAGCTATCTGACCGCAGTAACTCTTGGTTGCCGCAACGCATATCTCCGTACCCGCGCAGACGGGCACAACCATATCCGCCACAGCAGTTATCGCAGAATACGGCACGTTGGTCACGGCAATGACATACGCTCCCGCACTCTTTGCGGCGCGGGCGGCCTCCACCGTATCAGCCGTCTCTCCGCTCTGGCTTACGGCTATGAAGAGCGTTGAACGGTTTACCGAGGTCTTTCTGTAACGGAACTCGCCCGCCGTCTCCGCACGCACGGGCAAGAGCAGCAATTCTTCGGCCATATATGCGGCCGAAAGCGCGCTGTGATAGGCCGTTCCGCACCCGCAGAGCATTATCTGGGTAAAGGCGCTTTTCTTTGCAAGACGAAAAAGTTTTGCGGCGCAGTCTGTCTCCTCAAAGGCGGCGGCAGTATTTTTTACCGCGGCGGGAATTTCGTTTATTTCCTTTATCATATAGTGCGGAAAGCCGCACAGACTTCTTGAACGGGCGGAGGCAGGCACGGGCGAAAAAGTAAGGCTTATGGGGCGGCCCGCAAAGTCGCAGAAGGATATCTCCCCGTCGACGGCAAAGGCAACCGTTCCTTCTTTAAGCACGGCAACGTTTTCCGCAAGCCCCGCAAGGGCGGGCATGTCGCTGGCGGCATAAACCGCGCCGCCGCCCATTCCCACAATAAGCGGATTGCGGTACCTTACCGCCACAAATCCCTTGTAATCCGAACAGAGTATGCACAGCGCAAAGGAGCCTTTAAGCCGTTCGATTGTGCATAGTACGGCCTCTTTTAAGTCCCCGCGGTAATATTTGCACAGCAGATGAACAATTACTTCACTGTCGGTTGCAGAAAAAAAGACCGCGCCCTCTTTCATAAGTTCGGCTTTAAGTTCGGCGTAATTTTCTATTATGCCGTTATGTACAATTGAAAATTTGCCGCAGGCGTGCGGGTGTGCGTTGGAATCGGAGGGCTTTCCGTGCGTTGCCCAGCGCGTATGCCCTATGCCCGCCGTGCCGCACATACCCTCTATGCCCTTTTTCAGTTCGCCTACCCTGCCCTTGCGCTTAACCGTGACTATGGAGTCGCCTTCCAGCACGGAAATGCCCGCGGAATCGTACCCGCGATATTCAAGATCTTCCAGGCCGCGGTACAGCACTTTTGCCGCACACTTTACGCCCGAACACGCTATAATTCCGCACATAAAAAAGCAATTACCCCCCTACATATCATTCAAATAACGCGCAATTTCGGCTACACAACGGCGGCAGTTTTCTTCATTTTCCCCCTCCGCCATTATGCGTATCACCTGCTCCGTACCGGAAGGACGCACGTTTACGCGCGCACAGCCGAACTTTTCGCGCTGCCTTTCGGCAAAGGACGGCAACCTTCCGCCCTCGAAGGGCGAAATTTTATCGCGCACGCGCACAGAAAGCTGAACCTGTGGCAGACTTTTATACCCTTTGAGCAGGGCGGAAAGCGTTGTGCCGCGTTCGGCCGCCGCCTCAAGAAGTTTTATTGCCGTCACCAGTCCGTCGCCAGACGCGCCGTATTTGGAAATTATTATGTGACCAGATTTTTCCCCGCCGAGTTGCGCTCCCTTTTCGCACATCATTTTGTACACGAAACGGTCCCCGACCTTGGTTATATGGGTGGGTATCCCGCACGAGGAAAGACTTTCCGTAAGACCCGAATTTGACATTACGGTGGCAACTATGCCGCAATCATTGAGCTCGCCGAGCTGTTTGAGCCGCCGCGAAAGTATATACAGTTCGCCGTCCCCGTCCACAATGTTGCCGAACTCGTCGGCGGCTATGCATCTGTCTGCGTCGCCGTCGAAGGCAAACCCGCAGTCAAGTCCGTTTTCCCTGACCATGGCGCACAGCACCTCAGGCCGCGTGGAGCCGCTGCGGTTTATGTTGAAACCGTCAGGCGAACAGCCCGTCACGTACGTCTTTGCACCAAGCGCGTCGAATACAGCCTTTGCTATCTGCCAGGCACTGCCGTCGGCGCAGTCCAGTCCGACTTTTATGCCCTTGAAGGAGCAGGCCGAAAGGGCGATAAGGTGACCCGTATATCTGTTGCGGCCGCAGACATAGTCGTGCGAGGCGCCTATATCTCTGCCCGATACGACGGGATATTCGCCCTCTATGCCGTCCAGAAAATTTTCAAGACGGGCAATAACGTCCTCATCCATCTTTTCGCCGCCCGCGCCTATCAGTTTTATGCCGTTATCCTCAAAACCGTTATGACTTGCCGATATCATTATTCCGCAGTCAAAGCCGTCCGTACGCGTTATGTAGGACACTGAGGCCGTTGTGGTAACATGCATTATGTAGGCGTCCGCGCCCGCAGAGGTAAGGCCGGATACCAGCGATGATTCAAGCATATATGAGGACCTGCGCGTATCCTTGCCGATTACCACCCTGCACTTTCTGCCCTTTTCGCCTGCGAAATACCCGCCGAGAAACAGTCCGATTTTATAGGCGTGCTCCGCCCGCAGCGTGTCGCCCGCTCTGCCGCGGAAGCCGTCAGTACCGAAATATCTACCCGTTTTTATACCTCCCCGCTGCGCCCCGCGGCTTGACTTTTTCGCGCTGGCGGCCTATGCAGAAACCGAGTTCCTCCACATCCGAACACACGGTTGTTCCCGCCGCTATGTATGCCCCCTTACCTATCGATACGGGCGCTACTATGTTGCAATTACTGCCTATAAAGCAGTCGTCCCCCACCACCGTGCGGGACTTGACTTTACCATCGTAATTGGCAAAAACCACGCCGCAGCCAACGTTTACTCCGCTGCCGAGAGCGGCATCGCCGATGTATGCGTGATGCGCCGCCTTGCAGCCCTTACCGAGGGTGCTGTTCTTGATTTCCACATAGTCGCCTATTCTGCAGCCGCTGCCTATTTCGGCCTGAGCGCGGATATAGGCAAACGGTCCGACGGAACAGTCCTCGCCTATGCGACAGTTTTCAAGGTTGCTCTGCCGCACGACGGCGTTGCGCCCGATAAACGCCGAATCTATCACAGAAAACGGCAGAATGCGACAGCCTTCGCACAGCGTGCTTTTGCCCGTTACAAGGCACGGTCCGCACAGCTGCGCGCCCCGCCACACCGTAACCGAACGGGCCACGCGCACACCCGTGCCGAATACGCGCGCGCCCAGTTTTTTAAGTTTTCGCGCAGAGTAAAATTTGCAACTTTCATCACACTTTTTCATCGTATACTTTTAGCTTATGCCGCACGGCCGCGGAAAGTGTATATTATTTTTTCCCGCTTTGGACGGGACAAGTTTTAAAACGCGCAGACAGCTGTACAGACGCTGACATTTATAT
>ERZ1090863.624-NODE-624-length-18104-cov-7.317081_pt1 | contig 18104 bp, 12 predicted proteins | sample MGYA00478480_ERZ1090863 | MGnify/ENA primary metagenome ERZ1090863 (study PRJEB33644, sample SAMEA5815746) | chicken gut metagenome | biome: Chicken; feature: Gastrointestinal Tract; material: Caecum | place: Ireland | collected 2019-01-01 | study: A study of the...
TTATCTGCTTCCGCCCTTAATTATTTCCGCCATATATGCGGGCCAATTGCATTTTTCAAAGAATTTCAAACGTAGACAGAATTGCATGTATCCACACAGAAACAGCCGAGAACTCCGCCCATCCACACGCCCGTATCAAGATGAATTTTATAATAATCCTGTATTCTGTCCCCAACGCGCCCGTCCCGCACGTAGGCCAGAATCATATCCCGGTTACAAATGTTGCGCGTAGGGGTATGTCCGAAAAACACGCACTTGCTGTCCTTTGGCACGGTTTCGGCGCGCATGAAAGTTCTGTCGTTCATCAGATATTCCGCCCTCACTTTGCGCGGCGGAATAATTCTGCCCGAGCCGTCCAGCGGCACGCCCGCGTGCACGCATATGAACTCCTCTTCCTCTATGAAAAAAGGCAGACTTTCCAGCCACTCCACGTCACGCTCTTCAAGGCGTAACCCGTCGGGCTGAGGGAAGTATGTACGCAGTTTTGCGAGCACCTCCTCCTCGCTTCTGCATGTACGGAAGAGCGAATGATAGTACTTTAAAAAAGCGTACTCGTGATTGCCGAGCAGACACCTGGCATTGGGCATTGCGGAAAGACATTGCAGCAGTTTTACGCTCTCCTGCCCCTTATCCGTCATATCTCCGCAGACAAAGAGCTCGTCCGCGGCAGAGAATTTAATTTTATCGAGCAGACGGCAGAAAAGTCCGTACTCGCCGTGAATATCCGAAACGACGTAACGCATAACAGCAGTATACCGCAACGCGCGGCGCAAATCAAGCCAAAACGCGGAAAAAGCGGCAGAACAATTAATATGCGGCACGCCTTTCGGCGTGCCGCACACTATGACCAAACGGAAGGGATATAATTTGCGCTGCGCCAGTCAGCGTACGCTATTGTTACTTTTTCCTTCTGAAAGCAGGGACAACCATAAAGATTATGATTACAACTGCTCCCGCAAAGAGAACTATGGAGAGCACAACGGGGATGGCAACCCACGCGTTGGACAGACCGCTGTCTACATGAATGCCTGCGCTGTTTGCGAATACGAACAGCTGGTGCTTTGCAGCCTGCTGAATCTTGTCGAGACCGTAGCCGCTGTGGTTATCCATGCCGGAGATGGTATCGAACGTCCTTGCGCGGGGAGTAAGAATCATGTCCGTACCGGCGCGGATAGCGCACGACATCGTGTTGTTGAAGGACTCGGCGTCGGTTACTATTCTGCCGTCAAAGCCCCATTCGCTGCGGGGAACTGCCGTTACCAGCGAGTAGTGAGAAGTTGTATGAGAGGTGCCCACATAGTTCATGCCGGTCATGAAACCGGTGTTGCCCTTAAGCACTGCGCTGCCCGTGGTAGCGTTTTTGGTTACAAGCTCGAAGGGACGAAGATAGAGTTCGCGGATGGCCTGTTCGCTTGCCCAGGTGTGGCAGGTGCTGCGGTTGGTTTCCTGGTCGTTGATTGCATAGTGCTTGGAGTAAACAACTACGCCGTTATCCTGAAGACCGCTGGTTGCCGCGGTTGCTATCATACCAGCAAGCAGACCGTCTTCACTGTAATATTCGAATGCACGTCCGCCGAAGGGGCTGCGGTGCATGTTCATGGAGAAGCCATACATACCGGTTACGCCGTTTGCAAGGCATTCTGCCGAGTACTTGGTACCGAATTCATAAGCTATGTCTCTGTCGAAGGTAGCGGCCGTTATGGGAGTCGTGGTAAAGCAGTTTGCGTCCACGCCGGTAACGAGGTCGTGAAGACCGTGGCAGCCGTCCATATCAACTGCGAAGTTCTTGCCTATGCTCTGTATTGCGGGGTTGGACCAGCCGCAGTAGCCAACGAGCTTTTCAAGGTCTGCAAAGGACATCTTGGAAATAAGCTCGTCCCACATTTCGTCGTCGTATTCCTTACCTACGAGGTCGTATATGGTGAGGTCGGAGCTCTGTCCTGTAGGCAGTGCCGTAACGTCATCGGGGTCCTTATACTGGCCGTCTGCATCGGCGAATTTGCCGGTGTACTTGTATGTTGCGGCATCGTAACCTTCAAGCACGGCGCCGGAAGTCTTGTCCAGCATTCTGGCCTTGGTTGCTTCATTGAGAACGTTGTCGCCAAGGCTTACGGAATAGCTCTTGGGGAAGGTTGCAGCAAGTTCGCCGCGCTTCATATCATCCTCTGCGGGAGTATATGCGCCGTCGCCGATGTTGACATCGTCAAACTTGTTGGTTGCGGCGGTAACGTCGCTGTCCCTCTTTTCGCTGCCCTTGAATACTATCTTGTCGGAGAGGTTGTAATCCCAGGTAAGCACGTCAGCCGAATCGGAAGTGTTTGCCCAGCAGTGAGAACCGTACTCGCCCCAATCCACATAGAATTTGTAGGTACCTGAAGAGAGCACGTATGCCTTTTCGGTCTTGTAGTCGTAGGAAGCTATTTCATCGCGGTTGATGCGGAGTTCAAGCGTCTGGCTTGCGCCGGGAGCTATGTCGTCCGTCTTATCGAACTGCGCGAGAACAACCTTTGCCTTTTCTATGCCTTCATCCTTGTTCCAGGGCTGCTCGACATAGATTTCAACGGACGTCTTTGCCGTGTAAGTTTCGCTGGTGTTGGTGACCTTTACCTTGAACACAAATTCATTGGCAGCCGCGTCGTAGGAAGGCGTACCGTCGAACGCGATATCAAAATCCGCATAGGTAAGGCCCGAACCGAAGGCGTACTGAACTATGCTGTCGTAGTCAGAGAAGTCAAAGTCCTTGAGTTCAGCGCCCTTGGGCTGGCCGTTAGTATACTGGTTTTTATCAAAATACTGATATGTAGAGTTGTTATACTGGAAGTTGCCTATATCGTTGAGCTTAACGCCCTCGGCATTGGCAGTTTCATACCAGCGGTAGCCGATATATATGCCTTCCTTGTAGTGAACATAGTTGGTTGCCTTGTAGCTGCCCACATCGGTGCTGCCGAAGTCATATGCATATGCGCCGAAGTTGTAGTACGAAGGCGCAGATTCCATTTCGTATGCCCAGGTATCGGGGAGTCTGCCCGAGGGAGAAACTTCGCCGGTGAGAACCTGAACAAGACCGCGGTTGCCGGTGGAGCCGGGAAGGCCCATCCAGATGGCTGCGTCTATGTTGCCGGTGCCGTTGCTTGCCTGTTCGCCTTCATCCACGAAACCGAGTTCTATGGGCATGGGCGAGTTTACAAGCAGAATAACGTTCTTGTAGTTTGCCTTTACGTAGTCAATGAGGTCAAGTTCCACATCCATGAGCTCAAGGTAGTGCTTGCCCGCATTGCCGCCCTGGTTGTACTTTGTGCCGTTGCGCTCGTAGGGGGTCATATCCATTACGGCGTCGCTGCCTTCGCCGCCCGCACGGCCTACAACCACGATTGCGGTGTCGCTGTAAGATTTAGCCGCATCGCGCGCAGCCTGGTAGCCGTTGAAACCGAGGTCAACATCCACTATGGAGTGGGTTGAACCCTGCATGTCCGTAACGGAACCCGCTGTACCGCTGGCGTTACCCGTGAGATTGGTATAGAAATTCCACAGATCGTCGTTTACAGAGATGCCCTTTTCAGAGAATGCGGTCTTAAGGTTTACGAAGTCCTCGGGGCTCCAGTTGAAGCCGCCCGCACTGCCGGTGCCCATGTAAATCTGCTTTGCAGAGAGCGCGCCGAACAGGTTGACTTTGTTCGTACCTTTTGCGAGGGGAAGAGCGTTGTTTTCATTTTTGAGAAGAACAAGGCCCGATGCCTCCTGCTTAACCGTAAACTCATTGGACGCCGCAAGCGCCTCCTGAGCCGACGAGTCTGCCTCGCCCCTGAACGCCTGTGTAATCAGGGCCGAGAACGTTGCACACAAAACATCGACGACGATAAGTATGGCGATGAGTAATGCCGCCAGTATGATGCCTATGACGCCGACTTTTTTGCTTCTTTGCTTCACGTTTTTCCTCCTATTATAATATGATTTCTGCGGTGCGGCCGTGAACCACACCTAACGCTGACATTATAATATCGGCACTGCGCGCTTTCAATACGCGCGGATAATACGGCGCACTGAAAGTATCAACTTCTCCCTCCGCGGAACGAACGGCGTCAAAAACAGAGCAAAATGCAGAACACTGTTTATCAGTCTTATCGCAACACTTACGGTGCGGTCGGCAAGTTCGGGATATCTTTCGCAATACTCCACAGCATTGTTTATGAGGTTCATTATCACCGTGCACAGGTCGATATCCTTTACGGGAAGGTCGGACGGAACCTCTATTCTGCAATCAAGCTTTGCGCCAGCGCTTTTCGCCTTGCCCTCCTCCACGGCGATTATCGCATTTATCGTGCGGTTGCCGCAGTCTATATAGAACAGCGTTTCGGGCAGACTGGCTTCATACTGCGAAAAATAGGCGTCAAGCTTGTCGTATTGCTTTTCCCTGAGCAAAAGCCGCATATATGCGTACTGGTTTTTTAGTTCGTGCCGCAGTTTGCGCATCGATTCAAGATTTTCTTCAGACGCACGCATCAGCCTTTCGTCAGCCATGCGCATCATTGCCTGGGCACGGTCGCGGTGGGTCTTGTTGATGTTCACGGAAAGCGCATAGGCGCTGTAATAGGCAAACAGCAAAAGCACGACTACTATTATGCCGAAGATTATGTCCAGCGCGGGCTCTATATCCATAACATTGGACATAACCCAGTAAATTATGTTTATCGCGCCCACCACGCAGACCAGCACTACGCTTATTACCGGTATTTCGCTGATGTTCCTTACGGCATAGTTGCGCAGAAAGAGCACGCAGCTTGTGAGTATTATTATGCACATCAGAACGGCAATTACCTGTTCACCCTTCGCCCCCGCAATTTTAAGCAGGTCGCTTATGGAAAAACAGATTACAAACACATTCATATGACAGGATATGTATGAAACAGCCATCATCAGCCTGGAAGGCATATTGGACTTCACAAAGAAAATTGCGTAAATCACCGTCACCGCGGCGCAACATATCTGCGGCATGCCCTTTGAAGTCCACAGATAATATACCGCACAAAAAACAGTCATGAGCACGGCGCATATAAGCATATGAAGGGCCAGCTTAAGCCATGACCTGACTTTTTTTACATTGAGTTCGTCGAACAGTACGGGAATAAGGATGGCGGCGACAATATTCATCATCGCACCTACCAGTCCGAATTTGAGTTCAACAAAAAAATCTACAAAATAATTTCCCATACCGCCTACCGAATAAATGATACCATTCCGACCGCAAAAGTCAATAGCCGCAGAACGAACGGAGCATAAAAAGGAACGAAATAACGCTCCTGAATATAGGAGCATTTACAGCAAAAAACAAAAAATTTTCTCATTTTACACATCAGAAAGCGCGTTAAATAGGCCATATATGCGGGGCAATTTAATAAAAACGCGAAAAGCCGTGCGAAAGAAAACGCACGGCGCATAAAATAAATGACTAAAATTACCTTGTGAGCGGCGCAAAGGATGCACCCGTTATGCGCACAAGCTCGGCAGAGGAAAGTTCAACCTGCATGCCCACCTTGCCCGCGCTGACAAATATAACCTTTCCTTCGGCAGAGCTGTCGAAAAAGGTTGGAAACAACTTCTTCATTCCGACGGGCGAACAACCGCCGTGAATATAGCCGGTGACGGGCAGAAGCTGTTTCTGCGGCAACATCTCCACAGACTTTTCCCCCGCCGCCTTTGCAGCTTTTTTGAGGTCGAGCTCCTCCGCAACGGGAATTACAAACACGAAAAATTTACCCGATCCCGACGTGGTGACAAGCGTTTTGTACACCCTGGACACGTCCTCCCCCAACTCTTCGGCAACGGCCACACCGGAAAGCGAGCCGCCATCGTATGTATGCACGGTATATTCCGCGCCGTCGCGCTCAATAATTCTCATAGCGTTCGTCTTGTTCATATCTCCTCCGCACAGCAGGCAAAAGCCCGCATTCAGCCACAATTTTTTAATTGAACGGCACATATGCCGCAACTATCGCGGCACATTCCCTTTCGCATACCATTATAGCGCAAAGAAAGAAAACATACAACACAAAATCAGATTATTTTATATGCGAATGGGCGCCGCATAACGCGGCGCCCATTAAAACAGTTACGCATTTTCTTTGAACCAGTTTCTGAGCGCGGGATACAGAGAGGAAAACGCGGCATACCGCTGATTATAAAGCGCAGAAATTTTTTCATCAGGCTGAACCAGGGGCACGCGCCTGATTATTCTGCCTACGGCCTCCTCCACCGAGGGATACTCCCCGCACGCCACCATTGCAAGAATTGCCGCCCCGTAGGAAGGGCCCTGCTCGGTTTTCACCGCATCTATGCGGATACCAAGCACATCAGCCATAATTTCGCACCACAGTCTGCTCTTTGCACCTCCGCCGCATATTGTACTGCTTGTCACGCTTACCCCATCGCGCACGGCGATATTAAGGCAGTCGCGGAAGGCAAACGCAACCCCTTCAAGCACGGCAAGCGACATCTGCGCGCGTGTTGTCGAAGGTGTAAGCCCGATGAATGCTCCGCGTGCATTCACATCGTTGTGCGGACTGCGCTCCCCCGAAAGATATGGCAGAAAGAGCACTTCATTTTTGCCCATTATGTCCCTGGCCTGCTCTGCCAGAGAGTAATTTGCCCCCAATAAATCCTCCGTCCACCACTTGTTTGCCGAGGCCGCCGAGAGCAGACAGCCCATAAGGTGGTACTTGCCGTTTGCGTGCGCAAACGAATGAAGGGCGTTGTTTTTATCAGAAAAAAATTTATCGGCAGAGATGAACAGAGTGCCGCTTGTGCCGAGGGAGATATTGCAGGCGCCGTCATACACCGTACCAGTGCCGATTGCCGCGGCAGCATTGTCGCCCGCACCCGCCGCAACCACCGTGCGCTCGCCTATCCCGCCGATACCGCGGTAGCAGCTTTTCACGTAGCCTACGGGGGCATAACTTTCATACAGCCGAGGCAATTGCTCCGCATATATGCCGCAAACATCGCACATCTCCTGCGACCACCGTCTGTTTTTTACGTCCAGCAAAAGCGTGCCGGAAGCATCTGAATAGTCGGTGCAGAAAGTGCCCGTAAGTCGGTAAGCCATGTAGTCCTTGGGCAGCATTATTTTGCTGATTTTTGCAAAATTCTGAGGCTCGTTTTCTTTCAGCCACAACAGTTTAGGCGCGGTGAACCCCGCAAAGGCGATATTGCCCGTGCACGCGGAAAGTTTTTCCCTGCCGAATATATTGTTGAGCCACTCCGTCTGTCTCTCCGTGCGGCCGTCGTTCCACAATATGCACGGGCGGATTACGTTATCGTGCTCGTCAAGCGCCACAAGGCCGTGCATCTGTCCGCCGAACGAAATTCCCGCCACGTCCTCCCCGCCAAGCCGTTCAAGGCCGCGGAGCACGGCGTCAAACCAGTCCTCGGGGTTCTGTTCGCTCCAACCCGCGTGCGGGGTGTATACGGGATAACTTTCCGAAACTTCAGAAAGTATTTTTCCGCGACCGTCGCACAGCAGAAGTTTTACCGCCGACGTCCCAAGGTCTATGCCAATATAATTCATAACGCCTCCTAAGCGCAGCAATTTGCCGCGAAGCATAAACTCTGTAGCGCAAATTATCTGAAAAGTATGGAATTTATTACAGACTGCAGATACTCCTGCCTGCCGCTTGAAGGAAGTTCGGGAGCGCCAAGGCTGTCGGCACGGGCAGCAAGCTCCTTCAAAGTGGCAGTTTTTGCAAGTACTTTTCTGCCAAGCTCGCTCTGTCCGTAGCTTGCATAGCGCTGTTTTACAAACTCATCCAGTCTGCCGTCCTCTATTATTTCCGCCGCCTTGATAAGTCCCAGCGCCCACGTATCCATGCCGAGTATGTACGCGTGGAACATATCCTCGTGCGTGTATGAAGGCCTGCGGTTCTTTGCGTCGAAATTGAAACCGCCGGTAAGACCACCCGCCCTGATTATCTCATACATTGCCATAGTCGAGGTGTACACGTCATAGGGAAATTCATCGGTGTCCCAGCCGAGGAACATATCGCCCTGATTGGCGTCCACCGAACCGAGCATGCCGTTCATGCCCGCAATGCGCAGCTCGTGTTCAAATGTATGGCCTGCGAGCGTGGCGTGGTTGGCCTCTATGTTCAGTTTAAAATCTTTATCCAGTCCGTGCGCCTTTAAAAAGCCTATTGCGGTTGCGGCGTCAAAGTCGTACTGGTGCTTCATAGGCTCCTTGGGTTTAGGTTCAACGTAAAAGTCGCCCTTAAACCCGATGCCTCTGCCATACTCCACCGCCATTTTCATAAGGCAGGCGATATTTTCCTGCTCGAAGGCGACATCTGTATTGAGCAGCGTTTCGTACCCCTCTCTGCCGCCCCAGAACACGTACCCTCTGCCGCCGAGCTTTACAGTTATGTCCAGCGCCTTTTTAATCTGCGCCGCCGCAAAGCAGTACACATCGAAACTGTTTGAAGAGCCCGCACCGTTCATATAGCGGGGATTGCCGAACATATTTGCCGTGCCCCACAGACACTTTATGCCCGTGTCCTTCATCTTTGAGAGAATATAGTCGGAAATTTCGTCCAGTCTGCGGTTGGTTTCCTTTATGTCGTCCGCCTCGGGAACGAGGTCCACATCGTGAAAACAGAAATAACGTATTCCCAGCTTGCGCATAAACTCGAAGCCCGCGTCAACCTTTGCCTTTGCGTGGGCCATTGTGCCGGGCACTTCACCGAAGGACTTATCTGCCGTGCCGCGGCCGAACATATCCGTGCCGTTTGCGCAAAGGTTATGCCACCAGGCCATTGCAAAGGGCAGATGTTCGCGCATCGGTTTGCCGAGCACCACGCGGTCGGCATCGTAAAATCTGAATGTGAACGGGTCCTTGCTGTCAGCGCCCGCATACCTGATTTCGGGCACGTTTTCAAAATATTCTTTCATAAAAACTCCTCCATTTTATGTATACAGTATCTGAGCGGCGACATAAACGGCCGCAAAACGTTTGATTTTAAGAATGTGCAGACGATAGCTGTCCGTCAGTTGAATTTGTCCCTGTAACGGGCGGGCGTGCAACCCGTTTCGCGGCGGAACGCACGGCAGAAATAGCTGTAATCTTTAAAGCCGTTTTCGGCCGCGGTCTGCGCTATATCCGCGCCCGATGAGAGCATTTTTTTGGCATTCTCCATTCTGATAAAGGCCACGTACTGCTTTATCCCCATTCCGAACGCCTGCATTGAGATATGGTAGAGCGCCGAACGCGAGCAATGAAATTTTTCGCACAGGGTCTGCGAAGTTATGTCCCGCGCAAGATTTTCGCGGATATACTTTTCTATCTCCACGGCGATGTCATCATTCTTCCACCTGGCGAGGTTGCGAATCTGCACATAGGCCGAAACTGCGTCTAAAATGTGCACGGCGGCGTTAATCTGCGTGGAACTGCGCGGAGTGATTGCACGCACGGCGGCAAGGCTCTTTTCTTCGGGAACGCCGTAGCCCTGCGCCAGCCGACAGGCATTTTCCACCGCTTTTTCGTAATTTTCGCCCGGCATCATATGCGCCAGTATGGCGTAGCCCACGACTCCTCCGCCGAGCTGGATGGGCGTAATAGCCTCGGTAAGGCCTGCGTGACAGGTGTATATGTGCGGCTTATGCAGTTTTTTTGCGCGGTTGCACGCCGCAGCGTCACACCTGCGACAACCCTCCAGTCCCTTTTCCGAGGACCTTATCAGCGCACAGAATTCGGGAGGCCGCTCGGGATATTCTGTAACCAGACTGAATTCGTCATCGAATATGGAAATGCGTATGCCGACCGCGGTATAAAAATCATACAGCAACCCTTCGAGATTGCTTTTGTCGAACGAACTTATCATACACCCGAATTATACTCCTCCGCACAGTCATTTTCAATACTTATGTATAAATAAAAAACAAAAATACCCAATTGTAGAGCAAAATCACCCATTGTTTTTCCGCCTCCCGCCGCGGAGAATACGGATATTTTTCCGCAGTTGCACGGTGCAATTTTTTTACAATCGGGGTTGACAAGACGGTGTGTTATGTTATAATTAAACCGTGTTTTACATTCAGTCTGTATTTAATCTGGTGCGAAAATAAGGAGAAAAATATGATAAGGGTTGCAATAGTTGAGGACGATTTGGCAAGCATTGACCTGCTTGTCAGTTTTTTGCATCGGTATGCCGACGAGAACAAGGAACAGTTTGAAATTACCACCTACCGCGACGGAATTGACTTTATAAGCGGCTACACCTCCAATTCAGACGTGATATTCATGGACATTGAAATGCCCAATCTTGACGGAATGTCCGCCGCGCGCAAACTGCGCGAGCGCGACGAGAGCGTGTGCCTTATATTCGTCACGAATATGGTCAAGTACGCGATAAACGGCTACGAAGTGGGCGCAACCGACTTTATAGCCAAGCCGCTGACGTGGGGAACTTTTTCCGTAAAGCTGAAAAAGATATTGAAAAGCAGTCTGCGCCGCCGCGAGGCGAACATACTGCTGCCCACAAGCGAGGGACAGATTGCCATTGACTGCGGAAGCATACTATATGTGGAGAGTGAAAAACACTACCTCTACTTTCATACGACGAATGGCGACAGGCGCGCGCGGATGACTATGTCCGAGGCGGAAAGCCTGCTTGAAGGCAGACACTTTGCGCGGGCGAGCGCATCTTTTCTTGTCAATCTTGCGCACGTTTCCAACGTCCGCCGCGACACGGTCACCGTTGCGGGAGAGAGCCTGCCCCTCAGCCGCACAAGAAAACAGGAGTTCATGGACGCGCTTACGCTGTATGTCAGCGGCGGGGGTGTATAACATATGCAGGAATTCATTGACTGGTACTCACAGCACATAAGCATGGGCATGGAGTCCCGCATTGTGTTTGCCACCCAGTTATTTTTTGCCGAACTGCTGTTTATGCTGCCGTACCGCAGGCGCAAGGGCTTTGCGTGGCGTCTGCCGATAGCGCTGCTGATATATATCGGCGCGGCCTACTTCTTCCCCGAAAATCAGCTGAACTTAGGTTCATACATAACCATACCCATATTTGCCCTTTCGGTACTTCTGCACTGGTTCTGTTCGGCATATTCCTTCAAAAAGGTGATGTTCAACGGGATAGGCGCATATGCGCTGCAGAATTTTACCGTAAACATAGGCATATGTCTGCGCGATGTGTTCCCCGTGCTGGGCGAATACCGCATACTTGTAGACTTTGTCTGCGCCGCAATAATATTTCCCCTGGGCTGGCTGGCCTTTGCCCGCCGCAGCGCGCGCGAAGAGGATATAAACATAAAGCGCGTGGCAATGATGCTTCTGACGGTGGGCGTTGTTCTGCTTGTGGACGTGCTGGTAAAATTTGCCACGTGGCAGGGCATTGCGGACAACCTTATAGTGCGTGTGAGCATGTCTTGTTCGGACATACTTGCCCTGCTGCTGCAATACAGCTCTTTCAGCGTGGGCAAACTTGAACAGGAAAACGAGCGCATGGAGGCGCTGTTGCAGGCCGAGCGCGAGCAGTATCGCCTTTCGCGCGAGACGATAGACCTTGTAAACATAAAGTGCCACGACCTTAAACACCGCCTTTCGCAGATACGCGCAAACGGCGGAAAGGACAGCGCGGAGCAGCTGCGCGACATTGAGGACGCCGTACTCTTCTACGAGAACGTGGCAAAGACGGGAAACGAGGCGCTGGACAGCGTGCTTACGCAGAAATCGCTGACCTGCGAAACTCGAGGCATAAACTTTACCTATATGGCCGACGGTTCGCGGATGGGCAGGATACAGCCTTCCGACGTGTGGTCCATGCTGGGCAACGCGCTGGACAACGCCATCGAGAGCGCCGCGCGCGAAAATGAGGAAGAAAACCGCATACTCTTTCTTAACATAGGCGCGAAGGGCGACTTTTTGTGCATACACGTGGAAAATTACTGTTCGCACCCCGTAACATTTGAGGACGGGTTGCCGCTTACCACAAAAGACGACAAACAGAACCACGGCATAGGCACGCGCAGCATACGCTACATAGCCGGAAAATACGGCGGAAATGCGGTATTTTCGCTGAAAGACAACTTCTTTATGCTGGACATACTCATTCCGATAGAGTAAAAACTTAAATCAGACGCAAAAGATGACGGGCGCGGCCGCTGGCCGCGCCCCTTTTGGGTTTTTTTGCGGGTTTTTTGGGATTTTTGGCAAAAATTGTAAAAAAAAAAAAATTTTTTTATTTTATGACCGCAACAGGGAAAACCCCGTTCAAAACAGATAAGGGAGACCTTTTTCCCGAAAAAAATATTGGAGGTTTCAGATGAAACAGGGAACACTTCTCAGCAGTCTGTTCCGCGGCCTGACAATCTCGCTTGCGTCCGTGCTCACGCTCGGAGCGGGCCTCGCCGTCGGCGCAAAGCTGAACGAATCGGACATCAACTCTTACCTCGGCACGTCCAACCGTGTTGTGGTACCCGATGCCGATGCAACTTACAAGAGCTCTTACGACAGCTGGCAGGATATGGTGGAAGCCAAACACGCCAACATAAAGGCTGTCGCACAGGAGGGCATAGTTCTGCTCAAGAACAACGGCGTGCTTCCGCTTAAGAACGTGAGCAAACTCAACATATTCGGCCGCAACTCCGAAAGCGCCGTATATGGCGGCGGCGGCGGCGCAGGTCAGGTTACCGACCCCAACTGCATAAACGTAAAGACGGCTTTCAACAATGCGGGCATAGAGATAAACGACACGCTTTACAACTACTACTCCACCTGCGAAAAGCGCAAGACTGGCGGACGTCTGTCGGACGAATACACCACGGGCGAAGTCAATCCCTCGCAGTTCCCCGAGAACGTTACCAGCACTTTCAGCCAGTACGGAAACACGGCGATAATCTGGCTGGCGCGCTGCATAGGTGAAGGCACCGACCCCGCACCCGGCTTTATGGAGCTTGACGAAGCTGAAAAGGCGCTGATAAGCTACGTAAAATCGCTTTCCTACATAGAGCACATAGTTGTGGTGCTCAACGAGGACAACACCATGGGCGTAGGCCCCATTGCCGACGACCCCGAAATAGACGCGATAGTTCACGCGGGCGGCTTCGGCATAAACGGCACCGAGGCGCTTGTGGACATACTCACGGGCAAGGTAAACCCCTCTGGTCACCTCACCGATACATATGCGGCATCCTCCCTCTCCTCTCCCGCAGCGCAGAATATGTACGACCACACCCTTACAAACGCAGCTGAAGTTGAAGAGTACGTAGGCGGCGCGAACGAATACGCCACCAAGTACGTTGCAATGAAGGAGGGCATTTACGTAGGTTACCGCTACTACGAAACGCGCTATGAAGATGCTCTGCTCAACCCCGACTCCAAGGCGGGCGGCAACTACGGCATATATGCAAGCGAAGGCGATACGTGGAACTATGACGACGAAGTATGCTACGCATTCGGCCACGGCCTCTCCTACACCACTTTCGAGCAGACGATAGAGAGCTTCTCCGTTGAGAACGGCACGGTAAAAGTCAGCGTAAAGGTTGAAAATACGGGCGATATGGACGGCAAGTCGGTCGTTCAGCTGTACGCGCAGTCGCCCTACACCGACTACGACAAGGAAAACAACGTTGAAAAGTCGGCCGTTCAGCTGCTCAACTTTGCAAAGGTGGAAGTACCCAAGGGCGAGGAGCGCACCGTTGAAATAGAGTGCAGCCTTGAATTCCTTGCAAGCTACGACTACACCAAGGCAAAGACCTACATACTCGACGCGGGCACCTACTACTTTGCAATAGGCGACGACGCGCACGACGCGCTCAACAACATAATCGCGGCAAAGTCCTCCGCGCACAGCGACCTCGGCGATGCCGACAAGACAAGAACGTTCGAGCAGGATACATTTGACGACGAAACTTACAGCACCTCCTCCATAACGGGCAACGAGATAACCAACCTCTTCGACGATGCCGACTACAACTACTTTATGGATGACGATGCTGACAAGTACACATATCTGACGCGCAAAGACTGGTCCACCTTCCCCACCACCGAGGACGACCTGTACGCCACCCAGGATATGATGGAACTGCTCTCAGGTCAGCAGGATAAGAATCCCGACTACGACTATTCCCACGGCGACTACGACGACGTGACCAGCGTGCCCGTATCCAGCGGCAACAGCTACGACCTTTCCATGCTGTACGGCAGCGACAACTACAACGACTCCGCGTGGGAGCTTATTCTTGCGCAGATGAGCTGGGAAGAGATGTGCACGTTCACCCAGGGCAACAGCCTTACCCGTCCCATAGAGTCTATCGGATATGAAGGCTCGGTAGACGGCGACGGCCCCGCAGGCTTCTCGGGCACATACGGCGACGCAAGCACCAACCCCGAAGAACTCAGCGCACGCGTATACCAGTCGCAGTGCACGCTTGCCTCCACCTGGAACCAGGACCTTGCATACAAGCAGGGCGAATTCATGGGCGAGGACGGTCTGTACCTCGGCAAGACTTCCATATGGGCACCCGGCGCCAACCTTCACCGCACCCCCTACTCCGCACGTAACTTTGAATATTATTCCGAAGATTCGATGATGGCTTACTGGATGGGCGCGCGCCAGTGCCGCGGCCTTCAAGACAAGGGTTGCATAGCCTGCCCCAAGCACTATGCGTTCAACGACCAGGAAAAGAACCGTTGCAGCCTTATTAACTTCTTCAATGAGCAGAGCGGACGCGAACTTCAGCTCCGTTCCTTCCAGGGTTCATTCACCATAGGCGGCGCAATGGGCACCATGACCTCCTTCTCCCGCGTGGGCTGCACCTATGCAGGCGCATCGTGGTCACTGCTTACGGGCGTTCTCCGCGGCGAATGGGGCTTCAAGGGCTACACCATAACCGACTATGCGGCATGGGATTTCATGCACGCCATTGAATGCCTCAAAGCGGGCACCGATATGTTCGATACCACTGCCGATACTTACAGCAGCGTAATACTTGCAAACGTAACCAAGGGCGACGACCCCGTAGCTCAGGCGGCTCTGCGCGAAGCAAACAAGCGCGTTCTGTACGCTTATGTGAACAGCCACGCGGTTGAAGGCACTTCCATAGCGGTACTGCCCTGGTGGGAAAGCGCAATCTACACGGCAATCGGCATAGTGGCAGGCCTTACAGCCATTTCGCTTGCAGCGTATGTAGTATTCCTTGTAAAAGGCAAAAAGAATAACGGAGGAAACGCAGAATGAATAACGCTTTTGCATCCTTTCTCTCAAAAAAGAAGATAGGTTTTTACATTACTTTCGCGGCAGCGGTGCTCACAATCATCGCAATGATATGCACGCTCGTTGCGGCGGACAAGGACGACCTGGGCGGCATAGCCGTGCTGTTCATAGTAGCCATACTCGGCTCCGCCGTGACTATGTATAAAGATTTCTTCGGCATAGGCCTGCTCGTATCGTGCGTTTGCGCGGGCGCGGGATTTATGCTCGCACTCGTACCCCAGCTCAACATGATAGGCCTCATACTCAACAACGTTGTCGAGCAGAGCATCTCCTCCTCGCTCATTGCAGCGGCTGTATTCACCGTGCTTGCAATGACATGCAACTGCGTGAGCGGCTTTATGGGCGTAGACAAAAAGATAAAGTAATTTCACTTTACATATTCCCTCCAGACGCCTGAATAAAAGAGCAGCCCGCCGCCTTAGTCGGCGGGCTGGGGCCGGTTTTTGTAGATAAAAATTGGAATACGTTTCGAGAAAAATTTAACCGTCGTAGCTGTCAAATAACCGGTCGGCCGAACTCTTTGCTTTCAGCTTTGAAAGTATGATTGCATACGCGCACCCGAGATATGCGGCAAGCACTCCCGCCGCGAGCAGTACGCTCGGCAAGCCGTAATACACAATTGATATGCCTCCCTCCACCACATCCGCAAGCAGACCGTTCCACGCAAACACGAGCGGAATCTGCAACAGCGCGGTGCATAAAAACACGGCCGCAACGCACACGGCGCACTGTAACAGCCATATGCAGGCAATCTTTGCAGAGGATATGCCCAGCGACTTCAATGCACCCATTGTACGCAGATTTTTTGCCACGGAATCATTTATGAACGATACGAGTATGAAAAACGAAATCAGGATAAGCACGGCGCTTACAAATTCGGCAATCAGAGCAATGGTCTGCAACCACGAGAAACTGCCAGAAATATTGTACCGTGCAAAGGAACCATCGACAAGTCCGTCGGCATACGCCTTTTCAATGACGCCCAGGTTGCACCCCGCTATGCTTATGCCCGCGCTTGCGCCCGTAATCTGCGTGGAATAAGTGAAATAAATTTCGGGATAGTCGTGCGCGTTCATCACCAGATTGACATAGCCCGTCTGCGAGGAATATATGCCCGCAACTTTATACTTCTTTTCGGCAAGGGAAATGAGGTGTTCCTTGTTTGCGGGCAGCGCCGACATTTCCGCAAAAGTGAGCACAATCTCACGTCCGACAATACTCTGCGGGTCGCCGTCACCCGCAAAATAGCGCGCATACTCTTCGGGCAGCAGCACTTCCCCCTCTTCAAGCTTATCCGAGCCATACAAAAGTCTGTATCCGAAGGGCAGGTCGCTTTCGCTGTAGACGACCACAAAGTTGGAATACATATCGTCAAACCCGTAATTTACCTGCGTTGAACCTGGTATGCGGGAAACGTATGTATTGTAATTGAAATAAATGGTGCGGTGCTGTCTGTCGAAGGCGTCGGCGTTGTCCGCGGAAGGTTCCCGCCCGTCATAAGCGGTGGAGTATACTGCGGAGATAACGTACCCGTCAAGCGTTTTTCCGAGCAGGTCCGCATACTGCATATCTGTCCCGAAAACGCGCAAAACACCCGCACATATGTCCGAAGCAACGCAGTCGGAGATGGCAATTTCGCCGTCAGAAAGAGCGGCTGTTCCCGCAAGAATGCGCATATTGCATTCGCCATAAACATACACTCTTGCAACCTTGATTTCTTCCGTGAGCGCGTTGCCGTCACTTTCAAAGATACAGGAGCGCTCGCTGTCGATAAAATACGCGGCTGAATATTTATCCAGGTAACCTTTAAGCTCCTCTTCCGTCATTTTGAGGGGCTGAAAGTTTTCGCCGTCTGTCTTTACAAAATCCATGCATTCGGCGTTTTGCGAACAAAGCGCGGTATACACTCTGTTTTCCTCCCGCGAAAACAGATTATTCGTGAAAGTTATAACGCATAACAGCGCCAGCAGAAGGGAAACGAATAATAGAGCAAACCTCGTCTTTGATTTTTTTACCGCCGAAAGGGCAACCGCCGCCGTATCCCTTATTCCGAACCGCGGCGAACGCGGCAAAAAATTGCTTTCAATATTTTGCACAGCGCCCGCGGAGCTTTCAGGCTGTTTATAAGCCAGACTGTCGCTTATAATTTCCCCGTCTGCAACGACTATCGTTCTGTCGGCAAGGTCTTCAAAGATATCGTTGTCGTGAGTCACCACAACCACCAGTCGGGTTTGAGAAAGTTCCTTCAACAGCATTGCAATGCCGCGGGCGTGCTCCTCGTCAAGATTGCCCGTAGGCTCGTCCGCAAACACGGCAGGCTTGTTTTCCATAATGGCAATAAGCAGCGCCGCACGCTGTTTTTCGCCGCCGGAAAGCTCATTGGGGTAGTTGTTCAACCGACTGCTCAGACCAAACTTTTCAATCAGCGCGTCAGTATTTTCTGCGTGTTCGGGATACAGTCTGTTTACAAACTGTATGTTCTGCCGCAGAGTCATATCGTCAAGCAGCATTGAGTTCTGATAGACAAAGGAAACAGCCCTCTGCGCGCCGATAACCTCGCCCGAATCGGGCTTTTGCATGCCGCCGAGAATGGATAAAAGGGTAGATTTTCCGCTGCCCGTTTCGCCCGTAATTACAACCAGTCCGCTGTCTTCCAGAGTGAGGCTGCAGGGCTTCAGTGCACGTATATGCTGCCCCTTCTTTTTATAAATTTTTGAAATATTTTTCGCCTGAATCATATACCGACCAATCCACACGGTTGATTGTATAATAAAGATGTAATTTTTTTAGGCATTTTTTGTAAAATTATTGTAATAAATCGGCGAGGCTTATAAC
>ERZ1090863.625-NODE-625-length-18091-cov-5.506432_pt1 | contig 18091 bp, 15 predicted proteins | sample MGYA00478480_ERZ1090863 | MGnify/ENA primary metagenome ERZ1090863 (study PRJEB33644, sample SAMEA5815746) | chicken gut metagenome | biome: Chicken; feature: Gastrointestinal Tract; material: Caecum | place: Ireland | collected 2019-01-01 | study: A study of the...
GCTATGGCTGGGGAAGAGGGATTGGACAGTCCTACAAGATTTATTCTTCCTACAGAAAATGTCAATGATATTAATGAAAATCTTTTAAAATATCTCGGAACCAAATATTTGGTGATCACAAATGAACATGCAGGAGACTATAGTCTTCCTGGATTTTTATCAAAGGATAACAAGCTGGAGCAGGAAATCCAGTTCCAGGAGGATTCACCTCAGGCTATACGGCTATTGGCAGGAACGTATCAGACACAGTACGAAGCAGGAGACAGATGTATTTTGGAGATCCTGGAAGAAGACACAGGAGACTGTGTTTATCGGAATTCATATGATATGCGGAATATTAAGGACAATACGTCGTTTCTTATGAAACTGGATGGCAATACGCTAAAGAAAGATACGGTATATATCCTGAGAATTACCACAAATACTTCGGAAGAAAAACCGCTTACATTTTATTTAGATAGGGATAACTGGAAACTTCCAAATGCATATTATAATGATTTGGAAGCAGATGCGCCTCTGGCTGTAGAAGTATTCGGAAAAGATGACTATATAGGAGAAGACGGACTGGTTTCCAGGAAGTTGGATGAATATACGGACAGAGTAGAACTTGCTGATGCAATAGAAGTTTATGATAATGATGAAGAAGTTCTCAGACGAATGGAAGATTCTTTTGATAAGAATATGGTATTCTTAGAGCGGGAAGAAGCAGAAAAAATTTCTTCCTGGAGTGAAATCGGCACAGTGAAAGAAAACGATCAAGCAGTGCTCACAGAGCATACAGATGATCGTGTGGTTGTGAAGGTAACTACCGGTACATCTAAAATCCTAATATTGAATGAGTATTATAATCCCGATTGGAAGGTTTATGTAAATGGGGATGAACAGGAGCTTATAAAATGCAATTATCTTTTCAGGGGTGTAGAGGTTCCAGAAGGACAGTGTACTGTAGAATTTCGATATGAACCTACTGATCAGTATGTTCTTTTTGCATTGGGGTGTGGAAGTCTGACAGTGATAGTCATTCTGGCAGGTTTTTCTATTCGTATACAGAAACGGATAGACCGAAAGATATTGAAGAAAGGAAGAAGAAAATGAAAATAGCAGTAGCAGGAACAGGGTATGTTGGATTAGTAACAGGTGTTTGTCTTGCGGAACACAAACATGAAGTTACTTGTGTGGATGTGGATGAAAAGAAAATAGAAAAAATGCAGCAGGGGATTTCACCTATCTACGAGAAGGGCCTTCCAGAATTAATGAAGAAAAATATGGACAGGCTTACATTTACTACAGACTATAAAAACGCATATGCAGATGCAGAAGTGATTTTTATTGGTGTAGGTACTCCGGAAAAGGTGGATGGTTCTGCAAATCTGAAATATGTTTATACAGTAGCAAAACAGATTGCAGAGTCTGTAGAAAGAGATTGTGTGGTAGTCGTTAAATCTACGGTACCTATTGGTACAAATGATAAAATAGAAAATTATATAAGAGAACATCTTATACATCCGGTTGAAATAGACTGTGTATCCAATCCTGAATTTCTTTCCCAGGGGACTGCAGTGCGGGACACACTTCATGCGGCCAGGATCATTATCGGGGCAGAAAATGAAAAAGCAGGGGAAGTCCTGATGAAAGTTTATGAAAATTTTGAAGCACCAAAAATCCTTACTAACAGGAGGAGTGCGGAGATGATCAAATATGCTTCTAATGATTTCCTGGCTTTGAAAATATCTTATGTGAATGAAATCGCAAATTTCTGTGAGACTGTAGGTGCGGACATAGAAGACGTGGCCAGGGGAATGGGAATGGACGAGAGAATTGGAAATAAATTTCTGAAAGCAGGCATCGGATATGGCGGTTCCTGTTTTCCAAAAGACACAAAGGCGCTTCATTGGCTGGGGAATTATTATGACAAGGAGTTTAAGACCATCAAAGCTGCGATAGAGGTCAATGATAACCAGAAACTGAAATTGATTAAAAAGGCAAGACAATACTATAGTTCCCTGGAAGGACTGACAGTGGCTGTACTGGGGCTCACTTTCAAGCCAGGAACAAATGATCTGCGGGAAGCGCCATCGATTATTAATGTAGGAATACTCCTGGACGACGGTGCGATAGTAAAGGCCTACGATCCGGTAGCGGAAATAGAATTTGACAAATTATATCCAGGAAAGATAAAATATTGTGAATCACCGGAGCAGGCCTTGGAGGAAGCAGATTTATGCATGATTTTTACAGAATGGGAAGAAATTAAAAATCTTGCTCCTCAAGCGTTTTGTAATAAGATGAAAAAACCCGTGATCTTAGACGGAAGAAATTGTTTTCAGATAAAAGAGCTTGAAAAATTGCCTTTGATATATGATTCGATTGGACGAAGAACGGTCCGAAATATATAATCATAATAAACTGACAGGGAGGAATATTTATGCCTGCGATAGACCAGAGCAAAATTCGTAATTTTTGTATCATTGCACATATAGACCATGGAAAGTCTACCCTTGCAGACCGTATCATAGAAAGAACCGGTTTACTGACAGAAAGGGAGATGCAGTCCCAGGTCCTGGACAATATGGAGCTGGAAAGAGAGAGAGGGATCACCATTAAATCCCAGGCTGTACGTACCGTGTATAAGGCCAAAGACGGGGAAGAATATATTTTTAACCTGATCGACACACCGGGACATGTGGATTTTAACTATGAGGTATCCAGGAGTCTGGCCGCCTGCGACGGCGCTATCCTGGTGGTGGATGCCGCCCAGGGGATTGAAGCTCAGACTCTGGCAAATGTCTATCTTGCCCTGGATCATGACCTGGATGTATTTCCGGTGATCAATAAGATCGATCTGCCCAGTGCAGATCCGGAACGGGTGATCAATGAGATCGAGGATGTGATCGGGATCGAGGCCCAGGACGCTCCCCAGATTTCGGCAAAGACAGGGCTGAATATTGATGAAGTACTGGAACAGATCGTAAAGAAAGTACCGGCGCCTAAAGGCAGTCCGGATAACCCCCTTCAGGCTCTGATCTTTGATTCCATTTATGATTCTTACAGAGGCGTGATCGTATTTTGCAGGATCATGGAAGGAAGAGTAAAAAAAGGAACCAAGATCCGGATGATGGCTACAGGGGCTGTGGAAGAAGTAGTGGAAGTAGGATATTTTGGCGCCGGACAGCTGATCCCCTGTGAAGAATTGCCGGCGGGAATGGTAGGGTATATTACCGCCAGTATAAAAAATGTGAAAGATACCCGGGTGGGAGATACTATTACAGATGATGAAAATCCCTGTGCCCAGCCTCTGCCGGGATATAAAAAAGTAAATCCTATGGTGTTCTGCGGCGTTTATCCTGCCGACGGAGCCAAGTATGAGGATCTGCGGGATGCCCTGGAAAAGCTTCAGCTTAATGATGCTTCCCTGTTCTTTGAACCGGAAACTTCTATCGCTCTGGGCTTTGGATTCCGCTGCGGTTTTCTAGGACTTCTTCATCTGGAAATCATCCAGGAGAGGCTGGAGAGGGAATATAACCTGGATCTGGTCACAACCGCTCCCGGAGTTGTTTATAAAGTGCATAAGACAAACGGAGAAGTGATGGATCTGACGAATCCATCTAATCTTCCGGATCCATCGGAAATTGACTATATGGAAGAGCCCATGGTGAAAGCGGAGATCATGGTCACCACAGATTATATCGGTCCTATTATGGAACTTTGTCAGGAGAGAAGAGGACAGTATCAGGGAATGGAATATATGGAGACCACCAGAGCTCTGCTCCATTATCATCTGCCATTGAATGAGATCATTTACGACTTTTTCGATGCGCTGAAATCCCGGTCACGGGGTTATGCCTCTTTTGATTATGAAATGCTGGGATATGAGCGGAGCGATCTGGTGAAGCTGGATATCTTGGTAAATAAAGAAGAAGTGGATGCTCTTTCCTTTATTGTCTTCGCCGGGTCTGCCTATGACAGAGGAAGAAAAATGTGCGAGAAACTGAAGGAAGAAATTCCCAGACAGCTTTTTGAAATTCCTATTCAGGCGGCTGTAGGAAGTAAGATCATTGCCAGAGAGACTGTAAAGGCTTTGCGGAAAGATGTGCTTGCAAAATGCTACGGGGGTGATATTTCCCGTAAGCGGAAACTGCTGGAGAAGCAGAAAGAGGGAAAGAAAAGAATGCGCCAGATCGGAAATGTAGAAATTCCACAGAAAGCTTTTATGAGTGTGTTAAAGCTGGATGATAAATAGATTCCGGGAGTAAAGTGATGAAAAAAGATTTGGGCTTGTATATTCATATTCCTTTTTGCATAAAAAAATGTGCATACTGCGACTTTCTTTCCTGGAGCGGGGATAAGGACCAGAAGGAAGAATATGTCCGGGATCTGGAACAGGAAATCCGCAGCTATAAAACTTTTGCTGCCGATTATCAGGTATCTACAGTTTATTTTGGAGGAGGAACTCCATCAATCCTGGAAACAGGACAGATTGAAAGGATCATGGGGGCTCTCCGCCAGACATTCCGGATAGAGAAAAAAGCAGAGATCACTCTGGAGATGAACCCGGGAACTGCTCGGAAGGAAAAGCTGAAAGCGTATAGGCAGCTGGGGATCAACCGTTTGAGTATAGGGATCCAATCAGTGAAAAATGAAAATCTGAAACTTCTGGGACGGATCCATACCTATGAAGATTTTCTGGAAAGTTATCATATGGCCAGGGAAGCGGGATTTGACAATATCAGCGGGGATCTTATTTCATCTCTGCCGGGGCAGACGTTGGAGGAATGGAAAGAAGAGCTGGAAATTCTGATAAGAACTCCTCTGGAACATCTTTCCGTCTATCAGCTGATCATCGAAGAAGGAACAGAATTTTATGAAAGGTATGGAGAACATGAGGAGCTTCTGCCTGATGAGGAGACCAGCAGAGAAATCTATCTGTGGACGGGCGAGTATTTAGAAAACCAGGGATTCCGGCAGTACGAGATCTCCAATTATGCCAGGGCTGGAAAAGAGTCCAGGCATAATCTGCGCTACTGGGAGAGGAAAGATTATCTTGGTCTGGGACTGGGCGCTGCGTCTATGATCCGTAACATGCGTATGTCTAACACCCGGGACTGGAAAAAATACAGAACAGGCTGCCGGGATCCCAGGAAGATCCGGGAAGAAGTGGAATTTCTGGAAGAACCCAGACAGATAGAAGAATTCATGTTTCTGGGACTTCGCAAGACCAGAGGCGTGTCCAGAAAAGAATTCCGCAGGACCTTCGGAAAAGATCTGGATCTGATTTACGAGAAAACCTTGAAGAAATATCTGGAAAATGGCATGCTGCAGGAGTCAGGAGACCGGATCTTTCTTTCAGAGGAAGGAATTCTGCTGAGTAATCAGATATTTGCCGATTTCCTGTTTGATTGACAAAAAAGCGGGAAATTCAGGAGTGATTGGCTCTTCATAGAATTTTAATAAATGTTTATAGCTTTCTACTGGATTTCTTCTTCCGAATATGTCAGAATAAGGAAAGAGTAAATTGAGTGGAGGGTGCTATGAATATATTATTTTTTCTTACCCCCAAGGAAGATGTTACATATATACATGATTCTTATACTCTGGGACAGACACTGGAGAAGATGGAGGAACACAAATTTTCCTGTATTCCGATTATAAACGACAGAGGAAAATATGTGGGCACGCTTACAGAAGGAGATATGCTCTGGGGCCTGAGAAACCGCAGTTCGCTGAACATGAAGGCGGCAGAGGAGGTCCCGATCACTTCGTTTAAGAGGCGTGCAGATTATGCTCCCGTCAGAGTAGACTCCGATATGGAGGATCTGATGGAGAAAGCCATGCGGCAGAATTTTGTCCCGGTAGTAGATGATCAGAAGAATTTTATCGGGATCGTGACCAGAAGAGATATCATGCAGTATATATGTTCTTCCTGTGGTAAGGAACCTAAGGAAAAGTAGATTGGATAGGGGCTGCCTTCGGGCAGCTCCCTTTTTTCAGCTGTCCTGTTGCATTTTCAGATAAAACAGAACAAATGTTTGAAAAACAGGGGCATATATGCTATACTAGGCCTAGTCCTGGATCCTTTGCCCGGAGGGCCAGGAAATCGCAGAAGGCGTCTGCCTTTTTGACAGTATAATGGGCGTAAAGAATCAGATAATATAAATAAAAGACGAAAAGATAGTGAGGAATGGATATGGCAGTGAAAATGCAGCCTAGACAATTTATAAAAATAAGGGGAGCGAATGAGAATAATTTAAAAAACCTGGACGTAGATATCCCCAGAAATGAGCTGGTGGTATTGACCGGGCTCAGCGGTTCGGGAAAAAGTTCTCTGGCTTTTGACACTATATACGCAGAGGGGCAGAGAAGATATATGGAATCCCTTTCTTCTTATGCCAGACAGTTTCTGGGGCAGATGGAGAAACCCAATGTGGAGAGTATAGAGGGGTTGTCTCCGGCGATTTCCATTGATCAGAAATCTACTAATAGAAATCCCCGCTCTACTGTAGGAACAGTTACGGAAATCTATGACTATTTTCGTCTGCTCTATGCCAGGATCGGCATTCCCCACTGCCCCAAATGCGGACGGGAGATTAAGAAGCAGACTGTGGATCAGATGGTGGATCAGATCATGAAGCTTCCGGAGCGGACCAGGATCCAGCTCCTGGCGCCGGTGGTGAGAGGGCGTAAGGGAACCCATGCCAAACTTCTGGAACAGGCCAGAAAAAGCGGTTATGTGAGGGTACAGATAGACGGAAGTCTCTATGAACTCAGCGAAGAGATCCAGTTAGACAAGAATAAAAAGCATAATATAGAAATTGTAGTGGACCGTCTTATTGTGAAAGAAGGGATTGAAAAGCGTCTGACAGATTCTATTGAAACTGTGCTGAATCTGGCAGAGGGACGTCTGATGGTAGATACCATGGATGGAAATATCCAGAATTTCAGCCAGAGCTTTGCCTGTCCGGACTGCGGGATCAGTATTGATGAGATCGAGCCCAGAAGTTTTTCCTTTAATAATCCATTCGGGGCCTGTCCATCCTGTTTTGGATTAGGATACAAAATGGAATTTGATGTGGATTTGATGATTCCGGATAAAAGTCTGAGTATACAGCAGGGAGCCATTACTGTTTTAGGCTGGCAGTCCTGCACGGATAAAGGAAGTTTTACAAGAGCTATTTTAGATGCTCTGGCAAAGGAATACGGTTTTGATCTGGATACGCCTTTTGAAGAATATCCTCAAAAGATCCGGGATATCCTGCTTTATGGAACAAATGGACACCAGGTCAAGGTGTACTATAAAGGCCAGAGAGGCGAAGGAGTCTATGACGTTGCTTTTGAGGGCCTGATCAAAAATGTGGAGAGACGTTACAGAGAGACTGGATCCGACGCTACAAAACAGGAGTATGAGACATTTATGCGGATCACACCCTGTCCTGCCTGCAAGGGACAGCGTCTGAAACCGGAAGCACTGGCTGTGACAGTAGGGGATAAGAATATTTATGAGGTAACCTCCCTTTCTATCAGCAGCCTTCAGGAATTCCTAAATGAGTTGAAATTGACACCTACCCAGGAAATGATCGGGGAACAGGTTTTAAAAGAAATCCGTTCCAGAGTGGGATTTCTGGTCAATGTTGGATTGGATTATCTTACCCTTTCAAGGGCAACAGGCACTCTTTCCGGCGGAGAAGCCCAGAGAATACGGCTGGCCACTCAGATCGGCTCCGGGCTGGTAGGGGTAGCATATATTCTGGACGAGCCAAGTATCGGTCTTCATCAGAGAGACAATGATAAACTGCTGGCGACTCTGAAACATCTGCGGGATCTGGGAAATTCCCTGATCGTTGTGGAACATGATGAGGACACCATGAGAGCGGCGGATTGTATTGTGGATATCGGACCTGGCGCAGGGGAGCACGGAGGAAAACTGGTGGCTATCGGAACGGCAGAAGAGATCATGAAGAATCCTGATTCTATTACCGGCCAGTATTTAAGCGGGAAGAAAAAAATCCCCGTACCTTCAGAGAGAAGAAAACCTACGGGCTTTCTCATCGTGAGAAAAGCAGCGGAGAATAATCTGAAAAATATAGATGTGAAGATCCCTCTGGGAGTCATGACCTGTGTTACAGGTGTGTCCGGATCAGGAAAGAGTTCCCTGGTCAATGAGATCCTGTATAAAAGCCTGGCGCGTAAATTAAACCGGGCAAGGACAATTCCCGGAAAGCATAAATGTATTGAAGGCGTAGAACAGCTTGACAAGGTGATCAACATTGACCAGTCTCCTATTGGAAGGACTCCCCGTTCCAATCCGGCTACTTATACAGGGGTTTTCGATCAGATACGTGATCTTTTTGCGGCTACATCTGATGCAAAGGCAAGAGGCTATAAGAAAGGAAGATTCAGCTTTAATGTGAAAGGGGGCAGATGCGAGGCGTGCAGCGGAGACGGCATCTTAAAGATTGAAATGCACTTCCTGCCGGATGTCTATGATCCCTGTGAAGTATGTCATGGGAAAAGGTATAACAGAGAAACACTTGAGGTAAAATATAAAGGGAAAAATATTTATGACGTGCTGAATATGACGGTGGAAGAAGCCCTGGAGTTTTTCGACCATGTGCCATCAATTAAAAGAAAGATCCAGACCCTATATGATGTAGGACTTTCCTATATTAAACTGGGACAGCCTTCTACAGAACTTTCAGGAGGAGAGGCCCAGCGTATCAAGCTGGCTACAGAGCTGAGTAAAAGAGGTACGGGAAAGACTATTTATATTCTGGATGAGCCTACTACAGGACTGCATTTCGCTGATGTGCACAAACTCATTGAAATCCTCCGGAGATTGTCTGAAGGCGGAAATACGGTGGTCGTTATTGAACACAATCTGGATGTGATCAAGACTGCGGATTATATTATTGATATCGGTCCGGAGGGAGGCGACAAAGGGGGAACTGTGATCGCCAGCGGCACTCCTGAAGAGGTTGCGGCTAATCCGGCCTCCTATACAGGTCGTTATGTGTCAAAATATTTGAGATGATTGCCCCTTTTCAACAGGGGTTAAGTTGGATATAATAAATGTTGATTTATCAGGCGGAAAAGAATTTCTGATCTGATCATGAAGAGAAGTTTAGAAAGGGGCAGTGTAAATGGCAGCTTCAGATATTGGGATCGATTTAGGCACGGCCAGTATACTGGTATACGCGAAAGGAAAAGGAATCGTGCTCAAGGAGCCTTCCGTAGTCGCATATGATAAAGACAGCAATAAGATCAGAGCCGTAGGAGAAGAGGCCCGTCAGATGATAGGGAGAACACCTGGAAATATTGTGGCAGTGCGTCCCCTGAGGCAGGGAGTGATCTCAGATTTTGAGGTTACGGAAAAGATGTTGAAATATTTTATTTCAAAGGCTATAGGAAAAAGAGCTTTCCGGAAGCCCAGAATCAGTATCTGTGCCCCAAGCGGGATCACAGAGGTTGAAAAAAAGGCTGTGGAAGAGGCTACCTATCAGGCTGGAGCCAGAGAAGTTTCTATTATTGAGGAACCTATTGCAGCAGCCATAGGAGCCGGAATCGACATTACAAAGCCTTTTGGAAATATGATCGTGGATATAGGGGGCGGCACTACCGATGTGGCGGTAATCTCCCTTGGAGGAACGGTAGTCTCCACTTCCATTAAAGTGGCGGGAGATAATTTTGATGAGGCCATCATGCGCTATGTGAGAAAAATGCATAATCTGATGATCGGAGAACGGACGGCCGAAGATATTAAGATCCAGATCGGCACAGTCTACTCTCTTCCGGAACCAAAGTCTATGGAAGTAAAAGGAAGAGATACCATTACCGGGCTCCCGAAAAGTATTACGGTGACTTCTGAAGAAATCCGGGAGGCTCTGAAAGATGCAGCCACCCAGATCATGGAGACTATACACAGTATCCTGGAAAAAACTCCTCCGGAGCTTGCCGCTGATGTGGCAGAAAGAGGAATCGTTCTTACTGGCGGAGGCGCTCTTCTTGGAGGGCTGGAACAGCTTATCGAAGAAGAAACAGGGATCAATACAGTGGTGGCAGAGGAACCTGCCCTGGCTGTTGCCATAGGAACCGGTCAGTATATGGAACTTATGAGCAAGATGAACGAGAAATAAAAGAAGATCGTACGGAAGGTAAAAACTGTGGAAGAGACAATTGAGGGATATGTGGACCATATCATATTTCAGAATCGTGACAATGGATATACGGTAGCCTGTCTGGTTTCCCAGGGAGAAGAGATCACCTGCGTGGGAAATTTCCGGTTTCTCAGTGAAGGAGAGACGATACGGGCCAGAGGGACTTATACAAGGCATCCTTCTTACGGCAGACAGTTTTCAGTGGATTCCTATGAGTCTGTGATCCCTCAGGATTCCCTGGCAATGGAGCGCTATCTGGGATCAGGAGCAATTAAAGGCATAGGAGCAGCTCTTGCTGCCAGGATCGTAAGAAAATTCGGAGACGATACCCTTCGGATCATTGAGGAAGAGCCGGAAAGGCTGGCAGAGGTAAAAGGCATCAGTGAAAGAAAGGCCAGAGAGATCGCCGATCAGGTGGAAGAAAAGGCGGATATGCGAAAGGCCATGATGTTCCTTCAACAATACGGGATCACCCAGACCCTGGGAATGAAGATCTACTGGCAGTATGGCCAGGAGATGTATGGTGTACTGAAAGAAAATCCTTATAAAATGGCAGAGGACATTCCCGGCGTAGGCTTTAAGATCGCCGATGAGATTGCTGCCAGGATCGGGATCCATACGGATTCCGATTACCGTATCCGGAGCGGTATTTTATACATATTGCTTCAGGCTTCCGGGGAGGGGCATGTGTACCTGCCAAAGGAAGTGCTGCTCAAAAGAGCCAGGGATCTGCTGGGCGTGGAGCAGGAATATATGGAAAAGCATTTAATGGACCTGTCCATAGAAAGAAAGATCGTGATCCGGGAGATCAAAAGAGAGGGAGCGCCGGTGCAGACAGCGGTATATGCTGCTTCTTACTATCAGGTAGAACTCCATGTGGCGCAGATGCTCCACACATTAAATCTCCAGGATACAGTAAAAGAAGATGTCCTGGAAGAAAAGATAGAGCGGATCCAGAGGGGAACAGGAGTAGAACTGGATGAGAAACAGAAAGAAGCGGTAAGGGAGGCTGTAAAGAATGGCCTTCTGATCATAACCGGAGGTCCCGGAACAGGTAAGACTACCACGATCAACGCCATTATCCGGTATTTTGAGATGGAGGATCTGGACATCTGTCTGGCAGCGCCTACAGGAAGAGCTGCAAAACGGATGACTGAGACCACCGGTTATGAAGCAAAGACTATACATCGTCTGCTGGAGTTAAGCGGAGGCCCGGAACAGGCCCAGGAGAATGTAAGATTTGAGCGGAATGCCCAGAATCCTCTGGAGGCGGATGTGATCATTATTGATGAAATGTCCATGGTGGATATTTTTTTGATGCATGCACTTCTTTCCGCTGTGGTTTCCGGTACCAGGCTGATCCTGGTGGGAGATGTGAACCAGCTTCCCAGTGTGGGACCGGGCAGTGTACTGAAGGATATTATCTCTTCCGGCTGCTTTCCTGTTGTAGAATTGGTGAAGATCTTCCGTCAGGCTTCTCAAAGCGATATTGTGGTCAACGCTCATAAGATCAACCAGGGAATACCGGTGGTCCTTGACAATAAGAGCAGAGATTTCTTCTTCCTGAAAAGATATGACGCCAACGTGATCATCAGCATTGTGATCACTCTGATCCAGAAAAAACTGCCGAAATATGTGGAAGCATCGCCCTATGAGATCCAGGTCCTTACGCCTATGCGAAAAGGACTTCTGGGGGTGGAACGGTTAAACTCTATATTGCAGCAGTATCTGAATCCCCCTGAACGGGAAAAAAAGGAAAAAGAGCATGGACAGGGTGTCTTCCGTGAAGGAGACAAGGTCATGCAGATAAAGAACAACTATCAGTTGGAATGGGAGATCAGAGGAAATTACGGAATACCTGTGGAAAAAGGCGTGGGAGTATTTAACGGAGATACCGGTATTATCCGTGAGATCAATTCTTTTGCAGAGATGATGACGGTGGAGTTTGATGAGAAGAGATTTGTGGAATATTCATTTAAACAGCTGGATGAACTGGAACTGGCTTATGCGATCACCATCCATAAAGCCCAGGGAAGTGAGTATCCGGCAGTAGTGATCCCTCTTCTCCAGGGGCCCAGGATGCTGATGAATCGGAATCTTCTCTATACAGCGGTGACCAGGGCCAGAAAATGTGTTACCCTGGTAGGTGATGAGAAGACTTTCTATGACATGGAAAATAATCGAATGGAACAAGACCGTTATACGGCCTTAGATGTGAGGATCAAAGAGATTCAGTGATAAAAAAAGAAAAGATAAAGAATACATTTCTGGATATTCTGTATCCCAGGCACTGTCCGGTATGCCATGATATACCTGTGCCGGGGACACAGAAAATCTGCAGCGGCTGCCGGGAACGGCTGAGACCTGTAACAGGCCCCAGGTGTTTTAAGTGTTCAAAGCCTTTGAAAGACACAGAACAGGAGTATTGTTCAGACTGCAGCCGCCGGACACATCTGTTTGAACAGGGGCTCGGAATTTTCCCCTACAGTACACTTCTTCAGGAATCCCTCTTTAAGTTAAAATATGGAAAACGGCAGGAATACGGCGTGTTTTACGGAGAACTGGCGGCAGTTTATGCGGCAGATCAGATCCGCCGATGGAAAATAGACTGTATTATCCCTATTCCCCTTCACAGAAAGCGACTGGAAAAAAGAGGATATAATCAGGCGGATATCATTGCGGAAGCATTGGGAAAGAGAGTGGTCCTTCCGGTGGAGAAAAAATCACTGAGGCGAAAAATTAATACAAAACCTCAGAAGGACCTGAGTCCAGGAGAAAGACAGAAAAATATCAAAGGAGCTTTTACTGCAGGCGGAGACCTAAGAGGAAAAAATATCCTTCTTATAGATGACATCTACACGACAGGTACTACTATAGACGAGGCTGCAGGAACGCTGAAAAAAGCCGGAGCGGAAAAGGTATATTTTCTTGTGATCGCTATCGGCTCAGAGACCTAAAGGTCTTGATTCACTTCCTCAGACTATGTTATAATGCAGTATGTATGAGTATAGAAAAAACAGAAAAGAGGAAACCTTATGCTTGACGTCCAGAAGATCAAAAAAATGCACAAACTGGCTGTGTACGAATCAGGAGAGGGTAAACAGCATCTGGCTATCAGCAATTATTATAGAAGTGATTATATCGGTCTGGCTCTGATTAAGAATTTTTTTCTTACGACCATTGCCTATGGACTCCTTCTTTTAGGCTGGGCCGGTTATAGAAGCGACTATCTGATGAATAACCTGCACCGGATGAATCTTCCCCTGCTGGTAGTGGCGGTTTTTGGCGGCTATATCGTCCTGCTGGTAGTATATAGTGTGCTTACATATATATACTGTACGGTAAAATATGCAAAAGCCCAGAAGGGAATACAGGAATATTATAAAGGCCTGGGGCAGATGAAGAAGATCTACGACAGAGAAGACAGAAGAAACGGAAGAATTACAGGGAGGAGAAGCTGACCGTGACAACTTTATTGGAGATGAAACAAAAAATTAAAAATTTTTATGGAGAGCATGATACATGGCTTCTTCCTCTGCTGAAGTTTCTTCTTGCTTTCCTTGTGTTCCAGAGTATCAATTCTACTTTGGGATTTCTAGAAGCTCTGGATAATATATTTATAGTTTTGATCTTATCTATTATATGCGCAGTGCTGCCTATCAACGGGATGGCAGTATTAGGATGTATCATGATCGTAGCCCACTGCTATGGAGTGGGGGTGGAAGTAGCTGCATTTTCAGTCCTTCTTCTGCTATTACTGATGATCCTGTTCCTGCGGTTTACTTCCCAGGATAATCTGGCGCTGATCCTGACTCCGGCAGATTTTACATTTCATATGCCGGCGGCGGTTCCGGTGGGGGCCGGCCTGCTGAGAGGCCCTTCTTGTGCAGTACCTGCCTGCTGTGGTGTGATCTTATATTACTTTATGGAGGTTGTCAGTGACAGAAGTACAGTCCTTCAGGGAAAAGAGACGGAATCTGTACAAAAGCTTCAGATCCTGTTGGATGCCCTGATCAATAATCAGGAAATGTGGCTGAATATTTTAGCCTTTGTAGTAGTCCTTATGGTGGTATATCTGATTTCCAGAACTTCTGCCGACTATTCCTGGAGAATTGGCGATGCGGCAGGGGCTATTATTTATATTCTGATCATGATTCTGGGCGGTATGTTTTTAAATGTAAATATCAACATTGGCAGCGTGATCCTGTCAGGTGTTCTTGCGGCAGTTGTGGGATTATTGATCGAGTTTGCAGCACTGGGTATTGATTATTCCAGAAGTGAGACCACACAGTTTGAGGATGATGAATACGTTTATTATGTGAAGGCTGTTCCAAAATCTTTTGTAGCTCAGTCAGAAAAAAAGATTAAAAATATTTCTTCAGAACCAGTGGAATCATCGGAAAAAGAAGATGAAGAAGCTGCACCTGTGGAAAGAGTAAGGGAAGAGACCTTTGATTTTGAAAAACAGCTGGAAGAGTCTTTGAAAGATTTATAGGGGATAAGTTTTAAATTACAGTCTGCCGGAATTTTCAGATGACAGAGATCATTCCGACAGGAAAGGGGGAGGAAGAGTTGTGGGCAGTTTTTTAAAAAATCTTCATGATTATTTAGGACAATGGACATTGCCCAACAGCATACAGTGGAATGATATTGTAGAAATCCTTTTGATAGCATTTTTTGTATATCAGTTTATGCTCTGGATCAGAAATACAAGGGCATATTCTTTGCTAAAAGGAATTCTCACAGTTTTAGTTTTTGTAGTCATTGCCTATATTTTCGAAATGAATACAATACTCTGGCTGGTCACAAATATGGGCGGATATGCGATCACTGCGATCCTGGTCATCTTTCAGCCTGAGCTGCGCAAGGCTCTGGAGGAGCTGGGACACAAAAAGATCGTCAGTAATCTGATTCCTTTTGACGCCAGTAAAAAAGAATCTGAGGGGCGCTTCAGCGACAGGACGGCCAATGAGATCGTCAGAGCCAGTTTTGAAATGGGCGCAGTGAAGACAGGGGCTTTGATCGTTATTGAAGAGGAAACGGTACTGAACGAATATATCCGGACTGGTATTGCACTGGATTCCCTGGTGAGCAGTCAGCTGCTCATAAATATTTTTGAACATAATACGCCGCTTCATGACGGTGCTGTGATCATAAGGGGCGACAGGATCGTGGCAGCTACCTGTTACCTTCCTTTGTCTGATAATCTGGATCTGAACAAGAATCTGGGAACAAGACACAGGGCCGGTGTAGGGATCAGCGAGGTAAGCGATGCACTGACTGTTATCGTTTCAGAAGAAACCGGCCGGGTTTCTGTAACGAAGAACGGAGAGATCCATGTGGGTCTGAATAAGGAGGAATTGAGACAGATACTGGAACAGGAACAGAATAAGGTAAAACAGGAAAATGTAAAGCACAGACTGTGGAAGGGATTGGTGAAGAATGAAAAAAAATCTGATGAATAAATTTACACTGAAGATCCTTTCTCTGGCAGTCGCTATTTTGGTCTGGCTTTTAGTGGTGAATATTGAGGATCCCGTAAGATCGGAAACTTACTGGGATGTACCTGTTACCATTGTAAACGAGTCCTACCTTACCAGTAATCTGCAGATTCCCCTTCTGGTAGATGGAAGTGATACTGTGACAGTCAGGGTCCGTGCGACAAGCAGCACCTTAAGATCCATTGACAGAGACAGTATCAAAGCTGAAGCGGATATGACCCAGATCATATCCATGGACACTACCCCTTATATGGTGCCGGTCCGGGTAGTTTGTCCGGGTGTTTCTGATGAGGATATTACAGTAACTCCGGCTAATATACCTATAGAAACAGATGAGCTCACCAGTCAGGCTATGACTATTTCTGCTTCCGTTGGAGGGACAACTCCTGAAGCAGGATATGAGGTGGGAAAACTTACAGTAAATCCTGAAAAAGTTACGATCTCCGGACCGGAGGATCTGATCAATAAACTGGATCGGGTAGTAGCCGATATAGATGTAAGCGGAATGAGCCAAAGCGACAATGTATCCGGTTCTCTGCATATATATGATAAAAATGGAGATGAACTGTCAAGCACCCAGATGTCTTATCTGAATCTTCAGGACATTCAGAACAATCAGGTAGAGGTTTATGTGGATCTGTGGAAAGTTCAGCCAGATATTGCCATTAAGGCTGAGTACACCGGAACTCCTGCGGCAGGATATCAGGTATCCTCTGTCAGCACAGTTCCCAATACGATCAGTATTGCAGGGACGGACGATGCCCTGAAAGAACTGTCTGCAGCCGGAAATACTATTGAGATACCTGCTTCAGAGATAGATGTTTCAGGAAAGGATGCAGATTTCGAACAGACTGTCGATATTGAAAAGCTGCTTCCGGAGGGCACGATGCTGGCCCGGGATATCAGCAGTTCAGTGATTGTTTCCGTGGCCATCCTGCCATATGACAGCAGAGAATATGTCATACCGGCCACCAGCATTGACAGAAGCAAACAGCCGGCAAATATGACAGCTGTGATCACAGATGACAGTGTGACAGTTCGTGTAAAAGGATCGGAAGAAGATCTGGATGCATTAAAAGAAAGCGATATAAAGCTGTCCATAGATACCTCAAAGTATACATCTGAAGGAGAATATAATGTTCCGGTAGATGTAACACTTCCCGAGGGATATGAACTGGTAGAGAAGGTTACCGTAAGAGTCACCTTAACTCCGCTGGCAGAAAAACAGACAGAATAATAGGAGAAGGATAGGAAGTGAGAGAATGGTCAGTCAAAAAGTGACTATCAAAAATCCCACCGGGCTGCATTTAAGACCGGCAGGCATACTCTGTAAGGAAGCGATGAAATTCAAGTCTCTGATCACGTTCCGCTTTGCAGATGGTTCCGCAAATGCTAAAAGCGTGTTAAGTGTTCTGGGAGCCTGTGTAAAGTGTGGAGATGAGATTGAGCTGGTATGCGAGGGCGAGGATGAGGAAACAGCATTGAAAACCCTGGTTACAGCTATAGAAAGCGGTTTAGGAGAATAGGATACAGGCTGCCGTATTAAACAGCAAGTAAGAGCGGTTGTTTAATGCGGCAGCCTTTCTCATGACATTGGAGGTAAAAAATATATTATGGTACATAATAAGATAAAGGCAGGGCTGCGTGACGGTATCCCCATTGCTGCCGGTTATTTTTCCGTAAGCTTTACTTTTGGCATGCTGGCAGTACAGGATGGTATGTCTCCTTTTCACGCAGTTTTGATCTCTCTGTTGAATCTTACATCAGCAGGACAGTTTGCAGGGCTGACAGTAATTGTTTCAGGAGCTTCCCTGCTGGAGATGGCATTGACCCAATTGGTGATCAATATACGATATGCATTAATGTCAGTTTCCCTTTCACAGAAACTGGATTCTTCTGTAAAAACTTTCCAGCGTATGCTGATCGCCTATGGAAATACAGATGAGATATTTGCAGTGGCCAGTTCCAAACCGGGCAGTGTGGGAAGCAGGTATATGTATGGCCTGATCTTTCTGCCGGTGCTGGGATGGGTAGGAGGAACCTTGACAGGCGCTGTAGCAAGTACTCTTCTTCCGGCAGCAGTGATCAGTGCTCTTGGAGTGGCGCTGTACGGCATGTTTATTGCGATTGTGATCCCGGTGGCAAAAGAGAGCCGGGAAGTTCTTATAGTGGTTGGAGCTGCACTTGTATTCAGCACCGCATTTTATTACCTTCCCGTGCTTCAGGAAATCTCTTCCGGATTTACTATCATTATCTGTACAGTTGCGGCTGCCGGGATCGGAGCGGTTTTATTCCCTGTTAAGGAGGAAACAGTATGATATATGCATATATTTTTGTTATGGCAGGAGTTACTTATCTGATCCGCATGCTGCCTTTGACTTTGATACAGAAGAAGCTGTCTCTTATACACATCTGACGCTGCCGACGATCGCATAAGTGTAG
>ERZ1090863.626-NODE-626-length-18073-cov-81.175824_pt1 | contig 18073 bp, 14 predicted proteins | sample MGYA00478480_ERZ1090863 | MGnify/ENA primary metagenome ERZ1090863 (study PRJEB33644, sample SAMEA5815746) | chicken gut metagenome | biome: Chicken; feature: Gastrointestinal Tract; material: Caecum | place: Ireland | collected 2019-01-01 | study: A study of the...
CGGAAAAAGAGGATGGCGCGGGCAAATTTGTGCTGGTGCTGTTGGTGCTGGCCGGCATTGCCGGCGGCGGCGCGTATTTCTGGCTGAAGATGCAGCAGAAAAAGCGTGAGGCCGAGGAAAACAAGCCCGACCCTGACGCCGATTACCGGGAGGATGAGGAGGAAATCGTTTTGCCGGAGGAAGAACCGGAGAACGAACCTGACGAGGATGCCGAGCGCAAGGCGTATCAGGACAGCGATGGGTATGAGGAGTAAGACATGAGTAAAAGAAATATATGGGGGTGGCCGCGGGGGCCGCCCCATTATGAAAATGGCGGTTTGCTTCCAATGGATTTCATGGTATACTTATTTATAAGGAAAGAAAGGAGGCAGTCGGGATGAATGTTATGACCATGAAGGAACTGGAAGCTGTGATCCGTGCATTGCTGCACAAATATCATGCGGAGTATGCGCTGTTGTTCGGGTCTTATGCCCGCGGCGAAGCTACAGCCGATTCGGATATAGATGTCATTGTGTTTGGCGGAAAGGACTTCCATCCTGCGGATATTTTCGCTTTCGGTGAGGAACTGCGTCAGCTGACAGGCAAGGATGTGGACGCCTTCGAGATTCGGGAAGTAAATGTAGGCACTCCATTTTACAATGCCGTCATGGAGGAAGGGGTGCGTATCGCGTGAAGAAATCAGACAAAGAGCGTCTTAAAAAGATCATTTCAACTTGGGACAGCCTAAAAGAACAGATTGAAGAACGCGGAATTACACCGGAAATGCTGTTACAGGATGAATTCTCACAATGGGCAGTCACGACGCCTCTCTATAATATAGGAGAGCAGGTATATCAGCTGAGCAATGAATTGAAGCAGGCGCATACAGAACAGCCTTGGAATATGGTCGCAGGTTTGCGCCACCGGCTGGTGCATGACTATGACGGCATCAACTGGAGCATTATTGTCGAGGTCCTGTTTCAGGATATGGACCCCTTTGTGGAGGGAGTGAAAGAAATCCTTTCTGCGATGGAGTAAATGCGATGACATCCGATACAGAGAAAAAATCAACTTGCAAGAAGCCGCAGCGGCCCCAGATTCCCTATAAAAAGCTGAAACAAACACAAAAAGCCAGAATATCCAAGTGGATGTTTGAAGCAGTTTGCAAATACTACAAAGAACACCAGCAGATGCCCCCGGAAGAATTGCTGGAGCCTATGTGCCGGGAACTTTATCCCAAACTGCATGGCACTGCTCCAAAGGCTTCCTTTGAAGATCTACTGGCGGTGTTTCGGAAAAAGCAGGCTCACTTTGCGGAGCGAATCGAAAAGAACGGCCTGCCGGAGCCTCCCAAGCCCAAAGTAAAAAAGACGGAAGCCGAAAAACTTGCCATAAAGCGTGCAAGGAGGCGGGCAAAGAAGAAAAAGCTGAAAGCGCAGCAAGAGCGCCTGAACGATCTTCCTGATTGGCAAGATGACCGATTCTTCTTTATCGCCGGTTACACTTCTGGCGGCGCTCCTTATGGTGTGACATGGGAAGAAATGGGTCTTAACCCTTGGGAAAAGCTCGAATAATTACTCACAGCTCTGTGCAAAATCACAGGGCTGTTTTTATTTTCAAAGCAGAAAGGAGCCGATACTTTGCATAACCTGATCATCACCGAGAAACCCTCTGTTGCCCTCACCATCTCGAAAGTCCTGGGCGTTACTGCCCGCCGCGACGGCTATTTGGAAGGCGGCGGCTACCTTATCAGTTGGTGTGTGGGACACCTGGTGGAGCTGGCCCCGCCCGGGGCGTATGACCCGCGCTTGGAACGCTGGGATCGCGCCGACCTGCCCATCCTGCCCGAGAGGTGGCAGTATCTTGTGAGCAGTTCCACCAAAAGGCAGTTTGACGTTTTGTGCAAGCTCATGCATCGGGCCGACGTGGACCGCATCGTCTGCGCCACCGACGCCGGACGGGAAGGCGAGCTGATCTTCCGTCTGGTCTATCACCAGTGCGGGTGCCGCAAGCCAGTCTCCCGCCTCTGGATCAGCAGCATGGAGGACGCCGCCATCCGGGCGGGCTTTGCCAATCTCAAGCCCTCAACTGAATACGATTCGCTGTACAAAGCAGCCCTTTGCCGGGAGCGCGCCGACTGGTTGGTCGGCATCAACGCGACCCGGCTTTTTTCATGCCTGCACGGCGTCACTCTCAACGTGGGCCGGGTCATGACCCCCACCTTGGCTATGACGGTGGAACGGGAAGCGGTTATTGCTGCTTTCCGGCCAGAACCCTTTTATACAATATTTTTACAGATGGAGGGTTATATGGCGTCCAGTGAACGTTTCAAAGAGAAAGCCCAGGCCGAGAAACTTCTGGCAGAATGCAGGAAAAGCAGCCAGGCCCTTGTGCAAAAGAGCGAGCGCAGAGAGAAATCCGAGCGCCCACCGGCCCTCTATGACCTGACCACCCTCCAGCGGGATGCCAACCGGCTGCTGGGCTATTCGGCGCAGCAGACCCTCGACTACACCCAGGCCCTTTATGAGAAAAAGCTCGTTACCTATCCCCGCACCGACAGCCGCTACCTCACCGAGGACATGGCGGCGGGTTTGCTCGGCCTGGTCATGGACACAGCGGTAGCGTTTGGATTTCGGGGCGCTATTCCAGTCCACGGAAAGCAGGTCATCAATAACCAAAAGGTCAGCGACCACCACGCCATTCTGCCGACACAGAGCGTGGCCGGGGCTGACCTTTCTTCTTTGCCTGCTGGCGAGGCCAGTATCCTGCGTCTGATTGCCGCTCGGTTACTGGCCGCCGTGGGCGAACCGTATCGCTACGCTGAAACCACTGTGCAGATCGAGTGCGCCGGGCAGACCTTCACAGCCAAAGGCAAGACGGTTTTGGATGAGGGCTGGAAAGCTGTGGAGCGGGTTATCCTTGGCAATTCCGCCGAAAAGGTCGAGGAAACTTTGGAGATTCTGACAGAAGCGCAGGACAAGGAAACGCTTCCCGTTCGGGACGCCCAGCTGAAAGAGGGCCGAACCACCCCACCCAAACATTTTACTGAGGACACCCTGCTGGCGGCCATGGAATCTGCCGGCGCAGACACCATGCCGGAAGAAGCCGAGCGCCGGGGCGTCGGGACGCCTGCCACCCGGGCGGCCACCATCGAAAAGCTGGTACAGAAAGGTTTTCTTGCCCGGGAGGGCAGCGGTAAAACCAAGCACCTGATCCCCACTGAAAAGGGCTGCGGCCTCATTGCGGCCATGCCCGAACAGCTCAAATCTCCGGCTATGACCGCTGAATGGGAAACGAAGCTCACACAAATCGAGAAGGGCCAGTATGTGCCCGAACAGTTTATGGAGGAAATCGAATCTATGATGAAAACGCTTGTGAATCAGTACGTCAACGTCCCCAATGCTCCCGCCAGGGTCACCAGCGGTGCGCCAGTGGTGGGCACTTGTCCCCACTGCGGCTCAGAGGTGGCCGAGCGGGAAAAAGGCTGGTTCTGCACGAGCCGCGAGTGCCGCTTTGTGATCTGGAAGGATAACGCCTTCTTTACACGCCTCGGCAAACGCCCTACCCGGCAGGTGGTGGACAAGCTCCTGCGGGACGGCCGCGCCCGCCTCAAGGACTGCAAGAGCCAGCGCACCGGCAAGACCTACAACGCCTCTGTCCTGATGACCACCGAGGCCGATGGTCGGGCCAAGTTCAGCTTGGAATTTGAGAACGGGGGTGCACGATGATGCAGGGTGTTTTGGAGCGGTTTTTCGCCGCCGAAAACAACGTTTACCTGATTTTGCAGCTCAAAGACGGGCCGGAAACAGCAGATGTGCGGTTTGAACCCTTTGCCCGTCTGGAACAGATGGGCAGCGCACCGAACCTCGACCACTACGAGGCCGTTTACTTTGCCAATACCCCGGCGTACTTTTACGGCATGAGCAACGCGGAGGCATTGGAAGAACTGTACCTCACGTTCAATTTGAAGCGTCCGCCGGATTTTAGGGGGCACAGCCTTTCGGTCAGCGATGTGGTCGTGCTGAACCGCGAAGGTCAGGCCGGAGCGTTCTATGTGGACAGGATCGGCTTCAAGGAGCTGCCGGGCTTTTTGGAGCAGATGAAGGAGGCGGCCCGGCCCCAAAAGTCGGTAGCCGCTCAAATAAAGCAGGCCAAAGAGGCCGCACCCAAGGTCAAGACCAAGAAGCACAAAGAGAGGGACGCACGATGAAAAACTTCACCTATGAAGAAGTCAACTTGATGGCCCTCTACAACACTGGCAACCGGGAGCGGCTGATCGAAGTCTTAACTGAGATGCGCAGCTATCTTACCTGGTCGGAGGTAGAACTGCGGGACCTGACCGACAGCACCCTGGATAAGCTGGCCGGCATGACCAATGCCGAGTTTGACGCGCTGGAACTGTACCCGGATTTCATTTAGTAACGAGGTTTCAAAGCGCACTGGATTGTAGTATAATTAAAGCCAAGAATTTGCTACGATAGGAGGAATGACAAAATGCTTTGCCCTATTTGCGGCGCACAAATGAAAGAAGGTGGCCTGATCATCGACGGGGTGGCCCCGGGCTGGGTCCCTATGGAGGAGTTTAAGAAAAAGGGCGCGGCAAGGCTGCTCTACACAGGGCTGCGCACGATTGGAAAGACCAATATCCTGTTGAGCCAGACAAGGGTGCCCAATGCGTTCTTCTGCAAAAACTGTAATAAAATCGTTGGAATTTTCGATGTAACAAATCATATAGATGAATGAAAACCAATTTTCGCGGGAAGCTCGATTTCTGAGTTTCCCGCTTTTCTTTTCCCATAAGGAGAACCTATGTTAGACGAAAAAGACAGCAAATGGCAGTGCTATATCATCCCCGACCTTGCCACCTGGACCGGTGCAGCGGGGAGCAAGCCCTACACGCCCATTGAGTTTTACGACACCTACGAGCAGGCTGTGGACCGTTTCCGAGAGCTGCGTTCGGAACCCTACAACAGCGAAGAACTGCCGGGTGCCCGGCTGACCTTTGGCGTCCAGCGGGAGGACCCGCCCAGCGCCGCCGACCTGCTCCATGTCCGCCAGGGCCAAAACTACCTGGTGGACGATTATACCCGGATGGCGTCCCTCAACCAAAGCCCCGAGGTCATGGACATCTTGCGGCAGATGCGGAAAGACCTGGGCTTTGACCGGGTCCGCGCCTATGAACCGGGCGCGATGGAGCCGAAAGATGTTGCTTTCAGCCGCTGGAAACATCCCCTCAAGCCGATGGCGAGAAAATCGGTGCTGAAAGAACTGAGAGAATCGCGCCCCAAAGAAACTGTGGTCAAACCGCCCCGCAAGCACAAAGAAAGGGGCCGGGAGTAACGAAGGGAGGCAAAATGTCTCAAAAAACACTCTACTATGCGCAACTCGCCGAGGACACCGCCCACCGTCTGACCGGAAACTGGGAGCGCTGGGCGGGCTTTTTGGCGACAGCCGGCAGGCTTTACAAGTACCCTTATCCCGACCAGCTCATGATCTACGCCCAGCGCCCGGATGCCACCGCCTGCGCATCCTACGATGTCTGGAACGACCGCATGAACCGCTATGTCCGGCGTGGCTCCAAAGGCATCGCCCTGCTGGACGATGCGGGCGACCGGCTGCGCCTGCGGTATGTGTTCGATCTGGCCGACACCGGCACCCGGCAAAACTCCCGTGACCCCTGGCTCTGGACGCTGGAGGACCGGCACAGGATTCCGGTGGCAGCCATGCTAGAGCGGCGGTATGGCACCGCGGCCACCGATCTGCCGCAGCAGTTTGCGGATGCAGCTGGAACGCTTGCGGACGCCTACTGGGCCGACCATGGGCAGGAGATCGGCGGCATCCTTGCAAATTCCCTGCTGGAGGAGTACGATGAACTCAACAGAGGGCTTGCCTTCAAACGGGCCGTTACCGCCAGCACCACCTTCGCCCTCTTGTCCCGGTGCGGGTACACCCCCGAAAACCACTTCGGTCACGAGGAATTTAGCAACATTTATGAGTTCAACACGCCGGCTACCGTGGCCGCCCTGGGCACCGCCGTCAGCGAGAGCAGCCGCGAGGTGCTGCTGCAGATCGCGGCGGTGGTCCGGCAGGTGGAACGCGACATCGCAGAAGAAAGGAGACTTTGGGATGAGCAGCACAGCATTGCAGTACACGCAGAACGGGGACTATCTGATCCCGAACATCGAGCTGAACCAGCCGCCGCCTCTGGGCAAGTACGGGCGGATGCGCCGGACGTTCCTCAAGGAGAACTGTCCCGTCCTTTACAACCACCTGCTCCTGAGCGGGAAGCTGTACCCGCATCTGGCGGAGATCGACCGGACAGCGAAGGACCGCTTGGACCGGCAGATGGAGGAGCTGCTGAAACAGAACCCGGCCCCGGACAAAGCGGCGCAGCAGATGGCCTGGGTGCAGCACATGAACGCTCTGAAAATGCAGGCCGAGGAAGCAATCCTGAACGAGCTGATTTACAGCTGAGTTTCTTCGCCACCGAGGCGGAGCAAATCGCGCAGATCGACCAGCGAGCGGAGACCGAACAAGTCTCCGCTTTTTCTTTTTCCGAGGCGGATTGGCGAACAGCGCTGGCATCCGGCAGCGGGTTTGCGAACGGAAAAGAACGTATTGCGGCCTACTATACTGAACATCACAGCGCCAAAGAGCGAACCGCCTTTCTGAAGCAGGAATACGGTACTGGTGGCCAGAGCTGGACGTTTCAGGATGGCAGTAATGGCTTCCTCGACTACGATGCCAGCGGCGTCAAGCTGCGTTCCTATCCCAACGGACAGGAGCAACGTCTGAAATGGCCGGAGGTAGAAAAACGCATCCACGTCCTGATCGCCATGGGGCAGTATCTGGACGAGGCGGAGCAGACGGTTCCCACGGAAGGCGAAATTCTGCGGGAAAGACTGGCCGAGCGCGGCATTGTGAACGGCCAGCTTGTGGACCCGGAAAAGCTGGATAGTGACCCTTTTATTCGGCAGGTGGTGGCGGATGCTGAGGCAACCAAGGAGACTGTTTCCGCCCCGTTTCAGAAAACCTTAACGGCAGAAGATGTAACCGACATCCGTCTGGAAAGCAGCAGCTACTCGGCGGTGTCCCGGGAGAAAGAGTATCACCTGTCCTGCAAGATCAACGGTGTGCCGGATACGCTCGTCTATACAGTCTCCCGGCACGATGACGGAGAAGGCTTTACCATCCGGAGCGGCCAGCGTGAGGAAGATGACATCTGGAAAAAGATGCCTCAACCCGAGCTGGAAAAACTGGAGGCTGTTTTGGCCCGGGCGGTGGAGTTTGACTACTGGAGCAAATCCATTGAACATGCAGCCGATGCAGATGCCCTCGAAGTGGTGACTCTGGACTATCAATGGGCCGAAGATCTGAATTTGAGCAGCGAGCAGCGCAACGCCGTTTGGGAGCAGATCGAAGATCGGAAAGCACAACTTACCACACAGCCTGCCATTCCAACGGAACCGGTGGAGGCTTACCCGGCAGAGGAAACGCACCTGCCCTACGACGTTGTGGTCGAGAAACTCCACATCGAGAATCCCGAACCAGAGATTCCTGCCCCACCTGCCCGGAACTTCCGCATCACCGACGAGCACTTGGGCGAGGGCGGCCCCAAGCAGAAGTTTGCACGCAATGTGGAGGCCATCCGCACTCTGCAAACCTTGGAAAATGAGAACAGGAACGCTACCCCGGAAGAACAGGAAATCCTGTCCCAGTACGTCGGCTGGGGCGGCCTGGCGGACGCTTTCGACCCGGACAAGGACAGCTGGGCCAAGGAGTATAAGGAGCTGAAAGGGTTACTCTCTGAGGACGAGTACGCTGCCGCCCGGGCCAGTACCTTGAACGCCCACTACACCAGCCCCACCGTCATCCGGGCTATCTATGACGCTGTGGAACAGATGGGCTTCCGTACCGGCAAGATTCTGGAACCCTCCTGCGGCGTAGGCAACTTCTTCGGAATGCTGCCGGAGAGCATGGCCGGCAGCCGTTTATATGGCGTGGAGCTGGACAGTATCACGGGCCGCATCGCCCGACAACTTTACCCGGAGGCCAATATCACGGTAGCAGGCTTCGAGACCACCAGCCAGCGGGACTTCTACGACCTCGCCGTGGGCAATGTGCCCTTCGGCAACTACAAGGTCAACGACAAAGCCTACAATCAACTTGGCTTTTCCATCCACAACTACTTCTTTGCCAAGGCTCTGGACCAGGTGAGGCCGGGCGGCGTGGTGGCCTTTGTCACCAGCCGCTTCACCATGGACTCCAAGGACAGCTCCGCCCGCAAGTATCTGGCCCAGCGGGCCGATCTGCTGGGGGCGGTGCGGCTGCCCAACAATGCCTTCAAGGCCAACGCCGGCACGGAAGTGGTTTCCGACATTCTCTTTTTGCAGAAGCTGGAACGGCCCATCGACCGGGAACCAGAGTGGGTGCAGGTGGGCCAAACGCCCGAGGGGTTCACGGTCAATCAGTATTTCGTGGACCACCCCGAGATGATTTTGGGCGAACTTTCTGCCGAAAGCACCCAGTATGGCCGGGAAGATGTGACAGTTGATCCCATCGAGGGGGCCGACCTGGCCGGACAGCTCAAGGAGGCCACCGCAAAGATTCAAGGCCGGTACGTTGCCGCCGAGAGGGCGGAAACGGAGCTGGACGAAGGTGCTTCTCACATTCTGCCCGCCGACCCGAACGTCAAGAATTTCTCCTATACGGTGGTGGACGGCGAGATCTACTACCGCGAAAACTCGGTCATGGCATCGGTGAATCTGAACGGCGACGCGAAGGAACGGGTCAAGGGGATGGTGGAGCTGCGGGGCCTTGTCAACGAGCTGATCGTCTATCAGCTGGAAGATTTCCCGGATGCCGACATTGCCGCCAAGCAGGCCGAGCTGAACGCTGCCTACGACGCTTTCACCGCAAAATACGGCCTGCTCAACGACCGCAAAAACGGGCGGCTCTTTGAGGACGATTCCTCCTATTACCTGTTGTGTTCCCTGGAGAATCTGGACGAAAACGGCAAGCTCAAGAGCAAGGCGGATATGTTCACAAAACGGACCATCCGGCCCGAGCGCGCCGTCACCCATGTGGACACCCCCGCCGAGGCGCTGGCGGTGTCCATTGGGGAAAAAGGCAAGGTCGATTTGTCCTATATGGCGGAACTTTTGGGTACGCCGGAAGATTTTGAGCGTATCACCGGCGAGCTGCGGGGCGTGATTTTCAAAGACCCTTCGGATGATGTGAGCGACCCGGAAGCGGGCTGGCAAACCGCTGACGAGTACCTGTCCGGCAACGTCCGCAACAAGCTGCAGATCGCCAGGCTGGCCGCTGCGAATGACCCGGCCTTCACCATTAACGTGGAAGCCCTGACCAAGGCCCAGCCCAAAGAGTTGGAGGCGTCCGAGATCGACGTGCGGCTGGGGGCGACCTGGATCAGTCCCGACGTTATCCAAAAGTTCATGAACGAGACGTTTCAAATTCCCTTTTATTTAAGGTACGCCATTCGGGTCAAATTTTCCCCGGCCACCGCAGAGTGGCTCATCGAGGGCAAGACCAAGACAGGCCCCAACGACGTCATGGCTTACGAGACCTTCGGCACCACTCGGGCCAGCGCCTACAAGATTCTGGAGGACACCCTCAATCTCCGGGATGCGCGGGTCTACGACACGGTGGAAGATGATAGCGGCAAACCCAAGCGGGTGCTGAACAAAAAGGAGACCATGCTGGCCGGCCAGAAGCAGCAGGCTATCAAGGATGCCTTTGCAAACTGGGTCTGGCAGGGCCCCCAGCGGCGGGAGGCGCTGGTCAAACAGTATAACGAGCTGTTCAACTCCACCCGTCCCCGGGAGTACGACGGCAGTCATATTCATTTTGTGGGCATGAACCCGGAGATCACCCTGCGGGAGCACCAGCGCAATGCCATTGCCCATGTGCTCTACGGCGGCAACACCCTGCTGGCCCACGAGGTGGGCGCGGGCAAGACCTTCGAGATGGCGGCCTCCGCCATGGAAGCCAAGCGGCTGGGCCTGTGCCAGAAGTCTCTTTTCGTGGTTCCAAATCACCTGACCCTTCAGTGGGCGCAGGAGTTTTTGCACCTCTATCCCAGCGCCAAGCTCTTGGTGGCAAGCAAGAAGGACTTTGAGACAGCCAACCGCAAGAAGTTCTGCGCCCGCATCGCCACTGGGGATTACGATGCGGTCATCATCGGCCACAGTCAGTTTGAGAAAATCCCCCTTTCCTTTGAGCGGCAGGAGCGCATCATCCAGGAGCAGATCGACGAGATCCAGAGTGGCATTGCCGAACTGAAACATTCGTCCGGGGAGAAGTTTACCATCAAGCAGATGGAGAAAAGCCGCAAACAGCTGGAAATGAAACTCGAAAAACTGCGGGCCACTGAGCGCAAGGACGATGTGGTCACTTTTGAAGAATTGGGCGTAGACAGGTTGTTTGTGGACGAGTCACACAGCTTTAAGAACCTTTTTCTTGTAACAAAAATGCGCAATGTCGCTGGTTTATCTACGTCCGAGGCCCAAAAGTCCAGCGATATGTTTGGCAAGTGCCGGTATATGGATGAGCTGACCGGCGGCCGGGGTGTGGTGTTCGCCACGGGTACGCCGGTGAGCAATTCAATGGTCGAATTGTTTACGGTCATGCGTTATTTGCAGTATGGTACGTTGCAACAAAAGGGGCTGACGCATTTTGATTGCTGGGCGTCCACCTTCGGGGAGACCAGCACCTCTATCGAGTTGGCCCCCGAGGGCACCGGCTACCGGGCGCGGACCCGCTTTGCCAAGTTCTTCAACCTCCCCGAGTTGATGACCATGTTCAAAGAGGTAGCGGACATCAAGACCAGTGACCAGCTCCATCTGCCGGTGCCGGAGGCCAAATTTGAAACAGTGCTTGTGAAACCGTCAGAAATTCAAAAAGAAATGGTGCAGTCTCTTTCGGAGCGGGCGGGCAAGATCAACGCCGGGATGGTGGATGCTTCCGAGGACAATATGTTGTGTGTGACGAACGACGGCCGCAAGATTGGCCTCGACCAGCGCCTCATGAACCCTCTTTTGCCCGATGACCCAAACAGCAAGCTGAACGTTTGCGTCCGAAATGTCCTGCGCATTTGGGAAGAAGGCAAAGCGGATAGACTGACCCAGCTCTTGTTCTGTGATTTGTCGACTCCCAAGGGCGACGGGCAGTTCAACGTCTACGATGATGTGAAGAAAAAATTGCTGGCAGCGGGCGTGCCGGAAAGTGAGGTGGCCTTCATTCACACCGCCGACACCGAGGCCAAGAAGAAGGAATTGTTCTCCAAGGTGCGCACCGGACAGGTGCGCATTTTGCTTGGCAGTACGGCAAAAATGGGGGCGGGCACCAACGTGCAGGACCGTCTTGTTGCCGTTCATCATCTGGATGTGGGCTGGAAACCCTCTGACATGACCCAGCGCAACGGCCGCATCATCCGACAGGGCAACCGGAATAAGACGGTTCAGATCTACAACTACGTCACCGAAGGGACATTCGATGCGTACTTGTTCCAGACACTCGAAAATAAACAGCGCTTCATCGGACAGATCATGACCTCGAAATCGCCCGTCCGTTCTTGTGAGGACGTGGACGAGCAGGTCCTCAGCTACGCCGAGGTCAAGGCGCTGTGCGCCGGCAATCCGCTCATCAAGGAAAAGATGAATCTGGATGTGGAGGTAGCAAAGCTGAAGGTTTTGAAAGCCGACCATCAGAGCCAGAAGTACCGGCTGGAGGATAAGCTGCTCAAAGAGTTTCCCGCCAGCATCCAGCGGCAGAAGGTAGAAATTTCTGCTTTGCAACAAGATGCCAAAGTAGCAGAAGATAACCCACAGGTAAAGGACGGTTTCTGCGGCATGACTGTGAAAGGGATGCACTTTGAGGACAAATTGGCCGCAGGCGAGCGGTTACTTCTGGCTTGCAAAGAAATGCCCACCGCCGAGACGGTGACGCTGGGGCATTACCGCGGCTTTGGCCTTGATCTGCGTTTTGATACCTTCCGCAACGAGTACCAGGCGGTGCTGCGGGGCGCGACCAGTCACTTCGTTCCCCTCGGCACCGACGCCCGGGGCAATCTGACCCGCCTGGACAACGCGCTGGACAACTTCCCCGACCGCATCGCCCGCGCCGAGAACCAGTTGCAGACTTTGTACCAGCAGCGGGACGCGGCACAGCAGGAAGTGCAGAAACCTTTCCCCAAAGAAGCAGAACTGGCCGAAAAATCCGCCCGCCTGGCCGAACTGGACACTCTGCTGAACATGGAGGGTCGCCCCGAGCCGGAGCGAGAAGAACTGGAGACTGAACAAGGCGGACGCCGGCCCTCGGTGCTGGCCGGGCTGAAAACTGCCGCAGCTGAGAAATTTGTACCGAATAAGCAGCATAAAAAGGAGGCTGAAAGATGACCAATGAGCAGTGGAACACCACACTTTATAAGCAGATGTTTGCGGAACAGGAGCAGTTCCGGGACTGGCTGCTGGCCCAGCCGCCACAGGAAATTTTGAACCACGCCTATGAGTATGTCATGCGGGAGGACATTCTGCTTTCGCTGGAGTACAACGACCTGACCGATGCCCAGGCGGCGGCTTTGCTCTCATCGTCCTCACCGCTGGCCGATGTTTATGCAGAATTTGACAAGCTGGAAAGCAGCCACATGGAGGAGATTTGGAGCTGTATCGAGAGCCGGGCGGATGCTCTGCAGGCCGGCCTGCTGGAGCGAGCTAAGACTTTGATCGACGAGTTCTGCGCCTATGAGTATGCTTCGCAGGCGGATTTCAGTGACTTGAGCAGAGTCAACATCGCCTACACCACCGTGGGCGATGAGGATATCCCGTTGCAAGTCCATGTGGATCTTGAAGGTTACAAGATCGAGCGGGAGCTGGACGGCAGGCCTCTGGACGCCCGGCAGTACGGCTTGCTCCACGAGTTGATCGAAAACGAACTGGAAGGGCTGGATTTTCAGGAGCTGGTGGCGGTGAGCGATGCGGAGATTCAAGCAGCCCTGGCCTCTGCAAAGAAGGAAGCTGCCTTTGCTGAGCTGCCGGTCTACCGGCAGAACGCGGCCTACGCCAGCGAGCACGGGGAGCTGGAACAATGCCGCGTTTCGCATCAGGCCAACATCGCCTGCAAGGAGGCCATTGAGCAGAGTATTGACCAAAACTATGACGGCAGACGCCTTGCGAAGGGGACCGCCGACAAAGTGATGCAGAAGTTCGGCACCGAACGGGTGATGTACGTCCTGGCCAACACCATTCAGCAAAAGGGGTGGGACGGGCGTTTCCATCCCTATAACAAGGATTGGGCCAGAACAGTGGACATCCCGCCCAACCCGGATTCGTTTGGCTTTGAGAGGAACTGTGAGTTTGTGGTGGACAGCCACGCCGGCCTGACCGACCTGTTCGTAAGCCAGGCGCGGCGGGAGGTAGAACGTCAGCCCCGCACCTCTGTCCGGGAGCAGCTCAAGCAGGCGCAGGAAAAGGCGGAGAAAAAACCGCCCGTGCAGGCTGCGCCCAAAAAGAAGGAGCCGGAGCGGTGACGCCGCCCCGGCGAAAGCGCGGCGTTCAGCTCAATTTCCGCGTCTCGGAGGAAGAGTTGGCGGCGATTGAAAGCAAGATGGAACAGCTTGGCATCTTCAACCGGGAAGCCTATCTGCGCAAGATGGCGCTGGATGGGTACGCCGTCCGGCTGGACCTGCCGGAACTGAAAGAGCTGCTCTCTCTGCTGCGCCGGCACAGCAGCAACCTCAACCAGCTGGTGCGCCGGGTCAACACTACCGGGCGGGTTTACGAGGCGGACCTGGAGGATATTATCAAGAGACAGAGCGAACTTTGGGAGGGCATTGGCCAGATACTGACCCGGTTGGCAGAAATCTCATAAGGTTGATATGTTGTCATGAAGTAACCGATGTTAGTTAGTCGATTCTCCAATTACTATGGTGCAAAAGTGTAGTTGGTGATATACTGGGCTCCTGTACGATTATTTTTGTGTTCATTCCAAAAAACAAAAACGCCCCCGTACACAAATAGCCTTTGTGTACGGGAGCGTTTCAAACCGTTTTCATAATTATAGCATAGAGCAATGGTACGCCTATGTTGGCAGCTCCCAAAGTAGCAGCTCCGACGCCTTGACCTACAAAAATGCCGTCAACAACATTGTAAAGGTATGTTACAAATAAGCCGCCCAATGCCGGAAAGATGTAACCAAATAAAGATTTTGTTTTTGTGTTCATAAAGGAAGCGGAATAAAGCCTTTTCAGCTCCTATCCCCTATATAAACAAAAGTGTGATAAAGCCCCAAATGGTCTTATCCCACTTCAACAATCCTGTTTGATTGCAAGTCCTCTGATAACCGTGTCAATTCTACCATAGGTTATTCTTAAAGTCAATGGAAATGTCTATGTGTATTCGTCAAGTCTTTGCAAAAAGGAATTATTTAGGTTTGCAATAGGAAGTGTGTAGGCATATCCGCCAGAAAAGAAGCACGATAGAATGTAACTGGGTGAATAAATATGGCAAAAAGACCAGTAGAAAAGTACGACTTCAAGGCTTTTGGACAAGCGATAAAAGACGCTCGAAAAGAGCGCAAAGAGAGCCGCAAGAAAGTATGCGACGAAATGTATATTTCCCCTCGCTACCTTTAAGCGCAGCTATTACGGCATACGGAACATGAGCGACAGGCTATGTCGGGAAAACGGCTTGTCCGTCGTTGTCCCGAAAAAGGGAAACAAGGGAAAGAGCTATGCAGAGTATCAAGCGGAAAAGACGGGAACCAGTTGGAAAGGCAAGCTGAAAATCGCTGTTGACGCTCTCATTCCCCAAGTGTCCAGTTTTGAAGAATTGTTACATCGGCTGCAAGCTGCGGGCTATGAGATAAAGCCGGGAAAATGTGTGTCCTGCCGCACCCCCGGGCAGGAACGCTTTACCCGCCTAAGAACACCTAACAAAACCGAAAAGCGATCAAAGCGGCAGCAAGGGTGAAAAAAGCCAAATGGATATCAGCTCTGCGTTCATATCGGACGAGCAGGCGCCTGTATCGATGGAACCAGGCAAAGGTTCGCTCAACAACCCAGCGGTGCTTTCCAAGATGAGAGGAACTGTCCACCCCACGTCTGGCAATGCGGTGCTTTATATGTCTCACTGTGCACGCCTGTCTGCAAAACGGAAAATCGTACCCTTTATCAGCGTGAAGTTTCTGAGGATGACAAGTGGGTCTCCCGTGCAAATTTCGCAGGGAGGGCAGATGATCCAGCATATATTCCAGCATTTTGCAATCATTCACATTGGCGGCAGTGAGGCCGACAACAAGCGGAATGCCATTGCGATCCGTTATGAGATGATGTTTGCTTCCAGGACGACCTCGATCTACGGGGTTGGGTCCTGTGTGTTCGCCCCCCTTTTTGCCTGGATGACAGAGCCGTCAATACAGGCTCTGCTCCAGTCGATCTTTTTCGTATCGTGTAAATTTTGCAGGATGACATGGTGAAGGCTCTCCCAAACACCAGCTTCCTGCCAGTCCCGAAGTCTGCGCCAGCAGGTCATACCACTGCCGCAGCCCATCTCCTGTGGCAGGTCTTCCCACGGTATCCCTGTCTTGAGTACAAAGATAATTCCGGTCAAAGCTGCCCGGTCAGGTATACGTGGACGGCCTCCTTTGGGCCTGGGCTTATGTTTTGGCAAAAGTGGTTCAATCTGACTCCACAGTTCGTCGCTTACCAGTTTCCTGGGCATTTGCTTCACCCCCACTGGTATTTTACTGCTTATTCCTCTATTTGTCAGGTTTTGTTAGGTGCTCTTAAAACCCTCGGCGCAGACTATAAGAGGAAGCCATTAAGGAACGGATAGAGGGCAGACAGAGGGCAGACGCGCCCGCGTTGCGAAAGCTCCCCGCGTGGGTTGCGGCGGCGTCAATCTGCTTATCGACATTGAAAACAGTATCAAGGCGGCGCAGAGCAAGAGCTATGAACACTGGGCGAAAATCCACAATCTGAAACAGGCAGCTAAGATCATGAATTTCTTGACGGAACATAAGATTGAACAATACGCGGATTTAGTCAGCCGGATTGAGGAAGTGGCAGCGGAAAACGAACAGGCCGCCGACGCATTAAAGAGCGTTGAAAAGCGGCTTGCGGATATGGCGGTGCTGATGAAGCACGTCGCCACCTATCAAAAGACAAAGCCAGTGTATGACGCATACCGCAAAGCAAAGAACAAAGAACGATACCGCGCCGGACATGAGCGCGATATTATCCTCCATGAAGCTGCGGCAAAAGCACTCAAAGCGGCGGGCATTACAAAGCTCCCCAATCCCGCCACGCTGCAAAAGGAATATAAAGCACTCCAAGCGCAGAAAGAAGCCCTTTACGCCGACTATGGCAAGCTGAAAAAGAAAGTCCGGGAATACGACGTTATCAATCAGAACATAGACAGTATTTTACGGCAGGAGAAAGAGCCGGAACGGGGATAGCGTGTCTAATAGTGGAAATGTATATTCTTTTTTGCTATAATATCTTGAAAGAGAGGGGGCATATATATTGTCAAGGTTAGTCGTTATTGGCAATGGGTTTGATTTAGCTCATGGCTTACATACAAAGTATTCTGATTTTATGGAGTACCTATGTTCCTATGAAAAAGAGCCGGAAATTATATACGGCAGATTTATCCGTCTTGATAGTGTTTCGGTACAAGACCAAAAAAAACATCGTTTTTATGACGCGATAAGTAAATATATTCCAGAACAGGATTTATGGAGTTCTTTTGAAGAAGCATTAAGTTTTTTAGATTATGAACAAATACAAGAAGATAATTCTTGTTATTTTCTTGATTATGGAGATGATAACTGGCGCGATAGTGCAAATCACGACTTTCAATGCATGATTGAGGAAGATTTGGCTTTTGCGAAAGATATTTCACATTACTTTTCAGAATGGATTTTACGCATAAATACAAGTGTATCTCCTGTTGTGTCATCAAATATACTTAATAAGAGTTGCATATTTTTGAACTTTAACTATACGGATACGTTAGAAAAAGTGTACGATATTCCTGCTTCTAACATTTTATATATTCATGGTAATGCCCTGCGTGGTAACAATCTCATATTAGGACACCATGACGCTACGCTTTTTCAAGAAAAGACAATTCCGGCATTTAATGCGGCAGATGAACAAGGTATCTATATGGAAGATATAGAGGAAGATTTTAGATTACAAGAAGCAAAGGAAATTATAAAAAACTATTTTAGAAAAACATACAAAGATACCGCTTCAATTATTAGATATTATCAATCTTTTTTTAATTCATTAGCAACCGTTAATGAAGTGTACGTATTCGGTCATTCTCTTTCAGAAATAGACTTTGACTATTTTGCTGAAATTAAAAGGAATGTTTTACCAATTTGTCAATGGTATATATCATACCATGACGATAACGATATAGCCAACGCAGAAAATCTTATTCAAAATCTTAATATACAAAACTATCAACTGTTTTATTTTTGAGCGAAAAAGAACGGGGCGCGGAAAGCCGGAAAAGGCTAACCGCGCCCCGCGTCTGTGAGGGTGCCCGCTTTTAGATGTTACGCAGTAGAACGCCATTTTGAGGGGAGATAAGGTACAATAAGTGTAAGCGCCTCACGAGACCCCGTACTTGACAACAGAAAAAAGGACCGGCTAAAGCCAGTCCCCTAGGTTATTCCTGTTCAAAACAACTGCGCATGTAGTCGCTCCAGGGCATCAGATCCTTGAGCAGTTCAGGATGCTGGCGGAAGTCCATGGAGGGAAGGTTGGACAGTACAATGTGCAGGTATCCCCGCTCAGAAAGACCATTGGCACCGGCGGTTTCCACCAGGCTGTAGATCACGGCACTGGCTTTGGCTCCTTTTATCGTGTCGCTGAACAGCCAGTTCTTCCGTCCCACAGTAAAGGGACGGATGGCGTTTTCGGCAAGGTTATTGGAAATCTGACACCTGGGGTCAAGCAGGTAGTTCTCCATGTAGGGCTGCTGTTTGCGGGCGTACTGTGCAGCCTTTTTCGGGGCACTCCCAAATTTTGTGTAAAGTCCAATGAGTGCAGGAATGGAGCAAAATT
>ERZ1090863.628-NODE-628-length-18024-cov-7.814570_pt1 | contig 18024 bp, 11 predicted proteins | sample MGYA00478480_ERZ1090863 | MGnify/ENA primary metagenome ERZ1090863 (study PRJEB33644, sample SAMEA5815746) | chicken gut metagenome | biome: Chicken; feature: Gastrointestinal Tract; material: Caecum | place: Ireland | collected 2019-01-01 | study: A study of the...
AAGTCCCCGCCCGCTTTTTATTTAAGAAACATATCCAAAAAATATCCAGGCAAACACGCTATACCCGTCAGCTCTGATTTTCGCAAGGATAGACCAGGCCGAGGTCGCGGCGGCAGCTATCGAGCAGTTTCATTGTGTCCAGAGTGGACTGCGCGGGGCAGTAAGCGCTCTCCGTTCTGCCCGCCGTTATCTCCTCCGCCACGCGGCGAAGTTCGGTAAGGTATTTTTTGGAGCGGTCGCACACCCTTTCGCGCACCTCGCCGCAAAGCCTGGCGCGGGCGGCCATATGGAAAAACGGCACTACAATTCTGCCGCGCGTGCCGCATATCACAAAGCGTTCCCCCGCCGCCTTTCTGCGCGATATGAAGATGTCGGCCGCAAAACCTTCATACTGCATGCGCACGTTTTCGGTATAGTCCACGCCGCCTTCAAGGCTGCCCGTACAGCTTATTTTTTGCGGCATTCCGAAGAGCTCGTACGCATAGCGTATGGGATATATGCCCACGTCCATGAGCGCGCCGCCTATGAGTTGCGGCGACCTGTGGCGCGGATTTTCGGCAAAGGGCAGCACGGGTAGTGCGTACACCGCCGAAACGGAGGTTATGTCCCCCACCAGTCCCGCACGCACCCATTCGCGCACTTTCAGGGCGGGCAAGTTGTACCACGTCCACATTGCTTCGGCCATATATACGCCCCTTTCGCGTGCAAGCGCAAACAATTTCTCCGCCTGGGCAAAGTTCACCGTGAATGGCTTTTCGCACAGAACGGGCACGCCGCGCTCTATGCACATTGCGGCAAGGTCATAGTGTCTGTTGGCGGTCACCGCTATGTACGCCGCCCTGACCCCCTCCGCCGCAATTGCCTGCTTTGCAGAGGCAAAGGCCTCCGCGCCGTATTTTTTAGCAAATTTTTCGGCGCGCCCCTGAGTGCGGTTCCAGCAGGAGACAATCTCCATATCCCCCGCCCCTTTAAGCTGATTTGCCACCGTGTGCGCTATGCCGCCGCAGCCCAGAAATGTCCATCCGAATTTTTCCATAATATATGCCCCCTTTTTTACATTATATCATACAATTTTTTCGGTCGCCATAAAAATTTACAAAAGCGGGCGCGGCAAACATTGCCGCGCCCGCATATCTGCATTATTTAAGGCATATGTGCCGCTCAATTTAAACTTTCTACAACGCAAAGGGCAAAAAAATCTCCCCGACGAACCGTCGGGGAGATTTTCCGAATGCAACAAAGTTAGATTGAGCTTACGAGGAAGGTTGCAAGGAAGATAACGCCGATGACCCAGGTAGCCACGGAGATTTCCTTTACCTTGCCGGTGAACAGACGCACGAGTATGAACGTGATGATGCCCATGCCGATACCCTTGGAGATGGAGTAGCCGAGCAGCATTACCATGAACGTTACGAATGCGACGATTGCATCGGCGGCGTCAGACCAGTCAATCTTGGTGACGGAGCTCATCATGAGCACGCCTACCCAGATGAGAGCCGTAGCGGTTGCGCAGCGGGGAATGAGCTGTGCGATGGGGCTTAAGAACATTGCTATTATGAAGCAAATGCCCGTTACGAGCGAGGTGAAGCCCGTCTTGCCGCCTGCGGCAACGCCCGAAGAAGATTCAACGAACGTGGTTACGGTGGAAGTACCTGCGATGGAACCCGTGCAGGTTGCGATTGCGTCTGCAAGCATCATCTTTTCCATATTGAGGGGAGTGCCGTTCTCGTCGAGAAGGTTGCCCTTGGAGCATGCGCCGTACAGAGTGCCGATGGTATCGAACATATCAATCATGCACAGCGAAAGCGCAGAAGTGATGAGCACTACAATCAGCGTGCCGACGTTGTTTCCGTCAGTGCCGAGGTAGTGAGAGAAGTCAAAGCCTTCATAGAATACAACGCCTACGGAATCCTTGCCCCATGCAGCGAATGCCTTGAAGGGATTGGAAATTTCGATGTTGTCGAAGAGTATTTTAGCGGCGGACACGTTTGCGCCGTAAGCTATGCCTGCGAGCACATAGAACAGTACGGCGGAGCCGAGAAGACCCCATAAAACGGCGCCCTTTACATTCTTTTTGGAGAGAATTGCTATGGCTATAACGCCGAGGATTGCAACGATTGCGGGAAGCATGCCGACATATGCGTTGTTGATTGCATCGTATACCATGAAGTCGGTACCGCTGAGCACGTTGAAGGAGATGAAGCCCGTGAGCGTGCTGGGGTTATCAACTATGATGCCTGCCTGCTGCATGCCGATAAAAGCGATGAACATGCCGATGCCCACGGGAATGGCGTGACGTACGCCTGCGGGAATGGCCTCGAATATCTTGCGCCTTAAACCAGTTACGGTGAGCAGAAGGAATACAACGCCGTCGAGAAGGACGAATACCATGCAGTTTGCATATGTAAGGCCCGTAGCTTTATCCAGCAGGGTGAAAACGATGAATGCGTTTATACCCATGCCCGAAGCCTGTGCAAGCGGCATTTTTGCCATGAACGCCATGAGAAGAGTGCCTATAATGGCACCGATGGCCGTGGCTATGTAGGCCGCACCGTAGGGGTCATCGCTAGTGATTACACCCGAGAACATACCAGCGTTTACCATGAGGATGTAAACCATCGCCATGAACGTGGTGAGACCCGCAACTATTTCAGTGCGGTAGTTGGAGCCGCTTTTTGTTATGCCGAACCATTCATCTACCTTGCCCCAGAAACCCTTTTTGGGCTGAGGCGCAGGCTGGTTGGCAGTAGCTTCCGCGGCGGACGCGGACTGCTCCGCATCCTGCTGAATTTCGTCAGCCATAGAAAACCTCCGTAAAAATAAATATTCCGCGAAAAAACGCAGGCGCATTGCAATTGCCGCGCACTTTTAACGCGGGAAAAAAGGCAGATTTTCACCTTTCTTTCACATAACACGAAAACAGTTTAACACATACGCAAAAAAAAGGCAACCGCGTACGTACAATAAATTAAATTATGCCCGTCCGAAAAGCATAAGGTTTTTTATTTATTGACTGCTCCCTCCCCCTTTTCAGCGCGGCGAGCCTTACCGTGAATATTTTTGTTGCATTATGACTTTTTGCTGCAACAAAATTCAAGACGCGTGCGCAAAAAATAGATATGCAACAACACAGGACAAAAGCAGGGCGCGGAATAATTTAAAAAAGTTGGCGAATAGTATAGAAATACTTATAATTGATTATTGACAGTGCGCTATACACATTATATAATTGAATTGCGGACGGAAAATTTTTCCGTGCCGAAAAAATTTTTTTCGGAGAGGGAAATCTGATGAAAAAACTGAAATTTATAGTAATCTGCCTGCTGGCGACAATAGTTTGTTGCAGTTGCAGCTTTGCGCTGGCGGCCTGCTGGCCAGATAAACCCGGGTCGACGATAGCCACGCCCGACGGGCCCGAGAACCCCGACGGGCCCGAGAACCCCGACGGGCCCGAGAATCCCGACGAGCCCGAAACTCCTGACGAGCCCGACATCCCTGACGAGCCCGAGACTCCCGATGAGCCCGACATCCCCGACGAGCCGTACGAGGGACTGTTTGCGGGCGGCGGAAAGAGCTTTACGCTGAGCGCCGACTATACGCTTGGCAAAGCGGACGCCGCGTTCACGGGCGGGACGGACGCCGTGGAGTTGGACTACATATGTTCCTTTGACCTGGGCGGACACACGCTTGACCTGGGCGGACTTACGCTTGGGATAACTTCCGACAAGACGGGCACTGTGACCTTTAAAAACGGCACGATAACAAACGGCGTGCTGGATATAAGCGTGCCCGAGGGCGACATAGCCTTTGAGTCCGCCACCATAGAGGAGAGCGTTGAATACAGCCTTGAGGCGGCGAGCGACACCATAAGGTTCAGCAATGCGCGCGTTTCCGGCAAGTGTACGGTAAAGTCCGATTCTAGGGTGCAGATAGAGTACTCCTCGGTGAGCGACATAACGCTTGAAGGCAACGGCAATCTCGTAGCGGGCAGGGGCGCGGAGCTTGGTTCGCTGGTAGTGAGTCCCAACGCGAGCGGCGCAAGCGTTACGGTAACCACGGAAGCCAAAGTTGCCAGCGTGGCGATACAGGCCTCCGCCGCCGTTCAGGTTGCGGGCAGCGTAAATTCCGTGACGGTTGAGGACAGCGTCAAGGAGGACGCCGCCGAACTTAAGATAACCTTTGACGAGAGCGCGGAAGTAGATTCGCTTGAGCTGCACGCCGCGGCGGACGTAAAGGTTGCGGGCAACGTATCTTCCGTGACGGTAGCAGACGCCGTAAAAGAGGACACGCAGAACACGCTTAAAATTGACGTAGCCGAGACGGCAACCGTTGCACAGATAGAGATTAACGCCGCCGCGCAGGTAAACGTTGCGGGCAGCGTGCAGGCCGTTACCGTAACGGAGTCGGCAAAAGAGGACACCTCCGCCGACCTGAGCATAACCGTTGCGCAGACGGCGGAAGTCAACAAGGTTGAGCTTAACTCCTCCGCCAAAGTGGAAGTGAGCGGAAGCGTTGCCAACGTTGTGGTAAAAGAGCAGGCTGGCGACAGCTCCTTAAAGGTGACCGAGGGTGCGAGCGTTACCACGATAGCCGTGCAGGCGCAGAACACCACCATTGAGAGCGAGGACGCCGCCGCCATAGAAAAAGTATACGTAACCGAGAACGTGAACACCGACAATATGACGGGCGTGGCTGCGGACACCGTTTCGCAGGAAGAGATGGAAGAACTTGTAAAGCACGAGCACGTAATGGTTGTAATTTCCCGCACGGAGCCCACCTGCACCGAGGAGGGCGCGCTGCACAAGAAGTGCACGGGCTGCGACGTGACCGAAGAAACTCCCATACCCGCGCTCGGGCATATGGAAGTTTACACCGTGATACGCCCCGCCACCGCCTCCGAGAACGGACTTGCGGAGAGAAGGTGCGCGCGCTGCGGACTTGTGCTTGAACAGATTGTGCTTAAAAAGAGGGCGTCGCTTATAATAGACGGGCTGGACTACCTCTACTCGAAGATACCCGACGGCAACTATGTGCTTGAAATAGACGAACAGCAGCCGCTGACGATTACGCAAAACGACAACTATTTCACGATTGACAGCGGCAAGGCCGTGTTCGAAGTGGATAACGGCATACTGACAGGTTCCTTCGAGGCGGAAGTGACGGTATACTCCTCGGGCAGCAGCACGATTGCCATGGTGCTTACGGGCGCGACCGACGGCAACTCGCTGTACGTATACGTAGACCAGACGACGCAGTACACGGACGGCCAGGAGAGCAACATACAGTTTGACGGTTATGCCACCATAAGCGGCATGCTGGGCAGCATGCTTGCTTCCAGACTTCCCGCCGACCCCGACGAAATATATTCCGAATATTCGGTAGTGATAGACTGGCTGACGGGCAGCGAAGGCACGGGCGGATTTGCCGAAGAGCTGCTTAAAAAGTTCATAAACGCAACATTTGCCGAAACCGCGGCAGACGGCTCCACCGTTTACACATTCGACAAGGAAAAGTTTGCAGACTTTGTGAACGGACTGGACGAAACGACCGCCGCCGAGGCGCTTGACGCCATTTTGGGCGAGGGCGTATGGACGGAAATTGACGGACTGCTTGCCACCCTTACCGACGGAAAGACGAAGGTGAGCGATCTGGCAGACAGACTGTTTGCATACGTTGAAAACAGCGGCATAACCAAGGAGCAGCTGTTTGACGTTGCAGGCAAGCTGATAAGCGACATGCTGAACACGGAAATTGACCTTGACGCGCTTGTGGAGGACTACGCCGACAAGCTGATACCCGACGCGATAGCCGGGTACATGAGCGGAAGCGGACAGCAGATGACCGCCGAACAGATTGCCGAGCAGCTTTCGGCGACAGTTGAGCAGGCCGAGCAGATGGCCGCCTCCACCCTTGCCGACATATGGTCAATGCTGCAGAGCGAAAACGTTCTTCCTCCCGAGGCGGGCAGTCTTGCAGACCTTGCGGCGATGCTTGACAAGTACTCCGACGACCTTGCAGTGACCGCCACAGTAAAAGACGGTAAGCTGATATCGCTCTCCGCGACATACATAACGGTAATGAATGAAGTGGACGGTTCCACGGGCGAGATTGTAAACACAACCACCAACGAGATATTCACCCTTGAATGGAGCGAAGACAACCGTGTACCGCAGATTTCGCTCAACTTCGGACAGTACGCGGGCAGCCTTGAGGGCGACGAGAACGCTGCGGAGCTCATATTCTCCGTGATGGGCATAGACGGCAGCGCAAACTATGAAAAGACGGAGGGCGGCGCGATAATTTCCGCTGAGGCAACCATGCCCGCCTCCGACGGCACAGAGATTGCGCTTGGCGAGGCCGTGCTGACCGTTACAAACACCGCTAACGGTGCAGACGTGGATGTCAACGTAATTCTGTCCGAGGAACTCCTCAACATAAACAACAATAACTATACACCCGCCGACGGTGAAAATGACGCGCAGATAGAGGGAATTATACACCTGTACAAGGACCCCGCCGCCTCCGCAGAGGAGATTTACGGCGAGCACTACCAGACCTGGTACAATCTTCTCTACCACGCCGACATAGAAGTTCTGCCCGACATCAGCTCGTCAATGCGCCGCGGCGCCGGCCTTGAATTTGTCTCCGACGATTCCGGCGAGTACTACATTATGACCCTGACGACAAGGCAGGTTAAGCTGAGCGAGGAAAATGAAGGCATGAATTCGGGTTGCATAACCGAAACGCTGACCACCTTAAAGCTGAATTCCATAGACGGCCTGCCCGACATGATTGTTTCCATAAACAAAGATTGCGGCGACTGGCTGAACATATCGCTCGGCGGGTTCGGCAACGCGCAAGTCGTCAGAACGGATACGTACGGCATAATTGAATACACTCCCGAAGGTTACATTGTGGAAAACGGACAGACGGAGACTTACGAATCCACTCAGATGTACAGCTATCCCTCCCGGATGTTGTCCACATCGTTCTACTACAACCCCGTGACGGGCGAAACGAGCAACTATTCGCCCCACGTATACAGCTACACGGCGCACTACACCAACGGCAGCACGCAGTGCGGCGCGGGCAGCACAATGACGGTTGTCGCCACCTGCGTAAACTGCGGATACAGCTACTCTTCGGGTTGCACCGACCACGCATACGTCACCGAAACCGAAAAGCTTGCCACGCAGTGCGGCGAAGGACTGGAAATACAGACCATGACCTGCCTGCTGTGCGGCGAAGAGAGCATATCCCTCTTCGAAATGAACCACAAGATGGGTTCGGAAATGAACAAGACAATCATCACCGAAGAGCAGTATGACCTTCTCCTTCAGGAACTGACTGACAATGGCTACACTCCCGAGGATGCAGAAAAGGAACTTTCGCAATACTATTTCACCATTGAAACGCTGACTTCCGCGGGCGAAGATACCGCAGGATTCTACTTCGGTATGGTGGAATACCGCTCCTGCTCGCTGTGCGGAGTGGATATAACCGAATACATATGGTACACCCACTCCGAAGCGGACGGATGTCTGCGCCACGAAAAGCTGGATATACACTATGACGGCAACGACTACTTTGCGGCGTTTGACAGGACGGCGAAAGGCGTATGGGCCGAACATCACTACGACTCTGTTTCAACGGATGTTGAAGACCCCGCCGCCGCTGCCGATTACGTGGAGAGCATAACGGGCAAACAGATACCCTTTGACGTTACATACGCGATAGTATACAAGGATGTCTGCGCGGGTTGCGGACACGTAACCTCCGAAAGATACAATCTGAACGGAGACAAGGAAGGCTACTTCGACCTGTATGTTTCGTTCGACGAAAACGGCGAAATGCTTTCAGGAATAAGCTACAACTTCCGCACCGACAACTATGCTACAATCGCAGAAAAACTGGCGGTCTGCGAAGATATGCTTACGCAGGGCGTTGACCACTACAATGCGGGAACGATTGAATACTACGCAAATGCGGGCAGCGGTTCTGATTATGAAGATATAAGCATTTCCATTTATGACGAGACGGGCTCGAACGACAGCGCGACCATAAACATCAGCACGGAAAGCATTACAGGCGAAGCTCCCCGCGGCAGCATAATAATAACTGAAAGAACGTACTACGCATGCCTCACCGACGAAGTGCAGTACAACCTTGAAGACGGCGTATGGAAAGAGGCATACGCACAGCGCGGAATAGAGTCGCACTCATTCACGTCTACCATTGTAAAGGGCGAAAACGAGGCAGATGATGGCTGGTACTACATTATGCAATGCGTGGTATGCGGCAAATCGGACGACAAAAACTTCAAGATAAATTATTATCACACCGGAGAACAGACTCACACCAAAGATTACGAAATCTCCGAAAAAACTGTCGCAATGCTCACCGCAGACAAGTCGACCACGCTGGACGGTCTTGACGCAGAAATAGAGTACACGATGTGCTCCGCCTGCAATTCGCTCCTCGATGTGACAATCATACTCCGCTCCGACTGGGTGCTTGCAGAGGACGTATATCTCAGGGCCGAGGGAATAAGGTTCGACCTCAACGGATACAGCCTTGACCTCAACGGACACAACCTTGCCATTTACAGCTACGCGGGGGCGGACATAACGCTCACCGACAACACCTTCGATACCTCCGCCGCTACCGATGCGGATGCGGAATACACCTCGGCAGTGAAGGACAGCGCAAAGGGCGGACTTGTAATACTGTTCACCAACGGCGGCAATATTGACGTAACGTGCGTGGCGCTGGAGGCTGACGGCATTTACAGCGACAGCGACAACCGCTACACAATTTACTCCACCGTTGCAAACGACCCCGACTTCGGCCGCGAAGTGGAAATGCTCAGGCCAACGGACGACGGACTTGTAGCGATAAACACCGATGCGAGCGCGCAGCTTGGAATGACGGTGTACGGCTACAACGGCTACGACACGTTTATGGCGGAAGGCAACTCCCTCCGCGCGGAAAACTATTCCGATGAAGGCGGGTGCTACGTTGTGGCGCTGAGCGCCGAGATGAGCTACGGACAGATTTTAAGCTTCGGCCTTGAACAGATGAACGGAATATTCGAAATTTACGTAAACGGCGAATACTACGGTTCGTATGACGGAATGTTCTGGTATATGAGCGAAAAAATGAACTTTGACGAGAACGGAAACGCCGAGCCCGCCGCAGAGGCAGTCACGGTGATAATAGTGTTCTCCGCTTACGGCGCGGAATCTTCCGCCGCAGTAACAGACATTATGGTTGCATAACGGCATCATATCGGACGCCGCCCGCGCAATTGCGCGGGCGGCGCTTTTTCTTTAGGCCGCGCCCAAAAGGCATTGTCCCCTTTAAACGGCGTTTTTTGCACAATTTTTCGCCAAACTATTTAAATATGTGCGGGCGTATGATATAATAAACTTATAAATTTATACTCTGCCGCAAGACCTGCGGCAAAGTTTACGGGAGGGCGCACGTGCGGCTGAATGCTGGAAAACTTAAAAAATTAGCGGCGTGCGCGGCGGTATGCCTTATGCTCTCCACTACCGCGGCCTGCACCCAAAGGCCGCTGCACATCGGCATAGAGGTAACCCCTCCTCCCGCCGCGGTATACCCCGCCGAAAGCCTTGCGCGGCTTAAAGACGCCATATATGACGCGATGTATGCCGTGGTGAGCGCACGCGTTCAGAATGTCACCGAGGAAACAAAAGCCAACCTTGAGCGCTATGCCGCGGACGCGGCGCAGGCGATAGAGGACGCCGCACTCTCCGAGCAGGACTTTTATGCCGTGTGCGACTTTTTGTCCGACCCCGCAACTGCGGACGCGCTGAAAGAACCCACCTTTGACAAAATTGCACAGCTGTATGCAAAACTTTCTGCCGCGGCGGGATTTGAAGGCACTGGGAAGATAGTTTACGGGCTTGCGCTGTGCTGCCTTGACGAGCTGTACGAGCGCGACATGCGCAGATATGAGCAGTACGGCTACGAATATTTAAAGGAGCGCGCCGAACAGATTGCCGCCGAAAAGAGCGACCTTATGCAATGCGTCGGCGAGCGCAATTTTTCGCTTGTTGTACGAACGCTGTGCGCCCTTTCGCAGCTGACGGGGGAAAAAAGCGGGAGCGGCTTTGCCGAAAGCCTCTCCGACGGGGAAATTCTTACCCTTATTCAGGCGCAGAAGTTCACCTCCCTCTCCTTGGACGAGCGCGGCTGGCAGGCCGTATTTGCGCTTGCGGGGCGGCTGGCAGAAGACAGCGCCGCGGGCACGCTGATACAGCAGGCGCAAAGCTGCGGAGATATGGCGAGAATATGCAGCCGCATGAATGACGCAATGCGCCTTTTAAAGCTGATTCAGGGCAGCCTTACCGCCAGTCAGGCGGGACTGTTGCGGCAACACGGCGGCGGGTTTGCTCTTTCTGTATTTTCCGAATTCACGGACGAAATGTGGCAGCTGTTCACCTCCTGCACTTCCGCAGCGGAGGGCGACTACTCCGCCACCGCAAAAACTCTGTTCGGCGAAGATTATGCAGAGTACGAAAAGAACATCGCCATCTGCTCTGCCGAGCAGCTCAAAGCTGCGGCAAACGGGTCGGACAGCGATATTTTTTTGCAAATACTTGAAGGATATGTGGCGGGCAATTGCCCCGTCGCGGCATATTTACTCTTCCATGATAAAACTTGAAAACATTGAAAAAAGTTACAACGGCGAGCCCGTTCTGCGCGGCGTGAGCCTTGAAATAGCCGACGGCGAATTCATATCCGTGATGGGCGAAAGCGGCAGCGGCAAGAGCACTCTTCTGGGCGTGCTTGGCGGCTTTATTCCGCCCGACGGCGGCACCGTTTTGTGGAACGGCGAAAACATTGCCGACTTTTCCGAAGCGAGGACGGCGCAATTCCGTTGCCGCGACATGGGTTTCGTGTTCCAGTCCTTCCGCCTTATTTCCACGCTCACCGCGCGGGAAAACATTATGCTGCCCGCAATGGTTGCAGGCAATTGCGGAAGGGATATGCAGGACTATATGCGGCAGATATGCGAAAGACTGAAAATTGAGAGCATGCTGGACAAGTACCCCGAAAAACTTTCGGGCGGACAGAGACAGCGCACCGCCATTGCGCGCGCCCTGTGTTTCAGGCCGCACACCATTGTTCTGGACGAGCCCACGGGCGCGCTGGACAGTGCAATGCAACAGCGCGTAATGCAGCTTCTGCGTGAGGTGAACGCGGACGGCACAACCATCATTCAGGTCACGCACAGCGCGGCCATGGCGGAGTGCGGCGGGCGGACCGTGCGCATAAAAGACGGTGTGATATGTGGCTGAAACTGTACCTTAAACACCTTTGGGTGAGCATACGCACAATGCCGCTGCAACCGCTGCTCAGCTCCGCGATACTGGCGCTGGCCTTTTTGCTTGCGGCAACGGCGTTCAACATAAGTTCCGCAATGATTGAGGACGCCGCACGCTCGCAGACGGCCGTATACGGCAGCGCGGACATAGCCATAGAGCTGAACAGCCGCTCCGAAAACCGTTTCATGCAGACGGATGACGTTTATGCCGCTCTGGGCAACGAAGTAACCTGTGCAGGTTGCTACAAATTGCCCGCGCAGGTCAGCGGCGGAACGGTAATGGCGGCCGCCGCCGATTTTGAGGATATTTGCGGCATATTCACGCTTGAATTCACAAGCTACGGCGAAGTGAACGCCGCCACGGAGGACGGCACGGCATTCATAACGGAAGACCTTGCCGCGCAGCTGAATCTGGGGATTGGCGATACGTTTTCAGGCCGCCTCTGCGGATACGACAAAACATACGTTATTCAGGGCATATCCCCGCACCTTTTTCTTGGCGACTGCGATATGCTGATAAACCAGCGAGGGGTTGTGCGGCTGCTTGCCGCCGACTCCCCCTTTATTGCCGCCATGGGCGAGGACTTTGAGCTGTGCGGCGAAATTTATATTGACGCAGGCAGCGCCGCGCCCGCGGAGTGTGCCGCGCGGCTGAAAAACTTTTCCGCGTTTGAAGATAAAACGATATCGCTTGTGGAGGACCTTTTAAACGTGCAGTCCAACACGCACACTCTGCCCTCCACGATATACATTCTGGTGACCTTTATAGCCGTTACCGCGGCGGCCGTGGTATTCTGCTGCATGTACATACTGGCCGCAAGACGGGCTGAGCAGAACGCTCTGTTTGCGGCGGCGGGCGTGCGCGGGGACGTGTGCCTTGCGCTGCAATGCGCGGAAATTTTACTCTACTGGATATGCGGCTCCGTTGCGGGAGCGGCGCTTACGGCCGCGCTGTCCGTTCCCATATTTTCGCTGTGCGGCTTTGAATACATAGCCACCCCCTTCGGCGGAGATTACCTGATAAACGGCGCAAAGGCGCTTGCAATAACGCTTTTTACCGCTCTGCTTACTGCGGCGGGTTTTTACGCCTCCGAACGGCTGAAAAAAATGCGCGGCAGCGCGCACAAGCTTAAACTGCCCGCCGTAATCGTTCTTTCGGCGGTATTTATCGCGGCGGCGGTATGCACGTTCGCAACACCCGCAAAACTTCACCTTATATTCGGCGTGATTTCCTGCATACTCTTTCTGTTGCTGGCCTTTGCAACTCTGCCCGACCTGTTTTCAAGGGGCATGCGGGCGCTCGCCTCGGCAAAAAGAAGTGCGCGCACTCCTTGCGGCGTTGCCGCGGTATATGCGGTAAAGAATGCGCGCTCGGTAAAAACGCTGCACAACACCGTAAGGCTGCTTGCAATGATACTTTCCTCCGCAGTAGTGCTGGCGCTCGTTCTGGCATCGGGCTACGCCTATTCAAATGCGCGCGGACAGATGCTGTCCGCAGAATACCTCATTCTCAATGCGGGAGCGGACGCCGCACGCGACGCCGAAAACTGCGAGGGTGTGGAGAGCGCCATACCCTTCTACTTCGGCAGCGCAACGGACGCAGACGGCAACTCGCTGACGCTGATCTCCGCAGAGGACTACGCCGTATTCAGACAGGAATACCGTCCCGCCGGCGCGCCTGAGGGGAACGAGGCAGTAATATCCCGCGCATATGCCGTACAGAACGGGTACTCCGCGGGAGATAAGCTGCAGCTTGCCATAGAGGGCTACGCGTGCGAGCTTGTGGTCAGCGGGCTGATAAATTCGCCCGTAAACGGCATTTATTTTGACAGCGAGGCCAACGGATATGCGTTCAACGCCCTGGGCATTGTAAGCGACGGCACGCAGAGCGGCGACGAGCTTGAGGCGGGCCTTTCGGCCACGCTGGCAAGGCATATGGCTACGATAGCAAATGCAGCAGACTTTCTTGCCCGCCGCACCTCGCACATAGAAATATACCTCACTGGAGGCAATCTGCTGTTTGCGTGCCTGATAATTTTTTCGCTGACGGGCATTGCCGACAACCTTTACGAAAGTTACCGTTCGCGGCGGAGAGAGTTTGAGCTGTATAAAATATGCGGAATGAAAAACTCTGCGCTGCGGACAATGAAGGCCGCGGAAATTGCAATAACTGCGGGCGCGGGAATAATTGCGGGCGCAGTTATGGCGGGCGTGCTCACCGTGCTCGTCAGCCGCTGGATGTTCGCTTACGGCGTGGACTTGTTCTGTCTGCTGTCCCTTTGAATACAATAAATGCGGCATATATGCGGGGCAATTACTCTGTTTAAATATATTTACGAGTTAATCTGCGCAATGCTGCGGCACACCGCCCAAAGGGCATAACTGCGGCATATATGCGGAGCAATTGAATAAAAAAAGTGCTGCGACGCCTCTTTGGTCGCAGCACTTTTTTAAGTATAGGGGGAAACTCATAAGGAAATTTTATTGTAATTTCAGTCGCCGAAATTATTTTTTCGTCTGCCTTTAATGTATACCGCCAGCCAGAATATTTCGGCAATGAGGGAAAGCGCGCCGAGTATTATGGCAAGAAACATTATATAGCTGGGAAAGCCGAACAGCAGCACCGCGCCTGCAAGCACTATCGCCGTGGCGATGAAGTACAGCCATTTCAGCTTTGTTTTAAAGCCGAAGGCGCATAGCACCGTGATTATGGCCGAAGGCACTAAAATGGTGTACCACAGTTCCTCGTATCCGCGCGCAAAGCACAGAATAAACTCGCCCCAGCACGCCACAAGCAGAGCGGCAAGCAATGCAATATTTATGTATTTTAACACCTTTTCCATTGCGCCACCTACTTAAAGAACCTTTGCAGTGCGTCGTACAGTCCCACCCTCCACGAACGCGCGGAGTGATAACCGAACGCAATCTGAACATATTCGGTATTCTCTTCGGTGAACATATCGTCCTTCATAAGCTCCTCTACCATGTTCTTGTGTCCGTTATACGCAAAGTCGTATATACCGTCTGCATTGAACATATAGTTGAGTTTATAGGAGGAGAACTTTTCCGAATTGAGCGCTTTAAGAAGTTCCGCGCTGTCCACCGAGGATGAAAAGCAGCCGAACCAGCTGATGCAATCAAAATTCTCCATCATTCCGCCCGACAGGGTTATTCTTGCCCCGTTGGAGAGCCCCGCCATTGCACGGCCGCAAATACAATTATCAGATATTTTTTCAGTTTCACGAAAAGACCTCTTTTAAAAAAGTTTTATGCGCCCGACGCAGCCGCATCGGGCGCATAATGAACTTATACAGGAGCCTGTAATTTTATTTCCTGTCACAATGACGGGAAATTATTCAGCAAGGAGCTTATCTTTTTTGGAAAGACCCATTGCAAAGCCTACGCCTGAGAATAACATTGCGAGAATTTCAGTTATCATGAAGCATATCCAGGCGGGGTCAAGTCTGTTACCGTCTATAGCCACAAGCACGTTGGAGAAGAAAAGCATCTCGGTGTTGAGCAGAATGGCAAAGCCTATGGTATAGAAGATGAAAGGCATGAACGCCGCAAGCTTGAAGTCGCGGACAAGCACGATTGCATTGGTTATGATTGCGACTACAATTATGCCTACCGCCGCGCCGCTTACATCGGCATAGCGGTTGCCGCCGCGGGCAGCGTAAACGATTACGCTGATGAGTCCCAAGATGAGCGCTGCGGCCGATAAATACCAGCCTATTCTTTTATTTGCAAGAAATTTTTTGATGGATTCCATGGTTACTCAGCCTCCTTCTCGTCCTTCTTTTTGGGAAGATATGCCTGAGCCAACGCCATCAATGCAGAGCCTGCAAATACTACAGCCGTAACTATAGTGAGTGCAAGGAGTGCATTCTGGTACCAGGTTCTTACGGTTACAACCTTATCGGTAGGAGCAAGACCGTTCATGGCCGCACTGTTTGCAAAGTTGTAGAGAACGCGGTGAGCAGCTTCGCGCATGTTACCGTAAAGTTTGGCATCGTTTTCAATGAGGGGTTCAAGGTAATCAGCAAATGCCGTACCGGAGGTACAGAACATCGTTGTGCCTGCTTCATATGCAAGCTGGGGTTCCATGTAGCCGGAAGGATTCTGGCCGAAGTCGGTGGTTATGTTGCCGGTGTAGCCCCACTCGCCGCGGAGAATTTCAAGCCACAGTCCCTTATGGTGACCGGACCACGTTGCACCGAAGAGGTTGAACGCGCCCATTACGCAGTTTGCGCAGGCATCGTTTTCACCGGGAGTGCAAGGCGCCTGGAATGCTTTGAGGTAAATTTCGCGGATGGCCTGCTCGTTTGCGAACGTGCACAGACCTTCGCGGTGAAGTTCCATATCGTTGAGTACGCAGTGCTTGATGTATATTATAAGACCCTTGCCTACTGCGCCGTGGATGACTGCTTCAGCGGTTTCGCCGGAGAGGAAACCATCCTCGGAATAATATTCGTGGTTACGTCCGGAATAAGGAGTTCTGTGGATGTTGGCTGCGGAACCATACCAGCCTACGCCGCCGCCCCAAAGACCTTCTTCGCCGACTGCCTTGCCCATTTCTTCGGCAAGTTCAACGTTCCACATATCTGCAACTACGACTTCTGCGGGCCAAGCTATGCAGCTCTCGCTCGTGGTGGTCTTTTCGCTGCTGTTGAGCTGGGTGTAATCGGTGATATATTTGCCCGAACGATATCCGTCGGGACCGTCGATTGCGGTGGTCGAAGGAAGCGCTACGGTCATTGCACCCGATCTGCCCTGTCTGGTGAGCTCAAGGAGATCGTCAACGGTGAGCTGGTTGAGGACATCCTCCCACTTCGTATCGTTGTAGTCAGCGCCCATCATGGAAACAAGTGCATACTTGAAGTTTGCGCCCGAAACAAAGCCGGAAGTATCGGAATCGCCCTTTGTGTATGCCGAGGGGTTGTTGGAAGTGCTGTAATGAGCGTTTATGTCCGCAACAAGTTTATCGGATGCAGTCAGGTTGTCCATGCTCTTGGGCCACGTACCGCTCCAGTCGCTGCGCGAGAGGTAAGTTACTTCGTTTTCCGTACCCTTCGTGTAGTAGTTGAGGTTGGTTGCATCGAACTGGTTGGTTATGTCCTTACCAGTAACGGACTTTTTGTATTCATCCTTATTGAAGTTGCTCTTGGTAACTTTATATGCCTTGGCTTCGCTGCTGACAGCATCCATTACGTTGTTGGTGTTTTCGGGAGTCTTGCCCTTTGCCGCAAGGATGTTGTTGAGTGCTTCGTGAGCGCCGTTACCTATTGCAAAGTAATAGTCGCCGTTTTCAAGCAGATATGTCTTGGCATTCTCATAGTCATAGCTTGCCATTTCCGACATATCGATATCAATCGTAACGGTCTCGCTCTTGCCCTCTTCAAGCATATCGGTCTTTGCAAAGCCGATGAGCTGTACGGAAGATTTTTCAAGTCCGCCGTCGGTATAAGGGGCCTGGCCGTAAACTTCGACTACGTCCTTGCCTGCGGGGCCCGATTCATTCTTGACCGTTACCTTTACGGTTGCTGTCTTTGTGGCAGTATCCCATACCACGCTGTCAAGCGTCTGGCTGAACGTGGAGTACGAGAGGCCGTAACCGAAGGGGAATACAACTTCTTCGTCGTAATTCCAGTTGTCCTTGGAGGCCCATACACCTGCCTTGGAGGTTGCGTTGCCCTGGCCGAGAACGGCGTCCTCATACCTGGTTTCGTAGTGCTGTCCACATATGCCAGATTTACCAGCAGGGAACGGTTTACTTCCGCAAAGTTGTTTTCTATGAACGAGGACTTTACATCAGCCAGCGAGCCGCGCATTTTAAGTTCCTCTTCCACGGTATGGATGTACAGATAGTGCTTTACGCTCTCTACGTACTTAATGTCGGCCATGGACACCATGCGCATGAACCCCGCGCCGTGCACGGCAAACGTGCTGCCCTTTCTGCGACCGAGGCAGGCACGCACCTTGTCCAGCTTTATCCTGAACAGGTCATAGCTTACCGGCTTTACCAGAAAGTCGAACGCGCTGACTTCATACCCCTTTATGGCGCACTGCGCAAGCGTTGTGACAAAGATGAGGCATACGTTTTCATCCTTTCGCGCAGTCTGCGGGCGGCCTCCAGACCGTTCATGTGAGGCATTGCTATATCCATTAAAATCAGGTCGAACCCGCCGCGATAATCGTTTATAAAGTCCATTCCGTCGGAAAATCTTTCAGAGGCAACGGGCTGTTTGCTCTCTGCGCCATATCTGCGCACAAATTCCTCGAACTCGTCTGCCCACTTCTGTTCGTCTTCGACAATAGCTACTTTGAACATATTCCATTCACGTCCCTTATATTTTTGCTGCAATGCAATTTTAACCTATTTGTCCAGCTGATTATACAATAATCAGAAAATTTTATCAATAGGCAATCCGAATCTTAAAAAAAACTGGCAAAAACTGTCTTTATTCTGGCAAGTATTGTATCTGCAACCAAGAATTTTATGGAACAAAACCCTGTTGAATACGGCAAAGCGGTGCGGCAATTGATTATCTTAAAAGCCGGGATAAGACACCTTTTTGAAACCATTTTGCCATAATCGCTGAAAAAAATTTATATACGATAAACAGGCTTTATAATATTGACAAATATCTATATGATATTATATAATGCAT
>ERZ1090863.631-NODE-631-length-18002-cov-20.257202_pt1 | contig 18002 bp, 14 predicted proteins | sample MGYA00478480_ERZ1090863 | MGnify/ENA primary metagenome ERZ1090863 (study PRJEB33644, sample SAMEA5815746) | chicken gut metagenome | biome: Chicken; feature: Gastrointestinal Tract; material: Caecum | place: Ireland | collected 2019-01-01 | study: A study of the...
CCTTAATTATTTGTACTATATTAAAACACTTCAACGCAATATTTTCCGCGGGTAAGCTGTCGCTTATCCTTGACGGCGCGTCCCACTCCGCTCCTTTCGTGGTGCCGAAAGGCAGAAAAAATAAAAGGAGATCACAAATATGAAAATGTTGGTAACCAAACTCTCGAAAGGTAAATATCAGAACGAAGGTCAGTTGTTCGCCGAACTAATCTCAAACGACAATGTAAAACTTATGGGTGAAATGATAGCTTTGCAAGCCTTGCGCAATGTTCTGCCGTATGATTTTGAAGTTGTTTCAAAACTCTACAACGGACTTGTAAAAGACCTGAACCATATCTCGCAGATTGACTACACCATAACGGACGGTTATGACTACGCCCAGACGGCTATCTGCTTTCTCTACCAATTCAAAGGAATGTATGTGAATGACGTCTACGGCAAAGACAAGTCCGGTAAATACATTACTATTAAAACCGCCTGCTACCGCGCCGTGGACAAGGAACTTTTGCACTTCCGCAGGAAGATAGCTCATAACAGGCAAATAGACCTCTGCCACAACAAACACGATATTCCAGATCCCCGCGACTGCTTTGAAGATAATACGGCAAATTATGATAAGGCGGACGCCTTACTCTCTGCCTTAAATTTATCCGAAATAGAACTTCAACTCCTCGATTGCTATTACAACGGTATGCGCCGCGGCGAAGTTATGGAAACATTACACCTCGGCCGTGGCAGTATCTGCTACCGTAAAAATCAAATACGCAAGAAGTGCATACGCGTTTTAACGACGGTCTGATAATACAACTTAAAATTTTACAGTAAAGGCCGCGCCTTAATTGAAATTAAGGCGCGGCCGACGTTAAACAATATAGCAACAATGTAGCAATAAGGTAACAAAAGTTGCTAAACTGTCAACACCGGTTGCGGTTTTGGGTAAGAAAATGCGCTATTATTTTCCTTCATAAAGTGTTACATTGGAATTGCCAAGAAATCATCCAATTCGTAATACTAATGACTTTTCAACAGATCCAAAAACTCTTAAGTCTGACGCAGTACGCGCCTGAGGAGGAACAAAACGAAATAGCAAATCTTCTGACCGAAGCCGCAATACAACACCCCGAAACCGAGGGTGCATTGCGCTTTACGCAAAAGGACTATTTAAAAATGCCCAGAAAATTCAGACAATTATTCAAAACTCAGGGATTGACGGCGAGAGTTTACCGCCGCCAAACCAGCTCCAAACTCAAACACTATAATTACGAAATAAGGCTGCGTTCGGACGGATACAACATCTATGCCTGTGCCGACAATCTCACGGAAGCCAAGCAGAAATTTATTCAGAAGCTCAACGAATACGAAAAGCTCGGCGAAGAGCAGACAGCCGTACCCTCGACTTTTTCAAAGTTTGCCGAATACTTCTTCGATAAATTTTACAGCCGCAAAGTATCCGAAAGCACGTTGAGAGTGGCTAAAAATCAATTCAAGAACCACCTCTCCCTTTACTTCAAGGATACGACATTAAAACGTATAACGCCCAACGTTTGCCAGGAACTCATAGACAGGCTCGAAGCCGAGGGTAAAGGCAAGACCGCCGAGGATATTCACAGCCTTTTAAATATCATTTTCAAAGCAGCGGTAAAGCACGGACTGATCACCAATAACCCGATAGACATGGTCGTGCACAACAAGCATGAGCGCGAGCACGGAAAGGCCTTGACGAAGGATGAAGAAAAACTGTTGCTTGCCAAAACGGCTGGCACTCCCTATCAACTCATGTTTGCGATTGCGCTTTATACAGGTTTAAGGCCTAATGAGTATAAAACCGCGCGCATTGAAGGCAACTTTATAGTCGCCAATAACAGCAAAAGGAAGAACGGAAAAGTTGAATTGAAAAAGATACCCATTACACCTATGCTTAAACCTTACCTTGACGGCACTACGGAATTACACTTCACGAGGCTGGAACAGATAAGAAATCAATTCAACAGAATATTGCCTGAACACAGACTTTACGATTTACGCACTACTTTCTACACCCGCTGTATGGAATGCGGCGTTGCGGACGCCGCCATTAAGAAATTTGTAGGACATACTCTTGGCGGGCTTGCAGATACATACGCAGACCTTTCCGACGAGTTCTTATTCAGGGAAGGACAGAAACTCCTTTACTGACGGGCTTTGCAGACAAAAGTTTGCGACAATTTTTGCGACAAATCGCATAATAAGCTGTACCTTTTGCCTTGACAACAAGCGGCGCCATATAAAATTTGAAGCCTTGTTTTATACCCTGTTTTTCGTCATATTACGCTAAAAACCCGCTCTTTCCAAGCAAAAATCTTGCGACAAAAAAGATAAAACAAGCGAAGCAAAATATCTTAAAAACACATGAAAAATGACCGTTTTTCAAGCGAAAAACGGTCATTTTTGATTGAAATCCGGCAATTCCCTATCCTCCCGAGCCTTGGATGGCTAAGTACTTTCGGCAACGCAGAGCTTAACTTCTGTGTTCGGAATGGGAACAGGTGGATCCTCTGCTTCATCATCACCGGAATGGCTCCGCTTGTTGGACTTGAAGCCGAGGGCGACTTTGAAAAAGGCTTAAAAATGAGCCTTCTTTGCGCAAAAACGGCTTAAAAATGGCTGTTTTTTGATAGGTGAAAAAGTCATGCCCCAATCGTGCCCCAAGGCTATTTCAGCCGAAAATCGCTATAAATTTACGCTCTGAACTTCCTGAATATCTCCATTTATATAAAACTGGCGGGTTGCCACACGGCAACCCGCCTCTACATTATATACAGAAAATCACATATTTTACGAGGCAGGCGTTAAAATATACCTGCATCAATTTACAACCGACAATTATTTTTACAAATATAATTCCTCGCCCGTTATACAGTCATATTCTGTCGTAAGCTCTTCAAAGCCGTTTGCGGCTATGAAGCCGACTTCACCGACCCTTATGCCCTTGATGGTCTTTATCTGTTTCTCCTCCTCTCTCATCTCCTTAAGCAAAAGCGGTGAGGAGTAATACTTGGCCTCATAAATATCGTACGCATCAGCTCTTTGTAAAACCACGTCAAACTCCCCGTTAGTCTTGCTTGCGCTGTCGTCGTAGTAATATGTGCCGATATTGAGAACACCTTTTAACTTACCTGCACGGGCACACAATGAAAAATATACCCTTGCTATCTCTTCAAACCTGTGTGAGATAAAAGTTTTCAGCGACGGCGCAATGTAACTTGCATAAAACGCATCTGCGCCGAGCATCTGCAAAGCGCTCCTATTTTTATAGACGTAAGTGTACCAGAACCGCAGAACATTATCTGAAAGCTCGTACATACTCTTTTTATCGTCATCGCTCTTATTTATTGGATAGACTTTTGAAAGCAATTCCATCTTCAAAAGCGTTTCAAGATTCTTGCTCAGCAGTCCGTTGCTCTTCATGGAGAGCTTGCCCTCTATCTCGTTATATCTCTTCTTACCGTTGCCTATTGCGCCGAATATCCTTTCGGCGTTGACAGTGTTGGAGAGATCGGAGATGAGCATATTGTCGGCATAAACATAGACAGAACTTGTTGGATTGAGAAGAGTATTGATTATATTACTCTTTATGTCCGCATTGCAATTGAGCTGTTCATTTACGAACGGCGAACCGCCAAACACCGAATAGAAAGCTATTTTATCGTAAGCCGATTTTTGCGGATAGAAAGCAGCCGCCTCCCTGTAATTGAGTTCGTGCAGCACAATTACGCTGCCAAATCTGCTGTAGAGAGCGTTGCCTTCGCTCAAAAGTTCCTTCATCATTGCAATGTGCGAGCCGGATATAAATAATCTGACATTGGAAAGATGATTGTCTATGACCGACTGAAAAACGGAATCAATATAGTCGCTCTTTTCGTACTTCTTCAGATAAGGGTACTCGTCGATTACGATATTGAACGTGCCGTTTAAAGTATTGATATAGGCAAACAAGTCCTGAAAAGACTCAAATGTCATAGCCACGGGCAATACGCCCGCCTTTACGAGCGCAGCGACAAGACCGGCAATATTTTCCTTAAGCGGCGCGCGCAGACATTCATAATATATGTTAACGTCGCGGCTGCTTTTAAGCGCCTGCAAAATGAGCGTAGTTTTGCCCACCTTGCGTTTACCGTAGACAAGCACGCTTGCGCTCTTTTTTATGAGAGTTTCCCTTATAATCTTTAATTCGGTTTCCCTTGCGATAAACATAGCTCACCTTTACTGAATTCTTTTTCACTGAATTCATATTCAGTATAATCCAAATAAACTCAATTGTCAAGCAAATATTCTTTTCAGAACAGAAATATATCCCCCTATGAGTTCATAGGGGGATAACGGAGGGTGGAGAAAAATATGAACACGCAGCAACTATTGCTGAAACATTACACAAGCTTAATGTCGTTTTTCATATCTACAATTCCGACATTGTTATAGTCGAGCGTTATATGCACATTTCCAGAAATAGGCGAGTCTATTGCAACGGTTATGGTGTTTTCGCCCACTTTTACAGAGGCAAATTTTTCCTTGCCGTAATCGAGGATGCTTTCTACCGAGCCTGAGATTCCGCTTTCGGTAATCTTTGCGGCTTCGGGAGAGAATACAATTTTGTACTGGCGTTTGAGCGCCTCCCTCTTGGTGTAGTTGGCCGTAATTTTATTTCCCACCTCATCAGGCAGCGGCGAGATTACACCTTCTACCGACAGATAGCACTTTGAATCGGTTTTATTGGCATGTTTTACCGTATTTGTCGACCCATCATATCTACCGATGAGTAGTTTGCCGACGAGTTCAGACTCAATTTTAAGTGCTGGAATGTGATTACTGCCGATTTCAAAAGCTATCCTCTTTATGTCTATAAAGATGCTCATATCGCCCTTTTCGTACAGCTTGTTGCTTACGCAATAGAGGCGCTTGCCGTTGACGTCGAGACCGACCAGATATTTATTGTTAATCTCCTCGCACTCCACAATCCTGGCGGGAATCCCACCGAGACCTATTGTAATCGCGTCGGAAGGCACGGTTATATACCCCTTGCCATCGGGGCAAATTATGGCGGGAGGCAACGAAATTTCCTGACCGAGGAATTTAAGTCTGCCGTCCTCAACTTCGCAAGCTATATCGTTGTATTCTACCATATGAGGAATGAGAGTTTTTTCGGTTTCCCCATCAAATATGTGCAACTTGGCCGTATTGAGCGCAGCTTCTATGACATCGCCCGGATTAAACACCGTGCCGCTTTCAGCCTTGATTATAATGCGGGTAGGGCTGTCACCCATCAAGTCAATATCGGGATTGACATCGCCGTAGATAAGCGCCTCACTGCCCATCTGTTCAACATTGGATACGAGCAGCTTGACCTTTGAAATACTATTTTTGACGACTGCGGGATTGACGCTGACATCTTCCGCCCTGATGCCGGCAATTATGCGCGTCTTGCCGTCCATATACTTTTCGCGCACCTTATAGAGGTGTTCGGGGGGAATATGTACGGTAATGTCGGCGTCGATGAACTTCATATCCGCGCCATCCTCCGTCTTTGTTAGAGTGACGTTGAAGAAGTTCATCTGGGGCGTGCCGATGAAGCCAGCAACAAATTTATTGAGGGGATAGTTGTAGAGATTCTGCGGTCTGTCTATCTGCTGCACGAAACCATCCTTCATTATTACGATTACCGTACCCATCGTCATGGCCTCTACTTGGTCGTGGGTAACATATATAAATGTAGTGTTGAGTTTTTTGTGCAACTTTGAAATTTCAGAGCGCATGGAAGTGCGCAGTTTTGCATCGAGGTTGGACAGAGGTTCGTCCAGAAGCATGACCTTCGGCTCGCGCACGATAGCACGACCGAGTGCAACACGCTGGCGCTGACCGCCCGACATCTGCTTGGGCTTGCGCTTTAAATACTCGGTTATGCCGAGGATTTTTGCCGCATTCTGCACCCTTCTGTCTATCTCCTCCTTGGGCATTTTTCGGATTTTTAAGCCAAAGGCGATATTGTCGTAGATAGTCATATGGGGATAGAGCGCATAGTTTTGGAAGACCATAGCCATATCGCGATCGGCGGGTTGAAGATTATTTGAATATACGCCGTCGACATAAAGTTCGCCGGCAGAAATTTCTTCAAGCCCTGCAATCATGCGCAGAGTTGTGGACTTGCCGCAGCCCGAAGGTCCTACCAGCACAACAAATTCCTTGTCAGGAATTTCCATATTGAAGTCGTTTACCGCCTTGGCGCCGTTGGGATAGACCTTGTATATATGTTTTAAATCTAAGCTTGCCATATTTCCGCCCCTTTGAAAGTTTTAAATTTTTAAGTGGTTTCCCCCAGGACAAATGACGAGGGAATTATTATTTTTTGTTCAAACGGTCTTCCGTTTATTTTGTTGACGAGCTGTTCGACTATTGCCTTTGCAAGCTCTTCCAAATTTTGCTTTACCGAAGTAAAAGTCGGCTTGGGCTGCCAGTCAAACAGAACGCCGTCATATGAAATTATTTTTAAATCTTCGGGAACCTTTCTGCCTGCATTTACCGCGGTTGTATAATATGACAGAGCAAGCAAATCACCCGAAACGAGTATGCCGTCGACATCGCCGTACATATCAAAATATTTTTGGGCATAGCTCTTTTCATCGCCGTGGGCGACCTCCTCAAAGAGAGCGCGCTCCTCCATTCCGCGGGAGTGCATTACATCAAGATATGCCTTCACCCTGTAAGTTACTTCCGACTCAACCCCAGGCCTGCCGCCGAGGTAGCCGACCTTTTTGCAGCCGCGAGATATAAGATATTCCACAGCGCTATAAGAACTTTTGTAATTATCGCTAGTTATGCAGGGGATATGTTCGCCCAAATGCCTGTCCATGGTAACTATGGGGTATTCGGGCGAAATATCGTCGTGCTTCTGATGGGTAAAGAATACTGCGCCGTCCATTCTGTTCTGCGCCACGAGACTTATAACGCTGTTCTCCTTCTCTACGCTGTCCTGAGAGCAGACCAGCATGAGCTTATATCCCTCCTTGTCGAGCAGACTTTCAAGTTGCTGGGCAATTGCACAGAAGAACGGATGGTAGATTGTAGGCACAAACAAGCCTATAAGATTTGTCTTTTGCGTCTTTAAACTGCGGGCACTGAAATTGGGAGTGTATTTGAGCTCCTTCATCGCTTGGTTTACGCGCTCGATTACAGGTTGCGAAACATAGCCGCTTTTATTGAGCACGCGCGACACAGTACCCACACCTACGCCCGCGAGTTTTGCAACATCCTTTATTCCTGCCATATTATTGTTTTCTCCTTGCTGTTTGAACTGTATATAGATGCATGATAAATATTTACCTGATTTATATAAATATTTTATAACATGCGGCGGCAAAAAGCAAACAACATTTCAATTTTGAAGCTTGTACAATACTGTAATTACGCACCGAGAATATTAGTTGCAAGTATCCAGGGGAACTGCACAGTTTCAGGAGTCTGACCCAGAGCATTGTTTACGGTATCGTAGCTGTTCGCCACGTCGGGAGCCGTTTCGTAATATGTTATCACTTCATCGAAGAAGGCATGCGCCCATCCGCTTACCGCGACATCGCAAAGCTCGATATAGAGCTGCTGACCAACGTATTCGTGCAGGTCTATGGCGTATGTGTGCATATCCGCCCAGTGGCCTACCGAGACGTTAGGGAACCCGGCGTCGGTGAACTGAGTCTGCTTGTATTCGCCTATCTGAGTGCCGTCCGCCGTGTAAACTTTTACCACCGCAGCATTTCCGCCCATTTTAAGGGTCATCCAACCGCTGCCTGAGAGCGTGAATGTTGTAGAACGAACAGCCCATGTGTCGCCCTCGGCAATGCCCGTATTCCAGCCGTCGAGGTGATAGGAACCGCTCTGGTTATAGGGGAGTCGCTCTGCCCACCATGTGGAATCACCTATTACGCCCGCAGGCTTTCCTTCGGTCATAGCCCAGCCTTCAGTGAGTATCGTCCAGCCGGTCATGTCGCCCGTTTCGAAACCGCCGTTCGCCACCTGATTGGTCGTATCCTGCGCAAGCACGGTAAAGGTTGCCTGCTGGGTAGAAGTTGCGTATGTCACAGCGTATGTGACGTAATATGCGCCGCCCTGGCTCATATCTACCGAATCAAAGCCCTCGGTAATATTCGTTTCGCCGTGCTTTATTTCAATTATTTCAAAGCCGTCTATTGCCTCCTCTCCGTAGGATGCCTGAGCTTCGTCAAGGAAGGCAGTTACGTTGACAGAATCGGAGGGTGCCACGACCTTATTTGTGACGTAAGCATCTATCCTTACTATTGGCATAGCAACGGGATATTCATAGTCGTCGTAATAGGATTTGAGATAAGACCACTTGCCGTCCCTGTCTGCTTCGGGCATATTGTTTATTGCGTTATACTGCTCAATTTCGAGGGCGAGAACTTCCTCCTCTGTGAGCGAGCAACGGAAATCATCCACATTTATGAACCCAAAATCCTGAGTGGCATTGTCGACGACCTTTATGTAGAGCACCTTGCCGATATATTCGGAGGCGTCGACATATACCCTGCGTAGCGTGTTGGGAAGGTTGGGGTCGTTGAATGTATCGTTGGTGAACTTTATGAGCTCATCACCCGTTTCTCCGTCGCAGATTGCAACGTATGTAGAGCGGTTTTTTGCTGCGCCTATCATAAAGGTTATGTAGCCGTCGCCGCCGAGAGTGAACTTTGTGGATCGCATTGAGCCTGTGCCCGATTCGGCAACCGACCCGTTGTTTACGCCGTCGAAATAGTAATCGCCCTCGCCATACGACTTAAACTCACCCCAGTACAACTGCGATGTGGGAACGACGTTGGCTTTGCCGAATGCAGAGCCTTCGAGAATGAGCCAATTGTTGAGTCCGTCCTCAAACGAGCCGTTGCGCACGGTGGACTCAGTCTCGTCCTCTTCAAATGATGGCGCGGCGTACTCTTCAAGCTGTGCTGTGCGCTCCGCCTCGTACTCTTCAACGTCGTCCTGCGTTGCACACATTACAAAGTCATCGAGGTTGACATAGCCGTATTCATAGTCGCGCGAGGTGTCGTTGTCAGTGACCTTTATGTATATATCTTCGCCGATATGGTCGGAGAGGTCTACCATCTTTCTTATGAGCTGGTCGGTTATAAACTGACCGTCGAAATCGGTATTTGTTACCTTTTCAAGCACGGTGCCGTCGGCATCGCAGAATTCAACGTAAATTTTTTCACCGTCGGCAGCTGCGCCCATTTTGAATGCGATTATGCCCGTACCCGACAACGTGAACGTGTTTGACTGCAGCGTACCCGTAAAGGACGAAGTGCCGCCGCTGAGACCGCTGAACCATCTTTCGCCCGTTTTGTCAACGGTGACGTCGTTTACAGCGTCGTCGGTAACGACTCCCCTTGCGCTGAAAGCCGTGCCGGAGTTTGTCCAGCCCACCCATTCATCGGACTGCGTTTCAAAGCCGCCGTTTATAATATCGGCGTCGGTCTGAGTCTGCCCGTTTGTACAGGCGATCGCCGCTGAAAGCGACAGACACGTTGCTGCCGCCAGCGCGGCAAGCAATACTTTTTTTGCTCTGCTCATTTTGAATCTCCTTATCAATTTTAAATTAAATTTTTATTGTATATTTTTTTGCGTTCGTTATGCGGGCGGTGCCGCTGTCGGCAAAAAACGCCACGCCGGTATCTGTTTCATCTGCATATATGTTGGCGGTAAGCGTTTCGGCAGTTCCCTCTATAAACACTTCCAGGCTGGTGTTATCGAGAAGAATTCTGAATGTTATGCTTTCGCCTGCCGGCGCGTTTGCGCTGCGCTGCCAATAAATTTCTTCACCCTCTTTACCCCTTATATCTATGCCGGAACGCACTCTGTCCAAAGTTATTCTGCCCGAATGGGCGTGATAATAAAGATAGGTGCGGTGGTTAGGCCCCTTGAACAGCTCTATACCCGCGCGGTTCGCGGTGCCGTTGTGGAGGGTAAAGATTATCTCCGAGCAGTCGCCTGAAAAACTTTCCACGTCGACCACTGAATTGCAGAGCTCAATGTCGTCTATGGTCTGCTCATCGGTACGATATTTTTCAATTTCACGCACGGGAGCCTGGCAGAGCTTACCGTCCTTTAAAGTTAGCTCGCGAGTAAAAATCATCTCACCCGACCATCCGTCCTGGGCGGTGGGGATATTTCTGTCCCACATCTGCATCCATGCCGTCATAACAGTTCTGCCATCGGGCAGTTTTGTCACCTGCGGGGCATATAAGTCAAAGCCCGAATCAATTTCGTGCAACGGACCGCCGATAAACCTGCCCGTTTCGTAATCAAAGTGACCGACCACGTATGCCGCCGAATGAATATTGCGGAATTTTGAGCCAGTGTATGGCATGAACTGCGGACTGTAAAAGAGCACCTCTTTACCGTCTATCAACGCGCGGGAGGGACATTCGCACACACCTTCGGATGTATATTCGCTCTTTCCCTCATCAAAGGCATAGCCGACGAACTGCCAGTTTTTCAAATCGGGCGAAGTAAACATGGCAATGTTGCCGTACTTACCCAGAATTGTGCCTATCAGGCAATAAAACATGCCTTCGTGCTCGTAGACATACGGGTCGCGGAAATCGAATGGCGACGCGCCATCGGGCGTCTGTGCGGCACTTATTACCGGATTATTTTCATACTTCTGAAAATTTTCGCCGTCTGTTGAATACGCAAGACACTGTTGCTGGTATTTGTCCTTACCTACGCCGGTGTACATCAGCCAGAACTTGCCGTCCGCCACTATAGAAGAGCCGCTGAAACAGCCTGCATCATTATCGTATGGTTCGCTTGGAGCGAGGGCGACGGGCCGATTTATCCATTTTACCATATCTTCCGAGACGGCGTGCCCCCAGTGCATGGGTCCCCACACCGAACCATAAGGATTATATTGGTAAAACATATGCATCCTGCCGTTGTAATAGCCAAAGCCGTTAGGGTCGTTTATCCAGCCTATCCTCGCCGCAAGGTGATAATGCGGGCGGAAGCGCTCGTTAATTATTTTACTGTTTGTGCTGTATTTATCGATGTAGCTGTTTGCCCGTTCAAGGGCTGCGTAGTAAATTTTATTGTCCATAATATATCAGAGGTATATCGACTGCATACGGCTGACCGACAGGCTGACAATTTCCACCTCGCCGCCTTCGGCGAAAAGGGATATTCCGGTTGAATCGAAATCGGCATATGAGCGTATAGAAAGCGCCTTCGTGTCGTTGAAGAAAGCTTCGACGAGCGAGCGGTCGATATAAATTTGCATTGTCAGGGTGCCGTCGGAATTGAGCGCAAGGGCGCCTGATGTTGTTGAATTGGCACACGTGCTGCCCCTGTTGAGCGTTGCACCCGTAATTGTTGAGCTGGAAACGTTGTATGTATATACGGTATTGTCATTGCCGCCGTTGCCGCTCTTTACGTTTATTCCGAACGCCGTTGCCGAAACGTTCCTGATAGTTACGTCTATGCGGAGCATATCCTCGTCAACATCAGAAAGCAACTCATTGGCGCCGTCAAGAGTAAGGTTGTCGCCGGAAACCAATTCGGTGGCATAGGCGTCGAGGTTGTCGGTTGCCTCTATGCAGACATCTGTACCTTCATCGTTGAGCCATATGCGGCGGGCAAGTCCCGCGCAGTTCGCCCAGCCGGAGTCCGCTACTTCCTGAGTACTGCGGTAGTCCTGCATTACACTGAAGATGTAAACCTCGCCGTCGTTGGGATTGATAAACCCGCTGGGACCGGTGAACACGTTACTGCCGTAGTCGAACATATGCGGCGTTTCAAAACCCTCGTCGGGGATGAATTTATAAGTGGTCTTGTCAAACTCGCCGAGGAAGTAATAAATTTTATTATCTGCCGTAGATGCGGGCGCGGGACTTATAATCAGCACATGCTTTGTAATAGTGCCGTCCTCATTGCTGAGGGGAAGACAGACCGGAAGTTCCCAGCTGGTGCCGAAAGTTTGCGGCTGATTGCGCATAGTGTACATTTCGCCGCGGTATACCCAGTTCATCTCGGCGCTGTTTGTTGAATAGTCGACGGTTAAAGTGTCGGTTGAATATAAAAGTACCGTACCTCCCGCGGAGGTTGATGAACCGCCGCAGACCGTCATATACCAAACGCCGTCCTCCTGCCAGACATGCATATCGCGGAATTCGCCCCTGCGTCCCTGACCAGCCTGTTGTTTGATAGCCAGCTCTTCGCCGACTATCCACTCGGTGAGATAGGGGTCGTCGGGGTCGGCGGGAATTGCGTAGCCGCAGTTCTGGTTGGAGATGAGCCCGTCGTCTGATTGGAGATAGCTGTCGTTGCCCGCCGTGAAGAAAAGTACGGGCACGCCATTGCTGTCGTATGTAGAGCCGCCCGACCACACACCGTCGGGTGCGACGCTGCCTTCGGTGGGGGTTATCACTTCGGGCTGGGGAGTCCAGTTGACCATATCGTCAGAAGTTAAATGTCCCCAGCAAATCTGCTTCCAGTAGGGACCTGTTATATTGAGCTGGAAGAAGAGATGATATACGCCCTTGTAGTATATGGGGGCATGCGGCTCGTTCATCCAGTTCTGATAGGGACCGCCGTGGAACTGCGTCTTATAGATGTCGTCCGTCAGGATATTCTGAAGGGTTATATCCTCATATGCTATTTCGGGTAGACCGTTGGTCTGATAATATTCCTGAATATACTCCTCATCGAGGACGGCATTGTAAATCTTAATTTCGTCCATCATGCCGCTGACCATTCTTTCGGGAGCGGTGGAATTTGAAGTAGGATAGTTGTTTCTGCCGATATACAGATATTCATCCACGGCGCGGTAAATCTGCGCGCCTTCGAAGAACGTCTCTTTGCCGACAAGTTCACCGTTCAGATATAGCCTCATTTCGCCGTTTGCGCCGTCGAACTGGGCTACAACATGGTTCCATTCGTATTTCGAGAGCTTATTTTCGCCGCTCCATACCGAAATCCATCTGTCGCCGAGACCGACCTGAAAGCTGAGTTCTCCGTACCGCCAGTAGCCAAGTACAAAACCGGCGTTGTCGCTCTTATAACACTGCGAGACTATTGTAGTGAGATTGTCCGTGCCGTTCTCCTTGCCGTTGGGGTCGTCCCACTCGAACACGCGGGGAGCGACATAGCAACTTATCGTAAGACTGTCCTGGCTGACCTTATACTGGCTGTAATCGTAACGGATATACTGCGAATAGCCGTCGAAAAGCAGGCTGCCGTTGACTACGCCCGTATCTCTCCATTGGGGGTCCTCCGACTCCTTGTACAACGCATTGTTGAACACATAATTTATTTCCGCATCCTCAATATTACCCGAAGAATCGTGTGCGGTTTTGCCGGACCCCTCGTCAAAGGCGAGATGAAGCTGTAGATTTTCAGCATATTCATCGGTGGTACAGCCCGAAAGTGCTGCTACCCCTGCCGCAGTCGCCCCGACAAAGAGCATTGCCAGCGCGCTTGTAAGTACTGTTTTTAATTTCATAAATTTTCCCTCTATCCTTATTTAAGCATGGAAATCAGTTTCTGCACCTCTTCCCCGGCGGGGAACGCATCTACCGCGCCCTTGCCGAGGGTGGTGAGAGAGCCGCAAATACTGCCCGTCCTTGCTGCATCGTATGCCGCCGCAAATCCGTTTTTATCGAGCACTGATAGCACGCCCGCAAAATAGGCGTCACCGGCGCCCGTAGTATCTACAGGGCGCAGACTTATCGCCCCCACTCTGCTTATCTTGCCATCGAGACAATACAGACTGCCCTTGGCGCCGAGAGTGACAAACACGAGCTTATCCCTGCCGGCGAGTTCCTTTACCGCATCATCGATATTACCCTTCGCCGAGAACAGAGCGACTTCCTCTTCCGACAGTTTTACTATGTCCGCCGCGCCGATATACTTTGCATATATCTCTTTTGCGCGCTGTGCGTCGGGAAAAATGTCGTCGCGGTAATTGACGTCGTAGCAGATTTTTTTACCTGCCGACTTTGCTGCGGCAATGAGCTTATCCATAAACTGTCTGCCGCGCTCTTCACTGAGGGCGAGCGAGCCGACATATATTATGTTTGCCTTTTCTATAATTTCGGGTATATCGGCCTCATCGAAACAGTAGTCGGCAGTATGCTTTCTGTAAAAGCAGAAGTGCCTGTCACCATCCCCGTCGAGTTCAACGAAAGCGAGCGTAGTATTGCGGTCAGGCAGTTTTTTGACGTTGCAGTATGCAAGATTTTTGCCCTGCGCGAAACTTATCAGAAAATCGCCTATAAGGTCGTCACCAACCCTGCCGTAAAAACCTGCCTCGCCGCCCAGTTTCGCTATCCCGCAAGCCACATTGAATGGTGCGCCGCCGGCATATCTGCCGTATGTGAGTATGCCGTCTGACGGCTGTGCAATCATATCTGCAAGGATTTCCCCCACACAAATAACCATATGAGCTCCTTTACTTTAATCCGCTGAATGCAACGCCCTCTACGATATAGCGCTGGCAGAAGATATACACAAGCGCGATTGGAATGGTGCTGAATGTAAGCGAAGCCATTACCATTGATATATCTTTGGGGTTGAAGTTGTTTATGAGCTGCAGATAGACCTGCAAGGGCTGCAATGAAGGGTCGGAGAACATGAGCTGTGCAAATACATATTCATTCCACTGACCCATGAAGGCGAATATCGCCACAGTAGCAAATACAGGCTTGCAGCAGGGAACAATTACTGTAAAATAAGCTTTGAGTTTGCCGCAACCGTCCATGTAGGCCGCCTCCTCAAGCTCTTTGGGTATGCCGAGGAAGTATGCGCGGAACATAAATATATACATGGGGCTTACAAGTCCCGGCAAAAGGTAACCTATTACCCTTGTCTCTTCGCGCAGAAGTCCGAGGTTCTGCAGTATTATGTATGTCGGCACAATGGAAGTTTCCACCGGCACTATTAAAAGCAGTATTATAATTGTAACCAGAACCTTATGTCCCGGGAAAGTAAACCGCGCGAGGGCGTAGCCCGCAAACGAATTGATAATCAGTATGCCCGTTATTGTGACGGCGCAGTAGATGACGCTGTTCAGTATGGAACGCCCGAAATCATCAAATGCGCTGAACAGTTTGACGTAAGAATCAAACCATTCGGCTATGTTCCACGATCCGGGCAGGAATGTCAGCCACGAACTCATCTGCTCGTACACCTCTTCCTGAGACTTGAATGAGTTCATAATCATCCATATTACGGGGAACAGGAAAAGGATGCACAGTGCGGCGAGGAATATATAAAAGAAGAAATGGAGAATACGGTGAATATTGACTTCTCTGCGATTGACCACTTTTTGTTTGAAAGCAATCATATTATCCCTCCCCGGTGTTGTCGCCGCCAGTCACCTTGCGGAGCGTCAGAGCGACAACAGACATAATTATCGTATAGAACAGCGCAATTGCGCTTGAATATCCCACATCCCAGTACTCAACGCCCTGAAGATATATGTAGTACGACATGGTCATAGTAGAATCAAGAGGACCTCCGCCCGTCATAATCATCGGCTGGGTGATTAGACGGAACGCACCTATGAGCGTTGTAACCATTACATAGGAGAACGTGGGTTTTATCGAAGGCAGCGTTATGCTCCAAAACTGCCTTGCCTTTGTAGCACCGTCCATTGATGCCGCCTCGTACAGTTCGGGCGGAATATTTTTGAGTCCCGAAAGAAATATGAGCATCTGGTAGCCCGCACCCTGCCACACTGAGACAAATATAATTACTCCCAGCGCCTGGTCCTCTGAACGCAGGAACAGCTGCCTGCCCAGTCCTATCGATTCAAGAATGGAGTTAATCAGACCGTCGTTATAGTCCATGAGATTCATCCACAACATGGACGTTACCGCAAGCGACAGCATTACAGGGCAGAAGAACGCCCAGCGAAAGAAGGTGTTGCAGCGCAGCGTCTTTATGTTGAGTATGAGAGCCAGTCCAAGCGCTATACCCAGCTGTACAGGCACGGCGACGACTACAAATATCATAGTGTTGCCGAATGCCTTCCACAAAACGGGATCGCTGAACAACCTTATAAAGTTTTCAAAATTATTCCATTTGGCTTCCGACAGGTCGAGCATGTATGCATCGGTAAACGCATACGCGAGCGAGATTACCATGGGAAGGATAGTAAATATTATACCAAGAATAACGGCGGGCGTGATGAACGCAATGCCTATCGCCGATTCGCTCTTATTATAACTTTTACCGAAGAGTTTGAAATAAGCCTTCTTGTCCTTCCTCTTAAGCAACCGCCTCTTTCTCGCCTCGGAAACATCGCCTATTTTCTTTGAAAATACCATATTGTCCCCCAAGGCAAAAGGCCGCACGCCTTTTGCAAATATTACGCGTCGGCAGTAGCCGCCTGCTGGTCGATATACGCCTGAAGGTTGTAATCAGAATTGCCGTAGCTTACCTGAATGTATTCGATTACATTTGCAAATGCCGTTGTAATCTTTGCATAGTTGGAAGTCTTGGGACGGGGAGTAGCCGCCTCCTCCATTATCTCGGCAAGGCTGGCAAGAGGTCCGTCCGCGAAGTCTTCGTTGCTTTCGTATGAGGACTTATGCGTAGGGAAGGTGCCGATTGCGCTGTACATCATTTCGCTTGACTCTGCACTCGTGAAATATTCCACGACAGTCGCCGCAGCCTGTACATCCTTTGCATTTCTGGTAACGCCGAAGCCCCAGCTACCGCAACCTGCCGCAACGGTCCCCTTAGTTGTCCCATCGTAGTACACAGGCATGGGCATTATGCCGTAGCTGTCGGCAAATGAGGAATATGTCGAATTTATGTTTTCAATCTCCCAAGGTCCGTAAACTTCGAATGCGACCAGCTCCTGGGGGAACGCATCGGCATTACTGCCACTGTAATACCAGGGTTCTGCGTCGGACCCGCTGAAAAACCATTCAAGGCTCTTTATTCCGTTTACCGACTTTTCGCTGTTGAGATACCCGGTGGTGTTACCGTCTGCATCGCAGAAGCTGCCCCCTGCAGAGTATACAAGTGAGGAATACAGATACATGTTGCCCTCATCGCCGCCGAAACCTGTGCGGAGGTTGATTTTGTATTCAAGACCAGCTTCTTTGAGCTTCTGCATAGCCTCCTGCACGTCCTGCCACGTCCAGGGATTTTCAAGCGTGCCATAATCCTCGTCGGTGTATCCCACCTGCGAAAGCAAATCCTTATTATAATATAACCCTACAGGCGCGTCCTGACCGGAGAGAGCGTACAGTCCACCATCTATCGTGCTCTGCTCAACCACGCTGTCAACATAGTCATTGAGGCTCTCTTCGGATATATAATCGGAGATATCAACGAGTATGCGCGACTGCGCGTATGCGGCAATGTTGGGTGCATCCACCGCAACAATGTCGGGCAGCCCGCCGGCAACCACCTCTGCGTTGATAGAATTCTGCAATACGTCGGGGCTGTTTTTGAATTCCAGCCTTACCTGAATGTCCCTGCCGTCTTCGGTTTTGAAATCTTCTGCATTGAACTGGTCTGCAAGAGCCTGGTAAACCATGCCCTCATCCTCAGCCGCAGACTTATGCACCCAGATTCTGACCACTTTTACCTCATCAGTGTCACCGCTGTCATCGCCGCTGCCACAGCCGGCAAATGCAAACGCGCTCCCCGCCATCACAAGCGAAAGAACAGTTGCCGCAATCTTTTTATAGGCTTTCATAATCGCCCCTCCGTTAAATATTTTATAATATATGGAAACGTTTTCATTTTCTTTCAAAAAAATATTGCTGCCTGCAAATCACATCAGACTGTCACCAGCAATACCATGAAATGGAACCGTTTCCATATTGTGTAACTATAATACACCACGTTTTTGCCTATGTCAAGCAAAATTTAAAAATAATTTCATTTTTTTTCAATAATTTTCATCAAATCTGCAAATTCCGTTTCATTTGCACAATCGTAATAATAATATCAAT
>ERZ1090863.642-NODE-642-length-17788-cov-6.237410_pt1 | contig 17788 bp, 9 predicted proteins | sample MGYA00478480_ERZ1090863 | MGnify/ENA primary metagenome ERZ1090863 (study PRJEB33644, sample SAMEA5815746) | chicken gut metagenome | biome: Chicken; feature: Gastrointestinal Tract; material: Caecum | place: Ireland | collected 2019-01-01 | study: A study of the...
CGAGATTAGCTGCAGTCTCGTGGGCTCGGAGATGTGTATAAGAGACAGAATACAGGGGGCATTAAACTTCCACCAGCTGTTTTTCGAGCGGTAATGTAACGGTAAAACGGCTGCCTCTTCCTACTTCCGATACAACATAAATACTCCCTTGCAGATGTTCTACAATCGTTTTGCAGATAGAGAGTCCCAACCCCGTACCCTGCTTGATAGTATTGACTTTATAAAAACGGTCGAATATTTCTTTCTGGCATTCTTGGGGAATACCTTCCCCCGTGTCCTCCACAAACAGACAAACTGAATCGTCATTTTCCGGATTAACCATAAAACCGAAATGAATATATCCTTCTTCTGTAAATTTCCGGGCATTATTTATGAAATTGCATATTACTTGTTTCAAGCGTGTAGCGTCAGTAGTTATGTAAATATCATCATCCGGCAAGATTGCTTTTATTTCGATTTCCGGCACATTTTTCACGACCTGCTCTTTCTCTATATCCTTCATTATGGATTTGAGGGAGTAATTGGAATAAGTAAACTTGATAGTGTTTGATTCAATCTTGGACAAATCAAGTATATCGTCAATCAATCGTACTAAATGTTCGCTATTGATGCTGATTAGTCGCACGAAATCGGCACGTTCCTCTTCACTTAACTCATCATAAGTAGAACCTATAACATCAGAAAAGCCGACTATTGCATTCAGCGGCGTACGGATTTCATGACTCATATTGGCTAAAAATGCCATTTTAAGACGATCGCTTTCTTCTGCTTTTTTACGTGCCTCGATTAAGGTGTTTTCTATGTCTTTATATTCCTGAATACTCAAGCAGATTCCCACTAACCGATAGGGATGACCGGATATGTTTGCAATATAAGTTGACTGCCCTTCAAACCATTCCCAAGTACCATCCCCCCGGCGCAAACGGAATGGAACTGTTTTGTCAAAAGTTGTATTACCACTAAGTTGTACAACAAAGGCGTCAGCCATAGTTTGCCGATCGTCCGGATGAATCATATTCACATATTCCTCCATTGTCAAAGTATTATTCTCTCCGGCTGGAATACCTAAATGTTCAAAATAACGATCATCAAGAGTAAATTCACTACGGCTTATGTCATAATACCAGGGATATATCCTAGTTCTTTGCAAGGCTGTATTTAATATATATTCTTGTGTCAGTTCCACAGTAATATTACGGAAAAAGAACAAGATGTTTTTTTCGCCCTCTTCATTTTCCATTGTAGCAAATTCTCCTCTTATCGGGAATTGTGTATAGTCAACTTGTTCCTGCATAAATGTATGTTCAGGCAGCGAGTATACTTTTTTGCCCTGACGGATTTCTTCCAAAATGGTCGAGAGTATATCTTCTTTCTTATTTAACAGCTTGAATATCTTGTTGGTCGGAAGAGGCATCATCGCATTGACTGACGAATGTACATGAAGTTCCGTAAAAGCTTGCTGATTCAGTTGTATGACTTCTCTATTTATATCCAATATGATAACTCCGTCAGGTAGGATATTCAGCAAATCATCATTGTAGAGTGTTTGTCCGTTCGCTTCCATATTTTGTTATTTTTCGTTCAATGTACAAGATAATAATTAAATTCATAACAAAGAAAGCCATTTTACTGAAGAAAACATTATTTCAACAAACCTTTTGTACCTGTTTATATAGCTATTTTAATTTGCAACACATTGAATGTTAATACGATATTCCTTTTTTAAGATTCGATACTCATTTATTAAGCCTCACTCCGTTTATTTGCCAGTCATTTTTTTCTGTTCCTTCAGTGAAATTGAATGATTGCACAGAAGAAGACAACGGTTCGAATGTGAGTGAAAATTCTGCTTCGCCGCTTTCAGGCAAATAAAAGTGCTCACCGGGTTTAATCCCATCTGCTTTCTTTAAGGTATACGTTTCACCTTTCTCATCTACCAATCTACAATTCGGGCTGACTCGTATCCAGTATTTGGGAATATAATAAGCGTTGAAATGTACGATGGTAGCGGTGTCTGTCAGTACCACTTGCTTGACTTCAAGAATATCGGTATTGGTTGATTCCGACACCGGATAGTTAACGACTTTTGTATTTCCTTGCCATGTAATACTCATTTCATGTTTGACAGCATCCAGATACCTGCGCATTTTTAGTTTCAAACTACCTTTGCCATAACCCGACCACATTTTCATGATTTTGCCTTCGGGAGAGATAAGGACATAGTTGGGAATACCTCGAACTCCATATTTAGCGTATAATCCGGCTGTTTGTTTTAAGTCACTTAAATTCTGCCAGGTCATTTCATGTTTTGCCGAAGCTGCCTTCCACCTGCTTTTCGTATCGGAGCTTAGACTAATGATAGTAAGACGCTCTTTATATTGTTCTTGGATCTCTTTCATCTCTGGTAAAGCCATAATGCAAGGACCGCAACCGCTACTCCAGAAATCAAGCAATATATATTTTCCATTGAAATCAGTCAGATGATGAATCTTTCCATCCAAATCGAAAAGTTCGGTATCTGCCATTTTATCTCCCTCTTTCACAACTGTAGGTGGGAAAAGATTAACTGTAATTTCCTGTCCTGTCATAGAAGTTTTTTGTGCTTCATTCATTCTATTATACAAAGCCAGTGTTTCATCTTTATAAGAGAAATTTGGATTGTACTTCACCGACATGCTCAATTTATATAGCCTGTCCATCCAAATGTTTGATACAGGAAGTTCCTGCATCAGTTTCATTTCACGTTTGCTGATTAAAGCTGAAATACTGTCTTCTTTCGCACGTAGAGCCTTCCGTTCGGCTTCCGGGGCAGAACGCAGACTTCTTGCTTTGATAGACAAACGTTGATACTCATCCCATAAATCGTGTGAATCTTCAATAAACCTATTATATTCTATTTGTTCCTTTACAGGGCTGTCTACTGTCCACGTATGTATCAAGGTATTCGTTCCGGTTACTTTGATTCTTGCATTAGGAGTCGCATAAATCTCCAGCGACATGGAAGGAAAATCATCATTACGGGTACACATTAGAGATAATTTGTCTAAACCATCTTCTCCGGCATTTCGTTTGAAGAAGAAAGTACCGTTTTGTATGGTATCCATGGCTACTGTACTTCCTACATTTCCGTCAAGTAGAAAAAGAGAAACAAGAGTTCCATCCTTTACACCTTCCACTTTACCTTCAATCGTATACTCGTGTTGTGCTTGTGAAACGAGACTGCCTAATAAAAAGAGGCTGCTAAATAGTAGTTTTTTCATCATCATAATATTAGAAGTAATTATACGCCACAAGGTAAAGCTTTTCTTTATAGAGTGTTACTCCTTTTATTGTTCTTTAATATTTCTGTAAAAGAAAGGGGTACAAAATGCCCTTTCGTTCGTCTACTTGATATGAAGAAAAAAGAACGAATGAAAATATATACTTTACTGCTTGGCGCATTGTTTGTAAGTCCTACACAGGCACAAACAATGCATGATTGGGAGAATCATCATGTTCTCCAGATCAACCGTGAACCGGCAAGAGCTACTTTTACCCCTTTCTCTGTACAGAAAGGAGACGGCTCAATCTCTTTAGACGGAACCTGGAAATTCCGTTGGACTCCCGTTCCCAATGAAAGAGTCGTGAACTTCTATCAGATAAATTTTGATGATAAAGATTGGACGGATTTTCCTGTTCCCGCCAACTGGGAAGTGAACGGATATGGCACGCCTATCTATGTTTCAGCAGGCTATCCGTTTAAAATAGATCCTCCACGGGTGATGGGAGAACCGAAAACTGACTATACCACGTATAAAGAAAGAAACCCGGTAGGGCAATATCGCCGCACTTTTGTATTGCCGACCGGATGGGAAGTGAATGGACAGACTTTTCTACGGTTTGAGGGCGTAATGAGCGCCTTTTATGTTTGGATCAACGGTGAGCGGGTAGGGTATAGCCAAGGCAGTATGGAACCGAGCGAATTTAATGTCACGAAGTATCTGAAATCTGGAGAAAATCAGATTTCACTGGAAGTCTACCGATATAGTGACGGTTCTTATCTGGAAGATCAGGATTTCTGGCGTTTTGGTGGTATTCATCGTAGTATTCATCTGATACATACACCGGATATTCATGTCCGTGATTATGCGGTACGCACTCTTCCCGCATCTGTGGGTGATTATAAAGACTTTATTTTGCAGATTGATCCGCAATTCAGTGTATATCGAGGGATGACCGGAAAAGGGTATGTCTTACAGGGAGTATTAAAGGATGCTTCAGGCAAAGAAGTTGCCACATTGAAAGGCGATGTGGAAGATATTCTTGATTTGGAGCATAAAGCAAGCCGGATGAATGAATGGTATCCGCAGCGTGGCCCGCGTAAGATGGGACGCTTGTCAGCTATTATAAAATCACCGGAAAGATGGACGGCAGAAACGCCCTATCTCTATAAATTACACTTAACTCTCCAAAATGAAGAAAGAAGAGTCGTAGAACAGATAGAACAGGCCGTGGGCTTCCGCTCTGTAGAAATCAAAAAAGGACAACTGTTAGTGAATGGTAATCCGGTTCGTTTTCGTGGAGTGAACCGTCACGAACATGATCCACGGACGGCACGTGTCATGAGCGAAGAACGGATGCTTCAGGATATTCTTTTAATGAAACAGGCGAATATAAATGCCGTACGCACCAGCCATTACCCCAATGTCAGTCGTTGGTACGAGCTATGCGACAGCTTGGGATTGTACGTGATGGACGAAGCGGATATAGAAGAACACGGATTGCGTGGCACACTCGCAAGTACCCCCGACTGGCATGCGGCATTTATGGACCGTGCGGTCCGTATGGCGGAACGTGATAAGAATTATCCATGTATTGTAATGTGGAGCATGGGAAACGAAAGCGGTTACGGACCGAACTTCGCTGCTATTTCGGCATGGCTGCATGATTTCGATCCCACTCGCCCTGTACACTATGAGGGGGCACAGGGAGTGGACGGAAATCCTGACCCGAAGACGGTAGATGTTATCAGCCGCTTTTATACCCGGGTGAAACAGGAATATTTAAATCCCGGTATTGCAGAAGGAGAGGATAAAGAACGCGCTGAAAATGCACGTTGGGAACGGTTGCTGGAGATTGCGGAGCGTACCAATGACGACCGTCCGGTGATGACGAGTGAATATGCACATTCCATGGGGAATGCATTAGGAAATTTCAAGGAATATTGGGATGAGATATATAGTAATCCCCGTATGCTGGGTGGTTTTATATGGGATTGGGTAGATCAGGGAATCTACAAGACTTTACCCGACGGTCGTACCATGGTGGCTTATGGTGGTGACTTTGGCGATAAGCCGAATTTAAAAGCTTTCTGCTTTAATGGATTGCTGATGAGTGACCGTGAAACTACGCCTAAATATTGGGAGGTAAAGAAGGTATATGCACCAGTTGAACTGAAAATGGAAAATGGGAAGCTGAAAGTGACGAACCGGAACCATCATATCGATTTATCATCTTATCGCTGCTTATGGACATTGTCTGTGGATGGAAAACAGAAAGAACAAGGAGAAATTACATTGCCGGAAATAGCTCCAGGAGAAAGTGGAACAATAGATTTGCCGACTTTCCGTTCATTGAATCCTCTTTCCGATTGCCAACTGAAAGTAAGCATTGTTTTGAAATCGGATGCTCTTTGGGCAAAGGCAGGACATGAAGTGGCCTGGGAACAATTCTGTTTGCAAAAAGGAGATTTAGCTTCTGCTGATTTAATTTATAAAGGAACGCTTCAAGTGGAAGAGGATGATAAATCTTTATTGATTAGCGGACGCGGTTTTTCTGTTCAGTGGGAAAAGAAAGTGAACGGAAGTATGACCTCCCTTATATATAAGAACAAAGAAATGCTGGCTCACTCCGATGATTTTCCGGTTCAGCCTGTCACTCAAGTTTTCCGTGCTCCGACAGATAATGACAAGAGCTTCGGAAACTGGTTGGCTAAAGACTGGAAATTGCATGGAATGGATCATCCGCAGATAAATCTGGAATCTTTCCACCATGAAAAACGTGCAGACGGGGCGGTCATTGTCCGGATTCAAACTAGTAATTTATATAAAGAAGGAAAAGTGGTGACTACTTCTGTCTATACAGTCTTTTCAGATGGAACAATTGATCTGAAAACAACTTTCTTGCCACAAGGAGTTCTTCCTGAAATTCCCCGTTTAGGTATCGCATTCTGTCTGGCGCCTGCTTATGATACATTTACCTGGTATGGCAGAGGGCCACAGGATAACTATCCTGACCGCAAAACATCTGCTATGATAGGGCTTTGGAAAGGAAGCGTTGCAGAACAGTACGTACATTATCCACGTCCGCAGGATAGTGGGAACAAAGAGGAAGTGCATTATCTGACCCTGACCGACAAACAGAATAAAGGTATTCGTGTTGACGCGGTAGAAAACGCATTTTCTGCATCTGCCCTGCATTACACCGTACAGGACATCTATGAAGAAACTCACGATTGTAATTTAAAACCACGTGCGGAAATCATTCTTAGTATGGATGCTGCCGTACTTGGATTAGGAAACAGTAGTTGCGGACCGGGTGTATTGAAGAAATATGCCATAGAGAAAAAAGAACATACGCTGCATATCCGCATCAGTAGTAAACAATGATAGCAATAAATAACTAACACAATTATAAAAGTAACAATGAAAAAAGTAACCACTTTATTATCGACCTTAGCGTTGGCAACTACCCTGGCTGCTCAAAACCTTCCACAAACGGAAAGGCAATATCTCTCCGGTCACGGATGCGACGATATGGTTGAATGGGACTTCTTTTGTACCGACGGACGCAATTCCGGCAAATGGACGAAAATTGGTGTACCTTCCTGTTGGGAATTGCAAGGCTTCGGCACTTATCAGTATGGGATCACTTTCTATGGAAAACCATTTCCTGAAGGTGTTGCTGATGAAAAAGGTATGTATAAGTACGAATTTGAAGTCCTGGAAAAGTTTCGCGGCAAACAGGTCAGTCTTGTATTTGAAGCTTCAATGACAGATACGGAAGTAAAAGTGAACGGACGTAAAGTTGGTTCCAAACATCAGGGGGCCTTCTATCGTTTTTCATACAACATCACGGATTTTCTGAAATATGGCAAAAAGAATTTACTGGAAGTCACTGTTGCCAAAGAGAGTGAAAATGCCAGTGTGAACCTTGCCGAACGTCGTGCTGATTATTGGAATTTTGGCGGTATCTTCCGTCCGGTGTTCCTGGAGGTGAAACCAGCCGTAAACCTGCGGCACATTGCCATTGACGCAAAGATGGATGGAACTTTCCGTGCCAACTGCTACACAAATATTTCTAATGACGGAATGAGCATCCGTACACAGATTTTAGATAAAAAAGGAAAAAAGATAACGGAAACCACCGTACCCGTAAAAGCTGGAGGTGACTGGACTTCCCTGCAACTGAATGTATCTAACCCCGCATTATGGACAGCGGAAACTCCGAATCTTTATCAAGCACAATTCTCTCTATTGGATAAGGCCGGTAAGGTTTTGCATAGTGAAACGGAAAATTTTGGTTTCCGCACGATTGAAGTACGTGAAAGCGACGGACTTTATATAAACGGAGTGCGTATCAATGTACGTGGTGTCAATCGCCATAGTTTCCGTCCTGAAAGTGGCCGTACGTTGAGTAAAGAGAAGAATATAGAAGATGTTCTTTTGATGAAAAGCATGAATATGAATTCTGTCCGTTTGAGCCATTATCCGGCTGACCCGGAATTTTTGGAAGCCTGTGATTCTCTCGGACTTTATGTGATGGACGAATTGGGAGGCTGGCATGGCAAGTATGATACCCCCACCGGAGTACGTCTGATTGAAGGCATGATAGAACGTGACGTGAATCATCCGTCTATTATTTGGTGGAGTAATGGTAATGAAAAAGGATGGAATACCGAACTGGATGGAGAGTTTCATAAATACGATCCGCAGAAACGTCCGGTTATTCACCCGCAAGGTAACTTCTCCGGTTTTGAAACCATGCATTACCGCTCTTACGGAGAAAGCCAGAACTACATGCGCTTACCGGAAATCTTTATGCCTACGGAATTCTTGCATGGTTTATACGATGGCGGCCATGGTGCCGGATTATACGATTATTGGGAAATGATGCGCAAGCATCCCCGTTGTATCGGTGGATTCCTTTGGGTATTGGCAGACGAAGGTGTGAAGCGTGTGGATATGGACGGATTCATTGATAACCAAGGAAACTTTGGAGCAGACGGTATTGTAGGACCACATCACGAAAAGGAGGGTAGCTACTACACAATCAAGCAGTTATGGAGTCCGGTACAAATCATAAATACTTCTATCGACAGGCAATTTGATGGCAAATTCTCCGTAGAAAACCGTTACGATTATCTGAATCTGAATACTTGCCGTTTCCTTTGGAAGCAAGTAAAATTCCCGCTGGCAACAGATGCGTCCAATGCTACTATTCAAGTGTTGAAAGAGGGTGAAGTGCAAGGCAGTGACGTGGTTGCTCACTCGGCAGGCATTTTGGATATAAAAACAAATATCCTCCCCAATGCAGACGCCCTCTTCCTGACAGCAATCGATCCATACGGCCATGAACTTTGGCGCTGGACTTTCCCGGTCAACAAACCGAATCAGCAGACAGAACAGCTTTCTCCCTTGTCCAGTCGTCCTACTTATACAGAGACAGAAAATGATCTTACTGTGAAAGCGAATAAGCGTACATTCATCTTCTCAAAGAAAGACGGACAACTGAAAGGGGTATCTGTAGATAACCGTAAGATTAACTTCGCCAATGGTCCCCGTTTTATTGGAGCCCGTCGCGCAGACCGCTCATTGGATCAGTTCTATAACCATGATGATGAGAAAGCAAAAGAAAAAGACCGTACATACAGCGAATTCCCGGATGCTGCCGTATTTACGAAACTGGACATAAAACAAGATGGAGGTGATCTGATAGTTAGCGCCAATTATAAACTGGGCAATCTGGATAAAGCTCAATGGACAATCAACCCGAGTGGGGATTTGGCTTTGGATTACACCTACAATTTCTCCGGTGTCGTAGACTTGATGGGTATTCGTTTCGACTATCCTGAAGATCAGGTAATCAGCAAACGCTGGCTGGGTGCCGGACCTTACCGTGTATGGCAAAACCGTATTCACGGAACGCAATACGATGTATGGGAAAACGACTATAACGATCCTATTCCGGGTGAGACCTTCACATATCCCGAATTCAAAGGATACTTTGGTAATGTTTCCTGGATGAATATCCAAACGAAAGAAGGCACTATCAGTCTGACAAACGAAACTCCCGACGCGTATATCGGAGTATATCAGCCTCGTGATGGCCGCGACCGTTTGCTTTATACTCTCCCCGAAAGCGGAATCTCTGTCCTGAACGTGATTCCTCCGGTACGTAATAAAGTAAACTCCACCGATTTGTGTGGTCCCTCTTCACAACCGAAATGGGTAAATGGTCCACAAACCGGACGAGTCATTTTCCGGTTTATGTAAATGAATCATATAAAGGTATCCACATTGCGTTGGGTACCTTTTTTATTTGGCCTTCTCACCGATTTTTCAAGGAAAAAGGCTATAAGTGGGGAATAATCATTATTTTTGTTTCGTTTTATACATTCAGATTAATGAATTCTTTCCTATGTACACAATACTAATTATAGAAGATGAACCCCGGGTTGCAAGTTTGCTGATGAACGGACTGGAGGAAAATGGCTATCAGACAATGGTGGCTTATGACGGACTAATGGGGTTACGGCTTTTCCAGACGCACACATTCGATCTGGTTATATCTGACATCGTTTTGCCTAAGATGGACGGATTTGAACTGGCGAAAGAAATTCGCAAAACCAATCCCCATATCCCTATATTGATGTTGACGGCATTAGGATCGACGAACGATAAACTGGACGGTTTCGATGCCGGTGCAGACGATTACATGGTGAAACCTTTTGATTTCAGAGAGTTAAATGCCAGAATCAAAGTGCTGTTGAAACGTGTGGCGGGTAATGCACAGGAATTGCCGCAGGAACTTGTCTATGCAGATTTGCGTATTGACCTTCAACGTAAAGACGTAGAACGAAACAGCATATCCATAAAACTTTCTCCTAAGGAATACAACTTACTGTTATATATGGTAGAAAATGCCGAAAGAGTATTGAGCAGGGTTGAAATAGCAGAAAAAGTATGGAACACCCATTTTGATACAGGAACGAATTTCATAGATGTATATATCAACTATCTCCGCAAAAAGATAGACAGGGACTTTGAACCGAAACTTATTCATACCAAAGCCGGAATGGGTTTCATACTGACTGATAAATTATGAAGATCAGGACAACGTTGACTCTACAATATGCAGGGCTTACAGCTGCGGTATTCTTTGTTTTTGTGATGGCTGTCTACTATGTAAGTGAACACTCGCGTAGTAATGCTTTCTTTCGTAATCTTCAAAGCGAAGCTATAACCAAAGCGCATTTATTCCTTAAAAATCAAGTAGATGCCAAAACCATGCAGTCCATATACCTGAATAATCAGAAGTTTATTAATGAAGTAGAGGTTGCCGTCTATACAACAGATTTTAAAATATTATATCATGATGCTCTGCAAAACGATATTGTCAAAGAAACTCCGGAAATGATAAAGCGTATTTTGCAGCGGAAGAACATCAATTTCTATGTGGACGAATATCAGGCCATAGGACTGGTATATCCGTTTGAAGGCAAAGACTATGTGGTTACCGCCGCAGCCTATGATGGTTACGGATACGCCAACCGGGATGCGCTAAGAAACATGCTCATTCTCCTATTTATTGGTGGATTGAGCGTATTAGTGGTTGTGGGCTATATCCTGTCTCGAAGCACTTTAAAACCGATACGTAACATCGTGAAAGAAGCGGAGAAAATCACGGCATCGCATATTGATAAAAGATTGCCCGTAAAGAATGAACAGGATGAACTGGGAGAATTGAGTACGACATTTAATGCTTTACTGGAACGCTTGGAAAAGTCTTTCAATTCACAGAAGATGTTTGTCAGTAATGTATCTCATGAATTGCGTACCCCCATGGCAGCCCTTACAGCTGAACTGGATTTAGCTTTATTGAAAGAACGGAGTTCCGAACAATATCAGATGGCTATCGGCAATGCACTGCAGGATTCTCACAGGATTGTAAACCTGATCGACGGATTGTTGAATTTGGCAAAAGCCGACTATCAGTCGGAACAGATAACAATGGATGAAGTCCGTTTGGACGAGTTGTTGCTGGACGCCAGAGAGCTGGTATTAAAAGCCCATCCGGATTATCACATCGAATTAGTATTTGAGCAGGAAGCCGAAGAAGATAATGTGTTGACGGTAATCGGGAATAGCTATTTGCTGACTACCGCTTTTGTGAATTTAATAGAGAATAACTGCAAATATTCTTCCAACCGAACTTCGTCAGTCTTGATAGCCTATTGGGAGCAATGGGCAATCATCCGCCTGTCAGATACCGGTGTAGGCATGTCTGATACGGATAAAGAAAACCTGTTTACACTGTTTTATCGCGGAGAAAACAAGAATATTGCTCCCGGAAATGGTATAGGTATGGCCTTGACACAAAAGATCATCCACCTTCACAAAGGCGAACTTACCGTATCTTCCCATAAGGATGAGGGCACTACCTTTGTGGTGAAGCTCCCGCATATCGAAGAAATTCTAATCGTTTTCTAATACCACTCTAATCATTCTCTAACAGCTTCCCGGTGAAGTCCTCCTTACTTTTGCATCGAATTAATAAATGCAGTTAGTAACTAAAAAAAATTAGAGATTATGGTATGGAAGAAAAAACTGCGTTCACCACAGTACACATTCAATTCAGAGAAAGTATTTTTGGTTGCCACACAACCCGGTAAGTCAATCTATTCATACTTGCAGACAACCAAGCTTGGATTAACACAGGGAGAAGTGCAGGAGCGACAATCCATTTATGGAAGAAACGAAGTGGTACATGAACAGAAAAAGAATCCGTTTATCCTGTTTATCAAAACGTTTATCAATCCTTTCATTGGTGTTCTGACCGGGCTCGCCATTATATCCTTATTTTTGGATGTATTGATGGCCGATCCCGGAGAGCAGGAATGGACGGGAGTCATTATCATCTCATCCATGGTGCTGTTCAGTGCTATCCTGCGTTTTTGGCAGGAATGGCGAGCAAGTGAGGCTACGGATTCTTTAATGAAAATGGTAAAAAACACATGTCTTGCCAAACGTGCCGGTGAACAGGAAGAAGAAATCGAGATTACGGAACTCGTCCCGGGGGATATCGTGTATTTGGCAGCTGGGGACATGGTTCCCGCTGATATTCGGATCATCGATTCTAAAGACTTGTTTATCAGCCAGGCTTCATTGACAGGAGAGTCCGAACCGATAGAAAAGTTTCCGGAGGTACGGGGACAGCAGTTTCGGAAAGGAAGCGTCATCGAGTTGGACAATATTTGTTATATGGGTTCCAATGTGATAAGTGGTGCGGCAAAAGGAATCGTTTTTGAAACGGGGAACAAAACCTATCTGGGTACTATTGCAAAGAGCCTGGTCGGACATCGTGCCACTACAGCTTTTGACAAAGGCATTAGTAAAGTTAGCTTTTTGTTGATTCGCTTCATGCTGGTTATGGTTCCATTTGTATTTTTCGTAAATGGCTTTACGAAAGGGGATTGGTTTGAAGCTTTCATATTCGCCATATCCGTTGCGGTTGGCCTTACTCCGGAAATGTTACCGATGATTGTGACTGCCAACCTTTCCAAAGGAGCGATAGCCATGTCCAAAAAGAAAACAATCGTAAAGAATCTCAATGCCATTCAGAATTTTGGAGCGATGGACATACTCTGTACTGACAAAACCGGTACATTGACCTGCGATAAAATCGTGTTGGAAAAATATATCAATGCAGATGGCAGTGACGACAACAGTAAACGTATTCTTCGTCATGCTTACTTCAACAGTTATTTCCAAACCGGTTTAAGGAACCTGATGGATAAAGCGATTCTTTCCCATGTAAGAGATTTGAGCCTGGAACATCTGAAGGATGACTATACCAAAGTGGACGAAATACCTTTCGACTTTACGCGCAGAAGAATGTCTGTTGTAATAGAAGACAGGCAGGGAAAGCGGCAAATCATCACCAAAGGAGCGGTAGAAGAGGTTCTCGATGTCTGTTCCTATGCCGAGTTCAACGGGCAGATTCATCCCTTGACTGATGCCTTGAAAATCAAAGCACAGATGATTAGTGAAGAAATGAATCAGCAGGGGATGAGGGTATTGGCAGTCTCCCAAAAAAGTTTTATCGAGAAAGATTGTAATTTTGCCATCGAAGATGAAAAAGAAATGGTATTGATCGGGTATCTTGCTTTTCTTGATCCTCCGAAACCTTCTGCTGCCGAAGCCATCGAACAACTATATGCGCATGGAGTAGCAGTTAAAATTCTATCGGGAGACAATGATATTGTAGTGAAAGCTATTGCACGACAGGTAGGAATTGACACCAGTCATTTTCTTACTGGGATAGAAATAGAGAATATGGACGAAACGGCATTGAAAGAAGCGGTAAAGGATACCACTCTATTTTCAAAACTGACTCCATTACAGAAGACGCAAATCATCTCTCTGTTGCAGGAACAAGGGAATACGGTGGGATTCCTGGGAGATGGAATCAATGATGCAGGTGCATTACGTCAGTCGGACATTGGTATATCAGTCGATTCTGCTGTGGATATAGCCAAAGAAAGCGCAGATATTATCTTGTTGGAAAAAGATTTGATGGTATTGGAAGACGGAGTGCTTGAAGGAAGAAAGACATTCGGCAATATCAATAAGTACATCAAGATGACTGCCAGTTCCAATTTTGGTAATATGTTCAGTGTGATGTTTGCCAGTGCATTCCTGCCGTTTCTACCCATGATGCCGATACATCTATTGATCCAGAACTTGTTGTATGACATATCGCAAACCACCATTCCTTTTGACCGTATGGACCCGGAGTTCCTAAAGAAACCCCGTAAATGGGATGCGTCCGATCTAAGTCGTTTTATGATTTATGTAGGTCCCATCAGTTCTATCTTTGATATTATAACGTATCTGGTTATGTGGTACGTATTTAGCTGCAACAGCCCCGAACATCAGACACTGTTTCAGACCGGATGGTTTGTGGAAGGTTTGTTATCACAGACATTGATTGTCCACATGATACGTACCCGCAAGATACCGTTCATACAAAGCCGTGCCACATGGCCTGTGATGGGACTGACCTTCTTAATCATGGCAATAGGTATTCTTATTCCTTTCACCGCTTTCGGGCGTTCCATCGGATTGACAGCTCTTCCTTTGAGCTATTTCCCCTGGCTGATTGGAATTTTACTCTCTTATTGCATTTTGACGCAGATCGTGAAGAACTGGTATATCAGGAAGTTTGTGCGCTGGTTATAGCTTTGTCTGTTTATCTCGCAAATTAAATGTATATATTGTAAAAGATTTAAAATTGAGACGAATTGTCTGTCAAGAGTTTTTGCCCCTAAAATTAATTTCATATATTTAGGAGCAAGAACTCTTATTTATTTAGATTTGCGAACTTTCTAATATTCAGGCACGATGAAACACTATTATTCCTTTCTGATAATAACCTCTTTGTTATTAGCCGGATGCGGGCAAAAAGACCGGGCAAAATCTCAATTCGAATCATCTGTACAGACAGAAGAAAGTTATTCGTTAGCAAAAGAATATATTAAAGAGGCTGTTATCACAGGAAAAGTGTTGAACCGGGATTTTTATCCTCAAGAAAAGGAATTAACTCTCATCATTCCATTTTTTTGGAAAATGGAAAATCAATATCGTACCCCCATACAAGAAGATGGTTCATTTTCATTCCGCTTTCCGGTTTATGCAAAATTAAGAGAAGTTTCCATTCGCAATTATGCGGAACATTTGTATATCCACCCGGGAGATAGCATACATGTGGAAATAGACTTCAAAGATCTTTTTCATCCCAAAGTAACAGGTGATGCAGAAAAGTTGAATCAAGAAATACTGGCATTTACAGAAAGCGCCTACTATTACATACAAAATTATAGTATAAACCCGAATTTGAATATTAAGGATTTTGAGGCTGAATTAAAAAAGGAATATGACTTTCGTTTGGAGCGGAGAAACGAGTATCTGACGAAGTATAAGCCAATGGAAGATGTTGCGTTATTTACTGAAGAGTTACTGAAACAGGACTATTATTACGCTTTGTTATCCTATGGTAACCAATGCCAGTTTAAAACGAGAAAAGAAATGGACCGATATCATAAACTTCTGCCTGCAATCAATAAGCTTTATAATAAAGGGATTCTTTCGGCACGTTTATATGATATTGCCGATGAGGTAGAACGTTATATAGCTTATGGGATAACATACAAAGATAAAAAAAATCCATCTGTAGAAGAGATAATGTCGGCAGTAGGAGAGAATGAACTGAACCAGTATATATATACCAAAATGGCAGTTGGCTCTTTGAATGCGAATGATACACTTGCTTTAACAACGAGGCATACGCAGTTTGATTCGATCGTAAAAATGCCGCATTTGCGTGCACAAGTGATGCAGATATATAATCAGACTAAATCTTACTTGGAAAACCCTCAACCAGTTTCCAATAATTTATTATATGGTGAGTACCACGAAAACTCAAAGCTAAAAACATCTATGCCTTACATGGACCCATCTATAATATACTTGAGAAGAATCACGGAAAAGTGATCTATTTCGATTTTTGGGCTAGGTGGTGTCCACCATGCCTAGCAGAAATGGAACCTTTGAAACAATTGCGGAGTAAGTATTCCACCAAAGACCTGGTCATATATTCTATATGTGTAAGTGAACCCAAAGAAGAATGGGAAGAATGTCTGAATGAGTATTCATTGAAAAACCGGGGAATTGAATGTATTTATGCATCTGATTATTTTGGAAAAGATAACTTACAGAAAATTCGCAAACAATGGAAAATAGATAGAATGCCCTATTATCTGTTGCTTAATAGAAAAGGGCAAATTGTAGATTTCGGAACTACGGCACGTCCCAGTAATCCACAATTTATATCTCGAATTGAAGAAGCTGTAAAGGACAGCAAATAATGTTGTGAGAGAAATAAGACAAATAAGAAAAGGTTAAGCAACCCACACAAAAAATATCAAATGTTTCCGATTTATATTATAGGAACTTATTCAACTCTTTTACCAACAAATGAACAATAAGCCACTTCAAAACCATTTTGTTGTGCCAACAGGATTGCAGAGTTAAAATCATTTTCAGGAAAATCATCTTTATCAAAGACCACCCAATTCTGATTATATGTTCGTCCCTTTAGCTTTTATATGGATAGCCTTGTGTGCTAATGCCAATGTTCCCATACCTTGACCAAGTGCCTTCACATTGGCAGAAGTCAAACGAAAAGCGTTGAAATAATCAGAAATGTTTGTTTCACCTCACGTACACTACTGATACGGGTTATCTTTCTTTCGATACGCGGATTTATATTTTTCCTTTTTGTAGCCGTCATGGTTTAATTTTCTTGGGTATTAAACAAACGGGTTAAATCTCCAACAATTGGAATTGCTCCATACTTTCCTGATAAATAATCTTTTTCAAACGAAGCATCATTACGTACTTTATACTCTGCCAATGAATAAAGTTCGGTTGCACCATAGCGGTCTTTTTGTGTAAACCAAACCTGATCCCGCCGGAATATATTAGCACTCAACAAATTTGTATCGTGAGTAGTGAAAATTAGTTGAGCATTTTGGGGATTTGTTTCTTTTGAATTAAACAAGGCAATAATTCTACATGTAAGAAGAGGATGCATTTTAGAGTCAAATTCATCTATTATAAGACGCTTTCCATTATCCAAAGCATCAATGATAGGGTATGCCAGGGAAAAATACTTTATTGTACCTTCCGATTCATTTTTCCTGAATGGGAAAGTAATAGTTTTGACTTCATGACCTTCCTCGTCATATTGCGTATGTGTACTCACAATAGCATTATCAATTTTTTCAATATTTTCAATACCTAAATCAGCATAACGGGAAAACTCTACAATTCTCTGTTTCATTTTGATATCATCCAGTTGGATAGTTGCTGTATTCCATATTTTTTCATCGTTAGAACCTGAAATAATAGTGGTATCATTCAACCATGTCATTATCTCTACTGCTGTCGGATCATTGAATTGTGCCGCAACAGAAAGCAATAACGCATTTGCCCTCACCATTCGTTTACCTGCAAGTTCTTTACCAACGACAAACTTAGTATGAATATCAAAATTATCTTTTTCCCGATAGAATAATTCAATTTCCTTAGCTCTCTTTTTATTGGCTTTTTGATAAAGCCATTCCGAATGTACCAATGAATTATCTGCATCAAATCCATAACGATATTGGTTATCTTCATCACAGAATATTGCTTCAAAATAACTTGGTTCGTTCGCAGTAAGTGAGTTTAACCGGAAACTTTCTATATTAACACGTTCGCCTGCTTGAATATCCTTCGATGAATTTATCACATACCACTTAAAAAAATCCAATGCTTTTATAAAATTGGATTTGCCTGATGCATTAGCACCATAGACTACCGCGCTCTTCATTAATGATAATCCGGAAGTCCCTACATTAAAGATTATATCTTCAGCCGGAACCTGTATCTCTTTCAAAGCTGATGCTACTAACGACAATGTAGAT
>ERZ1090863.651-NODE-651-length-17551-cov-31.398605_pt1 | contig 17551 bp, 18 predicted proteins | sample MGYA00478480_ERZ1090863 | MGnify/ENA primary metagenome ERZ1090863 (study PRJEB33644, sample SAMEA5815746) | chicken gut metagenome | biome: Chicken; feature: Gastrointestinal Tract; material: Caecum | place: Ireland | collected 2019-01-01 | study: A study of the...
ACCTTTTTCACCGGGCAGGCTTTGCGCACAGCGTCGTTGATATGGGCTTCGCACATCCCGCACATCATTCCGTTGACTTCTACAGTGTACTTCCACATGGTTTTGTATCCTTTCTCTTTTTTGTGTGATGATACTGCGCAATGGGATCTCTGCCTGCTGTGCGGCTGCCCCCACCATCAGAGGATTTCCGAAGTCGGAGCTGCCGGGGAAGTGCAGGCTTTTTCATTTTGCGGATTTCTCTTTAACTACATGGTTTTTCACCCCAAAGCAAAAATAAAGGATATGGAACAGCCAGACTGCGCCAAGGATTGCGCAGGGAATGTAAAGCGATTTTTGAAACATCATCAGGAAGCCGACCAGCATGAGGAGCGTGACGGTGATCATCACCCGGATTTTGGCTTTCCATGTCATGCCCTGACCCTTTACATAGGTTTCCAGGTTGTTTTGATAGAGTTTTGTGCCCTTGAACCAGCGGTCCAGTTTTTCAGAGCTTCGGCCAAAGCAAAAGGCAGCCAGCATCAGAAACGGGAAGGCCGGAAGCAGGGGCAATACCACACCCAAAGCGCCCAGTCCAAGGCCCAAAATGCCCAGGGCGAGATAGAGGATTTTTTTGCCAGTCATGTTTTACGCATCCTTTCTTTTACTGTTAAGAGCATATGGGACACCGCCAGAACAGGATGATAGAGAAGCATCCTGGGGCCGGAAAAGCGCATGATTTCCTGGATTTTTTTCCGCATCTCCGGGCGATAGCAGTGTACTTTGCAGTTGGAGCAGAAGGTTTTGCTCTCCATAAATGGGCAGTGGTCAGACCGGTCTATAGCATAGGCCAAAACTTCCCGGCAGTCCGGGCACAGATCAGGCCGATGGTGCTGTTTCCTGCAGTACAAATGGACCATCTGTGAAACAACCCGCTTTTCCTGTTCCCGCTTGGCATCGATGGATTTCATGACGGCAGTCCTCCCGGTATTTGAATGGTGAACGATCACGGATAAACCCGTGGAACAAAGCGTCCTGCTCAGCTCATGCGGCCTTGTTCTACGCAATACTGCTGATCCACAATTCCCATCGTAGACTGCCGGTGGGATACCAGCACAATGGTCTGCTCTCCCTTTGTCTGCTGCAGTGACCGCAAGATGACAGCTTCATTCAGGCTGTCAAGGTTGCTGGTGGGCTCATCCAGAAGCAGCAGCGGCGCCTGATGGAGAAAAGCCCGGGCAAGTCCCAGTCTCTGGCGTTCTCCGCCAGACAGGGAATCGCCCAATTCAGCGACCGGCGTATCATATCCCTGGGGGAGGGAGGCGATAAAGTCATGGACCGACGCCTTGCGGCATGCTTCCTCCAGCTCTGCCTGGGTGGCATCCAGTTTGGCGATTCTCAGATTGTTGGCGATGATATCGTGAAACAGGTAGGTTTCCTGGGTGACATAGCTTTCCATACGGCGGAGATTCTCGGTATTGATCTTCTGAATCGGGCGATCTGAGATGCGGATTTCTCCCTGCTCTGCTTGCCAGAAGCGCATGAGCAGCTTGAGTAAGGTGGATTTTCCGCTGCCGCTCCGGCCCAAAATCCCAACGATTTTCCCTTTGGGAATTTCCAGATCCATGTGGGACAGAATCTCCTCCTCACCATAAGAAAAGCTGAGATCGTTTACCGAGGCTCCGGCAAAGGTCACCGGCGGATAGCCGCGGACATCTTCTACCACCGGCTGCTCCTCCAGAAGATCCAGTACCCGGTTGCCTGCGGCGAAGGTGTTCTGCAGGGTGGCACCCAGAGCGGCCAGGGCGACGCTGGGGCCAAAGGAGCTCATCAAGGTGAGGGTGGCAATGAGAGCAGCCGAAAACCCGCAGCGTGTGGCCGACGCATACAGCATGGCAAAATCAAACAGCAGGATCACGGTGTTGGTGACTGCGCTGTTGCGGCCGGAGATCCGCTTGGCCTTTTCCTCCTGCCGGGACAGCTGTGTGCCCCGCTGCTCCAGTTCCTGCCGGCGGATTTGGCCCTGTCCGTATTGCAGGGTCTCGGAGAGCCCGCGCAGGCTGTCCAGCACAAAGCCGGAGAGCTGGCCGCTCTGGCTGCGGACCTGCTGGCCCACATCTCCGCTCCAGCGGGAGGTCAGCCAGGGAATCAGGATTCCCACCATGCCATGGGCGAGAAGCGCAAGGATACCCAGAACCGGGTGATAGCTCCACAGAAATACAGTGACCAGCGCCGTATACAGCGCCGCAATGCAGATGGGGGAGATGGTGTGGGCGTAGAACACCTCCAGCAGTTCAATGTCCGAGGTGATGACACTGATGAGGTTCCCTTTGTTCTTGCCCTCAAGCTTGGCGGGGCACAAGCGGCGCAGGACGTCAAAGACGCGATCCCGCAGCAGGGCCAGCAGCTTGAAGGCGATAAAGTGGTTGCAGGTCTGTTCCCCATAGCGCAGTGCGCCCCGCAGCAGGGCACAAAGGCCGATCAGCAGGAACAACACAGACAGGGAAAGATGCTGTTCCGTACCCAGCGCACACAATAAGGCAAAGCCGCCAAGCACAGTGATGGCTGTGGCACAAAGGTGCCCCAGAAGCCCCAGAAGGACAGCCAGACTCATATACCCGGTCAGAGGTCTGACTAGACCGACCAGTTTCGCCATGACCTGAATCCCAGATCGCTTCATCTTACTGCCACCTTTCCATAAGCTTCCAGCTGCTGCTGGGCGTTCCACAGGCGGGCATACTCGCCCTGCTGGGAAATCAGCGCATCATGAGTGCCCTGTTCAGCGATGACGCCCTGCCGCAGCACATAAATCGGATTGGCGTCGGCCGCATTGGCCAGCCGGTGGGAAATCAAAATCACTGTTTTCTTCCGGGCGAGCCCTTTGATTTGTTCCATAATGGCATTTTCACTTTCTATATCGATGTTGGAAGTGGCCTCGTCAAAGATGTAGATGGGGGTGTCATGGAGCAGTGCCCGGGCAACGGCCAGACGCTGGCGCTGCCCGCCTGAAAAATTGACGCCGTTCTCCTCCAGCACTGTGTCCAGTCTCTGCTGCGTCCGCAGGAAATCCGCCAGCTTGACCTGCTCCAGGACGCGCCAGAAATCGGCATCTGTCGCCGCGTTATCGCCCATTTTCAGGGTATCCCTGACGGTGCCGCGGAACAGATAGCTTTGATGGCCTACATAGGTGATGTTCGCCGTCAGAGCCTCCTCCGCAATGTCAAGCAGGGGGATTCCGCCGATGGTGAGCTCTCCCTGAAATCCCCGTATCCGACCCATGAGAATGGCAGCGAGGGTGGATTTGCCGCATCCGCTCTCCCCGACCAGGGCCGCAAAACGACCAGACGGGACGGAAAAATCCACTCCATCCAGAACTTCCCGTCCTGGCTCATAGCCAAACCGCAGGCCTTTGCAAAGGATGGTGGAATCGCTGGGGAAGGAGCGGTTTCCAGTTGATGCATCGGGGAGATCCAGCAGCGCAAAGAGTTTATCCGCTGCCGCCATCCCGTTCATGGCAATGTGAAAATAGGAACCCAGCAGGCGCATGGGCAGGAAAAATTCAGCCGCCAGAAGGATGACAAGGATTGCCCCAAAGAGGGACAGGCTCCCGGCATGAAATTGCCCCACTGCCAGAACAATCCCCAGTGCAGCACCGCCATAAGCGATAAGGTCCATGACAATAATGGAGTTCAACTGCATGGAGAGGACTTTCATGGTAATTTTGCGGAAGCGTTCGGCCTGCTCGTTCATCTTCTGATGCTGGTGGGCATCCGCCTGATAAATTTTGAGGGTGGTAAGCCCCTGCAGGTTTTCCAAAAACGAATCGCCAAGGGAGGTATACTCACCCCAGTATTTCCCCAGAAGCTTCTTGGCAAAACGCTGCACTGCCACAATGGTAATGGGGATCAGCGGGACGCAGAGAAACAAAATAACTGCACAGGGCAGACTGACAAAGCTCAAGACCGCAAACAGGGTCAAAGGCGCAAGGATTGCGTAGCACAGCTGAGGCAGATAAGACCCAAAGTACACCTCCAGCTGATCAACGCCCTCTACCGCCAGCTGGACCACCTCAGAGGTTCGGGCTTTTTGCTGATACGCCAGGCCCAGTCGCAGCAGTTTTTCATAAATCATGGTGCGCAGCCGTTCCTTCACCTGCCGGGCGGCGCGGTGGCTTGCCCGGCTGGCCAGGGTCGTGCACAGATATCGGATGGCCAGGGCGGACAGCAGGACCCAGATGGCGTTTTTCCACCCTGCCAGGTCGGCCCCGGCGGAAAGCTGGCTCAAAAAAAGGGAAATTCCGCACATCAACCCAATGTTGCAAAGCAAAGAAATCCATTGGAACAACACCTGTACCAACACATATTTTTTGCTCCTGCCCATCATGTGCATCAGCCGTTGATTGAACATCGCTTCAGGCTCCATTTTGTTAGTGATAGCTAACTTTCGGACGTAATGATAAGCCAACCACAGTGTGGTTAGCTTTCTCTAACGATTGATATTGTAGCAGAAAGTCATGGCTGCGTCAATAGATCGGTTTTCATAAGAAAATGAGATGCCTCCAAACAACGAAAACCATCCTATGCAGGTGGATGGGTGATGCGACCGTTTTTGGGAAAGAATTCCTTTCTGCCTCTTGACAAATTGGAAAGACTGTTTTATCATAACGGTGTTATATAACGGTGCTATATGGAGGCTGGACATGGAAGAAAAATCAACGGCTACTCTGGAGAAGATTCAGCAGGCCGCCATGGAGGAGTTTGCAGAAAAGGGGTTCCTTGGAGCTTCCCTGCGGCAGATTGTAAAGCATGCCGGCGTCACCACCGGTGCGTTCTATGGCTATTTTTCCAGCAAGGAGGCCCTTTTTGCCTCGATTGTGGAGCCCCACGCCACCGCGTTGATGGGCCAGTTTATGAAAGCACAAACCTCTTTTGCCGAGCTGCCGGAACAGGAGCAACCGGATCATATGGGGCTGGAGTCAAGCCAGTGCGTCCATTGGATGGTAGACTATATCTGTGACCACCGGGAACCGGTCAAGCTGCTATTGTGCAAGGCAGAGGGCACCAGCTATCAACATTTTGTCCACAACATGGTGGAAGTGGAGGTGGAATATACCCTCCACTACATTGAGGTGCTGCGCCGCCTGGGGTATGCGTATCCCGAACTGGACGAGCAGCTGTGCCATATCATTGCCAGCGGGATGTTCAACGGCATCTTTGAGATTGTCATCCACGATATGCCCAAAGAACGGGCCATGCGCTATGTGGATCAGCTGCGGGATTTTTACACTGCAGGCTGGCTGAAGCTGATTGGCCGGTGAGAAGGCGCCGGTGATGGGTCGGAAAGATTGGGGCGACGCCCCTTTCTTTTTATATTGGTAGTTAGAAATATCTAACCAACAAGGAGGGATTGCTATGAATCAAAAAAAGCAAAATGCCCTGGCTGTCCTGCTGGGATATGCAGGTAGTCACAGGAGGCTAACCTGTCTGGGCCTGGGACTGTCGGCGGTATCCATGGTGTGCAGTATGGTCCCTTATATCTGTATCTGGCTGGCGGCACGGGATCTGATCGCTGCAGCGCCGGACTGGACCCGGGCCCAGAGTATCACACACTACGGCTGGATTGCCTTCGCTTTCGCGGTGGGAGGCATCCTTGTCTATTTTGCGGGCCTGATGTGTACCCATTTGGCCGCGTTCCGCACAGCAGCCAACATCCGCAAACAGGGAATGGCCCATGTCATGAAAGCGCCGCTGGGCTATTTCGATGCCAATGCCTCTGGCCTGATTCGCAGCAGGCTGGATGCTGCTGCTGCCGACACCGAAACCCTATTGGCCCACAATTTGGCCGATATCGTAGGGACCATCACCCTGTTTCTGTCCATGCTGGTGCTGATGTTTGTCTTTGACTGGCGGATGGGCGCGGCCTGCCTGCTGGCGGCGGTGATCTCAATCCTGGCTATGTTTAGCATGATGGGCGGCAAAAACGCCGGGCTGATGGCGGAATATCAGGCGGCCCAGGACCGAATGGCCAAGGCCGGCACAGAGTATGTCCGGGGAATTCCAGTGGTCAAGATCTTCCAGCAGACTGTATACTCTTTCAAAGCCTTTCAGCAGGCCATTGAAGATTACAGCACCAAAGCAGAGCATTATCAGGGCGATATCTGTCGGGTGCCCCAATCGATCAATCTGACCTTTACGGAGGGAGCCTTTCTGTTTCTGGTGCCGGTGGTGCTGTTCTTGGCTCCCGGCGCGCTGGCTTCCGGTCATTTTGCGGGGTTTGTGACGAACTTTGCTTTTTACGCCGTGTTCTCCGCTATCATTTCCACCGCGCTGGCCAAAATCATGTTTGCGGCCTCCGGCATGATGTTGGCCAACACCGCTCTGGGCCGCATTCAGCCGGTGGTGGACGCGCCGACCCTGCCGACGCCGGAGCATCCCAGGATGCCCCGGAGCAATCAAGTGGAATTCCGGGATGTGAGCTTTACTTATGATGGGGCACAGGTCCCCGCCCTGGCCCATGTTTCCTTTACCGCCGAGCCGGGGGAAACGGTAGCCTTGGTGGGGCCTTCGGGCGGCGGCAAGACTACCGCTGCCAGCTTGATCCCCCGGTTTTGGGATGTAGACGAAGGAATCGTGAAAGTGGGCGGGGTGGATGTGCGCCAGATCGATCCCCATGTGTTGATGGATCAGGTGGCCTTTGTGTTCCAGAATAACCGGCTGTTCAAAGCCAGCATCCTGGAAAATGTTCGGGCGGCCCGCCCCGATGCCAGCCGGGAACAGGTTCTTGATGCTCTGGAAGCCGCCCAGTGCAGCGATATTCTGGAGAAGCTGCCCCAGGGACTGGACACGGTGATCGGTACGAAGGGAACCTATCTTTCCGGCGGCGAGGCCCAAAGGATTGCCCTGGCCCGCGCCATTTTGAAAGATGCTCCCATTGTGGTGCTGGACGAGGCCACCGCTTTTGCTGATCCGGAAAATGAAGTTTTGATCCAGAAAGCCTTTGCCCGGCTGACGAAAGGCCGAACCGTCATCATGATTGCCCATCGGCTTTCCACGGTGGTGGGAGCGGATAAGATCCTGGTGCTGGAGGGCGGCCGGGTGGTCGAGCAGGGCACCCACCAGGAATTGGCTGCGGCAGGCGGATTGTATGCCCGAATGTGGTCGGATTACAACCAGGCGATCCAGTGGAAAATGGAGAGCGGCAGCGGCAAGGAGGAAAAATAATGTTTGGAGCAAAGTTTCAGCGGAAGTATGCCCTGACCGGCCAGGGGGTGGAAAACGTCAAAAAAGGCACGTTCTGGACGGTGATTGTCAATCTGGTCGTGATGGGCGGCGTCAGTATCCTGTATCTTGTGATGTCCGGTCTGATGACAGCACTGACCGGGGGTGCATCTCTGCCCAGCGCTCTGCCTGTGCTGGCGGGGCTTGGGATATTTGTACTCCTGTCCTTTTTAACGCATCTCCAGCAGTACAAAGCTACTTATGGCCTTGTGTACAGGGAAGTGAAAGCCACCCGTCTGCGTCTGGCAGAACGGCTGCGGAAACTGCCCCTGGGATATTTCGGCAAGCGGGATCTGGCCGACCTGACCGAAACTCTGATGGGAGACGTCAACCGGATGGAGCATGTTTGGAGCCATGTGCTGGGCTATCTGTACGGCTCCTACATCTCCACCGCGGTGATCGCGGTGTGCCTTTTGTGGTACGACTGGCGGCTGGCCATTGCCTGTCTGTGGGGAGTGCCGGTGGCTTTTGTCCTCCTGTTCGGAAGCAGAAAAAGCACTGAGCGCCAGGCCGAGCAGACCAAGGAAGCCGCCGTGCGGGTCTCGGACGGGATGCAGGAGGCCCTGGAAAATGTTCGGGAAATTCGGGCCGCCAACCAGGAAGAGCGGTATCTCACGGGACTGTACCGGAAGATCGACGACCATGAGCGGGTCATGGTTCGCGGCGAGCTGGTTACCGGCCTGTTTGTCAATGGGGCCAGCGTTATCATGCGGCTGGGGGTAGCCACCACTATCCTTGTGGGGGCCCAATTAATCCTGGCCGGTCAGATCGACTTTATGCTGCTGTTTTTGTTCCTGATGGTCATCACCCGAATCTATGCGCCTTTCGACCAGAGCCTGGCCTTGATCGCTGAACTGTTTGTTTCCCAGGTTTCGGCGGATCGGATGAACGGACTGTTCGACACTCCCATTGCAGAAGGGACGGAGACCTTCTGTCCCAAAGGGCACTACATTGTATTCGACCACGTGGACTTCGCCTATGACAAAGAGGCGGTTCTGCAGGATGTCAGCTTTACCGCCAGGGAAGGGGAAATCACCGCCCTGGTGGGTCCCTCCGGCTCGGGCAAAAGCACTTGTGCCCGGCTGGCAGCCCGGCTGTGGGATGTCACCGGAGGCTCGATCCGGGTGGGTGGGGTGGATATTGCCACGGTGGACCCGGAGATGCTGCTAAGCGATTATTCCATGGTCTTTCAGGAGGTTGTTCTCTTTGACGATACGGTGATGGAGAACATCCGCCTGGGCAAGCGCGGTGCCTCCGACGCGGAGGTGATCGCTGCGGCCAAAGCCGCCAACTGTCAGGAGTTTGTCAGCAAACTGCCCCAGGGCTACCAAACGCCTATCGGGGAAAACGGCGCTAAGCTCTCAGGTGGCGAGCGCCAGCGGATTTCTATCGCCCGGGCGCTGCTAAAAGACGCGCCCATCGTATTGCTGGACGAGGCTACCGCCTCTCTGGACGTGGAAAATGAAACCAAAGTCCAGGAGGCTCTCTCTCGGCTTTTAACAGGCAAGACGGTACTGGTCATCGCGCACCGGATGCGGACTGTAGCGGCAGCGGACCACATCGTGGTGCTGAAAGAGGGAAAGGTAGCCCAGCAGGGGACCCCAAAGGAGCTGATGGCACAGGGTGGACTTTACCGGCGGATGGTGGAACTCCAGAGCGAAAGTGCCCGGTGGAATCTGAAGCAAGCATAAGCTGGCTGCCATTTGAGAGAAAGAACAGTTTGTAAATCCAAATGGAAAAGATAGAAATTGTGATCCGATTCACAACAGATCATGGAAAAACATACGAACAAACGGTTTTTAAATGGTTCGAAAAAACGCATTTGGAACGGAAGGTATTACACTATCCTGGTTTGGAAATTCATTTGTCTCATCGCCGGGTAATAAAAGATGGACATGAAATTCATTTAAGCCGTTATGAATATGGTGTTTTAAGCCTTTTGGCACGGCATCCTGGAAGACTGTTTACAAAAGAGCAAATCTTTGAAGCGGTATGGCATAAAGACAGCGACAGCTATCTGCGAGCGGTGTCCAGTACCATTGGGCGGATTCGGCAGAAGATTGAGGATGACAAAGAGCATCCTCGCTACATTAAAACCATTTCAAATCGCGGGTACCAGTTTATGCCAAAGTCTGAAGATATGCATTCTACAAGAAATCCATAACAAGAAAAGCCATCTCAACGAATCTGGAGCTTAGATTCATTGAGATGGCTTTTTCTATATTTAATCGCTGAATAAAATGAAAAAGGCGTCACATCCTTGCAACATGAAAGCAGAACACTTTACAATAGAGAAAATCAATCTCAGGAGGTTGGCCTATGCAAACATTTAAGGATGTTTTAGACCGTTTTCATCACTTTTTAGAAGAGTCCTCTTATTTGGAGGTGCTTCCATGCCGCTGGGGATATGTAAGGCTATTCAATGAAGGTGACCCAATCAATTTTAGCGCTGTTCTCTGTCAGACGCCAGAAGAACTTTACCAGGTGTTGGCCAATGATTTGGAAACAGAGTTGGATGTAGGCTGCAAAGATAGCTAAAATTGGTATGGAAATGGTTTGGTTTTAGATTGATTTTGGTGTAGGTGCTTTGAAATCTATGCTATACTTGTACAGCAAACAACAGGACTTCATGAAGATTCAATTTTATTATAGAATTCTGTTAGATTCATTGCCAGTGAACGAGTGGAATCCAGCAGAGCTTTTCTTACCGGTTCTGGACAAGACAAGTAGATTTGGCTGAGCTCTCTCAGCTCGCATTCAGATTCTGTTGTTCGCGGCAGAATCAGAGCATCCAGAGAAACCGGTAAAATACGAAAGATAGCCAAAAGAATCTCATATGACGGATTCATGATCCCTTTCTCAATATTGGCAATGTGTTTTGTTGACACATGACAAAGAGCAGAAAGCTGTTCTTGTGTTAAATCAGCTTTCTTGCGTGCTGAGCGAATCTGTTTTCCCAAAGCGGCTATATCGGAATTCGGCATAATTGTTCACCTCAATTGTATTGTATCGTTCTTGTTTGATTCCTGGTATAACCTTATCGGTTTGATAAAAAGGTCGGATTATGCCGATTTTTCAAATTCAATATGCAAGCTCGGTTAAGTTATAAAAAAACGGTAATTTGACCGAGCGTGTTCACGCGCTGTTAAAGTCACAGTTACCGTTCCTGGAGGGTAACTGTGATTTTTTGTTTTGGTTTAGGTAATGTATCAAAAAAAGTCTGGCTTCTGCTAAAGACCAGATTCTGATTAAATCGGCACAATTGTTCCTGAAAGATGCTGCTTATCGTTCCGATATGATGCGCTGCGCCAATTTCCTGCTATGGGGGATTGGCGCATTTGTTCTTTTAAAGTTGAAATGCCGTGGGCCGCCCTGCATTTTGAAGTTGAAGGGTTCAATTTTCAGGTACACTATAGCCACAGCAAGGGCCTCTCCCAAGATTGAGGACAAGTCCAAAGCTGTGCAGTGAACCTTGAAAATTGAATAAGCAGCCTCCTGGTACTTCCAGACAATGATACTTCCGTAACTCGCGGCCCGGCCACAAAGAAGGCGGGGCGGCCGAAAGGCCGATGGAGCGGTGCAAATCCGCCGCCAGAAGGTTCCCAACCCTCCCCGGGGTGTCGAGGACAAATGGGGGAGGAAGCCCAAAAACAGTTTCAGCCCACCGCCAAGGATCGCAAGACCCAAGACGGTGGGCTTTTTACATACTCGATCTTTTTAACAATCAAAAGGAGGAAAAGCTTATGAGCCGTAGTTATGCACGCAATGCCAACACTGCATCCCTCATCACCCTGTGCCCGGTTTGCCTGCATTCGTTTCAGGACGCCAAGAAAGCATTCCTGCGTCGGGCAGATATTCGCCAGCAGACTAAGGATGTCTGTACTTACTGCCAGACCCGCTATGGTTTTGACTATTACGTCCAGCCTGCTGCGGCTCACCGGGATGGCACCCGCCGAAAGGTAAGAGCCTATGTCCCTGCATCTAGCCATTGATCCGGAGTTTGCAAGCAAAATTCCTCCCCTTCGGGAGGAAGAACTGAAACGGCTGGAGGAAAACATCCTGGCAGACGGGGTGGTTATTAACCCGCTGATCATTTGGGACGGCGTCATCGTAGATGGCCACAATCGTTACCGTATCCTTCAGAAGCACCCGGAAATCCAGTTCACCACCTATGAGAAGGCGTTTTCCGACCGGTACGAAGCCATTGCCTGGATCTGCAAGAACCAACTGGGCCGGCGAAATCTGACGCCCCAGCAGTTCAAGTATTTGATTGGGCAACAGTATGAAGCGGAAAAGTGTACTTCAAATTACAATGGCAATCGCTTCACTTCAGGAGACAAAAGTAGGTGTGTTCAAAATGAACACACCTATAAACCTGAACGTACTGCCGAACGTATCGCCAGAGAAAACAATCTCAGCGATAGTTATGTAAGACGTGCAGAGCATTTCGCCAAGGGCGTAGACGCAGCAGAAGAAGCTGTGCCAGGCATCAAACAGGAAATCCTGACCGGCAGCATCAAGCCCACAGAGAAGGCCGTGGCGGCCATTGCCAAGGCCCCGCCGGAGGAAAGGCCCGCTCTGGTTCAGCAGCTCCGGCAGACCAAAGAACCCGAAAGGCCCGAAGAAAAGCCGAAACCCAAGCGCAGCGCTGCAGAAACCCTGCAAGCCATCCGGGATATCTCAGAAAATATGCTGCAGTCCAACGGGGAAATCGACGCAGACGATATTTGTGCAGAACTGGAAGACGCCCTGGACACCATGATTTTTCGCTGGGATACCTGCCTGGAAAACAACAGGGAACAACGCAGTGCCTGCCGGGACGGCATCAGAATCCTTGCAGAGAAGGGTATTCAGTACCTGCAAAAGATGAGGAGGACTACATGAGAACCAGTCACACCAGCGCCTACCAGGAAATGATGATCAACAGCAAGCTGCTGGAGGTTCCTCGCGGCACTTACCAGCGGGAGCTGCGGGTTAATCGAGTCCGCAGAATTGCGGCGAAGTTTGACCCCCGTCTGCTTAATCCTCCGAAGGTCAGCTACCGCAACGGCCACTATTATGTATTTGATGGACAGCACACTGTCGCAGTCCTCAAGCTGCTCAACGGCGGCAAAGACCTGATGATCCGCTGCATCGTGTATACGGGCATGACCGAGAGCGAAGAAGCCCTGCTCTTTGCCCAGCAGGCTGGCGAGGCTGCCAAGCTGACACCCGGCGATAAGATGCGTGCCATGATCTACGGCGGCGACCCCGAGTGCATGGCCTTCCTGAAGGCCACGGAGGCGGTTGGCCTGCGTCTGGATTACGCACAGCGCCGCGGGAAGCACCGAATCGGCTGCATCGGCACCGCTTTTGAAGAATTCAAGCGGGTGGGAGCCGACCTTTACAAAGAGGCTCTGTCCCTGATCGTGGCCGCCTGGCAGCTGAGCCGACCGCATCCGGTGGATGAAACAGGGAGGCGAAGCTGGCGCAGCGCTCCGGTTTTTGCAAGCGGGTGCCATCCCGCACCGCAAAAAACGGCTAAGCGCAAGAGGAATGGTGATCCTGAGTCCCTGCGGGCCGAAACCATCCAGAGCGTGACCCGCTTCATCGAGCTGTACCGCCAGGAATACGATCCCAGGCGTCTGGTAAGCCGCCTGCATAAAACTGATCCCCTGACCATCTACCGGGAAGGCCGGGCCATGGGCGTCAATATGGCAGGGTATAAGAAGTATCTCTACCAGGTCTTCTGCATCTACAACGGAAGCAGCAAGAAGAAGGTTCTGCCCATGAAGTTCTAACAGCCCCTGATTGATCCCCTTTGCCCAGACACCGCCTGCACTGCGGGCGGTGTCTTACATAATAAAGCACAAGGGGGTGCATAGCCTATGATTCTTGAAAACTGGCAATACAGCCGGGGAGACATCTACTACGCCAACATGGAACCCCATGTTGGCTCGGAGCAAGGCGGAGAACGGCCGGTGGTGGTTCTGCAGAATGATACGGGCAACAAGTATTCGCCCACACTCATCATTGCCACCCTTACATCCAGGGTGGACAAAAAGCGCCATCTGCCTACCCACGTCCTGCTTGACCACAACCCGGGACTAAAAGTCCCATCTATCGTACAACTGGAACAGATTTTCACCCTCGACAAACAACGTGTTCAGCGGTTTGTTGGCCGCACCAGTGAGAAAGAAATGAACCAGATTGAAATGGCAATCAAGATCAGTCTGGGAATCAACTGAACGTCAGACAAGCGGTGCCGCATCCTTGCAGAACAAGCAAATGGTACAGTAGAATGGAGTCGATGAGTAGACACTTCTTTACGAAGGGGGAGGATACCAATCGAGAAAACGATCCTGCGATGTACCATGCAGCACTGTATATCAGAAGGAGGAAAAACGATGGCAAGAGCATTTAGAAAACTGCGCTGCAAACTGGTGGAGATGGATATTCAGCAGAAAGAACTGGCTGACCGGCTGGGCGTATCGCCGTCCACGATTTCGACGCGCTTGTCCGGGCATCTGCCGTGGTCTGTTCCCGAGGCGGTCCAGGTGGCAGAGATCCTGGGCATCCCTCTGGATCAGCTGAGTGTATTTTTCTACGATGATGGCCCCGAGAGCCTGGCTGCACGAAAGAAAGCGCTCTGCCGTGCCACCTGATCGGGACAGGATGGAGGTCTTAGTATGCGTACATTTTGGAAGAATGTGCCCATGAAACGGGCCGGTGCCGCGATGGCGGCAGCCGGCTCGGGCGGACACTGGGCAGATTGGAAGGAGGTGTGAATCATGGGTGCCCGCGTCAACACTGCGATATGGATGGAGTCCTCTCAGCGCTGGCGGATCGACGTGCAAAAGGACGGGGTCCGGCGCAGCTTTTACAGCTCCAAACCTGGCCGGAACGGGCAGCGGGAAGCAAACCGCAAGGCGGACGCCTGGCTGGATGATGGAATCCAGGATCAGCGTATGAAAGTTGGTGCTGCATATCTCAAATTTTTGGAGGGAAAGCAGCAGACTACAAGCCGGTCCAACTGGACACCGATGATGAGCCGGTGGAAAAACCATATTTCATCAGTAATTGCCCGCAAACAAATCAGCGCGTTGACCGAACAGGATTTGCAAGAGGTACTGAATCGAGCCTATGCACGGTCCAAACTGTCCAGAAAGACATTGGTGTGTCTGCGGGCTGACCTGTGCAGTTTTATGAAATACTGCCGCAAGGCCCGGCTGACAACGCTGTTCCCGGAATCCCTGACCATTCCAACAGCAGCGGCTCGAGGGGAAAGGACTGTACTGCAGCCGCAGGACTTTGTGGTACTGTTCAACAGCGATCGTACTATGTATTATGGGAAGGTGGTACAGGATGACATGATTCACGCCTACAGACTTGCAGTTTTAACCGGCCTCCGGCCGGGGGAGTTGCGGGGCCTGCGCTGGCAGGATGTGAAAAAGGACCGCCTGGAACTGCATCGATCTACCAACTGTTACAACGAAATCACCGATGGCAAGAACCAGAATGCCCGCCGGTGTGTGGAGCTGTCCGACCTGGCCCGCATGGAGCTGGAAGCACAGCGCCGGGAGTCGGGGAAGGTGACCGGAGATATGTTGGTCTTTGATATCCCAACGGCGAAGCGTTTTGAGCTGCATCTGGCACGGTACTGCAAGTACAACAATATCCCAGTCTGTACGCCCTATGAGCTGCGGCATACGTTTGTCAGCATCGCAAAGGTGCTGCCCGCGGGACTTGTCAAGTCCCTGGTGGGTCATTCCCAGGATATGGATACATTCGGCGTTTACAGCCATGAGCTGGATGGGGACGCGCAGCAGCAGGCAAACGCGCTGAATGCCATTTTTTCGAGGCTGCTTGCGCATGGATAAACTGGGGGTGCGGTCAAAACCAAAAAAACAGCCAAGAAACTTGCGTTCCTAGGCTGTTTTTCTGTGGTGGAGGCGATGGGAGTCGAACCCATGTCCGAAAAGAGTTCAGCGTGAGTATCTCCGGGTGCAGGCGATCAACGACATTCCCTCTGCGTCACGCCGGTCGCCAGGCTAACGCTTCAGTAGCTTCATAAGTTCATGACGGTCCGCAAAGCTTAGGTCCGTTCACGTGCTGTGTCTAAAGGACGCCCCGGCCCCACACGACACAAATGTGGGCGGAACGAGGCAGCACTCAGGCTGCCTGGAGCTGATAACGATTGTTGTCAGTTATTGTTTTGGAGGCTTTTAAAGCAGGGCCCCCGCTGCTACCCGCTGCCCAGGCCTCGCTCCCCCCGTCGAAACCTTTACGCCCCCATGATACGCGCCCAAAGGCGCGGGGAAGGTGACTGCGAAAGGGGCATGCTGCCCGGTCCGGACGGGACCGGGACCGCCGCGCCGCCCGGGTGCCTTTTGGGGCATGGGGCGGCGGCCGGAAGTCCCGGTGCGCCGGTCAATAATAATGTCCGTTGGATTTCAGGGCCCGGTCGATGGAACGCTTGGCGTCCCGTTTGGCCGCGTCGGCCCGCTTGTCGTAGAGCTTTTTGCCCTTGCACAGGCCCAGCTCCATCTTGACCCGCCCGTGCTTGAAGTACAGGGACAGAGGCACCAGGGTGTAGCCCTGCAGCTTGCACTGCTGGCCCAGGCGGCGGATCTCGCTTTTGTGGGCCAGGAGCCGCCGCTCCCGGGTGGGGTCGGCGTTGAAGATGTTGCCGTGGTCGTAGGGGGTGATGTGCATCCCTTTGACGATCAGCTCGCCCCCGTCGATGTCCACCCAGCTGTCCTTCAGGTTGACCCCGCCGGCCCGCAGGCTCTTGACCTCGGTGCCCTTGAGCTCGATGCCGGTCTCCAGCGCTTCCATCACGAAATATTCGTGGCGCGCTTCGCGGTTGGTGGCGATGGTCTTGGTCGCCGGTTTTTCCTTGGCAGGCATGGAAACGCGCCTCCTTTCCGTGGGGTAAGGGTCGGTCCGCTCCCCGCGGCTGCGCCCGGCCGGGTGCAGGGGAGAGTGTAGATATTGTACCACAATTTTCCGAAAGCGCAAGGGATATTTGATGAAGAAACTGTAAAATCCCGCTCCATCGTGCCTTTACAGCTCGTGGCGGCCCTCCAGCGCGCGGAAGATGGTCTGCCGGTCGGCCTGCTCCAGCTTGGAGCCCACCGGCACGCCGGAGGCCAGGCGGGTGGTGCGCACCCCCAGGGGCTTGATGGTCCGGGCCAGGTAGATGGAGGTGGCGTCCCCCTCCACGCTGGGGGGCAGCCCCATGATGACCTCCTTGACCTCGTCGTCGGCCAGGCGGCCCAGCAGCTCGCGAATGGTCAGGTTTTCGGGCCCGACCCCCTTCACCGGGCTGATCAGCCCGTACAGCACGTGGTAGAGCCCGCGGTACTCCCGCGTCCGCTCGATGGCCTGGACGTCCCGGGCGGTCTCCACCACGCAGATGGTGGAGTGGTCCCGCTTGGGGTCGGCGCAGATGGGGCACAGATCGCCCTCGGTGTAGTTCTGGCACTGGCGGCAGCGGTTCAGCTTGGTGTGCACCCCGCGGATGGCCTGGACCAGCTTTTCGGTCTGGTCGGCCGACAGGTTCATCAGCTGGTAGGCCAGCCGGGTGGCGCTTTTGTCGCCGATGCCGGGCAGCCGCTTCAGCTCGTCGATCAGCACCTCCAGCGGGGCGGCGGCGTTGCTCATGGGCGCGCCTCCCTTTTACAGGCCCAGGCCGGGGATGTTCAGCCCGCCGGTCAGCTGGCCCATCGCGGCAGAGGCGGCTTCGTCCACCGTCTGCACGGCGGCGTTGACCGCCGCAGCCACCAGGTCCTGCAGCATCTCGATGTCGTCGGGGTCCACGGCCTCGGGCTTGATGGTCACGGCCAGCACCTCGTGCTTGCCGTTCATCCGCACGGTGACCATCTCGCCGGGGGCGCTGGCCGTATACTCGGTCTGCTCCAGCTCGGCCTGCTTGGCCTGCATGTCGCTCTGCATCTTCTGGGCCTGACGCATCAGGCTGTTCATATCGGGGCGGCCGTAGCCGCCGGGCATTCTTGCTTTCATGGCAACTGTTCCTCCATTGGAAAGTATGGGCACCGCCGTGCCGGTTTATGAATGGCGCCGCCGGGGGCCGTCCTCGATGGTGACGTCGAGGCCCAGGGCCTCCAGCTTGTGCAGGGAATCCTCTGCGCTGGCTTTGGGGCGGCCGGCGGACGTTTCAGGCTCGTAGGGGCCGATGGGCACCGCGATGCCCGACACGTCGGCGATCAGCTTTTTGATCAGGCGCTGGCTGCCCTTGTTCACCCGGATGAAATCCCGGAAGGTCTTGCCCCCGTCGATCAGCACCCGCACCCCGT